>NPID01000205.1_pt1 | contig 18996 bp, 18 predicted proteins | sample 8637491 | NCBI WGS metagenome assembly NPID01 (sample SAMN07420843, study PRJNA396082) | bioreactor metagenome | isolation source: sample BA6 brine-fed electro-methanogenic bioreactor BA | place: Japan: Kochi | collected 2016-06-14 | reverse complement strand
AGCTCCGCTGGGCAAACAAAAAAGCAGGCGACCCTTGCGGCCGCCTGCCTTGAAAATGATGCTCCCGCTGAATTGAAGAATTACTTCTTCTTGGCGGCAGCCTTCTTGGAAGCCTTGAGGGGGTTGATCTTGGCTTCCACGGTCTTGATGTCGACCTTTTTGTGTGTGGCGAAGTTGCACAGGCCGGCTTCCCACTTCTTCGCCGGGGCCGGATAGGCGGAGCAGACCTTGCCGATGGTTCCTTCGACGATGCGGCCGCAGCCTTCACAGTCTTCAACGATGACCTGGCAGGAATTTCCTTCAAATGTGCAACCCGATTTCGCCCAAAAGGTGCATTCGGTACCGGGGAGAACTGTCTGGCACTGCATGGGTGTTTCCTCCTTGATATCTTTCTGGTGCGGTGAATACTCAGAATTTTGAATAATAATGGTTCAATTCGGCCAAGTCAATGCGGCAGTGCGAAAAAAATCGTTTTTTTGGTGCAACTGTACGATATGGATTTGCAACTCCCATGGTAAGGGTTGCTTTTTTTACGTTATCCAATCAAAGGCACAGGTAGCTGGAAATGAATACCGATGAACAGTGGGAGGCGCTCTGCCGAAGGTGCGGGCGCTGCTGCTACGAGAAGATCGAATATGAGGGCGAGGTCTTTTACACGGATCGTCCGTGCGAGAAACTTGACCTTGCCACCCGGCTCTGTACGGTTTACGAACAGCGGGAAACGGCTCGGCCGGGTTGTGTTCGGCTGACGCCTGAAATTGTCGCTCGCGGCATTCTGCCGGCGGACTGTCCGTATGTGGCCGATATCCAGAACTATAAAGCGCCGCACAGCTGCGATGAAGAAGATGATGAATACGACTCATCGCAAAGCTGACATCTCTGTGGTATTTTTAGGGCAAACGATTAACTTTTTTATTGACCTTTACTGACTGGATTCAGGAGGAATGACGAATGGCGCAAATCAAGTTTGGGACTTCGGGGTGGCGCGGCATCATGTGCGAGGATTTTATTTTCGACCATGTCAAGGTTGTCACGCAAGCCATCGCCGATTATCTTCACGCCCAGGGAGAGGCCGACAATGGAGTGGTCATTGGCTACGATGCCCGTTTCATGGGAGAACGCTTTGCCCACGAGGCCGCCCGCGTTCTGGCCGGGGCCTCGATCCGTTCCATGGTCTGTGATCGCGATACCCCGACACCGGTGATCGCGTTCGAGATTCTCCGTCGCCAGGCCGGCGGCGCGATCAATTTTACGGCCAGCCATAATCCTCCGGAGTACAACGGCCTGAAGTTTTCGCCTTCCTGGGGCGGTCCGGCGCTGCCGGAAACCACGCAGGATATCGAGGAGCGAGCCAATGCCATGCTGGGGCAGGTCTGCTACAAGGAGATGGCTCTGGATAAGGCGGTTCGGGCTGGGCTGGTCGAAGAGATCGACCCAAGAGAACCTTATTTCGCGGCGATCCGATCGTTGGTCGATTTCGATGCCATTGCCCGTTCGGGGATGACCCTGGCGGTCAACCCCATGTACGGAACGGCGCGCGGCTATCTCGATACCCTGCTGCGGGAAGCGGGCGTCAAGGTGATCACCATGAACGATCACCGCGACCCCTATTTCGGCGGCATGCCCCCCGAGCCCTCCAAGGCTCATATTCCGGATTTCATCAAATTGGTAAAAGAACGTGATGACATCGCCCTGGGCCTGGCCACCGACGGCGATGCCGACCGTTACGGGGTGATCGACGGTGATGGAACCTACATCGAGCCCAACTACATCCTTGCGCTGCTTTACGATTACATGCTGCGGCGCGGCAAGCGTGGCGATGCGGCTCGTTCTGTGGCGACCTCGCATTTTCTCGACGCCGTGGCCCGTCATCACGGGCAGAAAGTGCTGGAGACATCCGTCGGTTTCAAGTTCATCGGCGAATACATCCGCGACGATAAAATTCTGATCGGCGGGGAGGAGAGCGCCGGACTGACTGTTCAGGGCCATGTCCCCGACAAGGACGGCATCCTGGCCTGCCTGCTGATTGCGGAGATGGTGGCTGTCGAAGGAAAGTCGCTGAGTGCGCTGCTGAGCGATCTCTATCAGCGCGTCGGGGAATTCCACGCCCGGCGTGAAAATTTCCGCCTGACTCCAGAGCTGGAGGATTCTTTCGCCCAGAAAATTAAATCACCGCCGCAGGCTCTGGCCGGCAAAAAGATCGCCGAAGTGATTACTCTGGACGGCTGCAAGTTCCTCTTTGAAGACGGCACCTGGGTGCTTTTCAGAAAATCCGGCACCGAACCGGTGGTGCGGGTCTACGGCGAAGCCGGCGATGAAAAAGAACTGCAGCGCCTGATCGACGCTGCAGCGGAATTTGTCGGGGTTGGGAAGTAGGGTGTTATAGGACTGGTAGGACAAATAGGACACATGGGACCTATGAAAATCTGTCCTGTGGGTCCTATTTGTCTCATTGGTCTTATGGATTGCAATTTTAAGGGGGGGAAATAATGCAGAACGGCTTCATCCCGCCGCACGGGGGTTACCGTGACCTGCTTTCATACCGCAAGGCGAAAATCATCTATGACGCTACGGTTTTCTTTTGCGAGCGTTATATCGACCGTTTCAGTCGCACTCGCGACCAGATGGTTCAGGCGGCCCGTTCTGGCAAACAAAACATAGTCGAAGGGAGTATGGCAGCAGGGACTTCAAAAGAAACCGAAATCAAGTTGACCAATGTCGCCCGAGCCAGCCTGGAGGAACTGCTGGAGGACTATCGAGATTATCTGCGTACCAGGGGATTGCGCCTGTGGAGTAAGGACAGTCGGGAAGCGATTTTTGTGCGGCAGTTGGGGAGAAACGGGACAAATAAGACGAATAAGACCGATGGGCCGTATGGAATGCATAGGTCCCAGGGGTCCCATTCGTCCAATGAGTCTTATGAAACTTACCGCCATTTTCTCGAGAGCCGACCTCCTGAAGTTGTGGCCAATATCGTTGTCTGCCTGATCCATCAGGCGAATTATCTTCTTGACCGGCAACTGGCACAACTGGAGAAGACTTTTGTCAAAGAAGGTGGCTTGCGTGAGCGAATGACGCGGGCGCGGTTAGCCGAACGCAGTAAATTGAGATGACACGCATCCCAGTTAGAAACCTCAGCCAAAGCCGCTGGTGTTGCAGTTGCTGTCCAGCATGGGGTCGCCGATACTGGAGGGCGCCGATACGGCTCGTGGGCTTTCGGCGCCGCACTTGGGGCATTTACAGGTGTCCTCAGGTTTACTCGTGATTTTCTCGAAACGTTCATTGCAGGAGCTGCACTGATACTCGAATATCGGCATAATTGACCTCCGTGGGATAGATTGAAGTCAATATATATTAAAAACAAGATGTCTTCAAGATGAAAAAGGCGCGGGGTTTTCTCCGCGCCTCTTTCTCATGATCAGGGTTGAAATTCTGTTCCGGATCAGCCAAGAATCTGTTTGATGTCTTCTTCGGCCGTCCCGATGGGAGCGATATTGTACTTCTCCACCAGGAAGTTGAGTACGTTGGGCGTGACAAACGCCGGCAGGCTCGGGCCGATCTTGATGTTCTTGATTCCGAGGTGCAGCAGGGTCAGCAGGATCGCAACCGCTTTCTGCTCGTACCAGCTCAGAATCATTGACAGGGGCAGATCGTTGACGTCGCACTCGAAGGCTTCGGAAAGCGCCAGGGCGATTTTGACCGCCGAATAGGCGTCGTTGCACTGGCCGACATCGAGAAGGCGCGGAATGCCGCCAATGTCGCCGAAGTCGAGCTTGTTGAAGCGGTACTTGCCGCAGGCCAAGGTGAGGATGACGGTGTCCTCGGGCAGTTTTTCAGCAAACTCGGTGTAGTAGTTGCGCCCGCTCTTGGCGCCGTCGCAGCCGCCGATCAGGAAGAAGTGGCGGATCTGGCCGCCTTTGACCGCTTCGATCACTTTGTCGGCAACGCCGAGAACGGCATTATGGCCGAAACCCACCAGGATCTCTTTTCCGGGATTATCTTCGAAGCCGGGAAGCTCCTGCGCCTTTTTGATGACCTCGGAGAAATCCCAACCGTCGATGTGGGTGACGTCGGGCCACTGCACCAGTCCCCAGGTGAACAGACGATCCTTGTAATTATCCGCCGGACGCTGGATGCAGTTGGTGTTGAAGATGATGGCGCCGGGGAAGTTCTGGAACTCTTTGGCCTGGTCCTGCCACGCGCCGCCGAAGTTTCCGGCCAGGTGAGCGTATTTCTTTAGGCCGGGATAGCCGTGGGCGGGGATCATTTCGCCATGGGTGTAGATATTGATCCCTTTGCCTTCGGTCTGCTTGAGCAGCTCTTCGAGCATCTTAAGGTCATGTCCTGAAACCAGGATCGCTTTGCCCTTTTTGGTGCCAAGCTGGACAGGTGTCGGGACCGGATGACCATAAGCGTCGGTGTGGGCCTTGTTGAGCAACTCCATGGTGATCAGGTTGATCTCGCCGCATTCGAGAGCCAGCGTGACAAATTCCATCAGGCCGTGGTTCTTGTCGAGCGTGGCGGCCAATGCTTTGTGGGTAAATGCGTAAATGCGGTCGTCTTCCAGGCCCAGGATATAGGCATGATCCGCATAGGCCGCATAGCCCTTGATGCCGTAGATGAGCAGTTCGATCACCGATTTGACGTCCGGATCGACGCTGTCGTCCTTGACCCCGTGGGCTTCACCCTGGCGAACCATCTCCGCCGTGGTGGGAGCAAGTTTCCAGCTGTCGGCCGCCCCGGGGATCTCACCCTTGTAGGCCCCGCCCGATGCCTTTTCCGCCAGAGAGCGAGCCTTGTCCCGCATTTCCACACCTTTGCGGACGAATTTCGCAACCGCTTCGGCGTCAAAGTCGACATTGGTAACGGTGGTGAACAGACCTTCAATCATAAAGCGGTCGATCTCGGGATCTTTCGCACCCTTTTCACGCGCCAGATTGCCCCAGAAGGCGACGCCTTTCAGGTTGTAGACCAGTAGGTCCTGCAGAGCCGCGACATCGGGCTGCTTGCCGCAGACGCCGATTTTGGTGCAGCCGGTGCCTTGGGCGGCCTGTTCGCATTGGTAGCAGAACATGCTGACATCCTTGGGATCAAATTGAGGGGTTTCGGTGGAATCCTGCTTCTGTTTTTTCAGGCCGAGAAATTCAAGAATTTTGCTCATGCTGATTCTCCTTTGTGGCTGGGGATTGTTGTGGCGAAAATTCGCGAAATCTGTCTGATCGGTTATAATCTCCCGTGTGATTGTTCCGACTGTGAGGCGAACATACCGCATGCAGATTCAACTCACTTTGACTGAGGTCAAAAACATAAAAAAAGTAGGGAGTGAAGGATTGGGCGAGACAAAACCGCGATTCTGGTTGATGAAATCGGAACCGGACTGTTTTTCTTTTGATGACTTGAAGCGTGCGCCGGATCAGACGACGCACTGGGATGGAGTGCGCAACTACCAGGCGCGCAATCTACTGCGGGACGAGATTCAGGCAGGAGACGGCGTACTGTTTTACCACAGCAATATATCCCAGCCCGCGATCGTCGGGTTGGCCCGGGTCGTGCGCGGCGGCTATCCCGATCATACCGCACTCGATCCAAGAGGTGACCACTTTGACTCCCGCGCCAGTGAGGACAAACCGATCTGGTTTATGGTCGATGTCCAGTATGCTGCAGACCTGGCTCGCCCGCTGACGCGCGATATGCTGCGGGATCACCCCGTACTGGCCGGGATGGAGGTCTTGAGAAAGGGCAATCGACTCTCAGTACAGCCCGTAACTCAGGAACAGTGGCAGGCCGTGCTGGAAATGGGTGGCGCTCAGGATCCTTTTGCATAAAACTGTAGAATTTTATTTTTTCCAGGGGGTTCCTATGAACAAGTTTGTAAAAATCGGTGCAATTATCGCTGCCGTCCTGCTGGTGCTGGTAGTGGCGGTGACAATTCTGGCCAAGGTGCTGATTACCCCTGAGCGGGTACGCTCCACCGTCCTGCCCATCGCTGAAGATGCACTGGGCCGCGAGGTGCAGCTCGGTGATATCGAGGTCAGTATCCTTTCCGGAATCTCGTTGAAAGATCTGGCCGTCAAGGAAAAAGACGGGGGTGAGAATTTCGTCAGTGCCGACGAGGTTGTGTTGCGCTACAAGTTCTGGCCACTGTTTCTGCTGCAGGTCATGGTGGATGAAGTCCGGCTGGAGAAGCCGATGATCCGGGTGGTCCGGATGGAAGACGGCTCCTTCAGTTTTGACGATCTCACTGGCGAAAAAGCCGGCGCTGAAAATGCCGAAAGCGCACAGTCGCAGCCGGCGGATTCGGGTGACGGGGGCGGGGCGCCCATCAACCTGCTTGTATCGACGGTGCGACTCAGCGGCGGCGAACTTCTTTTCATCGACCGCATGATCAACGCTGAAGCCCCCTACCGCTACCAGATCGACCAACTCGGCGTAACCGCAAGCGATCTCTCTCTGGATCGCGCTTTCCCCTTCAAAGTGTCCTGTCGACTCAATGGTGCGCAGCTGGCTGTGGATGGCCAGGCCGATATCGGCCGGCAGCAGGGGCAAGCCAGTGTTGAATTGAAGGATTTTGACGTCAGCGGTTTTTCCCCCTATTTCCGGGATCAGCTTCCAGGCAAGCTGGGAGGGTTGAAAGTCGACCTTGACCTTGATGCGGAAGGGGGAATGGAGAAAGTCGTCTCCAAAGGGAGCGTGACTCTCAAGGAACTTGACCTGGTGCTTGATGATCTCAAGGATGCGCCGCTGCGCGACGCCACCATCCGGCTGGACTACGATGTCGCAGCGGACCTGGCTGCCGATCGGGTGGATCTGGCAAGCAGCCGTCTCGATTTCAATGGTATCGTTGCGGAGGCATCCGGGACGGTCGCTTCAGTGACGACCCAACCCAATCTTGATCTCAACCTCCTTGTTCCCGGCATTGATTTGCGGCAGGCGCTCAATGCCGTCCCTGCCGAGCTGGTGAAAGATGTAAAACCCCTCGATCCTGCCGGGGTTGTCAAGGTGCAGGCCACCCTGGCGGGAACTCTTGAAGACCCCATGAAACTTCTGCGCACTGCAAAAATCACCCTTGACGATGTGCAGGCGACTGCCGGCGGGCAGCGCCCGGTGATCGCAGGTGAGATCGATATTGAGGGCGACAAACTCAGCTCGCGCGATCTTTTTATGAAGATTGGCGACAACCGGGCCGATATCGCTCTGCAGGCGGAAAACCTGTTTGGCACCCCGATCCGGGTGAAAAACAGTGTGACTTCCGAGCGCTTCCTGATCGATCCGCTGCTGGCCGGCCCTGCCGCGGCAGCAGCCCCTGCCGATGGCAGTGAAGACCAGGCAGAGGAAGCCTCTGGGGGCAAAACGCCGGCTGAAGAGATCGGGCCGTTTGACATTCCTGTACAGGCTGAAGGAACGGTGCAAATCGCCGAGGCGCTCTACAGGGGGCTTTCAATCAACAATTTCGACATGGCGTACCGCCTGGTCGGCAATGTTTTCACCATCGAAAAAATGGCGGGCGAGATGGCCGGCGGAACCTTCAACAATACAGCCCGGGTCGATCTGAGGCAGAAAGGTCTTGCCTATCAGACCAACATCGACGTGGAGCGGCTTGGAGCCGATTCCTTCATGCAGGCCTTTCTTCCTGTGGCGCGCGGTACGGTCTTCGGTGATCTGTCCCTGGATCTGGCGATGCAGGGCAGGGGAACACTGATTGAAACCATCAAGAAGAACATCTCCGGCAATGGGGATTTCGCCCTTTTTGACGGCCGTATTACAGGTTCCGGTCTTGTCCAGGGATTGTCGCAGTTTCTCTCCCTTGACGAGTTGAAGGAAATCCAGGTCAGCAAGGCCACGGGGAATATCGTGATCGAGCAGGGCAAGGTGAAGCTCAACAGCTCCTTCACCGGTGATCGCGTCAAAGCCAGCCCGCAGGGTTCCATCGGTCTTGACGGCGGGCTTGATCTCAGTCTGAACGCCTTGCTCGCACCGACCCTGGCGCAGAAGCTCGACAGCAAAGGGCAGATCACAAGCTTTCTGTCCAATGAGGAAGGGTGGGCCCAGCTTCCGTTGAAAGTGGCCGGCACCTTCACTTCACCCCGTTTCGCCCTTGATACGTCCGGTGTCAAAGAACAGGTCAAGCAGAAAGCCCGCGAGGAAATCGAGAAGAAGGTTTTCGAAAAACTGCTTCCCAAGGATGGCGCAGAAGGAGAACAGGATTCCGGGCGGCAGCAGCTGGAAGATGCGGTGAAAGGCCTATTCGGCCGTTAAACATTGATGACGTCGCAAAAATTCCACCCTACGGCGTTACGGCGTTTTTTCAGGACCTCGACATCCCTGATGTATGCCTTCACCCCTGAAAAACCACCAGGCCTTGTAGGGCGAAATTTTTGTTTAGCCATCTTCAAATTTTTGCGAGTGCATCAAACAAACATTGCTATGCCGGACTTGACAGCATGAAAGGCGCCGTTAAAGTTTTCAGATACCGTCAAGATCCCAAAAGAAGCGAGGTGTAAAGAATGAATGTTTTTGACTTTGCCATGAAAATGGAAACGGACGCGGAAACCTATTACAGGAAACTGGCCGAGCAGTCGCAGGTCGAGGGGATTAAAAATATTTTCCTCGACCTGGCGGCCGATGAGAAAAAGCACCATGAAATGTTTCAGGCGATGAAGGATCGGACCGGAAACACGGCCATGGAAGAAAGCAGGGCCCTGGAGAACGCCCGCAACGCATTCTCCAGGATGCTCGATCAGAAGCCGCCGGCAGATCAGCTGCAGGGCGACCTTGAGGCCTATCGCCATGCCATGAAGATGGAAGCTGAGGGCGCCCGAGTCTATGAAAAGGCCCTGGCCGAGGAGAGCAATCCCGAGGTGAAGTCGCTGCTCGAGCGCATCATCAAAGAGGAGCAGAAACATTTCAATATCATTCAGAATGTGCATGATTTCGTCAACGCCCCCAATGACTATCTGGAATGGGCAGAATTCAGCAACCTTGAAGAATTCCGCAATTTCGGCCGCGATGTGGGTGCGTGATTCCCCGTGAGCATGACACGGAAAAACAGGGGCGGGCCGATAATGGTTCGCCCCTGTTTTATCTTCCCTTCCAGTCACGGAGAATTGCGATTTTTAATCCGAGCAGATTGGAGAGAGCAATGCGCAATTTGTCGTTTGGGCTGATGATTCTCATAGGCATGCTGTTTTTCAGTCCGTTGGCCGGCTATGCGGAAGTTCGCTCCTTTGCCCTCGAACATACCCCGGCGCGCGAGCTTGTCCCTGTGCTCGATCAGCTGTTCGCAGATGAAGTCAGGATCGCCGTATCTGGGGATACCGTGATTCTGCGGGGAAATGCGGCGGATCTGGCGGATGCTGCGGAAATCATCGAGGAGCTTGATGTCGAGCGAGAGGTGTTGCGAGTTGCCGTGCGACAGGATTCGCGCTCAATCGACAGCGGAGTGCACTATGGGGAGGATGGCACAGGGGCAGGCAAAGACGGCGGGCTTAAATGGCTCGGCAATACGTCTGCAACCGTCAATCAGTTCGTGCGGGTTCTTGATGGCGGACAGGCCATGATTACGGTGGGGCAGGAGATCCCCTATACCGCCGAAATGGCTGTGTGGGTCGGAAAGTATGGCGGACGGGGCATGGCCAGGCGAATTGATTTCCAGAGCGTGGAAACCGGTTTTTTCGTCAGCCCGAGGCTGCACGGCGACCAGGTTCTGCTTGAAGTCACACCCTATCTGCGTGAATTTTCCGACGATGCGGCAGAATCCTCCGGGGCCCGGCCGCTCCTGTTTCAAGAGGCGATGACGCGGGTCCCTGTGCCGCTTGGAAGCTGGGTCGACCTGGCCGGTCATTTTTACGGGGGAAGCGATATCGGCGGAGATTTCGTGCGTTTCAGTACCGGCCAGCAGACCGGGCAACGCACGATTCAGGTCAGGGTGGATCGGGACAGTAAAAGTCCTTGACACCTGCCAGAGGATTCTGATATTCATACGCCTCACAAGTTCGGCCCCGTCGCCAAGTGGTAAGGCAGAGGTCTGCAAAACCTCCATCACCAGTTCGAATCTGGTCGGGGCCTCCAGTTTCAAGAAAAAGCCGGTTTCGTACCGGCTTTTTTCATTTCTGGTTCCGGGTGAATTTCGGTTACACTCACTCCCATGCACCTTCTCACCTTTGAAATTCTCAGCCTGTTTCTTCTCCTCGGTTCTCTGGCCGGATTCACAGCCGGTCTTTTCGGAATCGGCGGCGGCGTTATCCTCGTTCCTCTTTTTCTGTGGGCCTTCAAGGTCGCCGGCTTTCCTCCCGACCTGATTGTTCATATGGCCTTCGGCACCAGCCTGGCAATCATTGTTCCAACCGCCCTAAGCAGCACTCTTGGTCATCGCAAAAGAGGCAACGTCGACTGGCAACAGGTGGCTTCGCTGGGGCTTGCCGCGATATTCGGTGCCGTCTGCGGGGCTCTGGCGGCCGTCAATCTGCCGGGCGACATTCTCAAAGCGTTATTTGGCCTTATGCAGGTCGGGGTTGGTTTGAAAATGTTCCTGTACCATCCTCACCTGCCTCCCGAAGAACGCGCAGGCATTGCCCTGTGGAAGTTTTTCGTCGTCGGAGGCTGCGGCGGCTTTTTCTCCGCGTTCTTCGGTATCGGAGGCGGTGTGGTTGCCGTGCCCCTGATGGTGGTTCTGCTGCGCCTTCCCATTCATCTTGCGGTGGGCAATTCCAGTGCGCTTGTTGTGGTTTCCTCGCTGGGGGGAACGCTTTGTTATCTCTACCTCGGGTGGAGCGAGACGCATCTGCCGCCTTTCTCCCTGGGGTACGTCAACCTGCTGGTGGCGGCGTTGGTGGCGCCTCTGACCATGATTTTCGCACGTATTGGAGCCAGGGTTGCTTCACATACGCGGCATGATAGACTGATGAAAATCTTCGCGGTGTTTCTGATTTTCATTGGTTTGCGGATTGCTTATAAAGTCTTGTTCTGAAGATTTGAGGAGGTCTGCCATGGTGCGTAAACCAGCCGTCGCAGGACAATTCTACCCCGGTGAGGAACAATCCCTGCGTGAAACTGTCGCAGCCCTTGTCCCGGAAGGGGAGCAGCGGCATGCTTTCGGCGTTGTTTCTCCTCATGCCGGCTACGTTTATTCCGGCGCGATTGCCGGTGCCGTTTTCAGCTGTGTTCATGTCCCCGACACCGTTGTAATCCTGGGGCCCAACCATCACGGTGTCGGGCACCGCGCCGCCGTCTACCCGGGAGGATCCTGGGAAACCCCTCTGGGGCGCAGTGAAATCGATGCTGAGCTGAGCCGGAAGCTGGTTCAGTCCTGCGATCTTCTGCAGGAGGACGAAGCGGCGCATCGCTTCGAGCATTCCCTTGAGGTTCAGCTCCCGTTTCTTCAATATCTCAATCCTTCCCTCCGAATCGTTTCCATCTGCCTGTCCCATACACGTTCCGATGAGCTGATCGGGTTGGGTGAACAAATGGCTGAGGTTCTGAAACAGGATGGCCGGGAGGTTCTGCTGGTGGCCAGTTCGGATATGACCCATTACGAATCCGCGCAGGATGCACAGAGAAAAGACACGGCCGCCATCGACCAGATCCTTGCCCTTGACCCGGTGGGGCTTTACCGGGTTGTCTCTGAACAGGGGATCACCATGTGCGGTGTCGTGCCGACTGTGGTCATGCTGAGCGCCTGCAACCGCCTGGGGGCCCAAAAAGCCACTTTGGTGCGATACGGCAACAGCGGGGATGTCACCGGCGACCGGCGTGAGGTCGTGGGATATGCCGGCCTTGTGGTTGAATAAGCCCCCGGCGAGAATGTGAGATTATAAAATCCTTGGCATATTGCGGGTTTTGCAGTATATAAGACGGGGTCGCTTACTTACGAGGCGGCCCTTTTTTATGTAAAAACGTATCTACTCACCTTCGCGGGATCGCAACCCCCATGACAAGGGTGTTTGGCGCCAGGGAGGGCGCCAATCAAACGGCCAGGGATGGCGAAGAGTGCTCCTTGTCATGGGGGTTGCGATCCCAAGCTGAAGCAGTTACTAAAAAACGACAATTGTTCAGCATGGGGATAGATATAAAAAACGTTTTCCAAGGAGTGACTTATGTCTGACCTGCGAGTCCGTTTCGCGCCCAGCCCGACCGGGTATCTTCATATCGGCGGCGCACGAACCGCACTGTTCAACTACCTGCTGGCACGTAAGGAAAAAGGCACCTTTGTCCTGCGCATCGAGGACACCGACGTGGCGCGATCCACCCAGGAATCCACCGATGCCATTCTGAACGCCATGGAATGGCTCGGGCTTGGCTACGATGAAGGGCCGTATTACCAGTCGGAACGTTTCGACCTCTACCGTGAAAAAGTCGAAGAGCTTCTCAAAAAGGGACTGGCTTACCGCTGCTACTGTACTCCGGAGGAGTTGGAGGAGAAGCGCAAAAAAGCCCAGGAAGAGGGGCGCAAGCCCAAGTACGACGGCACCTGCCGCGAGCGGGCCGATCAGCCTGAGGGTCAGCCGTTTGTTGTTCGTTTTCGCTCACCCCGCGAAGGTGAGGTGACGTTTGTCGACCGCATCAAAGGGGCGATCACCTTCAGCAACGATGAACTCGATGATCTCATTCTTCAGCGCACCGACGGGACCCCGACCTATAATTTCGTGGTTGTCGTTGACGATGCGACCATGGGGATCAACCTGATTGTCCGCGGCGACGATCACATCAACAATACGCCGCGCCAGATTCTGCTTTATCAGGCCCTGGGCTACGAAGTGCCGACCTTTGCCCATGTCCCGATGATCCTCGGCGAGGACAAAACCCGTCTTTCCAAGCGTCACGGCGCGACATCGGTGATGGCTTACAAGGAGATGGGCTACCTGCCGGAGGCCCTGGTCAACTATCTGGTGCGTCTGGGCTGGTCCCACGGCGATCAGGAAATTTTTTCCATGCAGGAACTGATCGAAAAGTTCTCCCTGGAGCAGGTCGGCAAAGCGGCGGGGGTCTTCAACCCCGGAAAACTGTTGTGGCTCAATGAGCATTACATCAAAAACGGTGACCCTGAGCGCCTGGGGGAGCTGTTGCGACCGTTTCTAGAGGCAAAAGGGCTCAATGCTGAAGGTGCCCCGGCTCTTCCGGATGTTGTGTCGACTCTGCGCGATCGTGCAAAAACATTGGTGGAGATGGCCGACGGGGCTGCATTCTATTACAAGAAAGAGCTTGAATTCGATGGCAAGGCCGTCGCCAAATTTCTAACCGAGGACAAAGTTCCTGTCTTCAAAAGTCTCATTGCAGGGTTGGAGAAAACTACCGAATGGAACCATGACAGCATCGAGGCGGTTTTCAACAAGGTGATGAAGGATTATGACCTCAAGTTGGGGAAAGTGGCTCAACCGGTTCGCGTTGCGCTGACCGGAGGTACAACCAGCCCGAGCATTTTCGAAGTCATCCAGGTCCTCGGGCGGGAAACAACTCTGCATCGACTGAAGAAGGTTTTTCCTCTTTGCGGCGCGTAAAATAAGACATTTTTTTTCGTTTTCGAAAGGCCTCCAGGCGGGGGCCTTTTGACTTTTAACAAGAACTGTTCATGAACATTTCAGCTTCTGATTTTTTTCTTGAAAAAAGACGATACGACTTGTCCACAGAGACTGTGGAAAAGTCCTTGGAAAACCCTGAAAAGGTCGCCGCAAGGGGCGAGATCATGGGCTGAATAACGAAATGCATAAAAAATGGGCAACTAAAAAGTATAGTAAAAACAATGACTTGCAAAAAAGTGTCGACAGTTCACTGGTTTGTGAGTGATAAGTAAATCCCCTGAAAGTCACTTTCGACCAGATCGGGCGCGCTGTTTAATTGTTGTTGAAAAGTCCAGCTTGAACCCCGCCTTCAAGTGCGGGTTTAGATCATAAGGAGAAGTCCTGTTCTGCGACAAAGAAGATCCTCGAAAAGGCTTTGCGCGATATCATCTTGCCCGCGAATCCAAAACCCATTACCATAGAAACTTCACCTTCTGAAATATTCCTGTAATTGATCCTGCACGGTAGGTATATGCCCGAGTTTGATGAACGAACACAACAACGCATGATTTCCGAAATCATGGAGCTGCTGGTGACTCACTACGGTGGGGGGATGAGCGAGCAGCAACTCGATTCGTCCATCACCCTCCTGCAGAAAGCCATCGATCTCGCCCGCGCCAGCCACGAGGGGCAGTTCCGCAAGTCCGGTGAACCCTATTTCTTTCATCCCCTGCGGGTCTCGCATCTGGCCGCCAGGCACTGGATGGATTTCAACTCCATCTTCGCCGCATTGCTTCATGATGTCGTTGAAGATACGCCCGTCACCCTCGAGGAGGTACAGGGAGAGTTCGGCGAAGAAGTGGCTGTTCTGGTTAACGGCCTGACCAAGGCGTCTGATGAAAATCTCAGTCGGGAAACCCTCAAAGCCAAAACCTACCGCAAGACCGTACTTCTCGCCATCGAAGATGTCCGTGTTCTATGCCTCAAATTCTGGGACCGCATCGACAATCTTCAAACTATTGGAGCACTGGCGCCCAACAAACAGAAGCTGATCGCTGAAGAGACGCGGGCCATTTATGTTCCCCTGGCCCGGCATCTCGGCATGGGACGGGTCTCATCTGAGTTGGAAGCCCTCTCTCTGCGCATTCTTTATCCCCGTCGGTATCGACGATATCGCAATACTCTGGAGCAGTTGCAGGAGCGGGTCGAACCGAAACTTCGTCGGATTCGCTCCAAATTTCAGAATGCGGCGGAAAAGCAGAAGCTCGATGTTCTTATTCGCGACCGGTGGCGCCCTTTTTCCATTCCTGCCGCCAAAGTGCTGGGCCGTGGCGTTTCGACTCTCTATACCATGGAGATCCAGGTTGACCGAACCATGGACGCCTACCTTGCCCTGGGGCTCCTGCACAGCCTTTTCCCGCCAATCCCCGGCAAGTTGCGCGACCATCTGCATTTCACCTCCCAGTTTGGTTACCAGGCGATAAAAACCACCGTTCAGGCGAACGAATATCGCATGCGGGTTGAGATCACCACTCGAAAGCTTGCGCGATTCAATGATTCCGGAGTGCTTGCCCCCGGCTTTGAGTTCAGGGCCACCAATTTCCGGGGCTTGATGAAATCGCTTCTGGAGGGAGAGTCGCCATTCGATACCGAGAGCCTGCGTCTGGCATCGGCCTCCATTCAGGTTTATACGCCGGCCGGCGATATGCGTACCCTTCCCGAAGGAAGCAGTGCCCTTGATTTCGCTTTCGAGATCCACGAAGAGTTGGGGCTTTATGCCCGTCGTGCTCGTGTCAATGGACAAACACGTCTGCTGCGGTACCGACTGCTCGATGGCGACCAGGTTGCCATTGAAGCCAGCGCGGCGCCCGAGGTTCTGCCAAAATGGCTTGACTGGGCAGTGACCCCAAAGGCGCGCAACGCAATCCGTCGCTTCCTGCGCAGCAGGGTTAAAGGAGAGGGTAAAAATGATTGACGGCAGGAAATGGAGGCGACGCACAGTCGCCTTTTTTATCGGACTCGTATTGCTGTGCGGTACAGCATGGGCCAACCAGGCGAATGTCTTCGTTTATCATCGATTCGGCGACGATCGCTATCCCTCGACCAACATTTCGTTGGAAGTGTTCCGGCAGCAATTGAACTATCTTAAGGAAAACGGCTACCAGGTTCTGCCTTTGAGTGAGGTGGCGAAGCGCTTGCGGCTCGATAAGCCATTGGGGGAGAAAACAGCCGTTATCACCGTTGATGACGGTTACCAGAGCTTTCTTGAGGGTGCGGTCCCCCTGTTGCGGGAATTTGGGTATCCCGCTACTCTGTTCGTTCAGGCCGAAAGCGTGGGAGGTCGCGGTTATCTGTCCTGGGATGAACTCAAAGAGGTCAGGGCGGCCGGGGTCGAGATCGGCAACCATTCCTACAGCCATCTCCACATGGTCAACCGCCGGGACGGCGAAAGTCGGGAAGAATGGCTGGGGCGGCTCAGGGCCGATATTGTGCGTGCCCAGCAGGCTTTCAGGAAGAATCTGGATTGCGAGCCTGACCTGTTTGCCTATCCCTACGGCGAATGGTCACCGGAAGTCGTGGATTTGATCCGTGATCTGGGATTCAAGGCGGCGGCCGTACAGACTTCCGGTGTGGTCGGTGCCGGCAGCGATGTTTTCCGGCTGCCCCGTTTTCCTATGGGCGGTCCATACGCGACTCTCGATGGTTTTCGGGAGAAAGCACGGATGAGGCCCCTGCCGGTTCTTTCGATTGTGCCTGAAAACCCTGTGGTTGGTGACGCCAATCCACCCAGCCTTGAAATTCAGATAGATCCAGACGCAGGAATCGATGCCGGCCGCGTCAATCTTTTCGTCGGCGGGCAGCCCCAGGGCGATGTGCGCGTCGATACGGACAACCCTGCGCGGATTGTGGTTCAGGCGAAAAATCCTCTGCAGGGGCGACGAACCCAGTATACCCTGACGGCTCAGGGGCCGGACGGTCGGTGGCATTGGTTCGGGCGTCTGTGGCTCCGCCCCGAAGTACCTGAGTAGGCCTATTGAAAAGATGACCAATAAAGAAGCCGGGAGATAATTTATCTTCCGGCTTCTTTATTGGCTGATGGCCGCTATTCCCTGGGGTCGGACCGGGTCCGACCAGAACTTACTTTGGGGCGATCCGCATTATGAGCCGCGCAGGCTGGCCTGGCTGAATTTGTTGAGTCGATTGTAGCGGATCATTTCGGCAATTTCCGCGACATAGGCCTCGCGTCGCGTAGAATAGGCCAAAAGCCCCTTTGCCAGTTCGGTGCCTTGCAGCGGCTCATCCTGCATGCGCATCTGTGCGCGCAACTTGCGCAGCGGCGCGTAGGCACCGTTTGTGTTGAGGTTGGCCATGTAGGACTTTAAAGAATCGTAGATGCTTGGGAATTTACGCACTTCGTAGCTGGCCCCTTCGGGGCGATCTTTGGGAACAATTCCCGTTCCTGGAGTAAAAGTCCATTCACCGAAAATATTGTTGGCGAGACGGGCGAAACGCGAAGTGCCCCAGGCTGATTCATTCGCTGCCTGAGCCAGCACCAGAGATGGCGGCAAAATGTCGACCCGCGTGAGAAGTCTCTGGCGAACTTTCTCATCCATCAAAGGGTCGCCTTTGATCTTGTAGCGGCGTTGTATGCTGGCCAGACGCTCCAACTCCATTGCTCCGGGCAGCTTCCCTCGGTCAAATGAATCGAACAGGGAAATAAGCGTGTCCCGTTCGGCTTGAATCTCTTCGTTTGCCATCAATACCATGGGCAGCAGCGTCAGGAAAAAAAGTCGCTTTTTTTCACTGACAGCGCCAACTTCCTTGAGATCCTCAGGCAGATTATGAATGATGATTTTGGGTACTCCATGTTCATGAAGCGTGTCGAGATCGTAATTGTTCAGCGCAAAGATGCGCTCAAGATCCTCTCGCGTATCCGGCGAGACATCAACGGGAACGGCCCTTTCCGGCTGCGATTCGGCAGACGGCGGTGGGGTGGGGGGCACATCGATAAAGGTGGTTCTGGATTCAGCGGTTTCAGATGAATTTTGGCATCCGCCAAGGCAGAGCATAGCCAGAAGGAGAGTGAAAAAAGTGGTGTAAGAGTAGAAAATCTTCATTGTCTTCCGTAATAAAAATGCATTAACTGTTTGATTTGGCGAAGTATTTTATGTCAATTATAAACAACAGAACGCCACGCGCAACTCCATGTTCGTTAAAACAAAGCGCTGCGTGTGGCATAAACAGTTATTGCAAAGTTGGGGCCTAAACGCACCGGGGAAAACTTACCGTAGACTGGGATGTGCAAGGGATCCGCTGAGGCGAAGATTAAAAGTGCCGTTTCGGTCGGGAGTTACGCCGCTGAGGGTCAAAAGATCGCGCAGGCCGGGATCAAGATCCGGGCCGGGCGTTAATGCGATCTGTGCATTGATTCGGCTCTGTTGTGGTGTTTTTGCAACAAGAATTGTGGCTTTACCACCAATCTGTATTTCGCCGCCGACAGCGGAAACATTTTCAATTTTGAGATTCCGCCCCTGCAGGCTTCCTTGAATTCGGACTGTGCCGAGGCTGAGCCGGTCCCGGGAAAGGCCGAGCCGCTCCAGGCCGGTGACGGCCGCTTGTTCAAGCTGCATATCGAATATTGATTCCGTCGATTCAGCAGATGGATCCCCGTCGGCGGAAAAAGTCCCGGACAGGACTCCCTGGCCCCTGTAATTCATTTCTCCAGGAAAATAGGGAGCAATAGAGGCGCTGATGATTTCCGCCCGGGTTTCTGCACCGGTGATGTAAAAACCTTCAATGGTCCCATCAAGCAGGCGTGTGCTGAAATTCAAACCGGGCTGAGCTGTTACAAGAGCACTCCAGCGGGGAGACAACTTTACTTGCGGGATATTCACCGGAGGCCATGGGGTGTCCGCCGGAGACCAGCTGATGTCGGTGAGCTGCAACGACAACAGAGGACGCAGGGAAAGCCGGCCGATTGAGATGGCCTCTCCCGATTGATGTTGAATCATCTGTTCTGCGCGCGCCCGAAGCGCTTCGGTGGGAAAAAAGGACAGAAGAGCTGCAGAGAAAGCGATCAGCAGCAGGAAAAAAGCACCCAGATGCAGCAGCAGGCTACTTTTATCTTTGGGTTTTATGTCGCCGGATTCGGCACGAACAGGACGGATTGAAAGTTTCATGATGCTCTCTGATACGAGGAAATGACCAGAACGGTATCGAACCGGGATCGATCATCGAAACGTGACTTGATGCGCAGGGAGCGAGTGGTGAGAAATGCGTCAGCCTGCTCCAGCGCATGAAGCAATTTAACCAACTGCGGCAATTCGAGGCGCTCCAGGCGCATCTCTACCGACTCCTCACGGTATTCACCACGGGTTGACGTACTTTGCGGGCGCATGGAAACGAGACGGTCTCGAACGCCTGAGCGGGTGGTGACCTCTTCAAGAAAAGAAAACAGGGAAAAATCGCGTGCAGCATTGCCCAGGCGCCGCTCTGAAGTGTC
>NPID01005108.1_pt1 | contig 19033 bp, 14 predicted proteins | sample 8637491 | NCBI WGS metagenome assembly NPID01 (sample SAMN07420843, study PRJNA396082) | bioreactor metagenome | isolation source: sample BA6 brine-fed electro-methanogenic bioreactor BA | place: Japan: Kochi | collected 2016-06-14 | reverse complement strand
CTTCACCTTCTTTTAAAACAGTTAAATATTGCTTTAACTGATCCGGATTTACGCCATAATTAAAATTGATATTCGCTTGAACAGAAAGTTTATAAGTTTCGTTAGGAATTCTCGTCCAAAAGAAATCAACCGATTTAACATCAAAATCCGGTGTGTGAAACTTGTACTCGTCAAAATCGGGAGAGAATGTTGAATTAAACAAAACTTTATTGGTTACATTTGCAGTGTATTGTTGAATGGGCTCTAACGGAACATCGGGAGAAAAGATAAGAGTTCGTGCGTCGAGCCACTTAAATTGACCTGGTATCTTCGGTTCAAATTCAATAAACTCATCGGTAAGCCAAAGGTTCTGTTTATCTGCCGGTGCAAGATTTTCCGAGAACTCAATTGTAAATGTTGTTAGGTTATCTACTTCACCTATAGGCGAAAAATTTGTAACCGATACCGAGTTACTTGGTCCGCAAGAAATGAATAAAGCGATTAAAGCAGCAAACATCATTGAGCGTCTTATCATTTTATGCCTCAATTTTAACTTTGTTTTAAGTTCGTTTTGTAAATAACTAACGATAACTTCTATCACCAAAAATAAATCTAATCAATTGATAAACAATATGCGGTTAATACTTTATGATATGGGACGGGAAATTTTACAAAATATTTTCTAAATAATATGTAATCATTTTCTTATATTAAGATAGTTTTAGCCAATTTATGTGAAATGACTATTGGTTGCGTTGGACTTAATGCTAACTCAATGAATTCATTTCCATGAACAGATATAAGGGAAAAGAAATGGGAAACGCGGGAGGCACAGATAAAAAATATAAAAAGCAGCTTATTATTCAAGTGTTTGTAACGTTTATTATTACCATTCTATTTATGTCCCTTTACCAGTATTTGAAGTATGCCTTGTTTGATGGCCTCACGCTTATCCAATCGAATATTACAACGGTCGTCTTCAGCGGAATCATTGCCTCTGTGGCTGCATACATTATAATTCAAAATCATCAAAAACTCAGAAAGCTTACAAAAGAAGAAATTGCCAAACGTCAAGAGATTGATAAGGAAGCCCAACAAACATATAAGGCAATTTTTGAAAACTCTTCTGACGGTATGTTTTTACTTGACGATGTTTTTCTTGATTGTAATGATGCCGTTTGCAAGTTATTCAATTGCAAAAAGGAAGACATAGTCGGCAAATCTCCTGTAGAGTTTTCACCCGAGCATCAGCCTGATGGTCAGACTTCAATGAAATCCGCAACCGAGAAAATTGAGAAAGCAAAAAAAGGCGAGCCGCAAAGATTTTATTGGGTTCACAAACGAAAAGACGGATCTCTTTTTGATACGGAGGTATCTCTTTCATTAATAAAAATTATGGGTAAAGACGTTGTTTTTGCAATTGTTAGAGATATCACCAAGCGTAAAAAGGATGAAAATATTAGAGAAGCTTTATATCAAATTTCTGAAGCCGCTTTTACTGCGTCGGATATGAATTCTCTTTATAAAAAAATTCACGATGCGGTTGGTACATTAATGCCTACCGAAAATTTTTACATAGCTATATATGATGAAAAAACGGATATGATTTCATTTCCCTATATGGTTGATGAATTTGATCCGCCTTATCCACCTAAAAAAGCCGGTAAAGGATTAACCGAATATATATTAAGGAAAGGTGAAGCAACTCTTATTGATGAAAAATTGGATCTCGCTTTAAGAGAGTCCGGTGAAGTTGAAATGATTGGCACACCTACTTTAATTTGGCTCGGTGTACCCCTTAAAGTTGGGGGAAAAACAATCGGAGTTATTGTTGTGCAGGATTATCATAATGCTGATACTTACGGAGAAGAAGAAAAGCAAGTTCTTGTTTTTGTAGCGGAACAGATTGCACAAGTAATTGAAAGAAAAAGAAATAGCGAAGCGATCAAAAAATTTTCCGAAGAATTAAAGGAACTAAACACAACCAAAGATAAGTTCTTTTCAATAATTGCACACGATTTGAAAAATCCTTTCATAACAATCTTGGGGTTCTCTGATATTCTTCTTGCAGATTATAATGAACTGAGCGACGAGGAAAGAAAATATTACATCTCAGAAATGGAAAAATCAGCCACTCTTTCACATAATCTTTTACAAAACTTACTTCAATGGTCGCGTGCACAAACCGGGAGAATTGAATATAACCCGCGTGAACTACAATTGCTCAATATAGTTGAAGAAAATTTTCAACTGCTTAAAAACACAGCGGGTGAAAAAAAGATCCAACTGAAACAAAATGTGGCTGATGGACTAACGGTAAATGCAGACGAAGATATGTTGAACACCGTACTACGCAACTTGTTGACGAATGCTATTAAATTCAGTAATGAAAACGGCGTTGTTGAGGTCAATTCCAAAATAAATGAAAACTTTGTTGAGATTGCAGTAAAAGACAACGGCACCGGAATGGACGAAGATACTATTAGTAAGTTATTCAGGCTCGATACCACAAATTCCAAACCGGGAACTGCTGGAGAAACAGGTACGGGACTTGGACTAATACTCTGCAAAGAATTTATTGAAAAACACGGCGGCAAAATTTGGGTCGAAAGTGAAATCTCCAAAGGATCTACTTTTCTATTTACGCTTCCATTAAAAGCTTAATTTTTCTTTTACAGAGAAAGTGAAAATCCGATCTATTTACAAAAAGTGACCGGTTTTATTTTAACACAAGGAGAGCTGACTATTTCAGAATTATCATTTTCTTTGTATAAAGGAAATCGTCTGTTTTCATTCTGTAAAAATATACTCCTGATGCAAAACCGCTCGCGTCGAATATTATTTTATGAACTCCTTCCGGGAATTCTTTATTCACTAATTCTTTTACAAGTTGACCGATTGAGTTGTATATTTTTATTTCAACAAGTTGCTTTTTTGTAATTGTAAATTTTATTGTTGTTGAGGGATTAAACGGATTCGGATAGTTCTGGTAAAGCGTAATTTTATTTGGGAGCTTATCATCTTTATTGTCGGTGGTAATGATTTGATTATATTTATCAACAGCTAATGCCATATTAGAATCGAGTTGTGAATCAGTCATTCCTATTGCTAAGGCGATGTAAACATCTGTTTGGTTGCCGGGTAAAATTTCTTCCGGTGCAATTGAAGGAAATAATACCGAGCCGCTGTCAGCCGCAAAAAATGTATCCACTATTCCTTCATAAAAAAGATTATCGTAAAGTGCAGAATCCGAGCGATTGTAACCGCTAAACCAGTCTTCTGCGTAAAAAGACGTCATTGGTGAACTCAATATTTTTATGCCGACAAGTGTTGATGTGGTATCTTTACGAATACGAATGTAATCACCCGGTTCGTAGTATTCCACAAACTCGTTTCCATAGACATTATCAATAAAGGGAAGTATTTCAAATCCAACTTTTGCATTGTATGTAAGGGAATCCGTATTGGTGATATTATAGTGTGAAACGGCATAAGCGGCATTCAGCCAGCCGTAAGAATTCAGTTGAACCTTATAAGCCGGCGGAGCAAAAGAATAACTATTATCAAAACTACTGAACAAATTAAAGTTACCGAATCTGGGGACGGTTAAAGAATATGCTGAAGTATCTGCTCTATCGGCATCATTTAAGTAATCAAAAACTTTGTATTGATCACCGCTTACCAAAATACTTATTCTGGTTACTTGCAGAGTTTGTTTATTGGGAGCGCCAAGAAGAGTTGACCCCGCATCAGTTACTTCCAAATAAATTTGTCCGTTACTGAATGATTGTGCGGTCAGAACAACACTAAATAGCAAAAAAATAATTGAGATGTATTTCTTCATTTTTATTCTTGTTTGTTTGAGTAGATGCAAATATAAGAAGGTAATTATACTAATGGTAAAAATTTACTACAACAGAACGGTAAACGTGGTACCTTTTCCACGCTCGCTTTCAATTGTTATTTGGGCATCTAACAAATCGCAGTAATTTTTAACTAATGATAATCCGAGTCCGCTGCCTTCATATTTACGGCTGTAACCTCTTTCTTCTTGTGAAAATGCCTCAAATATTTCAGGTAAAAATTCTTTTGATATGCCCACGCCTGTATCCTTTACTTTTACTTCATACTTACCCTCATCTTTTTTAACAAGGTTAATTTCTATGTATCCTTTCTTTGTGTATTTAATAGCATTATCAACTAAGTTGGCGAAAATTTGATTTACTGCATATTCATCCGAATTAATAACAGCCGAATCAATATCTGTAACATAATTTAGTTCCAATCCTTTTATACGGGCAAGATTTGAATACTCTTTGCGAATATTTTCTAACAAATCGTGCAGGTCTAACTTCCTGCGTGTAACCTCATAAGTACCTAATTGCAATTCCGACATGTTGAGGATCAAGTCTATAGTTCTTATTACTCGTTTACTTGCAGATTCGATTCCATCGAAAGATATTTTAGTTTCTTCATTTATTTTATCGCTGAACTCCTCTTTCAGTAATTGTGAGAAATTTAAAACTGCATTAAGCGGACTTCTTATTTCGTGAGAGATCTGAGCTAAAAATTCGGATTTCAGTTGGTTGGCTCTAACAGCTTGATCTTTTGCTTTTTCAATTTCCATTTGAGCAAGCTTTCTATCGTTTATATCGAGGTGAATTCCGCTTGCCCTAAGTGGTTTACCGTTTTCATCCCGCATGTAAATTCTTCCCCAATTAAGTATCCATTTATAATCACCGCTTGCAGTCCTTAGTCTATGTTCAACTTTGAACTCATCGCTTAAATTGTTTTCATGATCTTGAATAACTTTTTCAACAGCTTCTATATCGTCGGGATGAATTAATTCTTTCCAGGTACGTAATTCATTATTAATTTTCTCTGTAGAGTATCCAAGCATTTCACCCCATCTTCCCATACGATGAACTTTTCCCGTAACAAAATCTTGATCCCAAATTCCGATATTAGCACCTTCGATGGCTGTGTTAAGTCTGGTGTTAATTTCTTTGAGTTTATCTTCAGCAATTTTTTGATTAGTAACATCGTGAGCAACGCCCTGCAACCCCACAACTTTACCATTTTCGAAGATTGGCTTCTCATAGACTTCCAATAGGAGTTTGCTGCCGTCTGCATGGTAGATCTCGGTAATAATCGGATCAAAATTTATTTCGCCTCTTAGGTTGGCGTGAGTTCTACGTCTGGCTTCGTCATTAACCGGTGAATCTGTTGTAAACCAGTGATGCTGGCCGAGCCATTCATCTACAGTGTGGCCGGTTATTTTTTCTATCGATGGAGAGATATATTTTATATCACCGTTAATATCTTGCACGTAGAAAAATAAGTGCGGTGTACCTTCAACCAAAACCTGCATTCTTTCTTTTGCTTCTCTAAGATTTCTTTCAACTCTTTTACGGTCGGTAATATCACGCATAATACCTATAACCCCAACGCGATCTTTCGTTCCGATTGAAGCGGTACTTAACTCTACATCTTTAACACTACCATTTTTTGATCGAATTTGGAATCCGTAAGTAACAGGAATATCTTCACCTCTCTTGCGTGCAAGGTACCTTTGTTCAACAATTTCTTTACTTTCCTCCGTAAGAAGAATATTAAAATCGAATTCTTCGGAAGTCAGTTCTTCCCTTGAATAGCCGGTAAGCTCACAAAATCTTTCGTTTACATATGTGTAGTGTTTATCATCCATCATATAGATTCCGTCAAACGCGTGTTCAACAAGTGTACGGAATTTCGTTTCACTTTCTAAGAGTTTTCTTTTCGCTTCACGTTCTTCCGTTTGATCTCTAAAAACAAGAACAACGCCGATGACCGCACCGTCCTCGGATTTAATCGGCGCCCCGCTGTCTGCAATAGGAATTTCTCTCTTGTCTTTTGATATCAATAAAGTATGATTAGCTAACCCAACTACCACACCTTCAGCCAATACTCTATCAACAGGACTTACAACTTTTTCACGAGTGTATTCGTTAATAATATTAAATATTTCTTCGATAGGTTGATCAATGGCTTCAGTTTCCGTGTAACCGGTGATCTGCTCGGCTACATGATTCATTTGCTGGACGTTACCGTTGGTATCGGAAATAATTACCCCGTCACCAATGCTGTATATAGTCGTCTGGAATAAATCTTTCTGCTTCTGAAGTGTTTCCATCGATTCAATCATTCCGGTAATATCATAAGCAGTTCCCATTGCGGCAGGCTTACCGTTCATCGTCATCATTGTTGCGGCGAAATCAATCCATCTCTCTTCGCCGTTTTTACGAATAATTTTGAATTGATACCTCTGTGGAATTTTTTCCCCTTTTTGCCTTTTCAAACCTCTTGTCTTTATCAACTCTTGATAATCCGGGTGAACTATTGACCAAAATTCTTTACCTATCAATTCCTCTGTTTTATAACCTGTCAACTCAACGGAGCTTTCATTTAAGTAAACGAACTTTGTGTCTTGATAAATAAAAATAGCAGAAGGGGAAGTTTCCGTAAGTGCTCTAAATTTAGTTTCGCTTTTGGTGAGGTTATCTATTAATTCTTGTTTGCTTTCTTGGTCACTTAAAATTTTTCCAATCAATAAAGTAATTATTGGATAGATACCGATTACAGTAAAACCAACCGTTTGCAGAGCACTCAACATTGCTTCTGAAGGCAAAACAAACATTAAAAGCAACATTACAATGTGAACAATAAAGCCGAGCAGGTAAAGTTGTACATTGTTGATGACGTTTCCGGAAGATTTCAGTTTTTTTAAATGGAATAAATAACCGATTACAAATGATGAAAGAATTACCAGCAAGCCCATTGTAAGCCCAACACCGCCGATAGAAATCCTAAAAATTGCAGCCATAACAGCAGCAACAGCTCCCGAAACCGGACCAAAGAATAAAGTGCACAAACTTATTACAATCGATCTTCCGTCAAATATTAATCCTTCGGAAAGAACAAAAGGATAGAGCATTCCTATAATGGCGGTAATACCAAAGAGAATACCTTGTAAAATTTTGCCGGCAAGAAGAGTCCGGTTGAACCTTGCGTCCACAAATCCCGAGAAAACGCTTAGAGCAACAAGTACGGAGAGATTATAAATTAACTCGATTATTATCAATTTTGCCAACTGGAATAGATGATGTTGTTAAATTAATTATATCAAAAATGATAGGCAAATATGGTAATGATGTAAAATTTAACGAGATAATGTATTTTTAACTCAATAGAACTTTTACAAATTTATTTTTCGTCTTAATCTTTTTCTCAAATAATGTTTACAAACCGTATTTGCCGGAACCAACAAGAAAAAGAAAGATGTAACTTGTCAAATACATTAATGCTTTCTCTTTCGAACCGAACGGATCATCTGTGTGATAAACAAAGCCTGCAACAAACATTGTAATTATTAAGGATAAAGAACTAAGTCTTGTGAATAATCCTATGATTATTAAACCGGCAGCAAAAAAATCCGCTAATACTGCAAAGCTTAGACTAAAAGATGTGCCGATACCGAAAGGATCAAAGAATTTTATTTCTTCACCATTTATCAGCCTGTTGAATTTTTTTAGTCCGTAGCCAAATAACATAAAACATCATTCAACATTGGTTTTGATTACCTTCTCATCAAGATAATTTACTTTACTGCTGTAGCAGCTGTGACCGCCGCCGGTTTCACAATGTCCGCCGCCGCAGCAACCGGAATTATTTTTTTTATATTTGGCAAAATGTAAAGCAAGCGCCATCAATGAGAATGCGACTATAAAAAACAGAGTAACTACTATAATTTGTGTCATTCTTTTCCTTTCACATTTTCAAAAAGTTGAGTGAACCTTGGACTTTCTTTAGTAATAAAACCTGTATCACTCTTAACAATAAAATAAACAGGAAGTTCCTTTGCAAGTGCAAATTCGTATCCTTTTATGGGACCCATCACGAAGATACCCGTTGCTAATCCGTCTGCACGCAAACAAGTAGAATCGATTACCGTGACAGAAGTTAGTTTATGCGTAATTGGCTTACCTGTTGTAGGATCAATTGTATGTGAATATCGGACACCGTTTTCTTCAAAGTAATTCCAATAATCGCCTGAAGTTGCCATTGCTAAATTACTAAGCGAAATAACTTTGTTAATTCCGCCTGATTGATCTGCTTCGGACACTCCGATTTTCCAGTATTCATTTTTATGATTTACACCGGATGTTCTTACTTCACCACCGATTTCAACCATAAAATTTTGATATCCGAAATCTTTTAAGAGTTCATAAACCTTATCAACCCCAAAGCCCTTTGCGGTTGAGGATAAATCTACTTCAAGTTGTGGAATGATTTTTTTTACTGCCGGTGAGTTTAACTTTACCACAAGTTTATCAAATCCAACAAATTTCATTCTTTCTGATATCTCTTCATCAGATGGGATTGATTTCGGTTTTTGTTCGGGACCAAACCCCCAAATATTTACAATAGGTTCAATAGTAATATCTAAACGGCCGTTTGTTAATTCACAAATTTTTATTGATTCGGCAAGAACAAAAGCAAAGTCTTGAGATATTTCAAACCATTCTGTTTTATCATATTTATTGAACTGTGATAATTCCGATTCTGGAATGTAAGTTGACATTTGATTGTTTACTTCGATCAGCACCGAATCGATTTTTTCTTTTAAGATGGATAACTCTAAATCGGGTGATTGTTCTGATTTAACAATTTTAACCGAATAAGTAGTACCCATTGTAAGACCGTTGAGAGAGATAAGTTCATCATTCCTACTATTACTGCAGGAAACAGCAAATAAAAGAAATGCAGGTAATATATATTTTAATTTATTCCGCATGTTTAAAATCTATTTTACTCAAGTTGACCGGTTGAATAATAGCAAAGTAAAAAAACATTGAAACGGTTTTAATAAATTGTTTTTCGTTCCATTAACCCACGGATTAATCCGTGGGTTAATTTATTTTCAAAAAAGAACAATTAACCGCCAAAATCATCAAGCAAAATATTTTCAGGTTCAACACCGAGGCTATCCAGCAATTTTAGAACGGCAGCGTTCATTACCGGAGGTCCGCAAATATAGTATTCGCAATCTTCAGGTGCGGGATGATTCTTTAGATAGTTATCATAAAGCACTTGGTGAATAAACCCGGTATAACCCGTCCAATTATCTTCAGGCAATGGTTCGGAAAGAGCAATGTTCCATGTAAAGTTATCATGTTCGGCAGCAAGTTTATCGAAGTCTTCCTTATAAAAAATTTCACGAACGCTTCTTGCACCATACCAAAAAGACATTTTACGTTTAGACTTGAGCCTTATCAACTGGTCAAAAATATGCGAACGCATAGGAGCCATACCCGCACCGCCTCCTATAAATACCATTTCGTTATCGGTATCTTTTGCAAAGAACTCTCCGTACGGACCTGAAATAGTAACCTTGTCTCCCGGTTTAAGATTAAAAATATAAGATGACATTTGTCCCGGCGGAACATTAGGAAGATGGGGAGGAGGTGTGGCAATTCTAACATTGAGCATAATAATGCCCTTTTCAAGCGGGAAGTTCGCCATAGAATAAGCTCTTACAATCGGTTCGGTTACTTTTGACTTGTACTGCCAAACGTTGTACTTATCCCAATCTTTTCTAAATTCTTCTTCGATGTCAAAATCTTTAAAATCCAATTCATGAGGCGGAGCTTCAATTTGAATGTAACCGCCTGCGCGGAAATCTACGCTTTCGCCTTCGGGAAGCTTTAAAACTAGTTCCTTTATGAATGTTGCAACGTTTTTGTTTGAAGTAACAGTACATTCCCACTTTTTAATGTCAAATACTTCTGCCGGAACTTCAATTTTCATATCGCTTTTAACAGGAACTTGACATGATAGGCGATAATGCTCACGGACTTGTCTTCTATTGAGTTTAGACCTTTCGGTAGGCAATACATCGCCGCCGCCTTCGAGAACCACACATTTACATTCGCCGCAGGTTCCGCCGCCGCCGCAAGCAGAGGGAAGATAAATTTCCTTGTCCGCCAACACATTTAGCAGTTTACCACCTATTGGAACGGTGAGAGTTTTTTCAGGATCATCATTGATATTAATTTTTACATTTCCCGAAGCAACTAATTTTGATTTGGCAAATAGAATTAATCCAACCAAGACCAACACAATCAAGGTGAACATTACAACGCCGATAATTATTATGTTGATTCCATCCATAATAAAAAGATCCTTATAATTGAATTCCGGAAAACAGCATAAAAGCAATAGCCATTAATCCAACAGTTATAAAAGTTATACCTAAACCTCTTAATCCTTCGGGTACATTGCTGTATTTCATTTTTTCTCTAATACCGGCAAGAGCAATAATAGCAATAGCAAAACCGGTTCCGGAGCCAACACCAAATACAACACTTTCTGCAAAGATGTAATCTCTTTCAACCATAAATAGTGTGCCCCCTAAAATTGCACAGTTTACTGTAATGAGAGGTAGAAAGATTCCAAGCGAGTTATATAATTTCGGAACGAATTTGTCCAAAACCATTTCCAAAATTTGAACCATTGCAGCAATAACACCAATGTAAGTAATTAAGCCGAGGAAAGTTAAATCCAAACTTCCCAAACCAATTGCAGCAAGAGCTCCTTCCCTTAAAACATAATTATAAATTAAGTTGTTAACAGGAAGAGTAATTGTTTGAACTACAACTACGGCTATACCTAATCCGACTGCAGTTTCAACTCTTTTTGATACAGCGAGAAATGTACACATTCCTAAAAAGAATGCGAGAGCCATGTTCTCGATAAAAATTGATTTTATAAAAAGACTTAAATAATGTTCTAACATAATTATGCCTCCTCAACTTGATCTGGTTTCCAAGTACGAATAGCCCAGATTAATAAACCGATTATAATAAATGCACTTGGAGCTAAGAGGAATAAACCATTAGGATTATACCATCCTCCCTCGGTATTTAAAGGGAAAATTGTAAATCCAAGTAATTTACCGGAACCGAATAATTCTCTGAAAAATCCGACAAATAAAAGAACGAATGAATAACCCAATCCGTTTCCTATACCATCAAGAAAGCTTCTTCCCGGAGTATTTTGAAGTGCAAAAGCTTCTGCTCTACCCATAATAATACAGTTAGTTATAATTAATCCAACATAAACAGAAAGCTGCTTGCTTATATCAAAAAGGAATGCTTTTATTATTTGATCTGCAATAATTACCAAAGAAGCAATAATAGTCATTTCAACTAAAATTCTAATGCTGCTCGGTATATGATTTCTAATTAAACTAACAGAGAAGTTTGAAAGAGCAACAACAAAGGTAACGGCTAAAGACATTACGATTGATGTTTCTAACTTAGAAGTAACTGCAAGAGCAGAACAAATACCAAGGATTTGCAGTGCAATAGGGTTATTATTAAAAATCGGGTCTAATAATATATCTTTATATTTCTTCATGTGACCCCTCCTCTCTAACTTTATCTATAAAAGGACCATAACCATTTTCGCCTAACCAGTACTTCATCAAATTATCAAGTCCGCGTGTGGTTAATGTAGAACCTGAAAGACCATCAATTTGATGATTAGCATTTGGATTTGAAGGATCAACTTTTCCTTTTAACACTTCAATAATAAATTCACCTTCTTCATTAAATGCTTTTTTTCCTTTCCAACTTGCTTTCCAGTTAGGATTATCAACTTCTCCTCCTAAACCCGGAGTTTCACCATGCTCGTAAAATGTAATTCCTTCTACAGTTTTTAGTTTATTATCTAACGATATAAAACCATACATTGTTGACCATAAGCCTTTACCGTGAACGGGGAAAATATATTTTTGAACATTACCACTTTGATCAACAACTTCGTAAACAGTCATGTAAGAAGGTTTGCGTTTAATTCCGGCAATATCTTCAGAAGATGGAATACTTTCGCTTAAATCCGGAACATTGCTTACTTTTTTAATATCAAAATTCTTTGGAACTAATAAATCTGATTTTTCTTCAGGGTTAATAATTTCACCAGATTCTAATTCAACTGTTACAGCCTTGATTTTATCGTTATAAAGCTGCTGAGGATCTTGATTTGTATAATCAATTCCTCCGGCTGCCAGAATATTCTTTATTTTATCTACTTGTTTATTTTCTGCTTGTCTTGAACTTAAGGAGACCGCTGCAGATGAAACTAAGATAGAGCATACAAGACATATTCCTAACGCAACCTGTATAGTTTTTTTTGTGCTATCAGATGACATTTCTTGCAAGCCTCCTTTTAATATTTTGATTTATGTAATATCTGTCGATAATTGGAGCAAATACGTTCATGAATAATATTGCCAGCATCATACCTTCAGGAAAAGCGGGATTTATAACACGAACGAGTACTGTTAAAAAGCCAATAAAGAATCCGTAAACATATTTCCCTTTTTCTGTCATTGTTGCACTAACCGGATCAGTTGCCATAAAAACTGTACCGAAGGCAAATCCACCAACTACAAAATGCCAGTAAACAGGCATATTGAACATTGGGTTAGTAGCGCTTCCAACTAAATTTAATAATAAAGTTGTTACTGTAGTTCCAACAACAACAGATAACATTATTTTCCACGAGCCTACTTTAGTAGCAATTAAAACTATTGCCCCAATTAAACACGCAAGTGCTGAAGTTTCTCCCATTGATCCTGGTATCAATCCTATGAAAGCATCCATCCAAGAATAGGTAACTTCCATTGTAGAATCGGCGAACTGTGCTAAAGCAGTTGCTTGACTTAAACCGTCAACTGCAACCCAAACTTTGTCGCCTGAAATTTCTGCAGGATAAGCAAAGAATAAAAATGCTCTTGCTGTTAATGCAGGATTCAGAATATTCATTCCAACACCGCCAAAAACTTCTTTACCTATTACAACTCCGAAGCTTATTCCAAGAGCAACCTGCCAGTAAGGAATATTTGGAGGAAGAATTAACGGGAATAAAAGTGATGTAACAAGAAATCCTTCATTAATTTCATGTTTTCTAACAACAGCAAAAATTACTTCCCAAAATCCACCAACAGCAATTGTTACTAAGTAGACGGGGAGGAAGTATAGAGCACCGAATAACATATTTCCTAATATATTTGAAGGATCAAAACCAACACCAAGCCATTCAATTACCTGAGCCTGCCAATGAGCAGAAGATGCTGCTCCCATTTTTTGCAAGCCTAAATTTGCTTGAAGACCAGTATTATAGAATGCCATTAGAACAGCAGGTAATAATGCAATTACAACTGTCATCATCATTCTTTTAAGATCCATAACATCTCTTACATGCGAAGCCGCCTTAGTTGGTGAAGCAGGTGTATAGAGGAAAGTATCAACAGCTTCGTACAAGGGAAAGAACTTTTCAAGTTTTCCCCCTTTAAGGAAATGTTTTTCCTGTTTGTCTAATAAATTTCTTAAAAGCTTCACGAATTAACCTTCCTTTTCAATAATTGTTAAATTTTCTCTTAGCATTGGCCCGTATTCTAATTTAGATGGACAAGAAAAAGTACACAGTGCTAAATCTTCTTCATCCAATTCCAAAGCACCGAGGTTTTCAGCTTCTTCAACATCTTTTACCGCAAGCGCTCGAAGGAGATATGTAGGAAGAATATCCATCGGCATTACATCCTCAAAATTTCCGCTTGGAACAATTGCTCTTTTACCTCCGTGGATTTCTGTGTTGAATTCATATTGCTTCTTCGGAGAAATTTTAGAGAAGACAATATTCTTCATCGAATAATTATTAACGAACGGATTTAACCACCCTAAGAAATATCTTTTTGTTGGATTTGGTATCACCGAGATTTGTTGATGAAATCTTCCGAGATATGCTTCAGCATCAACTGCGCTTCTGCCGGAAAGAACCGACCCGGAAATTGCTCTGAAGTTATCATCTTTTACTTCCCCGGCAATTAACTCAGTTATTGATGCACCGCGTCTTGTTTTTATTAATCTTGGATTTTTTATTGAAGAGCCTGCAAGCGAAACAATTCTATCGACCATAATTTTACCGGTTGTAAACAGATGTCCTATTGCAATTACATCCTGTGCGGTTACGTACCAAACAAATCTTTTTCTTCCGACGGGACTTAAGAAATGGATATGTGTTCCAACATTACCTGCGGGATGAGGACCATCAAACTCTTCAACGGAAATCTGCGGAGAATCAATAACCTGCACATTTGTATTTGGTGCTTTGCATACGAAGACTTTTCCCTCTGTTAACTTAGAAAGAACTGCTAAGCCGTTCTTAAAATGATTTTCATTCATTGAAATTATTTTATCTACTGAAGGTGCGAGAGGATTGGTATCCATTGCAGTTACATAAATTGCAAACGGTGTTGTCTCAGGATCGGCAACTTTGCTGAAAGGTCTAACTCTGATTGCAGTCCATTCACCTGAATTAACTAATCTTTCAACAACATCTTCCCTTTTTAAACCATTCAATTCATTTTCTTTATTGGATTTGAATTCAACTTCATCCGAACCGCTTAATTCGATAACCATCGAAAGAAAAACTCTTTTCTCACCACGATTAATTTCAAGAACCTTACCGCTTCCGGGAGACGTATACTGAACGGATGGATTTTTTTTGTCGGTAAAAAGTGGTTGCCCAAGTTTAACAACATCACCTTCCTGAACAAGCATAGTAGGTTTCATTCCTACAAAATCATGCCCAAGGATAGCAACATTTTTAACAGGCGCACCTTCTGAGACTTCTTGAACAGGTTTGCCTTTTATAGGTATGTCTAATCCTTTTTTTAACTTTATTCTTTCCATAATTTTCCTGCTTATTTAGACATTAAGGTACAAATATAAGAATATCCTTACTCTTATTAAAGAAAAAGTGAAAGGAAAAATCTTGAAATTACCGGCGGGAATATAGAGAAAAAATGTAGGGTTTGGTATCGATTATTCATAATTGATTTTGGAATAACCTAACAAAACCTTATTTTCAAATATTATCAAACCATTAATTTGTCATTAAATAAGTGTTAACCGAATCATCAAACTACATTATTAGGAGGATTATGCTAAAAAAATTTACCTACTTCATTTTAATTTTTGTCGCAGTTTTTATGCTGCAAGATACGTTTGCTCAGGGTGTGACAAGAGCGTCTATTTCCGGTATCGTAAAAGATACTAATGGCGAACCACTCCCTGGAGCTAATGTCGTAGCCACTCACATTCCTACCGGTACTCAATATGGTGCTTCAACACGAGATAACGGCTTATTCAATCTTCAAAACCTTCGTATCGGCGGGCCATATCAAGTTAAAGTTTCATTCGTTGGTTACGTTGAACAAGTACAAGAGGATATCTTCTTAAGTATTGGTCAGAATCTCAAATTAGAATATATTTTACAAAGCGAAGCTGTTGAAATGGGAGAAGTTGTTATTGAAGCTGAGCAAGATAAAGTATTAAATAGTGACCGAACCGGTGCTGCTACCTATATTGAACCGCAGCAAGTCACCGCACTTCCCTCCATCAAAAGAAGCACAAGAGATCTTACGAGGTTGGACCCGCGAAGTGACGGTAACTTTAGTTTTGGTGGTAAGAACTGGTTATACAATAACATTTCAGTTGACGGCTCCTATTTCAATAACCCGTTCGGATTAGATGATCCGGCTCCCGGCGGACAAACAAATGCTGAACCACTTCCTTATGATGCTATTCAGCAGGTACAAGTATCAGTAGCCCCCTTTGATGTGAGAGAGGGAGGATTCACCGGAGCTGGTATAAACACAGTTACCAAAAGTGGTTCAAATGAGTGGAAGGCCTCGGCTTATACGTTTATCCGCAATGAAGCATTCCAAGGTAAGAATGTAAGTGGTACTGAAATCTTGGTACCTGATTTTTCTTATAATCAGTATGGTGTTTCGTTAAGCGGTCCTATCATCAAAAACAAACTCTTCTTTTTTGTAAATGGAGAAATTGAGTTGAGAGAAGATCCAGGTTCCGGAGCATTTACAGCCGATACCGATGGGGATCCAACTAATAATGCTCCAGGAATTAGTAGAGTTGACGCTTCTACAATGGATCAAATTAGACAAAGAATGATAGATGTTTATGGGTATGATCCTGGACCGTACCAGGGATTTACTCATGAAACAAAGAATAAGAAATTATTGGCAAAGATTGACTGGAATCTAAATGATTATAACAATTTAACATTCCGCTATAATTTTTTGGATGCAGAACAAGATAAACCACCTCATCCTTTTGCGATTAGCTTTAATAATACCGGTAGAGGTCCGAATCAAAATTCGCTGCCGTTCCAGCAAAGCGGATACAAAATGAATAATGAGCTTAATTCATTTGCACTGGAGTTAAATAGCCGTGGCGAATCATTCTCCAACAGGTTTTTCGTAAGTTATAACATATTCCGCGATTTCAGAAATCCATTTAGCCGCCCGTTCCCTACAATAGAAATTGCTGAAGGTGGTTTGACGTATACAACTGTTGGACATGAACCATTTTCGATTCATAATATACTGGATCAGAATGTACTCCAAATAACGGATAACTTTAGCTACTACATTGGGAAACACGTTTTAACTGTTGGTACAACTTTCGAATATTTCGATTTCTTTAATTCGTTTAATTTATTCCGATACGGCTTTATGGGATTCAATACATGGCCAGGCCAAACAACATTTACCTCTTTAGCAGACTTCTTTGCAGCAACTGATCCAAATAATCCGAACCGTGTTGATTTCGATAGCTTTATTGTTCCTGAATCTGTTCCATATAAGGGTGAATTCATTGAAGTTGGCCAGCTTGCATTTTATGCACAAGATGAATTCTTAATGAGTGAGGATTTTAGTTTAACATTTGGACTAAGGGTTGATATCCCCATGTACTTTACAGATCCTGTTGATAATCCTTGGTCACGTAGTTTGAAATTACTTGATGAGAATAAAAACCCAGAGACTGTAGATCAAAGTAAGCTTCCTGGTGCAACACCTCTTCTTTCACCCAGAGTAGGATTCAATTGGGATGTAAACGGTGATCGTTCAACTCAGCTACGAGGTGGTGCAGGAATATTTACAGGCAGAATTCCTTTTGTGTGGTTTGGAAATGTTATTTCCAATCCTGGATTAAATCCTAATTTATACCCGATTGTAAATCCATCCGTATCGGATCCATCTACAATTACACCTCCGGCGAACGTTATTGAGACTCAAGATAATTCGGTACTTATGCAGTCAAGTGATCTCAATGCAATGGTTGATGATTTTAAATGGCCTCAAGCTTTTACTTTAGATTTAGCAATCGATCAAAAACTACCCGGAGATATTTTAGGTACATTGGAATTTATTTACACTAAAGATATTAATGCAGTTTACGTTAGAAATGCCAACCTAGGTAAACCTTTAAGATATTTAAGTGACGGTCGTCCATATTTTGGTGGCGCAGGTGCAAATTTAGCTGATACATCCTTTACCGGCGGAGCCTTTGTTATTGATAATAATGATAAAGGTCAAACAATTAACATTACAGCTCAATTTAGGAAGCAATTTGATTTCGGATTATATACTAGTTTAGCCTATAACTTCTTAGAAGCAAAAAATGCATTAACTACAACAGAAATTGCTTCAGTTCTCTTTGGCTCAAACCCTGTTAAAGGTGATCCCAACAATCCGGAACTTGGATACTCTCAATTCGGCCAGCAGCATCGTTTTATAGGTAGTGCGATTTACAAACATCAATGGAATGAGAATTTTGCTACTAGTATTGGATTGTTTGCAGAAGTTGCGCAAGGGAACAGATTTACTACTGCCGGAGGTAACAGATATTCATTTGTGTATGCAGGAGATGTTAATGGTGATGGTCAAGCCGGTAATGACCTTATTTACATTCCAAATGATGCCAGTGAGATTAACTTTGCTCCTATTGTTGATGGTAATGGAACTGTTATCGTAACTCCCGAAGAACAATGGAAAGCATTTAATGCATTCGTAGAACAAGATTCATATTTAAGTGAACACCGCGGTGAAATAGCTGAACGTAATGGACTAATTAACCCATGGTATTTAAACATTGACTTAAGAATCTTGCAAGATTTTTCACTTATGATTGGTGAACAGGAACATACTTTCCAGCTTAGCTTTGATATTTTGAATGTTCCAAATCTCATTAGCTCCGACTGGGGTGTTAGACAAGTTGCTGATGCCCGAGCAACATCACCATTACAACTAAAAGAATTTAATTCTCAGGGAGAACCTGTCTTTAATTTCGATACTTCAATAAAAGAAACTTTTGTTGATGATCCAGGCCTTTTCTCTAGATGGCAAATGCAACTCGGTTTGAGATATTTCTTTGAATAGTGTGCCTTTGCATATCAGTGTTTACCCGAGGAGGTGATTATACACCTCCTTTTTTTTGCATTTGCACTTGTGAATCTACATTGAATTAGAAGAACTCTTAAGTTCTTGTTTTTAATTCAGCGGGATTTTTAAGTCCAGAATACAATACTAAAATTAAGAAAGAGAATAATAATTATAGCCAGAGTTATTTGAATACGTAAATGATTTGGAAATTGTCTAAAAAGAATGATTTTACAGTACCCACGTTTTCAAATGTGGGATATTAGCTCAAAAAAACATTTTTATGTAATCATTTTAAGGGGTTATTTAACTTTTGATACAGCCTCTGTTTTGCTTAGTTAAAAGGTAACTACCCTAGCTATGCTGAAAGTTAGTTCAGTTGATTCTTTAATACAGTTTTGCTCAACTCCATCAATAAGTTTCATTTCGGCTAAGCCTCTCGCATCCTTACATCCACCATTAAAAATATGGCGACATCTGTTTCCAAACTTTCCTTCTGAATGCACTTTGTGTCCTTCAATGCATTATAAGTTTTTTCAATTCGGTATGGTGCCTTGTTAATAATTGGTAATATTTTCATATCTTATTTTCATTCTATTTTACTTTATTTAGAGATTTCATACCTGTCCAAAATGTTTTTTAGTAGAACCAGAGTTTGATAGATAAATGTAAGTAGAATAGTGAATAATTAGTATTTTTGTAACTCAT
>NPID01000925.1_pt2 | contig 19042 bp, 21 predicted proteins | sample 8637491 | NCBI WGS metagenome assembly NPID01 (sample SAMN07420843, study PRJNA396082) | bioreactor metagenome | isolation source: sample BA6 brine-fed electro-methanogenic bioreactor BA | place: Japan: Kochi | collected 2016-06-14 | reverse complement strand
AAACCAGATGCTCTAAACCAACTGAGCCAATCGCCCATTTATATAAATATAAACTACTCCAGCTTGCTGTCGTTCCAGATTCCCCACAACGGTGCGAGGGGGAGTAGGACGCAGAAACCGAAAACCAGAACAAGAGGTGCGGCTGTCAGCATATCCTTTGAAAGAAGGAAAAAGCCGAAAACGATATCTATAACCGCTGCAAGGAAGATCAGGTAATTGGGTGTGCGGAAGGCTATCCGCGGAACAGGTGCTGCCTTGTCCTGTGCCTTTGGTGCTGTATTTTTCAATGTCTTTGCCATTTTAACCTCTTTCTTTCTGGAGATTAATAAATGAATTTTTTCACGCCGGTCAAGAAAAAGATTTAGAGGGGTATTCATTGATAAATGAAAAAATCAGAAAAAGAGCATTGCCTATCGAATGAGGGCAGCCTTTGTCCCCCTTGCACCCGGCTGATTGAAAAGAAGAATGCCAGAGGGAATATCCTTCCCAACCTGCCAGTTGACAGGCGGATAAAGTGTGGTTATCATCCTTCCTTCAAGAGTGTATACGTGCACAGGACCATCGATATCGCTGTTAATCGATGCATGGGAATTGAAAGGATTAGGTCGAATGTGCAACTGTCCATCTGGAATATCAACAGGCTCTGCCATTCCAAGGGAAATCTCCCCGTCTCTATACCAGTTGTATACACGGGTGATAACAGTATCCTGAAACTCGGTCAGCATGGCAGAGGAAGGAGCAGCCCCACTGAGAAAGGTCGCAACAGTATCGAAAACCCAGTCCTCTATGTGCTGTTTATATGTGTCTATACCGCCGCCTGTTGTGTCGAGCAGAACCCATGTATCGAAAAGTCCCTCATCAGAACTGGAATAGAAGGCAGAGTCGCGCTTTGCTTTGGAAAGTGTGAACATAGGTGAATCAAGTCCCGTTACATAGGGCGGCGACTCCTCTGAATTGGGGAACATGACAAAGGGAACACTCACCGCAGGATGGGCAAAGTAGCAGTACATATGGGAGAGTTGAGGATCACCACCTGCAGGCGGATTGACAATCACGCTTGCAGCAACGGTAGTCTTCGAGGCAATTGTTCTGTTTCCGGCTGTATCTGTATCCATAACCCCCGTGGGTAAATCGCCGAACTGGCCTGTGAAGGGGAGTGGATAAGGATCAATTCCATCCCTGTGGAGGTCGCCGATGAGATTACGACATATCCACTCAGCATCCAGAACTTCATCTCCCTTTGCCCCCAGAAGCAGTGACTTTGCGCGAACCATCCTCTCCCAGCCCGGCCTCTCGGTGTTGCCGATATAGGAGAAATTGGTCCGAACAAGCATACCCGATGTGTCGGGATAATAGACGGCATGGGTGTCATTGGACATCTCATAGAGTGCTGCATCACCTGTTATGTCGAATACAATGTAGTTGGCCAGTGTATATCGACTCAATGTGTCTGTATATTCGACAAGCGAATCAAAATCAGCTATGCTAACGCAGTTCTTGAGGGCGTGGGTCATGAAAATCCCGTTCTCAAGGGAAGAACCGCCGGAAAAATTTGCAGATGCTGACTGAACAACTCCGAAGCCATGCTCATTTATACCCATCCAGGCAGTTGAGCTTGTTGTCCAGGAATGGGCTGCATAGGCGAACTGATAGGCAGGCTGAACACGCTTGTATTCTATATTCCAGCCGTCAATATCCCTGACCTTGAAGATTACAGGCATTCCGTCTGTTGTGATATCGCCGGATACAAAGCCTATTGTACAGCCGAATATACCCGCCACAAAGATCAAAATTGTAAGAAGATGTGTCCTCATTGAAACCCAGTAGTCCCGTTATTTCAGATAGATCAATTTTAAGCTGCCTTCCCGTCCTTCGGAAACTGCCTGATAGACGCCGGATGGCAGACCTTCTGGTCTCCATTGCCTTTGCTCAGGATCGATAGTCCCAACGAGCCTGCCCCTGGTATCGAGAATCCTCAGCCTGCTCTTGTGCTCAATCTCAACAGCTCCGTTGAAGGGATTGGGGTATGCACTGAGGGATATATCGGCTGGAAGAGCTGTTTCATTGACACCAACCATGAATCCACCTGTATAAGCCTCGTATACCTGCTCAAGTATGTCGTCCTGAAAGGCAACAAGCTCAGACTCAGATGGTGTTGTGCTGCCCCAGATGCCTATCTGTGTGCGCACAGTGTCGAATACCCAGCGATTGATATCCCGCGTGAATGTCCACAGACCGCCGCCAGAGCCATTAAGGAGATATGACGTATCGAAGAGTGTGCCGTCGGCCATATTGAAGGCATTGACATAGTTGACATATGCCTCGTCCGCCAAATCCTGCTGAAGGTCATCTGAGAAAATGGCTGTAGGCTCCTGACTTGCAGGGAAAAGCACAAAGGGGACAGAGACAGCGGGGCAGGCAAAATAGCCATAACAGACAGAGAAGGCCGGATCTCCTCCCGGGGGAACGCCCTGAAACACCCCTGCCACATGTGTCTGCTCGTTGTTGATGGTCTCGATATTCGATGAGTCTGTGTCTACATAGCCTGTGGGGCATCCGGGGAAGCTGCCGGAAAATGGCAGTGGATATGGATCATTTCCTGTCCTCTCCAGATCAGCTATGACGTGCATCCCTATATATTCTGCTGTCAGGCTGTCCACACTCTTGGCATGCTGCATAAGCAACTTTGCCCTGTTCATGCGCTCTAGCCCCCGTCGGTCTGATGAGCCGATATAGGAGAAATTCCCCCTTGTTATTATACCAGATGTGTCCGGGTCATATCTCTGATGTTCCCAGCTGGCAACCTCGAAAATTGCACCATCGCCGTATGCATCGATTACAGCGTAGTTGGCTGCGATATTTCTGCCTGTTTCGTCCGTCTCCACAAGAAGAGCCTCGAACTCTGCAACGGTGCTGAAATTGGCGAGTGCATAGTTCTGTATTGATGAATTAGTATAGCCGTATGCCGATGGTGAAAGATTATATGCAGCCGACTGCACAATGGCAAAGCCCGCCTCATTGATACCCATCCATGCACCGCCATTGGAGGTGTATTTGTTATAGATATATGTGTAGGTCCCCGAAGTATTGGCCTCGAACTCGAGATTCCAGCTTGTAATGTCTCTGGTCTTGAATACAACCGGCCTGCCATCTGAGGCTGCCTCCGGCAAAACAAGCCCTATTGTGCAGGTAAAGCCGACTGCGACCAGAAAGATTAGAATTATTGATATTCTCAAGGTATCTCCCCTTTTCATTGTTGCCAAATATCAAAGAGCATGGCAGAGGTTCTGCCATGCTCAATATAACAAAAGCTGTTTGCTTTTCGAAACCTTTTATTTTGAGTCTATTTCATGTATACTGTCTTGCGAAGCTCTGTCTTGCCGCCGTAATCCGCCCTGATCAGGTATATTCCGGAGGGCAGTGAGCCTTGGGGTCTCCAGATATTGTTCTCGTCCGGCTGTCCGACATAGCGACCGTGCATGTCCATAATCCTGACATCTGCGCCCTCTGTAACATCGATCTTAAGTGCAGAGTTGAAGGGATTGGGCGTGACATGCAGCGTAAGAGCTTCCGGAGCATTCGGAATTTCGTCGGTTCCCATGGAAACGCCGAACCATGTCAGGATATTGTACATCAGCTCCTGCCTGTCGGCAGCACTGTTTACAGCCTCGAAGCCAAAGCCGAAATAGACCATTTTATATGTGCCTTCATACTTTATGCCCGCCACCTGTCCGCTTGATGTCGAGCCGTAGTACATGCAGTTAGTAGATCCGCCTGTAGTACCGAGATAGTCGGGATAGTCCTGATTGTCCGCACCGTCGCCTCCCGAAATGCTTCCTGTGAAACCATCGGATATAGGATCGCCGCCTATGCCGGCAAGGCCGGTATAGGATGCAGCATCGCCTGCAAAGGTGGCTTTCAGATAGCTCGAATAGAATGTATGGGCAGCCTCGCCATCGCCGCCTCCGGTATCATAGCCGACCTCCTGGCCGGATATGAAGAAGCGCCCGCCACCGTTGAGGTATGTCTGGAGTTGCAACTCATCCTGTGTAGTAAGGGTGCTGGAATAGTCATTACCTGTTAGCCATACCACAGCCTGATATTCACCCATCAGCGATGCGGAAGGTGTGCCCTACATGCCATAGTTGTGTAGTCCGGGGAAGAACCCTGCGTCCAGAATGGCTTGAATGTAGTACTGCTCATAGTTCTGTCCTGCATCGTCGTCCACAACAAGGACATTGCCTCCGGCATAGATATCCAGCGTAGATGACTTTGTCTCGCCTGCACAGTCGCCCTCGACCTCAACAGTGACACTGCCTATGCCCGAGACTCCATTTGAATTGAAACCAATCTCGATGTCGGCCTGAGAATTCCCAGCGAGGGTGAATGTATGTGAACCTGTGAAGGGTGTGCCGTCTGCAACTGGCGAAACTGACCATGCTGCAGGGCCATCGAAAGTAACGGTGACCGTATAGTCATCAATAGAAGCATGATTATTGTAGAGTACAAAGGTTTCCGATGAGTTAAAAACAGAGCTTGTCGAATTAGCAACAAGTCCTGTATATGGGAAAATCCTGAAGCCGCACTCTGCGATATATTCCTGTGCCGACTGGATTACGGGCTTGGAAGAAGAACCCCTGTCCTGGATATAGCAGACAATGCGGCAATTTTCCGACACATCTGCATAACCGAAGTCATAGACCTGATTGAAGGTCTGTGTGCCTGTTGAAGAGAGGCTTATCGGAGTGCCGTCTGTGCTCGGAAAATATTCGCGCATTGTCTCGTGGAATATGGTCTGTCCATTGGGTGCTGCAAAAGAAAGATCGTCCTCGATCAGCACAAAGAAAATCCGTGCATTGGATGCAGAATATGGAGTCTCGACATTGACCTGTGCTGTGGCGGTATTGGTGGCTCTGTTCAGCGAAAGGTCTATGGTGCATGGCGATGGGATTGCCTGTGCAGCCTCGATATTTGTTGCTGAAGGTGATTCGTCGTCGCCATCGACACGTGCATCTGGTACTGCGGATACGCCATAAAGTGTGTTGTAGAGGGCATATGCCTGGGTAGTATTGCGCAGATAGAATGGATCAGAGCCTGAAGGCCAGTGGACATGTGTCCTGATCAGATTGAAGAGATGCTCGTAGTCCTGATGATACCAGTCCAGATATAGATTGTGTGAAACACAGGGTCCACAGCCTGTATTCGTAAAAAGCTCAACAAGCGGAACCCTTTCCGCCCCGCCAAGCAAGGAAGCAAAGACCATCAGAACCAAAAGCCCCAGGAAAATCCTGCCGGAAACCACTTTTCTCATATTCCCTCCATAGATAATATTTTGTATATATTATACAAAATAAATATTGCGGGGGAAAGGGGAAAATGAGAAAATTAATTGAGCCAGAGATGGAGATATACTTCAGGATGCACAAAGGTGAAACCAAAATAAGAGTAGACATTATTGGCAAGCATATTGTTCATGGATATTGTTGTTCTTATCATTCGCACATCATTTTCCTGAAAGTAATGAAAAACTGCTCGGAAATTATCTACTCCTGCACCAGGCCAAAAGGAGGAAGTGTCAACGGAAGTAAGGAAAAGATCAGCTATCCTGTCTTTTATCTGGAAAAGATGAAAACCAGCTATCTGGTTATGAAAGCAACTCACCATAACCTCTTCATCAGAGTTCAACAAGCCATACTCAACTCTATTTCGGAACCATTGGTTTGCATGTCCAGTGCTTATCTTTGAGTCGTTATGAAACTGACTCACGGTAAATCCATTTTCTGCTATGCGAAGAACTTCAGAATATTCATGAGCGGTAGGTTTTCGAAATGCGAACCCCTTGTGACCGAATTGGATGTCTGGTGTTATCTGCTTTTTAGGGTGCAAAATGGACTGAACATAACGGAAACCCTTATCTTCTAAATAACTCGTAATGAGATAATCATTAGCTGGGACTTTCGCAATAATCAAATCAATATGTCTATTTCGAGCCCAACTTTCAAGAAACCCGATGAGAATAGGTAGGGTATTAATGTCTACAATGTCGAAGTCATATGCTTCACAAACCCTGTTCTCAATTGAGTGGGATAAAAGCGTTGCTTCATGGACAATGAGGAGTGAGTGTTCATATTCAATATATTCTCGCTCTTCAACAAGGCGAGTTGGTATTTTGCTTATTTTACAATCACTGTTTTTTACGTATTCTTTTGAATCTTTCACTATATTGCTCAGCTTTCTGTATTTCTACTTTCACAGGTATCTTAAATTTTGGTAGTTTATCCGAACAGAAATCCCGAATTCTTCTTGAAAGCTGCGCTTCGTTTTCATCTGTATCCGTGTTAACAGAGGCAACAACCATATTTCCAAGAATTGGATTTGCTTCCCCAAAAACAACCGCATCCTTGATTCCGTCTATAGTTAGAAGTATACTCTCAACTTCAGCGGGATATACCTTTTCACCTCCAACATTTATTATGTTAGTCTCTCGACCAAGAATCCTAATATATTCTCCCTCTACTTCAACCCTATCGCCAGTATTGAACCAGCCTTCACTGTCAAAAGGATGAGGAGCATTGAGATAGCCCAACATAGCAGATTGAGCTTTGATCCAAAGAATATCATCAACTATTTTGATGTCATATCCTTCCCCGCCAACCTTTACCCACAGAGAGTCGCTGGATTTAGACTTTGATCGAAGAATACCAAGTTCGGATAAACCATACGTTTGTTTAAGCTTGACATCGGGAAGTTCTTGGTGAAGTTTCTGTAGAGTACTTTCAGGCATAACCTCTGTCCCGTATGTGATCATTTTCAATGAGGAAAGATCGAATTTTCTCGGACAATCTGTAATCAACATAAGATTGATAAAAGTTGGTGAGGTCGGAAGTAACTCAGCATGAAATTTCTCGATAGTCCTACTGACACTCAGGGCATCCCTTTTGGCCGGTACAATAACACAGCCTCCATTGGAAATTGTATACAGAAGAGTATTGATCCCCCCAATATGATCAAGTAAAAGAAAAACAATTGTTCTAAGAGAATGTCTTCTAACTCGAAATTTATCCAGAAGAGCCTGAAAATCGTGCACTGCTGCCTTACTCTTACCAGTTGAGCCTGAAGAGAAAAGAACTAGGCCAGCATTTGACCGCTTCTTAAGTGTTTGATAATGTCGATGGTGTTGCTGAGTAAATTTAGTTCTAATATATTCATAGTTGTCGTCATTATCAAAAGAATAGCGATGTTCAACTTCACCAATTTGTCTAAACTCATTGTGTTGAGTTTCACTGGATCCACTCAGGGGTACAATTATCATATTTTTAGAAATTGCAGCAAGAATGGTTGCCACTGCCCTTGGGGAGAAATCAGATTCGACGCTAATGATCTCGCCATCAGATATATTGTGCATTTCAAAATCTTCAAGCATCGCTTCTATTTCATTTTCAAGCCATGCATAGGAGTATATTTTATCATTCCAAACAATGAAGTCATTATTCCCAAATTCACCTATACGTCTTATGAACCAAAACTTCTGTTTGTGAAAATTCATCTTATCCTCCTAAATATAAAATCTGTCCTGTAACCATTTGGGATTCAGGCTTGATCAAAAAATCAATAAGATTTGTAATATCACTCATTTGTGTGTACCTTTTCGCAGTAGTCATATCGATTAATTTTTGCAGTTTCTCTTTGGGAACAGAACGCGTTAGCGATGTATCTACAATACCTGGGGCAATTGCATTACATGTTATTCCGTAATGACTCAACTCTTTGGCTGTTATCTCTGTAAAGGTGTCAATAGCAGATTTCATTGAAGCATATAAAGCCTCCCCCTCAATAGATACTTTGGCAGCTATAGAAGAAAAGTTGATGATAATGCCACTTTTATCTCTCATCATAAGCTTTGAACACTCTCTCGTAAATAGAAATGTCCCCTTAAAATTAACATTATAAAGCTTATCGGCTGTTTCTGCCGGAGTAAGGATAAGGTGATTCATCGATGCAGCACCCGCATTATTAATGAGAACATCAAGTTTACCGTATTTCTTTGAAACATCCAACATTATATCTAGCACACTCTTCTCGTCGCTGACATCAGCAGTGTAATGTGAGTAATTGATATCTTCTAAATCTGATTTACTACGACTGACACCAATAACTGTATATCCGGATTCTAAGAGATGCTCAGCAATATATCTCCCGATTCCTTTTCGACTTCCAGTAACAAGGATTATTTTGGGCATCTACTTTTCTCCCAAAAGTGTTGTTATGTAATCAACCATTGATTCAACAGTTTTAAAAGGACTGTTTTTTTGCGACATGGCTCTTTGGTCAGAAAGAGTTATACTCTTACCAAACCTATCCTTAACATTTCTTTCAATTGCAACAATTACGGAAACAAGTCCAATAGAATCAAAGTGTCCACGATTTCCATAGAGATAAATATCATTTGTATCTTTGCCATCGAATTCCTGTGCTATTGTTGTATCTATCTCAATCATACTCTCTTTGACTACTGCTAACACATCCTTTTTCATGTCTCCTCCTAGTTTAGAAAACATATTGTCTTCCATATTTAAAGTAATCCTTATGTTTATAATCAGCAAATCGATTTCCCCAGTTAGTTCTAGAGTAATCTGCGACATTCTTGAGCAGTCTACTCGCATTTACAGAATATAAGAGGGAGCTAAAATCCAATGCTTCTAGCTTTGTTCTTCCCAACATAATGGCTTCTGGTATATCGTAACCCCAAACCCATCCTTTTTCTTGTTGCTCCCATTCTATACTATTCAGGAAAATCTGTAGATCTCTATCCGGTAGTGAAATCCTTTTGTCTTGTATATCTACCCTTGTAACACCCATAACGTTACTTAACGCATCAATTGCAAACTCCTCTATGTACTGTTGCTTTTCTTCTGTGTTCAGGTTCGAACGCAAAAAACAGAAAGGGAAGCATTTTCGATTGAACGAATCATCAAATAAAAAGGTATCAGAATTGATATCAGTTCTGATTACTGAATTGGGTAAAACCATTGTTCTTGAACCAATAATTACACCCGCAGCTATTTTACAATTGTTATTTGTCCAGACAAAATCACCGATTTTCACTGGCTTCAGAATGTGTTTGAAACCCCAACTTGATGGATAAAAAATACCATGTGTCATTACATTGTTTCTTGGACCGATTGCCGAATACTCCCCAATAGTAACATCAGCATGAAGATCAATGAGGCTTCCGACAGTGATCAGTGAGCGAGGGCCTATCTTCAACTTTGCTATGCCGTTCACAATGCAAAAATTGCTGATAACTGAATATGCACCCATCTCCAGTTCGCCGGCATTTATCAGTGAAAACGGCTTGATAGCAGCTACAGGATCCATTTTTATCTTTTTTGCTACGACAACAGAAAAGGGTGATATCTTCACACCTTCTCCGATTTTTGCCCCCATAATTCGGAGAATCGCTTTTCTGAAAAAGGATGGAAAAGGGGTTAAAAGAAGTTGTATTGCCTTTTTGATCAACTCTTCCTCGTCATTTGAATGATCCTCTTGGCGGCGACTACTCCCATGTCCATCAGCTCAGCTTGAAGATAGCCAGGTATGGATTTAGGCCAACGCTCTGGGTGGCAGCCCATGATGGCATAAGGCTCTTTGTCAGGATGCAAAATCTTCGGAAGATCCAAAGGTTTTGTAGGAGTGCGAAGATTTTTGCCGTTCGACCAGTCCCGAAGATTATATGGGCTGCCGAATATACCTCCGGAATCTGACATATATAGAACCTTCTGATAGTCTATGTCCAGATATACCTCGCCGAGAAGTTCGAAATCCCTTACCTTGATTAGCTGACCGCCAGACATATTGGAAATCTCTGATAAGGGCGCTCCATGAGCTGCACAGGTCTTTATATCAGCATATTTCCTCAGTTCTGCCAGCTCCTTGCCAAAAAGCTCAAGTGCTTTCTCACTATCGCCATTTGCGCGTGAGAAAACCTCGTAATGATAGCCTATTTGGTGTCCAAGTTCCTTGATCATTTCTATATGCTCTATTGGAAACCGGGCATTGTCATCACATCTAAAATAATATGTCGAAAGGGCGCCTATCTCCCTCTCGGCACGGGCCATATCAAGGGCTCGACCGGGCATTCTATCGACGTCGTGGCGTATGAAGACTGTAGGAGCTCCCAGACCTTCATAGTAGTTCTCAACATGCATGAGCCGATAACCGGAATCTTTGAGCTTTTTGAGCATCCGAATGTATGTCTTTAGTGTACTTGCCATAACCAAAGTAAAATAAAATACTATATGTATTGAGTCAACATTTTTAACTCATTCGATATAATTTATGCAGTTTTAAACGAGACACTCAGCTTCGGTTCTCACCCAATAAACTCATCAACCATGTCGAGGATGTGGGCGAGGGTGTCGGTGTCAGCGTGTTCTAGCTTCAGGAAAAGGTGCTGGAGTATCTGCCTCTTTTTCTCGGACAAATCTTTCAGGAGATCGGCGTACATGAAAAAGGACACAGGTCCAATTACCTTAGATATATCCTTGGTCAGGAGGAACTTCTCATCGATGTCTATCTGGAGATGCTCCTTGACCAGGCGCAGTATCTCCTGCCTGTGACCCTGATTAGGCAATTCCCCCTGTTCCCAGTATACAAGGGTTCTCCTCGTGACACCAAGGAGATCGGCGAACTCCTTCTGGGAAAGGGCATCGCCCTTGATGGCGAAACCAAGAACCCGCCTGAGGGTCTTGAGATTTTCCGGGAAAATGTCTGTATTTACTTGATTCATATGACTATGTAAAAATTTCACCTCTATGAGAAATTATTTCTTGACATTGTGGACAAAAGTCCTATAATATACATCAGGATTTGATCCTCAAAGCTAACTCTTCATTCAAAAGATCCGACTTTGAGTTTCCAATCTGCAATCACTTTGTCTCGAACAGGGGGTTCATCCTGTCCAAAATTTGATAATTTATCTTATTCCAGAGCCTGTTCTATTCGTCCTCGACATCGAAGCCGATCTTGTGCTGGGCATATAGTCCATCGTGGGACACCTCGGGAAATGCTGCAATTGAGGTGATATATTCGTACTTGATGAGTACATGGGCCAGCAGCTTCTCGCGCTTTCTCGTATCCTTGTTGAAGACAGGGTATCCTTCCTTTTCGATCCAGATGCCGAGATTGTCGAAGTCGACAACCTTGACGATAATCGAAAAGGAGTCCTTTGTGGCTATGTGAGTGATACGGGGAAGTATTTCCCTGTCCTGATATTCGATGGAGCGAATTGTCATTATCACCCTTGAGCCGACAAGATTCTGAAGGTTCATTTTTTCCTTTCTCTTTTGTTCTGGACATAAGATATGTTACTGAATGTAAATGTGCAACTAATTTCACAGAAAGGAGCAAAAAATGGAATACATAGGAGTATCCGCCCTGCAGGGGCTTGCACCGGGAAAATTCGAAAGGGCAATAGGCAGGCTCCTTTCAGGCCATACGAGGCTTATTTCCACAATGACAAAAATGATTGAAATAGAGGATATTTGCAGAAGATGCATCAAGACCAATCTTGCTATAGATATACCTACGGAGCATATCGAGGAGTTTGAATTGCTGGAAAAGGGACTAAGCCCTGAAATGAGAGACTGGCGAACATTCTGGGAAAGGGGATGATATGGCTGAGAGGGGATATATATTGAAACGAAATATATTGATCAGACAGCTCTATTGCGAGCTTAGGCAGAGGGGATACAGGGCAAAGGCGGCAATGGTTGCCATCAAGAAGGAACTGAGGGGCGAGCTTTCCACGGAGAGGATCAGGAAGATAATCTATTCCAGGGATATTCCCCCCTTCAGGGAGGCTTGACACTGTCCTGTGCTCCTTTATATTAGAGACAAAATATAAGCGAGGAAGTGAATATGTTCGATTTTCCAGAAAGATTGCAGCCATTTCTCAAATATGCCTTTGCGGAAATTGACAGGGCAAAGAAAGAGGCACAGAAGACTATGGATGTCATCGATATGGGTGTCGGTGACCCTGTTTTACCAACTGATCAATATATTCTCGATGCTCTGCGTGACGGGCTTTATCTCAACGAGGCCTTCCGTTACCCCACATATAATGGCGAGCAATTTTTCAGGGAAGCAGCGGGGGAATATTTCCGAAACAGATTTGGTGTAACACCTGATTCCAACAGCGAAATACAGGCACTGATCGGCTCCAAGGAGGGGATTGCGCATTTTCCATTTGCTGTACTCGATCCCGGAGACAAGGCAGCCTACACGGAGCCCGGTTATCCCGTATACCGCTCCGCAATATCCTTTGCAGGTGGGGAGGCGATACCCATACCCCTGAAAAAGGGTAATGACTTTCTGCCCGATATCGAACAGATCCCCAACGGGATCAAGTTGCTATATATCAACTATCCCAATAACCCCACAACAGCAACCTGCAGCAGAGACTGGCTGAAGACACTTGTCGAGGACGCACATAAAAGGGGCTATATCATAGCCAATGACGCCGCATATGTGGATATATATGAGGAAAATCCGCCCTCTTCCATTCTTGAGATTGACGGGGCAAAGGATGTAGCAATTGAGTTCCATTCGCTGTCCAAGCCCTTTGCGATGACAGGCTGGCGAATTGCCTTTGCTGTTGGCAACGCAAGGCTCATAGAGGCATTGGGCATAGTCAAAAAGCAGATCGATTCCTCGCAGTTCAAACCTGTACAGTTTGCAGGTGCGAAGGCACTTCTGAACCCTGTTCTCATAGAGGGTACAAGGGATGTTTACAAGAGACGCAAGTCGCTTTTCCGCAAGGCGTTACTGGATGCCGGCCTCTTTGTCCATCCTTCGGATGCCACCTTCTATCTCTGGGCTGAGACAGGGGGCAATTCGGTCGAATTTGCCGCCAATCTCCTCCGTGATAAGGGAATTGTCTGTCTTCCCGGGGCATTCACAGGTCCTTCTGGCGAAGGTTTCATACGCTTTTCGATGACATTGCCGGACGAAAGGGTAAAAGAGGCAGCCAAGAGAATGGAGCATTGAGAAGGTCTTTATACATCATCGCACTCTGTCTTGGGCTTCTTGCCAATCCCTTTGGCAGAGAAATTCGGCTTTACTTCACAGGCGACATAATGCTCGATCGGAATGTTCTGATCTGGCAGCAGAATCACGGCTTTCTCTATCCTGTTTACGACATTCTACCAACTCTCTGGGAGGCGGACATGCTGTCTGGCAATCTCGAGAGCATCATCTCCGACAAGGGCGAGCCAATGGACAAATACTATATCTTCCGCGCTCCCCCCGAACAGATGGAGTTGTTGAAAATCTGCGGCTTTGATCTTGTTTCTGTTGCCAACAATCATGCACTTGACTACGATTTCAGTGCCTTTGTCGACAATATGGAAAGGCTGGATCAGGCAGGCATATTCCACACAGGCGGTGGTGAAAATCTCAATCAGGCATTATCGGAGGATTTGATACAACTGGAGGGCTTATCTATAGGCTTTCTTGGCATCAACGACACAAGAACAAATTTTCTCTCAACTTCGAAACCCTGTACAGTACCTGCCTGGGATGGAAATGAAAGGATGATTCTCAACAGGGTGGCAAGGCTCGACACCCTTGTCGATATTGTTGTAGTCCATGCCCATTGGGGGCACGAGGACACGACATTTCAGAGCGAGAGGCAGGAGGTTCTCGGAAGGCTGCTTATTGAATGGGGTGCGGATATTGTTGTCGGCCATCATCCCCACAGACTACAGCCTGTTGAGTTTTACAGAGATGGGATTCTGGTCTACAGTCTTGGTAACTTCATCTTCGATCAGAACGACACTCTTAACATGGTCGGCGGCATTCTCGATGTCAGGATAAAGGGTGGGCAGATCACAGATGTGAATATGATACCGGTGGAGAATATAAATCCCCCCCGTGCAGTATCAACAGTTGACTCCCTCACATCGGAGTTTGTACTTCATCAGATGAAAAGAATACTCTCGCGGAATGGCGTCATCCCCATATGGATCGGAGACAGATTCAGATTGCATAAACCTCAGCCATCTGACTCGACATAGTTTCTGAGAATACCGAAGAACTCCCGAGGGCTGTCAGGACCTATGAGCATTGGTTTTCCCTTGGCAATAAAGAATATCAGCTCCTCCCTGCGATTGGACGCAACAGAGGTCAACCCCTTTTTTGTATTGTATTTTCCGCTGTATCCGAAATAGCCGAATGTACCTACAACACGCCTTATTATGGTAAGCTTTTCTTCAAATGGGAAAGAAATATCCGTTATGTCATAATAGGGGATGAGCCTTTCCCAGAGTATGTATCTGACAGCAAGCCCTTCAGGTCGGAACTCAAAGCGGCGGACACTGATGGCATAAGGCATCGCCACAATAAGGACAAAGGCAAAAAGGAGACCGATACGAAATGTAAGTTCAGCTGAGTTGAAATTGCGAATAACAATTGAATATGCAAGGGCAAAGAAGGCAGACATGACAAGTGTAGTCCACTGGCTCATTCTGTCGTGTGAAGAGCCAAAGGCGAGGGTCTCATTGTCCATATACCTGTTAATTCTATCCAGGTCACTCATCATTTTACCTGTGTTTGATAAATCTGCATACCACTTGTCAGGATGGACGGGTCATTGTCCATATACCTGTTAATTCTATCCAAGTCACTCATAATTACTTCTGCTTTTGATCACTTTGCACTATAGCATTTTCGATGGACGGGTCATTGTCCATGTACCTGTTTATTCTTTCCAGATCGCCCATAAATCCTTCTGTTGTTGCCCCACTTTCACAGCTGATAAGAAAAAATACCAGCCCCTGGTTCCAGGGGCTGAGAAAGTGATAATCTGCTATCCAAAGTGAAAAGCACACACTGGACACTTGTCCAAAATATTCAGGTCGCCCCAATCTTTCCTAAATATATTGGGCTTGATGATTTTGTCCATATAAATGGGTCAGCTTCCCCAGGGAGTCTGCTCCTCTTCGTCGCCTCCGCCCTCCTCGGATGGCCTCAGGCTTTTTTTATCTAAGTCCTCAAAGCAGGTGTAGTCCTTATTGAAAACCATCCAGAAGTCACCGACAGGGCCAGAACGCTGCTTGGCGATGTCGATCAGTGCAAGACCCTGGGAACTCACCTTCATGCCCTCTACCCATACATCTTTTATTCGATAGTATTCCGGCCTGTATATGAAGATGATGGTGTCGGCATCCTGACCGATTGCGCCGGATTCACGCAGGTCGGAGATTCGCGGACGGGGCTCGCCTGTTCGTCTCTCGACCATACGCGAAAGCTGGGAAAGTGCGATGACAGGGCATTTCATCTCCCTTGCCATTGCCTTGATACCACGGGAAATCTCGGCAATCTCCTGCTCGCGGCTCTTGTTTCTGCCGCCTCCGCCACCGGGCTTGACAAGCTGAAGATAGTCGATGATGAACAGTCCTATGTCATGGCGGCGCATCAGTTTACGCGCCTTGGAGCGTATCTGCATCATGTCCTGATTTGCCGAATCGTCTATGAAAATCGGTGCTTCGGAGAACTGGGGTATCATGTCCCGGACAAAGTCCCTTTCGCCCTGGGAGAGATGTCCCTTTCGCATCTTCTGGGCATCGAGTTTTGTGTGCATGGAGAAGAGTCTTGTCACAAGCTGATCGGCACTCATCTCAAGACTGAATATGCCAACACCCCTTGGAGTTACGTTTGCAGGAGGGATTGCGACATTCTTTGCAATTGAAAGAGCATAAGCGGTCTTTCCACTTGATGTGGCTCCGGCAATCACGATATAGTCAGCTGGCTTGAATCCTGTGGTCATCTCGTCCAGCTCGGTGAAGCGTGTCCTTGTTGCGCCATCGTCGTATTCACGGGAATGCACATTCTCGATATACTCCGCAACACCCGGTGCAACCTCAGCTACGCTGACAAAGTCTGAGCGTGTCCTGCGCTCGGCAAGGTCGAATATCCCCTCCTCAGCCTCTCTGAGAATATCCGATGCCGGCTTCTCCTGTTTATAGGAGGACTCGGACATATTCTTACCTATGCGTATCATCTGCCTGAGTGTCGCTCTGTCGTCCACTATCTCTGTGTAGTAGCTGGTGTGTGGGGCATCGGCTATGCCCCTTGTCAGCTCCATCAGAAATGCTGCACCGCCGACGGTCTCAAGCTTATTCGCCCTTTCCAGACTCGCCTTGACACCAAGTATGTCCACGGGCTTGTTCAGCCTTTTTAGCTCGACTATGGTGTTGAAAATCTCCCTGTGCCTCTGCAGATAAAAATGATCCTCCTTGAGAACTTCAAGACTGTCCTCAAGAATGTCCGGATCTGTAATCATTCCCCCGAGAACTGCTCTCTCTGCCTCAAGGGATTGTGGGGCTGTTCTCTCTATGTCGCCTGGCATATTGTCTCCCGTCTATGATAGAAAATTCTATGGTTGTGATGTTTCTCGCTCAAAAATTTCCAACTTGGAGTCTCCTATGTCGATCAATTGATAACTGAATATATCCCACTTAAGAGGTCATTGCAAGACTCATCAGGTCGATGGCACATCAGCCTAAGTGACTATACTTCAAGAGGATAAATTTTGAGATCCCCTTGTAGTGGGGTTTTGAGAAGGGCAAAAAACTTATCGTAAGAAAAGGGTCATTATGTCGATAACCTTTATAACAAGTGAGTAATTGTCCTTGGGAAAGAGAGATAAAGGATCAGGGAACGGGAATCTCGAGATATGTCATGACCTTTTTCATGTCCTCCCAGACCGGCCTCTTATATGAAGCATTGTAGAGCAGGGCTGCCGGGTGATATGTCACGACAGCAGGTCTGCCGAGGAAGGTGTGCCAGCTCTTGCGCAGATTGCGCATGGAGTCGGTTGTGCCGAGCATATTCTGGGCTGAAATGCGACCGAGGAAGATGATCAGCTTTGGATCTATCACAGCTATCTGGTGAAGTAGATACTTGACGCACAGGGCTGTCTCATCCGGCTGTGGATCGCGATTATTTGGCGGTCTGCACTTGATGATATTTGCGATATAGACATCGTCCCTCGAAAGTGTCATTGCAGCGAGAATCTTGTCGAGAAGACCGCCTGCCCTTCCGACAAATGGCTCGCCCGTCTTGTCCTCTTCCGCACCCGGAGCTTCGCCAATAAAGAGTATATCGGCATCGGGATTGCCCCCTCCGTAGACCAGTTTTCCCCTGCCCTTATGCAGCCTGCACTTATCGCAGTCTTTTATGCCCTCGAAATGCTCAGAGAGCGCCTTAGCCTTGTCATCGACCTTGATATCGGGCAATTTGAATGTCTGATCGGGCATTTCCGGCTTCTGAATGATGCTTCCGACAGGCTTTATGATGCGAGCCTTCTCCGTGGTATGGCTATCCCCACTGCTGCCTTGCACCGCAGACCTTTCGTCGGCTGACTTAGCTGTTGGAGTAGCGGAGTTAACCTTTGGGACGGCTGTCTGCTTCTTCTTCTCCCTGAGAATGGGCTCCCATTTGAAATAGAGCTCTTCCTCGCCGAGATCACGGAGCATTCTCAGATATTCAGCCTGCCTTAATAGTCCACTCTCAAGAATTTTATCATACGCTTTTCTCATGAAGGTATATAACCCTGAATTTGGGATTTTGTCCACAGAAAATTCGTCATTCATTAGAATCTGTGATACACTTCGGGGTACATTGATCTGCTTTATATCCTCTATAGAATGCCCAGAAGAACCGACCGAAATTTCCCCTTGCGCAAAAGACCCTTTTTGGTGAAATTCTTCACATATTTCGATTTCGATCGATACCCCATCAAAAGAATAGAAGGAGCAAAAGTGAATCTCATCGAATCCATAAAGAACAAGGCAAAGGTGCAGGGCGGATCGGTTGTTCTGCCCGAGGGCGATGACCCGAGAATGCACCACGCAGCCCAGATAATCGTCAAACAGGGGCTTGCACAGGTATATCTCCTCGGTAATCTCGATGCCATGAAAGCACTCGCCGAAAAAGAGGGCGCAGATCTCACAGGTGTCCATCTTATCGACCCGGAAAACGCCGACAACAGAGCTGAGTTTGCAGCGGAATATGAAGAACTGCGCAAGCACAAGGGCATGACAAGGGAGAAGGCCTTCGAGGCTATGGGCGATCCCCTTTTCTATGGGGCAATGATGGTCAGAAAGGGCATTGTCGACTGCTCCGTTGCAGGCGCAATGAACACAACAGGGGATGTCCTCCGCGCCGCCCTCCGTGTCATCGGCGTGAAGAAAGGCTCGAAGACCGTCTCAAGCTGCTTCTTGATGGTCGTCCCAGAATTTCAGGGCGAGAGGGACAAGGTATTCGTCTTTGGAGACTGTGCAGTACTCCCCCAGCCCACAGCAGAACAGCTTGCAGACATTGCTATAGCCAGCGCAGAGACAGGCCGCAAATGCGCAGGCATAGATCCTGCCGTTGCCATGCTCTCCTTCTCCACAATGGGCTCTGCCGATCATCCCGACACAGAAAAGGTTCGCGAAGCCGTTGCAATAGCAAAGGAAAAAGCACCCAATCTCGCCCTCGACGGCGAACTTCAGCTCGATGCGGCCATCATCCCAAAAGTCGGACAGAAAAAGGCCCCCAGTTCCCCTGTGGCAGGCAGGGCCAATGTTCTGATCTTCCCCGACCTCGACGCAGGAAATATCGGCTACAAGCTCGTCCAGCGTTTCACAGGTGCAGAAGCGGTAGGCCCCATCATTCAGGGATTGGCAAAGCCCGCAAATGACCTGTCCCGCGGATGCTCCATTGAGGACATCGTAAATGTGACGGCCATCTCCATCGTCAACAGCGCAGAATAACCAGCCCGGTATAGATTGGCCCATATTAACCTTTATTGGCCTGTTTTCCCTTGACACATCGGGAGAGCAGGCCATTTTACCTACCATGAAGACTTTAATACAGTTCCTCGTCCTTTTTATTTCGCCGATTGTGGTCTACAAGGCCTTTTATGCCAAGGCATGGTGGGGTATACTCGGTATTGTGGCCTTTATTTTTACGTATTTCTGGTCACGCCACGCCGCTG
>NPID01001529.1_pt1 | contig 19105 bp, 17 predicted proteins | sample 8637491 | NCBI WGS metagenome assembly NPID01 (sample SAMN07420843, study PRJNA396082) | bioreactor metagenome | isolation source: sample BA6 brine-fed electro-methanogenic bioreactor BA | place: Japan: Kochi | collected 2016-06-14 | reverse complement strand
GTGAATCTTGATTTTGATGATGACGAATTTCCAGAATTTGTAAATTTATAAGAAACCATTATTTTCTAATTACATATATAGTTATATATTTTAAAATGCAATAAAGCTTAAAAAATCCTTTCTTTCAATATATCCTGTACATATTATACTACAAAACTCACAATTTTGTATAATCAATACAGTTTCTATTGTTAAAAAAACTCACATTTTAAGCCTTATATATGCCTTTTATTCTGATTATTTCTATTACTACAAACTCACAATTTAAGAAAATAGAATAAAAACTGAATAAAACTAAGCAGCATGAATATGCTGCTTTAGGCACGTTTAGAGAACACGCTGAGTAAATGGCCTAAAACCGGTCATTTTTTAGTATAACATTTTTAACCGATAACATAAATAGGTTATCCAAATTTAATAATTTTTTTTATCTACTTATAATTAGAGGATTTTATAACCTAAATCTTCAATATTTTTCCATAGATGTAGTCTTTCATATAGTTTTTTTGGTAATAAAGAATTTTCATCAATGACTTTTTTAACTACGTTATTATTCTTAATATTATCAACATAGTTTAAATCCGCTAGTGATGCCATACCAACTGCTACCAAATCAGAACCTATTAATAATGCATCTTGAATATCTTTAAGATTAGATACTCTACCGACACCTATAATAGGCTTTCTATTTTTTATAATATTCTTTACTCTCTTAATGATAAGAGTTTTATCATTAAGGTCTCTTATCGAAGTTTGATCATATTTATACAAAGAAAGATGAATATAGTCAATATCTTGATGAACTAGATTTTCTAACAAAACATCAGTATCATTCAAAGTTATCCCTGGGTTTTCTAGTTCTTCTGGACTTAATCTATACCCGATAATAAAGCTTTTATCTGCATACATATCTCGTATACTAAGTACTCTTTGCACTAATTCTAAAGGAAATCTCATCCTCTTTTTAAGATTACCGCCAAACTCATCTTCCCTAATATTTGAGTGAGGACTAAAAAACTGTTGAATAAGATATGTGTTTGCTCCATGCAGTTCTACACCATCAAATCCAGCAATAATTGCTCTCTTAACTGCATCAGCAAAGTCTTCAATTATTTCGTATATTTCTTCTACTAATAACGCTCTTGGAACAGCTAAATTATCTCGATTAGCTTTTACATTTGAAGCACTGACAATATCTTGATCTTTAACAAGTCCCGGCAAACACATTCTCCCTCCATGATGTAATTGAAGGATTGCTTTCGCACCCCCGTCTTTAATAGCCTTAGCTAATCTTCTCATTGAATCTAGATAAGAGTCATCTTTAATTGAAATTTGGTTAGGAAAAGCTTGAGCATCTTTTGATATTGCCGTTGCTGCAGTGATAACCATACCAAATTGTTTTCCACGTGCTCGATAATATATTTCTTCTTCATCACTTAATGTTAAATCATCATTTGCAGAATATGTTGTCATAGGAGCTACAACTAAACGGTTTTTAAGTTTTACTCCATTAGGAAATTTAAATTCAAATATTTCTTTCATTTCTTTCACCTCAACATCTATTATACTATTAAATTAATTTCTTTTATAATTTAAAGCATAAAATAGAAAAAAGCTTCCCAAGTTAATTGTACTTAGGAAGCTTTTTATACTGAGAAAATGAGTAATCATTTGTAATAATTGTCTTCAATCCATCTATAACTTAAAATGTCTAGTTGAAGCCACTGCCATGTTCCAACCTTTAATTAATCTCTCTCTTGTTGATTCTTCCATTTTTGGAGAGAATACATAATCATCTTTTTTATTCTTATGAATATCATCAATACATGACCAATATCCTGAAGCTATTCCCGCCAAATATGCAGCTCCTAAAGCTGTTGTTTCCATAATCAAAGGTCTTGCAACTTTCGAATTCATAATGTCTGCTTGAAATTGCATTAGATAATTGTTTATCGTTGCGCCACCTGTGGCTTTAATCAGATTGATCGGTTGATTTGAATCAGCTTCCATTGCTTTCAAAACATCATGAACTTGATAACATATTGCTTCTAAAGCCGCTCTCGCTATTTGCTTTTCAGTTGTTCCTCTAGTCAAACCTAAAATCGAACCTTTTGCCTCGGAATCCCAATAAGGTGTTCCTAACCCAACAAATGCTGGAACAAAATATACTCCATCATTACTCTTGATCTCCGTAGCTAGTTTTTCTGTTTCTTCAGCACTTTTAATGATTTTCAATCCATCTCTTAACCATTGCACACAAGAACCACCAACGAATACACTTCCCTCAATTGCATAAACTGTTTTATTCTTAATCTTCCAAGCAATTGTTGATAACATTCCATTCTTTGATTCAACAATTCTTTCACCAGTATTCATTAGCACAAAACAGCCTGTCCCATAAGTGCTATTTACCATACCTTCTTTGCAACATAACTGTCCAAACAACGAAGCTTGTTGGTCACCTGCAACACCACTTATTAAGACTTTTTCTCCATAAAAACTTCTTGGAGATGTCTCACCAAAAACTCCTGAAGAATCACAAACTTCTGGTAAAATACTTTTAGGAATGTCCATGATTTTTAACAACTCATCATCCCATTTAAGATTATGGATATTAAACAGTAATGTTCTTGAAGCATTTGAGAAATCCGTTTTATGGACTCCCCCAGTTAGTTTATAGATTAACCAAGAATCAATAGTACCAAAAGCCAATTTACCTTTATTAGCACGTTCTCTTGCACCTTTTACATTATCAAGAATCCACTTGACCTTTGTTCCAGAAAAATATGGGTCGATTAACAAGCCAGTTTTCTTTCTAATAATTTCTTCATATCCATCATTTTCAAGTTTATCACAGATATCACTAGTCTGTCTGGATTGCCAGACAATAGCGTTATAAATCGGTTCACCTGATTCTTTATCCCAAATAACTGTCGTTTCTCTTTGATTAGTTATTCCAATAGTAGCGATTTGGTTTGGTAGAATATTCTTTAGTACTAAAGCTTGGGTAATTGTTGAAATAACACTTAACCAAATTTCATTAGCGTCTTGTTCTACCCAACCTGGTTTTGGATAATGCTGGGTAATTTCTTTGTTAGCTATAGAGATTATCTTCGAATTTTGATCAAAAATAATCGCTCTAGTACTAGTGGTACCTTGGTCAATAGCTAAGACATACTTTTTCATCAATCTTTTCCAACTTTCTTACATGGTTTAGTTAAAACAACATTCGCTCCTGTATCTAAGATATTCTCAATAACTATTTCACCTATAGCCATCTCTTTGTCGATAACTACTTGATTTATTTCTTTCATAGCTTTGAATATCAATCCTTTCGGTATTGGTTGATCTGTTTTCACACTTACTCTAGGCATCTCAGAAAAGATAGTCTTAACCGTACTAGTCAGAATTCTTGTTGGATTTGTCATTTCTGTTCTCACATATTTTTCTCCACGAATACACTCATTTCCGGAGATGTTGCCTTGATCGTCAACTAAAACATGACAGCCTCTAGGACAGACTATACAAATAAACTCTTTACTCATACTAACTCCTCCAAACTAACTGTTAGTGGATACTCTGTATCTATAGATTCGTAATTAAACTTTAAAGTTTTCATTTCAGCTGGAACAACAAAAAGCAGTTTTCTTTGATAAATTACTTCATTATTTTGCACAACTTTACAAAGTGCTTTTTCAATTTTTTTAGTAGATCTAAAACTGACAATAAGCGGTCTTGACTTCCAAGAAAAATCAATTTTTTGCGGAGTCACATATAAGACATTCTCTCCAGGATGAACTTCAATTATGTTTGCCAAGTCATCCTTGGTATTATTTATATAAAAACTAGCACATTCTGCTGCTCTTTCGCTTTCTTTAGAAACGTTATCCACTAGGTCATGTACTTGTAAAGAATTACCACAGATGAACAAACCAGAAATATTTGTTTCGTATGCTTGGTTAATCTTTGCACTTCTTGTTTTTTTATCAATCTCAACTCCTAAATCATCCAATAAAGTGATATCTGGAATTAAACCAATTGATAATAATAGAGTATCAACTTCAAAAAGTTTTTCTGTTCCTGGTTTAGGATTAAAAGACTCATCTACCTCTTTTATCTCAATTGCTTTTAAGCGATTGGTCTCATCTGCAAAGACATTAGTTACTGTATGAGACAAAAATAATGGAATATCAAAATCGTTTAAACACTGAACAATATTCCTAGTCAAACCATTGGAATATGGCATAATTTCGGCAACACCTAATACTTCTGCACCCTCTAAAACCATTCTTCTTGCCATAATTAAACCGATATCACCACTACCGAGAATAAAAACCTTTTTACCTACCATAAAACCATCAATATTCAAGTATCTCTGTGCACTTCCAGCAGTGATAACACCAGCAGGTCTCGATCCAGGCATCATAATTTGGCCTCTAGTCCTTTCATAACATCCCGTTGACATAATAATTGATTTTGCTTCATAATTTTGTATTCCCATTTTTTTTGAGGATACGCTAATTTTAAAGAAACCATCAACTTTTTCTAATTTAGTCACAGTTGAATCTATCAAATAATCAATTCCTAGTTGATAAAACTCTTCAAGATATTTAAAAGCATACTCAGGTCCAGTATACTCTTCCTTAAATACTTCCAAACCGAAACCATTATGAATACACTGATTAAGGATACCCCCTAATGTTTCTTCTCTCTCAATCAATAATACATCGACATTATTCTTTTTAGCAGTAATAGCTGCAGCTAAACCGCCTGCTCCACCACCTATTACAATGATATCTCTCATATTTTCTTTACCTTCGTTTCTTCGACAAATAAACTCGAGTTCTGTGAATCATATAAAACATCTAAAGGTGATATGTTTAGTTCTTTAGAAATCAGCTTAACAACTTTTTCTTCACAATATCCACCTTGACATAAACCAGCTCCTGCTCTTGTTCTTTTCTTAATTCCTTTAATAGTATTAGAACCAAGTGGTGCATGAATTGCATCAACTATCTCTTTTTCAGTGATTCTTTCACATTTACATATGATATTCCCGTATCTAGAATCTTTATCAATTAACTCTTTTTGTTGATTCATATCTAAATCACGAAAAGCTTTTTTCTTTTTACGATAAGGATTAAAATTACTCTTCAACTTGTAATCTTTGTCCATATTGATTACATCACTTAAGAGATACTTAGCAATTGCTGGTGCAGCGGTTAACCCTGGAGAATCTATACCTGCAACATGATAAAAGCCTTTGACTTCTAAAGATTCTTTGATATAGAAATCTTCCATATTGATTGTTGCTCTTATTCCAGCAAAAGATCGAATAATGGAACCAAAAGGAATGTTATCAGCTAAAGCTGTAGCGTTTTGTTTAACATAAGCTAATCCTTCATAACTAGTGGTCGGAGTAAACTTATCTGTTACATTCTCACTATTAGGTCCTAAAAGAATCTCACCATGAACTTGAGGTGTTACTAGAACACCCTTACCTAATTCTGTTGGAAGTGGGTATAAAATGTGATTAACAAAACCTTTCATTCTCTTATCTACTACAAAATATTCGCCCTTTCTAGCCATAACTTTATAAGGGACATTTTTTTCAATTAAACTAGCTAAATCATCGCAAGCAACTCCAGCAGCATTTATGACATTCTTTGAAACTATTTCATCTGTATTATTGACCTGTACTAAGAAATAATCATCCTTCTTTGTAATTCCTGTTACAAGCGCATTCTTTCTAAACATAATACCATTAGCCAAAGCGTTTTCCATTGCAGCAAAAGCAACCTCCCAAGGATACGTTACTTTTGTAGTTGGCAGTGATAACACTTTGGTAATACTACTGCTTAGATTTGGCTCTGTTAACTTTGCTTTCTCGTAAGTTTCTAAAAACACTTTTTCTACTTTATTTGCTTTAGCTGTACTGATCAAGGTTTCTAAAACTTTTTCCTCTTCCTCATTATGAGCTGCAACATAAGCACCACATCTTAGTATCGGAATATCAAGTTCTTTTTCCAGATCATCATACATCTTATTTCCTAACACATTTAGTCTAGCTTTTAAACTTCCTGGTGTAGGATTATGTCCAGAATGCAAAATAGCACTATTAGCTAATGATTGAACATTAGCTACGTCATTTTCCTTTTCTAAAACTAGAACATTTACTTCATATCTAGATAGTTCTCTAGCAATCATACTTCCAATAATTCCTGCACCAATAATTACAAAATCGTACATTTTTTTCTCCCTCTTCATATAAAAAGCAAACAAAAAAACCATTTAAGTTTTTCTTGTTTGCTCTTAAGTCTCTTATAAATATTAAATTTTATCTTAATCTTGATAATTCCATAAAACTGGATTCGATGAAGTAATAGCTATCGCTCCATCTAAGAAACACCTTTTTATTTGCTGTTTGTCCTTAATTAAACCACCCATTAAAACATCGCAATTAAGTTGTTCTTTAATCATTCCTACTAAATCCGAACAAGCTGCTGGTAGTATCTCTACATATGATGGTCTTAGTCTTCTACCGATATCTATACTTTGTTCTAAAGAAATCGTATCTTTAATAAAGAACCGATAAATACCAATAACATTACGTTTTTTACACACCTCAATAACTTTCGGTTTGGAGGAGATGATTCCATCTACATTCAAAACCTGTATCAAGTAAATAGCTCCATACTCATCACTTGATAGACCTTTTATTAACTCAGAGTGAATAAGTACTTTTTTGTGGTGACTCTTCATCGTTTCAACCAAAGATTCTAATTGCGCTAATTGAAAATTCATTAAAATCCCATAAGTCAAATCTGTTTCCAAAAAATCTTTCAACTTTTTATGACTTGAAATTGCCGGTATTACTCTTTGATTTTCCACCTAATCACCTCCAGAAAAATAAACAGAACGAAAAATCCAGGATTTCCAGGTTCGTTCTATTTTCTCTTTTCATTTATTAACTTGTTATTAAAATTATAAACCGTTTACATACCATTGTCAAGTAGGCATTATGAAAACAAGCAAATTTTAGTAATTCACAAAAATTAAATCTGAATTCTACTTCGTTACCCCGTAATTACATCCTGAATCATAGTACTGATTGCATCTACATCAGTAGGATCTAAAGTAGTTAATGGCCAATAAGTTCTTTCAACTTCCATATTATAATAAATACTATTAGCTGTAGCCCAGTTTTTCTTCACTTCATCAGTAGAATCTAGATAACCCATAATAATATCAAAAGCCTCTTCAAAAGCAACTGCATAACCAACAACTTCAGCGTTTAAAGCTGCAATTTCTGGGTCTAGCAAGAAATTAATAAACTGATGAGCTCCTTCTAAATTACTAACAGTGTTAGGTATTACCATTGCATCAATAAAAACCATTGTCGTATCAGGAATATAGATATCAAAATCGCTTCTTACCTCACCTAATGTTTTTCCTTCATCTAATTGAATATACAATCTATCTAAATAATCACCAGTGTATGTAAAAGCCATATCCAAATTGTCAGATTCTACATTTCTCTTTAAAGTATCATCACCCCACTCAGTAAAACTAGCACCATCAATAACTGACTCAGCTTGATTTAATAAGTCTTGGGTAAAATCATTAGGATTTTCATCTAAATACATTAAAGCTGCAGCATAAGCAAACTGTGGAACATCATACATTCCTCTTCTTGCTTCCGGAAAATAGTTTTCTGCATCAAAATATACATCCCAACCATGTTCCTGTAAAGCTTCTTCTAACCCTTCCACTCTATTATTGTAAATTATCCCAAAAGTCCCCCAAAAATAAGGAACAGCATATTCATGATAGTTTACAGATGTAGCTGACCTTGCTAAAGTCGTTTCAGACATAGATGTAAAAATTTGGTTAACTCCGTCCATATAGGTTACATCACTTCTATTAGGTAGTAGGTTGTAGTTTAGTTTAACCAACATATCTTCTTCTACCATCTTCTCAATCATATAATCTGAGGGAATAACTATATCAAAAGCCGTAGTCTTACTCTTAATTTTAGAATAAAACAACTCATTTGAATCAGCTACACTTATAACAACATCAATGCCAGTTTCTTCTTCAAATCTTGTAACAACTTCATCATTAATATATTCTCCCCAGTTAAGAATTCTTAACTTAGGTCGACTATTACATGCAAATAAAACAACTGATAAACTCAAAACAAAAACACTTAAAACTAATTTTTTCATACTTTTTTCCCCTTCTTTTGCCTTTGCAAAAATTGAAATAATAATAACCCTACCAAAGTAAATAACGTCAGTAATGTTGAAAACGCATATACGGAAGGTGTAAGATTTCTTCTACCAATCACTGCATAAATCCAGATTGATAAATTATCGAAACCCGCACCTGTATTAAAATAACTAATTACAAAATCATCAATACTCATCGTTAAAGCTAATAACATTCCCGAGAATATCCCTGCTTTTATCGCAGGAATAACAACCTTGATTAAAGCTTTATAAGGTTTTACTCCTAAATCTAAAGCTGCATCCATTAAATTCGGATCCGTTTCTTTTAGTTTCGGCATAACCGATAAAACCACATATGGAATAGTAAAAAACAAATGTGCCATTACTAAAGTAAACAACCCAAAAATATTCGGAAATATTACCATCAATAATCTAAACATTAACATTAAACTAAATCCAGTAACTATATCTGCATTCAAGATCGGCACATTGTTCAAAAGCATCCAAATTACTCTTGATTTTTTTCTTAAAGCATATAAACCAATAGCAAAGAATGTACCTAAAAATGTTGCTAGTACAGTAGCGATTGAACTTACTAAGAATGTATTTCTAATCGCATTCATCAACTCTTCTTCCTGAACAATATTAAAATACCATTCGAAAGAAAGACCGGTAAAAGTAGAAATATTTCTACTAGCATTTAAAGACTGAATCGCTATAACAATAATTGATAAATAAAGTCCTAAAACAATTAAAACCACCAAAACTTTTTTTAAAACACTATAAACTTTATTTAGTGTTCTAAAATCTTTATACCCGTAATCCTTTAAAGTAGCTTTCTCTATCATAACAAAGTCTCTCCTTCCTTATCAAATTTAGTTAAAAGAAGAATAGAACCTAAAATAAAAAATAAAATAATAACCGCTAATAATGCCCCATGATTATAATTTGTATAAACAAACTTATTATCAATAATATTACCAATAAAAACAATCTGTCCTCTGGATAATATCTTTGGAATAGCAAAACCAGCTAAAGTAGGTAAGAACACCATAATTGACCCTGTAACAACACCTTTTAGTGATAAAGGAAACACAACCTTCCAAAACTTCTTTAATGGTGTTAAACCCAAATCCAAAGCAGCTTCTTCTAAAGCAAAATCAATTTTTTCTAAAGCCGTATAAACTGATAAAATCATGAAAGGCATATATGTAAAAACTAAACCAAACAAAACAGCTAAACCAGTCCCTGAGATATTCCCAAATAAATTAAAACCTAAGAGACTTTTGATAATATTGTTTTCTGACATAATGTTTGCTAAGCTTTCGGTTCTTAAGATTAAATTCGACCACATCGGTAAAATCACAAAAGTTAAAACAATAAATTTATTCTTAATTCTAGACAACTTAATCTCATATGCAATAAAGTAACCTAAGATAAAACAAATAATTGTGGTTAAACTAGCAAAGAAAAAACTATTTCGAAAAGCTATTATAGTGGAACTATGCCATAGAAGATTTAAATGAGCAAAAGAAAAACTAACATCGCCTAAACTTACAGTAGAATTTAAATTAGAAAAACCAATAAAAATCATTGCTAGTATTGGTATAAACACTAATACACTTAACCAAACCATATATGGTCTAGCTAAGATTTTAAACTCCCTGTTCATCTTCAACCTTCATCATATGAATCTCATAAGGGTCAATCTTTAAACCTATTGGTTGCCCGACTTCATAAGATTCATACGTATGAACTAATAACTTCTCATTTTTAACTAATACTTCATATTCATTATGAACACCTTTGAAAAGACTAAATACAACTTTTCCAACCAATTTAGCTTTCTCAATCTCTACAACATCAAAATCCTCTGGTCTGATAACAACATCGACTGATTCGTTATCCTCAAAGTTATATCCCATACATTCAAAATCAACACCAAGAAACCTTACTAAATCCTTTTTAATATACTTACCTTGTAAAATATTGGTTTCACCTATAAAATTAGCAACATACCGATTCTTCGGCTCGTTATAAATACTTCTCGGTGTACCTAATTGTTGAATTAGCCCTTCTTTCATAACTACAATTCGATCACTCATTGTCATCGCTTCTTCTTGATCATGAGTAACAAAAACAAAGGTAATTCCTAATTCTTTTTGCATTTCCTTTAACTCATATTGCATATTCTGTCTTAATTTCAAATCTAAGGCAGCTAAAGGTTCATCCAAAAGTAATATCTGTGGCTTATTAACCAATGCTCTAGCTAAAGCCACTCTTTGTTGTTGACCACCAGATAATTGTTCGACTTTTCTTTTTGCAAAACCAGCTAACTTAACCAAAGTCAAGGCTTGAACTGAAGCTTTATAGATAAGACTTTTTATTGCTTTTTTAGTAGAAACTAATTTCTTAGTTGATAATTCTTCTATCTCTTTGTTGATCTTTTCTTCTCCAAAAAATACTTCTAGATATTCCCAAGTTCTATTATTCAAACCAAAAGCAACATTATCTAAAACATTTAAATGCGGAAATAGTGCATACTTTTGAAATACTGTATGAATTGGCCTTGCATAAGGAGGTAAATCATTAAAGACTTTGCCATTAATAATTACTTGACCTTCATCTGGCTTAATAAATCCAGCAATCATTCTCAATATGGTGGTTTTACCACACCCAGATGGACCAAGCAAAGTTAAGAATTCATTCTCATATATAGTTAAATCGACGTTTTTTACTACCATTTCGTCATCATAACTTTTTGAGATATTCTTAAGTTCAATTAATTTATTCTTTTTTTCCATCTTTTCCTCCTAATTGATTATTATTTACAAGAGATAATTATAGATTATTTTTTCAAAAATGCAAGTGGTTTTTACTATTATTTTTCATTTTTTTTTTGCAAATATTTTGTAGTGGTTTATACCGCTATATTTGGCGGTTTTTATCAATTATAATTTACATATAATTTTTCGTTTTTTTCAAATTTTCTTCTGTATTTTTTTATCTTTGTTTATTATTAAAATTAGTGCTTCTTATTTACATTTTTACAAGTTTAAAATATTGTTTTTTCAGTGAATCTTTGGATGATATTTAATTTCAAATATAGATATGCTATAATTGAGTAAAATATAACAATTTACAAGAAAGGAATATTTTTATGAACCTAACCCTAGCAATTGTTTTTAGTATTATCATTTCTTTAGGTGCTTTTGCATTAGCCGGATGGTTGTATCAATGGATTAAAAGCCAAGAAAGTAATAATCCAAAAATTAAGACAATCAGTGACCTAATCAAAAGTGGGGCGAACACTTTTTTACGGAAGGAATATATTATTCTGGCCAAGTTTGCTTTTGTAGCTGCAATTCTTATTCTTTTATTCCTACCGAAACCAATTTGGAATCAACCTGATTTTTCAACTGTTTTAAGCAATAATATTGCGATGATGTTTGCTTACATCTTCGGTACTGTTTTCAGTGGAATGGCTGGAAAAATTGGAATATTCGTCGCAACAATCGCCAACAAGAAAACAGCTGAAGCTGCAACTAGAGGAATCGGCCCTAGTTTCCTTAATGGTTTTAGAGGTGGAGCTGTAATGGGTATGGCTGTTGTTGGATCAAGTTTACTAGGTGTTGCTTTATTCTTCTGGATTACAAAAAACCCAACTATGTTATTAGGTTTTAGCTTTGGAGCTTCTTCCCTTGCGTTATTCGCTAAAGCTGGAGGGGGGATATTTACAAAAACCGCTGACATAAGTGCTGATTTAGTTGGAAAAGTTGAGTTAGGAATTCCTGAAGACGATCCAAGAAATCCGGCTGTTATAGCTGATAATGTTGGTGATAATGTAGGTGATGTTGCAGGAATGGGAGCAGATCTTTTTGATTCTCATGTTGCTTCATTAGCAGCTGCTATTGTAATGGCTACATCAATTGATTCAGCAATGGGATCAAATAATGTGGAACTAGTCTTTGTTTTTGCTGCATTAGGTCTATTATCTTCAATTTTTGGTGTTGTTTTTGCTAAAATGGGTAAAAAAGAAAACCCTACTACGGCTTTAAATCTTAGCACCTATATTACAACCGGAATATTTGCTGTTTTAACAGCTTTAGCTACAATAATATTTAATTATGAATGGCGACTTTATCTTGTTACTGTCATTGGTTTATTCGTTGGTGTTATTATCGGAATAACAACTGACTACTTTACAAACGATACTAAAAAACCAGTAAGACAAGTTGCTAAAGCTAGTGAGAGTGGACCAGCACTAACGATAATCTCTGGAACAAGTTATGGGTTCTTATCCGTTCTACCAGCTATGGTGGGAATTGCTGTCTCAGCTTTTGTCGCATTTAAAATTGCTGAACCATTGGGCGAAGGTTATGCCTTATTTGGAATTTCAATTGCGGCTGTGGGGATGTTATCGATAGTCGGAATGATTATCTCAAACGATGCCTATGGTCCTATTGTTGATAACGCTAGAGGTTTAGCAGAAATGGGTGGACTCGGTGAAGATGTCATAAGGATTACGGATCAACTAGACTCAGCTGGAAATACAGTAAAAGCAGTCACCAAAGGTTTTGCAATTGGTGCAGCTGGGTTAACTGTAATATCTTTACTCGCTGCTTTTGTCAGCGAAGTGAATGATGCTGCAATTGAACTAAGCTTACCACTAATAGAGGGTTTTGATATTTTACATCCTTCAGTCTTCTTCGGCTTATTAATTGGAGCCGCTGTTCCAGCAGTCTTCTCAAGTCTCTTAATGCTTGGTGTTACTAAAAACGCAGAAAGAATGGTTGCGGAAATTCATCGACAATTTGATGAAATACCTGGTTTAAAAGAAGGCAAAGAAGGAGTATTTCCTGAATCAGATAAATGCATCGTAATCGCCACTGAAGGGGCTTTACATGAATTAATCTTCGCAGGTACTTTTGCTATTGTAATAACAATTATCGTAGGATTTGTCGGTGGAGTTTATGCCATCGGTGGTTATTTAGCTGGAAACATTGTTTCAGGAGTATTGCTAGCCTTATATATGTCTAATAGTGGTGGGCTTTGGGATAATTCAAAAAAATATATCGAAGCAGGCAATCATGGTGGCAAAGGCAGCGAAGCTCATAAAGCCGCTGTTGTTGGTGACACTGTTGGTGATCCATTTAAAGATACTGCAGGGCCATCAATCAACACACAAATTACAGTTGTGAGTTTAATTGCTAGTCTATTTGCTATTCTTTTCTTAACATCTTCCTTATTTTAATATTTTAAGAATTAAGAAAAATTCAAAAAGCCTAAATGCTTATTTCAAGATTTGGGCTTTTTCTATTTATTTAAGAACAATTAAATTATTTGTATTCTTATCTCAATATTGTATAATATATAGGTATAAACATCTAAACATATTAAAATAAAGATTATCATTAAAGGAACAATTCGATGAAAACTGATATTTTCCAAGCTTTAGACCTAGAAAAGCAAGAGGTAAAAGAGCAAATAAGAAAACAAATACTGAATGATCAACTAGTGGTCTTCCCAACAGAAACTGTCTATGGTATTGGTGCTAACGCCTTATCAAAAGAAGCTGTTAAGAAGATTTTTTTAGTCAAGGGTAGGCCTTCAGACAATCCTTTGATTGTCCACTTAGATAACGCTTTAGAAATTAAGAAATATATAAAAAACATCTCAATCTATGCTGAACCGCTAATGAAAGCCTTTTGGCCAGGGCCATTGACACTAGTTTTTGAAAGCAATGGAGTTTTTTCTGATATAGTTACTGGTGGATTACAAACTATCGCGATTAGAGTTCCTTCTCATCCAGTTGCTCAAAAAGTTATAGCTTCAAGTGGAGTACCAATTTGTGCTCCTTCTGCAAATATTAGTGGGAAACCATCATCTACTTTGTTTCATCATGTAAAAGAAGACTTTTACGGTAAGGTATCCACTATTATTGATGGTGGAAAAGCCGATATCGGCTTAGAATCTACTGTCCTTGACTTAACAGTAGCTATACCCACAATTTTAAGACCAGGTAAGATAACTCAAAGTATGATTGAAGAAATCTTAAACATAAAGATTATTAACCACTCAGAACAAATCCCAGAAGGCTCACCTAAATCTCCGGGAATGAAGTATAAACATTATGCGCCTAAAGGAACAGTATCACTTATTGATGGCTCATTTGATAATATTATCCAATACCTTAATAACCAAAAAAGCCTTCAAGAAAATCATAAGATTGCAGTTCTTTGTCCAAGAGAATATGTAGAACATCTTAATTTACCTACAGTCATTAATCTCGGTTCAATAGAACATCCAGAAGAAATAGCAGAAAACCTCTTTCAATCTCTACGACTTATGGATGAATTGAAAATAGATTATATTTATATCCCTGTGATTAGCCAAAACGGTGTTGGACAAGCGATTATGAATCGTTTACTTAAAGCAGCTAATCATAATATTATCAAAGTTTAATCCACATACGGAGGTCATCCTGTGAAAAACAAAATTCATATCTTGACTAAAATTTACAATAATCGCTGGCTTCAAGTGATACTAGGATTCATCGTATTTATGGGGTTAGGTACTGTATACTCATATGGCATCTTAAGAATAGAAATTCAAAAAGAGTTTTCGGTTGGTTCTACACTAAGTGGATTACCATATTTAACCTCTCTTGCTTTCTATGCTTTAACAATGCTTTTATCAGGAAGATATCTAGCAAAACACTCACCAGCAAAGATTATGATTATAGGTAGTATATTAGTATCAATAGGATGGATTTCTTCTGGCTTGGTTGGAAACATCTTGGGTTTAGTAATAACCTATGGAGTTATTATGGGAATCGGTGTTGGTTTAGTATATGGAATACCAATTTCTATAATGCCAAAATGGTTTTCTAAAGGTAAGGGTTTAGCTGTCGGATTAGTGTTAGCTGGATTTGGTATGTCACCTTTGGTAACTTCGCCTTTAACTCAACTCGCATTAGATAATTTAGGCTTGCAAAAAACTTTTATAACCTTTGGCATTATTTTCGGTGTATTACTGCCATTATTATCTTTAGTTTTTCATAACCCAAAAACGAATGAAAATACTGATGCTATTAAAGAAAGCTTAAGTAAAGATCAAAATAAAACAAATATTCTAAAAACAAAAAACTTTTGGTTATTATATATCAATTTCGTAATAGGTACTACCGTTGGTTTAATGATTATCGGCACAAGTGGCATTATTGGTTCAAATTACTTTGATATTGAAATCCACATAGTAGCTCTAACAGTTTCCTTTTTCGCAATTTGTAACGCAATAGGAAGACCTATATTTGGAGCTTTAAATGATAGAATAGGCACTAAAAATGTAATTGCTGTTATTCACATTACAACAATTGTATCTTCACTGATAATCATTATTCAGCCATTTAATAATTTTATTACCTATTTCTTAAGTCTATCTCTTGCTTGGATGATGTTAGGTGCTTGGTTAGCTGTAGCTCCCGCAGCAACGCACACTTTGTTTGATGAAGAAAATTATTCTAAAAACTATGGTATCATTTTTACTGGATATGGTATTGGAGCAATCATAGGCGTTTTATTTTCAGGAAGTATTATTGATGCAAATCTAAGTCTAGTCTTTCTGTTCACTCCTGTGATTGTGTTAAGTTTAGTGTTTTTATTAGTCACAAAAATCCACTTAAAACACTCTAACAAGGGTAGAGTAAAGAACTAATTTCTAATGATTGATGTTTACACATATTTCCTAAGATATGGTACAAGAGTAATATAATTACTATATAAGCACTGTGGTTTTGTCTATTTTCGTCTATGCTTTTAAGCGATCGGTAATGACTCAAACCACAGTTTTATTTATAATTGGCAATTAAGTAGTTAAGGCCTTGACCTATCATTCACGTGAATACCAGGAATAAAATTTATTACACTAACCACAACTAAGATGTATACAAAAAATATTTTTGCTACTGTTATTCTTACCAAAAGAGGATTCTAGACATCTTATCCAGAATCCTCTTCGATATTCTATTCATATGCTATTATACACACTGTTCAAAAGCAATACCAATCCAGTATGGAGTTTGTTTCTAACAAGGATATAATCCTTATCAAAATTTAAAACAACAGCTTTATTATCTTTAATGTTTTATCGAGTAAGTCAGGTGGAAGTTTTTCAACAGTTTTTATATTCCTTGCTTTTGTGTCCATAGTTTTTACTTGTTCGCACATGATTTGTCCATAAGTTTTAGTCCTTGAATCTAAATTCACATGTAAAGGATATTTAAATGCTCTATCAGAAGTAATTGGAACTACAATAACAAATCCATTTGTTTTTTTATGATATATATCATTGCTTACCACAACACCAGGCCTCTTCCCTTTTTGTTCAGAGCCTAGTGAAGGATCAAAATCAACGATAACGATATCTCCCTGATTTACCATACTTCTCTGCCTTTAGAGTCATCAAATATAATTTCGCCTTTATAAGTTTCTTTATAATCTAAAAATAACTCTTCTAGTGATTTAGGATCAAACGAATCTACTTTTGATAATATAATTTCTTTTCCCTCAACCTTAACTGTAAATTCTTCGCTTTCTTTGATATCAAGCATTTTTAAAATAGCAGCTGGTATAATGACACCTTTACTATTTCCTATCTTCTTTAATTGTGTATTCATAAAATCACCATCCTTCATAAATAGTATATACAATTGTTATAACATTGTCAATAGTTTTATATCATTGATGTTTAAATAAAATTATAAGCATAAAAAAATAAGAAAACACCCGTTAAACAGGTGTTAAACACATATGTGTCTTTATGATGGAGTTTTACCCGATTTCGATGTATACATTACGGAGTTTTACCCTCAAATATTGTGTGTTGCTTTTTTGAGCACTAAATATTCCAATATTAGATATGCTAACACTAGTATCTATAAATAAAGTGTCCTTCATATTGAAGTGCACTTTAAATACTATCTCTTATCTTGTTATATTAATCATCAAGGCCTTCCTTATATTGATTTTTGCATATGCAGATAGATTTTTTGAAAAAACAACCTTAAATTTTAGTTCCACAAGTTCCACGTTCGATCATGCTTATAAATGGTGGTGTTAAAATGTAGAATTTTAGACATTTTCATTCCTTTTTTTTCCACATTTTAACACCGCCATTTACATATATAAACATAACTATATATTAAGCAAGAAACCAACTAATAATAGAGGGTAAGAACTGCTCAATTGACATTAAAGACTTAATCAATTAAAAATCAATATAATATACAACATACTTTTAAACGATTGTATTTAACAATACTCCTCACCAAACGTTAGAAAAAAAAGACTATCAAAACATAAATTGAATTGAGGGTCTTCTTTTTCAATGACTCCATACTTTTCTTTTGTAAAAAACATTGTTTGCTAATCCGATTCTTTGTAATCTGTTATCCTTTAGGAATTATTTTAGGACAACAAAGCACATACTCAACTAAACAACCACAAGTAACTGTTAAGGATTTTTTCGCTCCCCTAATGACCTTGATTGATGACTTTCCTTTCACCAGTACCCCTCCTCTCGATTTTTTCTACTGATTATTTTCTGTTTTTTCTAAACTATTGAAAAACAAATACATTTCCATTAGAATTTGTTTAATATTATCTTTGCTCTTGAAACATATATGTGATTTTCCTTTTTCTAACCTTTCAAATAAACAACCCGATTGACATAAAGGTAAATACTGACATTCATTGCACTCAATAGAGTGTCTTGCATCAATCCACATTTTATGTTTTCTATTGTTAACTAGATATTGGTTTCTGTTAGTGTCATTTACATGGCCAATTGAGTATTTCTTTTTGCCCAAACTAAGAAAACACTTATAAATATCACCATCGGAATCAAATATGAAAGATTCGTATAGATTTGCTGAACAACTGGCAAGAGAAGCTTGCATTGTTGCTGATGCAAAATTATCTATATGATCAAGTTTTACAAAATGTTTTAACGCCTTGAGGGATTCACTGTTCCATGAATCTTTAGTGCAATAATCTCCATAGCTACAATTTTTCTTGTCATCAAAATCAAATACAGGACTAATGCCTATAGAAACTTTTCCTGCAAGTTCTTGATTAACCAATAGATAGTCAATCAGATCAATTAATGTACTTTTATTTTCATTGTCGACATTAACTCTTATAACAACTCGTAAATAATCAGATGCAAATTTAACATTTCTGATAATTCGAGAAAAACTATCTCCACTTTTTTTTAAAATCCTTTTTCTATTGTGTTGTTCCTTTAATCCGTCAATTGTTACTTGAGCCGATGAAACCTTATATTTCTGAGATAAATCCATTACATTTCCTCGAGTCAAATTATAGCCGTTTGTAACTATACTCGAATTATATATGATATTATTATCTGTGCATATCTCAATTAATTTTGAAGATATATAAGCTATTTGCTTCATTGCTAATAATGGTTCTCCACCAAACCAAGTTATGTGCAGATACGGTCTGCCTGATATTCTTTTTTGTATAAAATCGACTACTTGATCGCATATTTCGAATTTCATTACGGTTTCATTTATTTCTTTTGTTTGAAAGCAATACGGGCATTTCATGTTGCACGCCATTGTGGGTGCAATAGTGATGTGCAGTTCCTTATCTGTTCTATACTTTTCCTTTTCTCCCAACATCTCTAAGTTCAGAGTTTCATCAAAATCAGACTCAACTAGAATGCCTAATTCTATTAGTTGTTGAACATCTTTTAATTCTTGATGAATCAAATTTTCAAGATTTATAAAATCATTAGAAATCAGTTCATATAGTTCCAAACTTATTGTTATCTGGATAGGTTACAATAAGTAG
>NPID01001624.1_pt1 | contig 19116 bp, 23 predicted proteins | sample 8637491 | NCBI WGS metagenome assembly NPID01 (sample SAMN07420843, study PRJNA396082) | bioreactor metagenome | isolation source: sample BA6 brine-fed electro-methanogenic bioreactor BA | place: Japan: Kochi | collected 2016-06-14 | reverse complement strand
GCGCCGGCCGAGAAATAGTTGGTGACCAGGTAGTTGATGAAGAAGCTCTTCCCGGAACCGCTTGAGGCGGCGATGAAGGCGTTGTGGTTGATCGCCTCCTTGTCCATCAGGTCGAGTCCGGCCACCTGGCCTTTGCGCGAGGCGAATATCAACTGCGGTCGTCCCACTCCGGCGAAGTCGCCCTGAACCGGGAGGATGGTGGAGACCGTGGCGGCCGGCACGATGTAGTCCCGCTCAAGCTGGTCGATGTTCCTGCCGGTGTCGTAGAGCCCGAAAGGGAGGGCGGAGATCAGCATGACCGGCAGGATGCCGCGGTCCTCCTGCATCAGGTAGCCCTGACCTTCCCAGAGACGCCTGGCCCGGTCCAGGGCCCGTCGCGCCTTATCGGGAGCGTCGTAAACCCACATCACCGGGATGATCTTGTAGAATTTCGACCCCTTGTCGATTTCGCCCGTCGCCCAGAGGTATTCCTCCTTCTTCCGCGAAAGGCTGGGGGCGAAGGAGCCCACCCCTTGCTGCATCAGGATCATGTTGCACTTGGCGTGGAGCTTGGTCTTCTGGTCCTCCAGGAGGATGTTCAGGCAGTAGAGGAACGGGCTGGGGAGCTGGTCGGCGTCCGAAGCCCCTCCCTCGATGCCGCCGAAGAGCTGGTTGGTCTGCAAGGGATCGACCTCGGGCGGATATCCCTTCGGAGTCAGGCATCGCCATTCCCGGTTGCCGATGCGCACGTGGTCGAACCCCTTGGTCGTGACCGTTTCGGCGAAGACGGCCTGTTTCCTGATCGGGATGGTTTCGTCGTAATGATCCAGGGCTCCGGAAGGAGAATCGTTCAGGAGACGGCGCAGCCAATCCAGGAGGTCCGCCGGCGTTACCGTCCGTGGGTGAAGGGACGCGCCTGCAAGGGCCTCCTCTGCCATCCCTGCGATTTCGGCCACGTTGGCTCTCTTGTCTCGGGGCCATTTGGCCGAGAAGAGGACCCGGAAGTTTCTGAGGAGAGAGCTTGCCGATCCCCATTGACCGGCCGCTCCGGCGCGAAAGTGGTCGGTCAGGGCGGAGGAAACCTGCCTAAACAGCTCTCCCTCGCGTTTTTTGAGATTCCTGAAGTCGGCAAGGATTGGATCGACGTGGGGGTCCCCGTGCAGGATGAACTGCAGGACGGTCCCGGCGGGGAAGCCGACCCGGAACAGGCCATCAAGGGCACGCATGGTTCTTTCTCCCGCGAAGACGACGGGGGAGCACTCCCAGAGCAGACCGATGCTGTCATCGTTGTTCAGGTAAACACGGGTGGCTGGTTCGTAGGCGACGTAGGGCAGGTAATCCGAGAGCTTGCTGCGCCTCACGTCGCGGGCCAGTTGCCCTTTAGTCAGACCGCCGCCACTGCCGAAGAGAATGGATGCCAACCCCATTATTGCGCCTCCATCGGCTTGTCCAGCGGATCGGTCAGCACCCAGCGCGGCCTATCCGTGAAGATGTAGGCGTACCTGAAGAGATAGAGTTCCTCGTCCTGCCCCTCGTAGGGGAGCATCAAGACGCGCATCACCTTCGGGGGGACCACCATAGGGGTTTCAGGCTCCTTGAGCAGTCCCGCCATGCGGTCGTAGAGCGTGTCCTGGTAAAGTCCCGGGTCGGTTCCCTGCGCCGGGCCGAAGAAGTTGGCCCGGGATTCTTCATAGGCGTCCGAAACGGACACGCATTTTCCGTTGTACGTCTCGGGGCAATTGAAATCGCTCGCATAAGGGTTCAGGCAACCGGCAAGAGGCAGGGCCAGAACGGCCAGGAACAGCAACGGTCTCATCATCTTCCCTCCTTCGTCGGGTCCCGCAGTTCAAGAGTGACCCCTTCTTCAATAACCAGAGTGACATCCTTGGTCGCGCCGACCTCGATGACAGGCAAGGCTTGCTTCGCCAAGTCGAGATAGAACTTCTGCGTGTCCTTGAATGCCGATGCCAGCCCGCTTCCTGCGCCGTATTGCAGGGCGTCCCCGGCATCGATGGTCTGGGTTGTCCCGAGAGGACTGGTGCTGACGATGGTGTTCTGGGCCGCGACGTATTCACCCAGCCCGCCAAAGAATCCCGCGACCATCGAGCGGGCGATGGCGCTACCCATACGACTGACGACTGTCCCCTTCAGGCCGATTTTCCCGTCCTGGTCGACCAGAAAGCCTTTCACCTTCTGATCGATCACCGCCTGCCCTTCGCGGGTCAGGCAGGAGAGGGACACCAGGCGCATGTGCGCCCGTTCGTCAGAGAGGTTTCCAAGACCCTCCGCGATTACGAAACACCCCTTGAGGTCCGCCTTGACGCTGTTCGGCAGCACTGCCAGATCCTTGATCCGCAGCAGAGCCGGAACCGGGCTTCCCTTCGCCGATTCCGAGGTCGGTGCGTCCAGGCCTGAAAGAAGGGTCGCCGCCATGAAGGAGGGAGGTAGGTAGATCCTCTGGCCGTCCGCTTTTTTTTTATCCTCGACCACTTCCTGCACGGGTACCGAGACCATGCCGATTTCCCCGACCGCGACGATCTCCTCAGGAACAGGCGGTGGGCCGGTCGGCGGCGCAGTAGTCACCGGATAGACCGTTCCAGGAGGCGGAGGAGGTGGGTAACTCGGCAGCCCGGAACCGGGGAGCGGGGGCATGAATTCAGGGTCGTGTGCAGCAGGCCCTGGTAGATCCTTGCCCTGAACTTGTCCATCCGCCTTCTCTTTTTCCATCAGCGCCGCAAGTTGTTCCCGCAGTTCATCCATCTGCCGATCGCGCTTGGCCAACTCCTGCTGCGACTGTTGGTAGAGGGATTTTTGCAGCATGCCCGGAGTCTGGATCAGGGAAGTGGGCTTCTCCTCCGTGCGGGGAGGCGGGACCGGTTTGGAGCGCATCTGATAACCACCGGCTCCGAGCAGGATGACAACGGCGATGCTTGCGGCCAGAACAGCCTTGCGCTTCCGCTCCGGCTCGAGATTCTTCCAGGTCTCCTTAAGGGACATCCGTATCCTCCTCGGCGTGAAAGAGGGGAGCAGAATCGGCCTCAGGCTCCGCCTTTGCCGGTTTCTGTCGCACGAGGGGGGACGGTTCATCGGCATCCCGCCGTTCGACGATGAACACCCTGCTCCGGGTTCCTTCCCGCAGCAGCAACTCTTCCACGGCGACGGCAAGGGGGCGGTTGGTCAGTTCGGAACGGAGAAACTCTCGCTCGGAGAGGCGAGTCTGTCCGGTACCTTCCTTGAGCGAGACGAGGTACTCCCGAACCGCGAGACCTTCCCCCTCCACCACGATTTCCCGCCTGAGGCTCATCCAGAGTGCCGGGAAAAGGTCCATCTGCTTTCCGACCGTCCTGACCATGTAGCTCTCGGGGATCTGGTCGGTGAAGGTTTGCCTGATGAGGGTGAGGATCTTTTTCTCCAAGGGCATGCCGCTGAAGATGGCAAGGTTCTCTTGGACCTTCCTTTTCTTCCCGCTGGAGAGGCGGACCGTCTGGGCGGGGACCCGCTGAGGCATCCCGATCAGGCTGTAAATCTCCCCGCCGCAGACGACATAGAATTCCGAGGGGACCTCCGTGTAGATCATTTCGTCCCCTTTTTTGATCACCTGGAATTTGATGAAGGCGTTGTCGTCCGAGACCTTCACCTTGACGCCCTTTTCCTGGCTGAAAACCACATCCTTGATACCATCGGGGCAAACAAGACGGTTCACGTCGGTATTCGAGAGCCTAACCTTGGTCGTCACTTCCGGTAGAACCACCTCGGGCCAGCTTTGCCGGCTCCCCGTTTCTGCCCAGGAATCGGATATGGCCCCGCCAATCAAGAGGCCGGCCAGAATGAACGTTTGGGTTCGCCTCCACCTCATCAGTCATTCCTCTCAGAAAAATCAATAATCCAGAAACGGCCGTCCCGGATCTGGTAGGAGAGCCGATAAACCAAGTGCTTTTCATCCGTCTTCTTGTCCTGAACGAACAACTGGCGGGTACCGGAGATGTCCAGAATTTTCTGTTCCGGATGATCAGTCATTTCGGCGATGAAAAAAACGCTGGAGGCGCCGGCCGTTTCCACCGTGTCCGCAGCTTCGTACAGTTGCTCCTTCGCGTTGGCGAAGCGCTCGGGAGCGAACAGGGACAGGAGTTCCTCGTATTGTTGCCGCACGGTCCCGGGGTTGTAGCTCAACCCGAGGCCGGTGATGTAGCGACCCATTTCGCGAAGGTAGGAAGTGTCCGCAGATGATCCGGACACGGAAACCTTTGCAGGATTGCCAACGGGAATCAAAATGGTGCGTTTCTGGTCCAATACCGAAAAGAGCAGCAGGCAGTTAAAAACCTGCAGTCCCCCGATCAGAAGGACGATCAACCGCAGCAACCGACGCTCAGCGAAGAGGTTGCTGGTTTTCTGGACGAAAAGATCGAACCTCACTCGATAAACTCCTCTTCAAAAAAAGTCGGGTAGCCGTGCAGTTTGGTCCAGCCGATCATGTAGAACATGTGTCGAAGGAAACCTCTGGGATAGCGCCGTTTGACCAGGCCGTATGACACCGGGCCCGCGATCATTCCGAGCCAGAAGACCCCGCCGAAGATCATGGCGAGCAGATATCCGATGACCATGATGGAGAGATCGTCCGGCTCGAACCATAGGAGTTGATACGGGCTGGAGAGGTATTGGGGCATCCTTTTATTCATTCCGGAACTCCGGGAGAGAATGAGGGGGGCGGGGACCCCCTTTCTGTCTTCAGATCATCATTCCCAGGCTGGTGACGATGGAGTCGGCCTTGATAACCATGCCTCCGGCGGCTACGGTGAAGGCGGCGGGGAGATAGGCCCCGCGGGGTAGCATGGAGGCACCCCAGATCACCAGAGCCAGGCCGGCTATGAAGCCGATGGCTCCCTGGAGCATTTTGACCACCACGATGTCGTACATCGTGTAGGCGAACCCCGTGGTCGCCGGGGCGGTAATCGCCAGCACGGGGCCGGCGCAGAGCAGCAACAGAATGGTAAGTGCCAACACTTTCTTCATGGAGATCTCCTTCATTTTGCTGATGGTTTGTTGAGCAAAGCGGCGATTGCGTTCAGGTCGGCACCTTTGATGCTGATACCGTCTACCCAAATCGTCGGCGTTCCCCGCACGCCGAGCGATCCTCCAAGGCGAAGGTGCTCGTCCAGGAGGGATTTTTGGCAATCGTTCGCCACAGGTGGAAGATCCTTGTTGTCCCAGACCCCAGACATGACCTCTTTCAAGGCCTTTTCCCGGTCCTTGCTGCACAGGATAAAGCGGGATTTGGCCGCGGCTTTGGGGTGTATTGCTTCCAGTGGGTAGAAAAAGATGTGTCTGGTCACATCAGTTCGGCCCTCAAGAAAGGCATCGGCTTTCCGGCAGAAAGGGCAATCGGGATCGGTAAACTCGATTACCTGGTGAGGACCGTTGCCTATGGTCATTGCTTTGTCGAGGGGGAGTCTCATGAGTTTTTCGGCTACCAGCTGGTCGCGTCGTTCGGCGGTCAGGCTTCGGCCTTCCTTGGACCAGATTTCGCCGAAGACCAGATGCCCGGTGGGGCTGAAGTAGAAAATCTGGTCGCCGGCGGTGACTTCGTAAAGCTCGGGAATTGGGGAAGGCCCAAACCCGTCGATGGTGGTGTTCGGCAGAATGCGAGCCAGCTGCGCGGCAGCCTCGCCTCGCGGCTCCTCGGAGAATGCTGGCTGAATTCCTACCAAGGCGACAAACAACAGGCAGAGAGCGATTCTCATTTTTCCTCCTCGATGAACACTCTTCGGTTTTGGGTCAGGTCGGTCGCGGACACAGGGCAACATTCGCCTCGGCCCTCTATATTCGTGACGGTTACTCCGCGTGATTGCAGGTAGACTCCGACAGCATCTGCACGCTCTCGTGACAGCCTGTAGTTGTACTCCTCGCTACCGATTGGGCAGGTATAGCCGGTCAGCCGAACCTTCGAGTTGGGGGGAACCTGGTCCAGAATCATTCGGCTGGAGTCGTCCAGGTCGGCCCGGTCGAGATCGAACAACACAGTCCAGGTTGATGGGGGCATCGCCACTTCCACCACCTGTTTGTTTAGTGCTCCCTGCCCGAAAAGGATGGAGAGGCTGACCGGCTTCTGAACCACCAGACTGTCCTCTGAACACCCTCGGGTGATGAGGAAATCATTGCCGCTCGTGGCGGTCACAGCAGACCCGAAATCGGCCGTATCCGACTGGCGGCAGATGGTGTCGGCAACTGCTCCGCTCGAAAGGGCAGCCACCACCAAAAACGATAGGAAAATTCTCAAAGCAGCCTCCGGGAAAATGTCCTTGCCCCCTGAATGGGGAGAGGGGGAAGGCAAAAAAATCCCCTCTTGCGAGGGGATGCGGGATGGTCACAACTTGAAAATATCGTCCAGGTTGGCTTTGGGGCCTGGTCTCGGGAGGGGAGTTCCCTCTGTTGTAGCCGGTTTTTTGGCTGCTGGCTCGGGAGGTTTTGCCGCCTCCAAGGCCAAAAAGGAGGCCAACTGCTCTTGTCCTTCCGCAGTCCCCAGAAAGTACCTCAGGGCTTCAACGACGAATGCCGATTGTTTCCTTGTCTTACGCAGGGCATCCAATGCCTTGATGACCCCGGGATCGTGTACGGTCAGTCGCAGGAGTCGGTTTGCCATGAGGCCTCCGTTATCCGTCGGCTAGGGCGAAACCGGCCGCATTGGCGAACTCCGGATCGGTCAGGACCTTGATGTCGATCCTGCTGGAGGAAAGGGTGTCCCGAATAAGGGTTGCCCCGCCGCCGAATACCAGCACGGTTTCGAAGTTCGCCTTCAGCCCCAGGTGAGCCTGAAGCTCCCCGTTGATGTCTCGCAACACATCCTCGATGTAGACCTTGGCGGCAGTCTCGATCTCTTTGCTGATGTCGTGGCGCTCCATCCCGTATTGGATGAAACCGTGCTCGATCAGGTAACTGACCTCGACGGGGGTAAAGGTACGGGAGGGTGCCAGTTCCCTGATGTTTGGCAGCAGCAGCTGGACGGCCATCTGGTGGACGCCCCGTTTGTAAAACGTATCCCCGTAGATGATGTTCCTGCTGTCGGCCGCGAACAGGGTGAAGATGACGGTGTTGAAGCCGATGTCCACCGCCAGGACATTTCCCTTGGTGGAGGGATTCTGGTCCAGAAAGAGACGGATTCCTCCAAGCCCCTGGGGCAACACTCGAACGTCGGGCCAGCCGCTCCCATTCAGCACCTTGGTCAGGGTCTTGATGACTCCGACCGACCGATCCTTCTCCGCGACCCAAGCCCCGTAGGGGAGTCCAACCACCAGAGGCGATTCCCTGGCGACGGAACCAGCTTGCGCAGCGGCCTCCACGAAAGTGGGATAGAAATGCACCAGGTCTTCCAGCGTCTTCAGGTAGCTTGAGCCGGCCGTCAATAGAGCCTCCTCTCCGACCAGGACTTGGCCGTCATGGGTCCGGCGGTGAGCGGAAATGATTCGGCCCCGTTTTTCCCCGTACACCCATTTGAGCGATGAAAAACCAAGATCGCAAACAAACACCATGATGTTGCTCCTTTCGTTGACAGTTTTGTTTACTTGGCGGAGGAACGTTTACTTTTTTGTCTCCAAATTGGGTGACAAACCATGCGCTTGCAGACCAAAAAGTAAACGTCGATGAAAGAGTTTACTTTCTCCTATCTGTCCAATGGGGAGGGAGGGAAGGTCGTGACGGGGAATGGATCAGGAAAGAAAACGGGCCCGACAAGAAGCGGGCCCGGAAATTCCAGACGGGATATCAACCTTTATTAATTTCTGCGATTTCCAGAATTGTTATTCTGCGTTCTCCGGAACAGCCCCTTCCTTTTTTCTGGGATCGAGGCGCCGGCCTCTTCGAATGTCGTAGGCTACCTCTCTCACCTTGGCTACCTGCTGTTCCGAAAGGGACACGTTGAGGTAATGTTTGACCTTCCCGATGATGTCCTTGACGAAAACCCGCTCGCCCGATTTGGCGTTAAGGTAGCAGGTGAGCGCATACCGTTCAGCACGGGACATTTCCGGTTCCAAAAAAATCTTTCGGCGGTAAGCCTGGCTGAGGGGGGAGATCATGCAGCGGAGATACCAGACCTGGCCCCAGATATGCCTGATCATGGCCAATCCTCTGAGGTCGACGTCGGCCACCGGATCTCCAATGACGCCATCGGCCCGGAGTCGATAGAGGACCTTCAGTGGAAGATTAACCAGCTGCGCTGCGTCTCTGATCGGCGTCCCGGACATGGAGATTTTTCACCTTTCTTCCTGGGGAATCCAGAAACTCGAGAAGTTCCCGAACGATGGTTTCGACCTGGTTTTTTCCGGCATGGGTTATGACCGCGCGTTCGTAGGCCAGGGTGAGGAGCTTTCCAATCTTCGGCCCGATCTGGAAGGGGGCCAGCTTGGTCGCCTCGACGGCCACCATTTCCAGGACGTTCCTCTTGTACTCGATCTCCACCCCTGTGGTTTGCTGAAGGCCGAGCAGCCAGTTGGGTTCGACCCCTTCCGTCTCGCAGAGCTTGACCAGGAAGGCCGCGTCGGGTTTTCTTCTGTCGGCCTCGTAGTTCATGAGGGTGTTCGGACAGATTCCGTAGCCTTCTACGAAGCTGGCAATGGTCCTGTCCCCGCGGATCATACGAATTCTCTTACCGAGAGTCATATCGTCTCCTGCTTTCTCTCAGGCAGCTTTCACTGCCCCGACATGGGTTTTCTTCTCTTCGCGTTTGTTCGTGGTCCCGAAAACGGTCGTCAGGCGCCTGGGCTCGACGTCCTTGGGATGGATTTTCAACTGACCGCTCTCGACCAGGCTAGACAGTCGGCAATAGGTTCGATTCAGTGCCTGCCTGACATTAGCAGGCGAGCAACCGAGGTCCCTCGCTATCTCCCGGATGGCTTTTCGTCCCTCCCGGATGCCAAGAGCTAATCCCAATATCTTGTCTTCCACCGGCGTCAGATGCTTTCGAATGACCAAGAAAAGTTGGTCAATGTCGATGGAGAACATTGAGGCCGAAGGAGAACTTCCCCAGTCGAAAAGCTCCAACGAACAGCATACGGTGGAGGGCGGGGATGGGGACCCTGCGTGACGACTTGAATCTGGGTGCGGGGTGACCTCGGAGATTTTCCCCTTGAAGGTGATCCAGAAACAGGCCGGGAAGGGGATCTGCCGTTCGGCCGAAACCTTTACCGCTTCAAGGGCTGCCTCATAGGCGTCCTGAAGGAAATCCTCCTGATCATAGGGGGCGAAGGGAAGGTATTTTCGGGTGTGGCCCAGAATCTGTTTGGCATTCTGGTCAACCCAGGCAATGGCTTCTTCCATGGTCAAAAACTGCATATCTCCCTCTTATGGTTAAAAGAAGGTTAAAAGAGGTTAGTGCCCCGAAAAATCGTCAATAAGGGTCCATATTTATTGAGAAATCTAGTTATCCACAGTGAGTCATTCAGCGATGGTTCCGTGAGTCAAACAGCGACAACTCCGTGAGTCATTTAGCGATGCCGCGTGAGTCTAAAAGCGATAGTTTGTGAGTCATCCAGCGATAGCCCGTGAGTCAAACAGCGATACCCTCATCTCTTGCGAATGACCGCCACCAGGTCTATTTCGATCCCCCAGGTTTCGAGGAATCCGACCTCCACCAGAGCATCCAGGGCCTTTTTCAGCTCTCTCCTGAAAAACCGCAGCTCGTTCTCGCTGCCACATAACTTCTGGAGCGTTTCGACCTTGACCGGGTATGGCTTCCTGTGGCTGGACCAGTAGCTGTGAAGCTTCGTGGCGATTCCCTCCGGCAGTGCTTTGCGTTGCTCCAGATCGATCAGGGTAAAAGCCCCGTCCGCGAACAGAAGGCTCATGACTTTCGATAGCCGGACTTCCCAATGGGCCAGAGGTGTGTGCTTTTCCGGGTCCCACATCGCGATGAAGTCGATAAGGCTTGTGACGACGGTTCGATGGAGCCGGTTGGAGGTGATCTGGACTGCGGTGGCTTTCATTCGGAGCAGACAGGTTTTGAGGTGCTGGTACCCCCAGTTGTTGACCCGCCAGCCAATTGCCTTCAGGAAGGAGTAGGGCGTGAAGAAGATCGGCTCCCCCAGGGCCTGGCCTTTTGAGAGATGGAGCAGCCGCATCCAGACCAGCTCGTCGTCTTGGCGTAACTCTTCGCCCAGGTAGAGGATGGATCCGCCGCCGGTGACGACAATCTCCGCTTGCTTGAGGTAGGCCCTGCGCTTGTTCCGATTGCGGGCGGTGAACAGGGCGGATCTGACGATTTCGTTTGGAGAAGCCCCCTTCCCGTCGGTCCATTCCGGCAAATGCTTGGGGCTCGCCTCAATTTCCTCCTTGAAGCGTTCCAGGATTTCTAAAAGCTCTGGAGCAAGTTTCGAGGGGGATTTCCGAGACGAATCCCACACGATGATGTTGTCCCCCTCGCCGTCGCCCTTCACACCTCGGCTCCGATCTGCTCTTCGAATGCATCCCTTCCTTCGCGCGCCAAAGCCTCCGCGAACATCCTCATGATGCGGGTATGTTTGGCCTGCGCCAGCTCCGGCGGGATCTCTCGAAACTCAAAAGAAACTTTCGAAGCACAAAAATTTGTGGTATTCGTAGTCTTTCTGCTCATTTTTTGTGAATAGCCGCCTTATCCGTCGACCGGAGACTCAGTGGATTACACGAGGGCTTCCGAAAGAACACGAAATTGTGTTCAATCACTCAAATGTTTTTTAAAACACACAAACGAATAAGTCAAGACAAAAATTTAGGACTGGACCCACATTTGTGGAGGAGGCGATGGGAAACGTAGGGGAGCGAATCAGAGAACTGCGTGGAGAGATGCAACAGGTGGAGTTGGCCGAAAAGCTTGGGATTCACAAGAACACGATGACCAATTACGAACGAGGCGAGCGTTTCCCTGACGTAAATATCCTTTTGAAAATTTTGGAAGTATTTCCCGACACCAACCCATCATGGCTATTGACAGGGGAGGGCTCCAAGAAGAAATCGGAGCCCGTTCAGGAGGGTTTTGTCATGTTCCCACGGTATGAACTCCAGGTTGGTGCTGGCCCAGGGCGCCATATCGAGAGCGAACAGATTGTCGATTTCGTCTCCTTCAAAGAGGACTGGGTTCAGAATTTCCTGCGCGTTCCACGAAAAGATCTGGCCTTGCTGACCGTTAAGGGTGACAGCATGAACCCGACCCTAAACGATGGAGACATGATTCTCGTTGATCTCCGGGCCTCGCGGATTGAAGACAGCGCCATCTACGTTCTCGAGTTTGAAGATGCTCTCCTAGTGAAACGAATTCAGAGGAAGCTTGACGGGTCAGTTGTCATCAAAAGCGACAACCAGGCCTATGAGCCTGAAATCTTGCCTAAGGAACGGGTGGAATCGGTAAGGATTGTGGGGCGGGTAGTCTGGAGCGGACGAAGGATGTGACCCCCCGTTCATGGCGGACGGATACGAGTGATTGATTTCGAACACGTTTGAGTGATCGAGGCGATATGCAGGTAGGGATTTGGATAAGGGTTTCCACCGAGGACCAGGCCCGGGGCGAATCTCCCAAGAACCACGAGGCCAGGGCCCGGATGTACGCCGAACTGAAGGGCTGGACTGTCGTTGAGATGTATGACTTGTCTGGAGTTTCGGGTAAGCAGGTATCGGATCATCCCGAGGCCAAGCGGATGTTTTCCGATGTGGCAGCCGGAAAAATCAAGGCACTGATTTTCTCCAAGCTGGCTCGCTTAGCTAGAAACACAAGAGAGTTGCTCGATTTTTCCGACTATTTCGAAAAACACAACGCCAACCTTGTCAGCCTCGAAGAAAGCCTAGACACCTCGACGCCAGCCGGGCGTTTGCTCTATACCGTTATCGGAGCACTGGCCCAGTGGGAGCGGGAGGAGATCTCAGCCCGTGTAGCAGCATCCATCCCGATCCGCGCCCGAGCAGGGAAACCGACAGGTGGCCCCGGCCCCTTCGGCTACATGTGGAATGAGGAGCGCAAATTGGTCCCGAATCCCGACGAGGCTCCCGCAGTAAAACGTGCCTTTGAGTTGTACCTCGAGATAGGGAAACTCTTGACCACCTGCGAACGGTTGAACAAAGAAGGGTACCGAACCCGTAGGGGGACTTTCAGGCCTGTTACTCTCAAACGGTTTCTAACGGACACTGCCTACAAAGGCCTGAGAAGGGTCAATTACAGCAAAAGCAAGGGATTCAAGAAGTCTTGGGTTCTCAAACCCCAAGAGGATTGGGTTTTCGTCGAAGTCGAGTCGCTGGTAGATGAGGCTACATGGGAGAAGGTCAACGCACTGCTTGCAAAAAATGCAAGACACTCCCAAAAGGCTGTTCCGAAGGAAGGAAAGCACCTTTTCAGTGGGCTGCTTGTATGCTCCTGCGGAAGCAAGCTTTATGTCATGCCCTATCCGGGAATGAAGGTCCCACGATACGTTTGCAGGGAGTGCCGATTTAAGCTCAATGAAGATGTCCTGGAAGATCATTTTCAGAAGGCACTAAAAACGATGATATTGCGCCCGGAAGAGCTGACAGCAGTAAAGGACTATGAGGCTGACCGGGAGGAAAAAGAGGAAAGACTGGGCTTGCTGAAGCGAGAGATCAAAACGGTTGATGGGAAAATCGATACCCTGCTTGACTTGGTGGGTGATCAAACTATTGACCGCGCCACTTTCACTGAAAGATTCATGCCACTAAAGGAGCGGAAAGAGCAGATTCTCGATGAAATTCCTCGCTTGCAGGCTGAAATCGATTTTGCAAAGGCGAACAGCACCGCCAAGGATTACCTTCTTGAGCGGGCGACGAACTTCGCTTCCATGTGGCCAGTCTTGAACGACGATGAGAAACGGAGGCTGGTCCAGGACCTCGTTGACCAGATCGAGATCGGGGATGATAGCCTACATTTCGTCCTTTCTTATAACCCTGGCTTAAGAGTAATAGGAAAAGATACACACAATCACAGGGGTTCATGGCGGCCACCAGCATGAAGCTGGCGGGGTAGGTGAGGGTGGAGGCGGCGCGACTGATGGTGACCTGGCCGTCTTCGAGAGGCTGGCGCAGCATCTCCAGCACGTTCTTCTTGAACTCGGGCAGCTCGTCGAGGAACAGCACCCCGTTGTGCGCCAGGCTCACTTCGCCCGGCTTGGGGTGGGGGCCGCCGCCGATCAGGCCGGCGTCGGAGATGGTGTGATGGGGGCTGCGAAAGGGGCGTACCGCCACCACCGCGTCCTGCTGGGGAAGCAGGCCGGTGATGGAGTGGATCTTGGTGGTCTCCAGGGCTTCGGCGAAGCTCTGGGCAGGCAAAATGGTGGCAATGCGCCGGGCGAGCATGGTCTTGCCGCTTCCTGGGGGGCCGACCATCAAGAGGTTATGGCTACCGGCCGCGGCCACCTCGAGAGCGCGCTTGACGTGCTCCTGGCCGCGCACCTCGGCAAAATCCTCGGCGTGGCGGGCGGCGCGGCGGAACAGATCGTCGACATCGACGGCGCAGGGTTCAAGCTGGCGCTCGCCGCTTAGAAAATCGACCACCTCGCCGAGGTCGCGCACCCCGTAGGTCGGCACCGAGTTGACGATCGCCCCCTCGCGGGCGTTCTCCGCGGGCAGGATCAGCCCTTCCACCTCCCAGCCGCGGGAAGCCACCGCCACCGGCAGCGCGCCCCGCACCGGCTTGATGCGGCCGTCCAGCGAAAGCTCGCCCATCAGCACGAAGCGCCCGGCGCGCTGGGCGGGGACCACGCCGGTAGCGGTCAGCAGGCCGACGGCCATGGGCAGGTCGAAGGCGGCCCCATCCTTCTTGATGTCCGCAGGGGCCAGATTGATGGTGATGCGCCGGGCCGGAAACTCGTAGCCCGAGTTCTTGATCGCCGACTTGACGCGGTCCTTGCTTTCCTTGACCGCCCCCTCGGGCAGGCCGACGGTGGCGAACTGGGGCAGGCCCTGGGCGATGTCGACCTCGACCTCCACCGGGTAGGCGTCGATGCCGATGAGGGCCCCGGAAAGCACTTTGGCAAGCATGATCCCTCCTGAAGTGTGAAGCCTTTCAAATCAGCGAAGGCTCACTTTTAACAGAAAAGCCCCGGTCGGGCAACTCTTTATCGAGTGCCGACCGGGGCCCGAAAAATGGTTGGCCGCTGGGATTTATCCGCGGTCCATCAGGTACTTCTCGGCCATGATCGCGGCCACCGCGCCGTCGCCGACGGCCGTGGCGATCTGCTTGAGGATCTTTTTGCGCACATCGCCGGCGGCGAAGACTCCGGGGATCGAGGTGCGGCATTCGGCATCGGTGAGAATGTGGCCGTCCTGATCGAGGTCGAGAACCTCGGCGAGAAAGTGGGCCTTGGGAACGACGCCGATGGCCACGAACAGGCCGTGCAGATCGAGGGTGCGCGTTTTGCCGGTGACCCGGTCCTTGAGCTCGACGCTTTTCAGGCCCGAGGCGTCGCCCTCGGCCCGCTCCACCACCGAGTTCCAGAGGACTTCGATCTTGTCGCTGGCGAACAGGCGCTCCTGCAGGATTTTGGTGGCGCGCAGCTCGTCGCGGCGATGGATCAGGTAGACCTTGCTGGCGAAACGGGTCAGAAACAGGGCCTCCTCGGCGGCCGTGTCGCCGCCGCCGACAATGGCCACGGGGACCTCGCGGAAGAAGGCGCCGTCACAGGTGGCACAATAGGAGACCCCCCGACCGGTCAGCTCCTGCTCGCCGGCGATGCCGAGCTTGCGGGGTTCGGCGCCGGTGGTGATGATCACCGTGCGCCCGCGCAGCTCCTTGCCGTCGACCACGACCACCTTCTGATCTCCCTGGTCAATGAGGTTCTCGACTTCACCGTATTCGATCTGCAACCCGAATTCCTGGCAGTGCTCCTGGAAGCGGATCATCAGGTCGGGGCCGTCGATGCCGCCCGGGAAGCCGGGATAGTTCTCGACCTTGGTGGTGGTCATGACCTGGCCACCCATGATCATCCGTTCGATCAGCAGGGTTTTGAGTTTGGCGCGGGAGGTATAGAGACCGGCGGTGAGCCCTGCGGGGCCGCCGCCGATGATGATGACATCATGGATTTCCTGGGACATGGGCTGCTCCTCATCGGTGAAATGGACGAAAAACATAGCACAGGGCGGGGTAAAAGGGAACCGCCTATCCGGGCCGGTCCCGAGGCGCGGGACAAGTTCCTTGATTTTCGCCGGTGGCTCTGTCTAGAATGGGCGAAATTTCCGGATCAAGAAGGAGTTCCCGATGAGCGAAGGCGAACATCTCGACAAGAGCATCACGCGCGGGTTCGGCATTGCCATCGCCCTGACCTCGGTAACCCTGCTGGCAGAGGCCATCGGGGGGGTCTGGACCAACTCCCTGGCTCTGCTCTCCGATGCCGCCCACGTCTTCATGGATCTGTTCGCCCTGGTCTTGTCGCTGGCGGCGATCAAGCTGGCCAACTTTCCGGCCACCGACCGCCGCACCTACGGCTGGCACCGGGCGGAAATCTTCGCTTCGCTGATCAATGGCCTGACCCTCATCCTGATCGCCTTCGGCATCCTTCACGAGGCCTGGGGGCGGCTCTTTCATCCCGAGGCGGTCAAAAGCAAGGAGATGTTCATCATCGCCACCATCGGTCTGGTGATGAACCTGGTGGCCGCTGGACGGCTGCACCGGCATTCTCACGACGATCTCAACGTGCGCAGCGCCTTTCTGCATGTGCTCGGTGATGCCATCGCCTCGGTCGGCGTGATCATCGGCGGCCTGATCATGATGTTCACCGGCTGGTACGTGCTCGATGCGCTGATTTCGATGGCCATCGTCCTGATCATCGGCTGGGGGGCGGTGCGTATCATCCGCGAAGCCGGCCACATCCTGCTGGAGGGGGTCCCGGCCCACGTCGACGTCAACGAGGTGGTGGACAAAATGAAATCTTTCGCGGGGGTCAACGATGTCCATCATCTGCACGTCTGGTCGATCTGTTCGCATATCACCTCGCTGTCGGCCCATATCGACATCGAGCCTGAGTACCGGCTGCGCCAGGGGGAAATCATCGGCGAAATCGAGGAAATGCTGGACCACGACTATCACATTACCCATACCACGTTGCAGGCCGAATGTTCCCGCTGCGTTACCGGTCCGGTCATTCAGCAGCTGCGCCACCGCCCGCGCCGCTCCAGCCTCTGCTCCCATGGCCATGGCGGCCATCACCACCATCACTGATCGACCATGAAACGTGTTTTCCGGTTTTTTCTCTGGACCCTGCTGTTTCTCGCCTTGCTTCTGGGCATGGACCAATTCTTTCTCAGGGGTCCCGTCCAGTCCCCGGCCTTGACCACGGTGCGGCACTTTTATCTCGATTTTCGCGGCCGTCTGCTCTCGCTGATGACGGGAAACAAGAACGGGTCCATCGAGGCCCTTATCGAAGAGGCCGAGACCCGTCCGGCCCCTTCACCGCTCCCTGCCGTTAAGTCACCGCCCCGGCCTGCCGCCAGGCTGGCACCCAAGGTTCCATCCCCCCCTGCCGAGCCGCCGGGACCACGTTATCTTTACGTGGACCGCCGTGGCGACCTGCACTTTGCCGATTCATGGGAGGAGGTTCCTACCGCCTATCGCAAGGGGGCGCAGCCCCTGCAGGGCCGCTGAGAACCGCCTGGCAAGAAAAAAGCAGGTTGCTTACAACCCGCTTTCTTTTGCTCGGCACCTAATCCTGCATCCCATGGGGCGGGGGCGGTCAGTTAAAGTCTAGGTGTAGGGGTTGAACCGGTCGGTGTCCCAGGGATGCGTATCCAGGGTTTTTTCCTTGTGGTGATACTTGCTCCCCATGGTTTCCATACACTGTTCCATCGACCAGCTCTCGCGTTTGCCGGAGACGTCCACCTCGAAGCGCTCTTCGCCGCAAGAGACGATCCTGCCCGTGTAGCGAGTCTCGAGGTTTTCCAGAAACTTTTCTTCTCCGGATTTTACCGCACGGCAGATTCCCTCAAATTGGTCGCGTTTCATATCTTGGCTCCTTTCTGCGATTAACAGCTGTGCAGATAAGCGGCCAACCGCCGCCCTTTCCTTACCCAGTTATTATACCAGTTGTTTTAGAAAATTGCTGATAATCAATAGCTTGGAGGGCTTCTCCGGGGCGGCCCCGCCGGCTTTCGGCGGGGACTGACTGAACGGCCAGGGCTCAGGGCAGGGTGCCGTAGATGTTCGGCCGGCGATCCTGAAAACAGCGGATCTGGGAGCGGTAGCTGATCATTTCCTCAAAATCGAACAGGGCGGAAAGCTCGGTATCGGTATCGCCCGCTTCAGCAAGAATTTCGCCGCGGGGCGAAATCAGCAGGCTCATCCCGAAAAAGTCCAGCTTGCCCTGGATGCCGCAACAGTTGGTGGCGGCGACAAACAGCTGGTTTTCGATGGCCCGCGCCCGGAGCAGGGTGCGCCAGTGTTCCTGGCGGGGTTTGGGCCATTCGGCGGGGATGCAGAGGATCTCGGCTCCCTCGAGAGCCAGCTTGCGGAACATCTCGGGAAACCGCAGATCGTAGCAGATGGCCACGCCGAGTCGGCCTACCGAGGTCGATACCACCAGTGTCCGATCCCCGGCACCGAGAAAGCGGTCCTCGCCCATGGTCGAGAACAGATGCAGCTTGCGATAGGAGCCGGCGATGTCACCTTTGTCCACCACATAGGCCGTGTTGTAGATGCGGCCGTCGGCCTTTTCCGGCAGGCTGCCGACGATGACCATGTTCAGCTCGGCGGTGATGCCCCTGAGGACCTCGAGGATCCGCGGGGTTTCTTCGGCCCGAACCGCCAGGCGCTTGTAGTCGTAGCCGGTGCTCCACATTTCGGGCAAAATCGCCAGGCGGGCGTCCCTCTCCCGAATCCGGCGAATTCCCGCCAGAGCCTTCTGCAGATTGGCCTCCACTTCACCGAGAGTGATATTGAACTGCACCGCCGCGACGCAGACTTTTCTATCCATTGCTGGTCCCCCTATGAAAAGATTAAAACAAGGTTTGTAAATTGGGTGGGTAAGGTTTTCAAGGCGTGCCCGGCTCCGATTATAAGAGACTACTTGCGGGTTCGCAAGGGCCCGTTGGCGGATCCGGATTTTCTTGACCCTCCTCTTCAAAGCGTGATAAACAGATGTGGTGTTTTATTAGAAAGATGGCCTGACGGTCTTTTTTTTGCAGTATTCCCGGGTCGTTGGTCCCCAAGGCTGAGCCCTCAGTCCATTAAAAAGGGCCGTTTTGCGGGGGCGTTGAGATTTGGTTTTATCAACGAGGGTTTGGAATGAAGGCGAAGATTGCCACTTTTCTGGTCATGCTTGCCTTTTGGGTAATCATGTCCGGCATGTTCGACGGATTTCACCTGAGTCTGGGGGTGGTTTCCTGTCTGCTCGTGGCGCACTTCAGCCATGAGTTGCTCTTCCCCGATCCACCCGGGCCGGGCTTTCTGCGCCATTTAGCCGGCATGCTACTCTATGTGCCCTGGCTGTTCTGGCAGATTCTGGTGGCCAACCTGCAGGTCTCCTATATCGTGCTCCACCCCCGGATGCGTGAGCTGATCGACCCCAGCCTGTTCCGCTTTAAAACCACCCTCAAACGCCCAATCTCCAAGGTCACCTTCGCTCAGTCCATCACCCTGACGCCTGGGACCATCACGGTCAATATCCATGACGACGAGTTCACCGTCTATGCCCTGACCCGCAGCGCCGCCGAATCGCTGCCGGGCGAAATGGAGCGTCGGATCGCCGCCGCCCTGGAGGGTCAATCGTGATCGAAAACGTCTTTCTGGCTGTCGGCATCGCCCTGGTTCTGCTCATGGTGCTCACCCTGGTGCGGGTGGTGGGCGGCCCGTCGGTCCTCGACCGGATTCTCGGCGGCAACGTTATCGGCACCAAGACCACCGTGCTGCTGCTGATCATCGGGATCCTCTACGACAACGTGGGGATGTTCGTTGATATCGCCATTGCCTATGCCCTGCTCAACTTTATCGCCACCCTGGCTGCCGCCAAATATTTTTTGCGCCGCGGGAGCGTACACCTCGAAGGCGAGAACCAGGGGGAGGGTTAAAACCATGTCCATTGCCGCCGCCGCCCTGATCATTGCCGGCTTGTTCTTCTTCGCCGTCGGCACTCTAGGCATCTTGCGCTTCCCGGATTTCTATACCCGCCTGCATGCCGCCGGCAAATGCGA
>NPID01003584.1_pt2 | contig 19228 bp, 15 predicted proteins | sample 8637491 | NCBI WGS metagenome assembly NPID01 (sample SAMN07420843, study PRJNA396082) | bioreactor metagenome | isolation source: sample BA6 brine-fed electro-methanogenic bioreactor BA | place: Japan: Kochi | collected 2016-06-14 | reverse complement strand
CCGCCCAGCAGATACTGGCCAAGAGACGGAAGAAGGTGGGCATTTTCAGACCCGTCACCCTCTGGCCATTCCCGGACAGAACGGTGAAGGAGCTCCTCGACGGCAAAGAGGTGATAATCGTTCCCGAGCTGAACCAGGGTCAGATCATCCACGAGGTTGAGAGACTCACCTCGGACAATGTGAGGGTGGTTCCCATGCATCGGTACGACGGATACGAGATAACCCCCGAGCAGATCGTCGAAGCGGTACAGGAGGTGATGTAATGCCTGCCCGTCTGCCATACGCCTACAGATACCTCAGGGCCAAGAAGAAGTTTCCCCACGTGTGGTGCCCCGGCTGCGGCATTGGGATAGTCATGGGTTCCATCATCAGGGCCATCGACAGCCTTGGCTGGGAACTCGACGACATCCTCATGGTCTCAGGGATCGGATGCACCAGCAGAATGCCGGTATACGTTGATTTCAACACCCTTCACACCACCCACGGCAGGGCCCTGGCCTTCGGTACAGGGGCAAAGATGGCCAACGAGAACCTTAAGGTCATCGCGGTGATGGGCGACGGCGATTCCATGGCAATCGGCGGGAACCACATCATCCACGCCGCCAGAAGGAACATGGACATCACCGCCATAATAGTGAACAACAACAACTATGGCATGACCGGCGGCCAGTTCTCACCGACAACTCCCCAGGGCGCCCGTACCGCCACCACCCCCTACGGCATGATAGAGCCGGACTTCGATGTGTGCAAGCTCACGGAAGCCGCCGGAGCCAGTTTCGTGGCCAGGGGTTCCGTGTACCATGTGATGGAGCTCGACGGCATCATCAAGCAGGGTCTCGACGGGTCAGGCTTCAGGGTGGTCGAGGTACTCTCCCCCTGCCCCACCAACTTCGGAAGGGCAAACCGGCAGGGCGACGCCGTGAAGATGATGGAGATGCTCAGGGACAACACGGTGAACAGGGCTCAGGCGGAGAAGCTTCCCCCTGAGAAGCTCCAGGGCAAAATAGTCCGCGGAGTCTTTGCCGACAGGAAGACCACCGGCTACATCGAGCGCTACCGGGCTCTGGTGAGCAGGGTGACCTCTGGTTCGGAGGTGAAGAAATGAGTTACTCCGAGATAAGGCTCGCTGGAGCCGGAGGTCAGGGGCTCGGTCTGGCGGGGCGCATACTCAGCCAGGCCGCCATCCTCAACGGCGACGAGGTCTGCCTTACCCAGAGCTACGGGCCTGAAGCCCGGGGAGGAGCCAGCAGGACCGACGTGATCATCTCCGACAAGCCCATCCTCTTCCCCAACTGCCGGAAGCTGGACATACTGCTGGCGATGAACCAGGAGAGTTCCGACAAGTTCAGTCCCAAGCTGAAGGAAACCGGTTTCTCCATCGTGGACTCCACATATGTGGACCAGCTCCCCGAGGGAAAGGTGTACGAGTATCCCTTCACACAGAAGTGCATAGAGACCTTCGGGCAGAAGATCGCCGCAAACCTCATTGCGATCGGCATGTTCGGCGCCCTCAGCCGCTACTTCAAGCTGGAGGTATGGACCGACGCCATAAGGATGACCGTTCCCCAGGCCTTCCTGAAGATGAACCTGGAGGCCTTCGAGCTGGGTCACAGGGAAGGCAGGGAGATACTCCACATGGAAGAGGGCAGGATCCCGGTGGCCTGGGACAGGAAGCAGCCGGTCCCTAAGGCAATCAGGGATAAGTTCACAAAGTAACAATACAGGGATAAGGCCCTCTCCGTGGGAGTTCCGCAGGGGAGGGCCCGCCTTGACTTACCCCGTGGTCAGGGCTATAAATCACACGAGGGTACAGCATAAACGGGTGGTACTGTACCTTTTTTCAGTTACCATCACAAAAGGAACAGGAGGGAAATATGCGCAGAATCATAGGGATTATGGTTGTGCTTTTCGCGGTGTCTTCCGCCATGGCGCTGCCATCCTACTACGGCCTTCAGGGTCTCAACAGGGTAGTGGACGCCCAGCCGCTGGAAGTCAACCAGTACTCCGTGGGCATCTTCACCCAGGGCGGTATCAGCAACGACGAAAGGACCGCCTGGCTCCCCGAGTCCGGCTACTTCGACGTTGAGGACACCGAGTACGACGCCACCGGATACCTCGCCTTCGGTTACGGCATCAACGAAATGGCCGAGATGGCAGGCAGGGTCTCCTACTGGTGGAACGGCTACAAGAGGGATCTCAGCAACGCCGAGCGCGACGGCGGAACGGGTGAGTGGGAGAGCGACGACGCCCTTAACGAGGCTCTTCTCTCCCTGAAGCTCGCCTTCAATCCCACCGACGACGGCCAGTTCTGGCTGGGCTTCATGCCTTCAGTGGGCTTCGGCGTCTCCAGCGGCGACAACGACTATGTCACCATGTACGACGCGGGTACCGACGGCATCTGGTGGATCGACGACCCCATGTTCCAGATGCGCCGTCCCATGCTCAACTCCGGCAAGATGTTCTTCGGCGGTGACATGCTGGTTTCCTACAACGCCGACTTCGGTCTCGGCCTTCACCTGAACGCCGGCTTCCACCGCTACAGCCAGACCTTCGAGTACACCGACAATCGCCGTGACATGACCACCGGCGGCATCATCGAATCCGAAGATGTTGACCTCACCGTGGACGACAATGTCATCCAGGTGGCAACCGGCATCGAATACCAGGCCGGGGCCATCACTCCCTTCGTGGAAATGGAATACAAGAGGTTCCTCGACCGCGACGAAGAGGCCGGCAATGGTGAAAGGTACGACGAGATCGCCGTTCTCGACGGCGGATTCAGGTTCGTGTCCCCCTATGGCATAGCCCTGGACCTCACAGGTTCCATGGCCCTCACCAGCTTCGACCCGGAATGGTCCGACATGGGCCACGGCATCTACCAGGCCACCGGTTCCGTTACCGACGAGGAAAGGGCCGCCAGGAGCCCCTTCCCGGGTGGATACCCCGCGGATTACGGCATCGGCCTCAACCTGATATTCTCCTCGGTGCTCCTTGAGGATCCCACCCACGGCACCGTGAGCGGCATCGTAACCAGCGAACTCACCGGAGAGGTCCTCGAGGCAGAGGTAAGCTTCCCCGCTTCCTCCGTTCTTCCCCAGACCACCGTTGAAGGTTACTACACAGCCGAGCTTCTCGCCGGTTCCGTACCCATCAGGGTAACCGCCGAGGGCTACCTTCCCTTCACCGAGACCATCGTAGTGGTCGCCGGCGAAGATCACGCCTTCGACGTTCAGCTTACCCCTGTGCCCGATAACGGCATACTCACCGGTACCGTGACCGACGGCGAGACCGACGAGGTCATCGTAGGCGCCACCGTGATGGTCGACGGCCTTCCCGAGGGTATCGAGGGTACCACCGTAACCAACGCCAACGGCGTTTACTCCATTGAGCTTCCCGAGGGCAACTGGACCGTGAAGGTCATGGCCGAGGGTTATCTCGATGTGGTAAAGGTCCAGGTAATGGCCCCCGAGGAAACCACACTGTTCGACGTTGAGATGCGCCCTGCCCTTGAAGAGGGCCAGGTCCTCAGCTTCAACAACATCTACTTCGATTCCGGAAGCTCCAACATCAAGCCCGAGAGCTTCCCCATCCTCGACAACGTTGCCCAGACCCTTATCGCCAACCAGGGAGTAGCGGTTCGCATCGCCGGTCACACCGACAGCGACGGCAGCGCCAGCTACAACCAGGGCCTCAGTGAGCGCAGGGCCGCCTCCGTTCGCGACTACCTCGTGAACAAGGGCGTTCCCGCCGGCTCCCTGAGCACCGTAGGCTATGGTGAGGAACAGCCCGTTGTTCCCAACACCAGTGCCTCCAACAAGGCCCAGAACAGGCGTATCGAGTTCATCATCCTCGGCGCAGCCATATAGCCGGGGCTTTCTGACTCATGTCGGGGGGCGGGTTTTCCCGCCCCCCTCTTGCGTTTGGCCCCGAATCCACAGTACCGACACTGCCCTGAGCTGATAAATTGCTACCTATGCTTTCATTCTCATGAATGCTTTCATTCTCATGAATGCTTGCAGGGTAATGGATATGTAGGGTACCAGCTTTGCCAGGGCTCAATGCGGGACCATCAGGCTGAAGCTGCTCAAAATCGGCGTGGTGCTCAGATTCAGCGTGAGACGAGTACCGGTGTCATTCGCCTGCGGCTACCCATGGGAAGACGACTACTCGATCATCCATAGGAGACTCTGTAGCATCCCTTTGCGGGCATAATCCGATAGCTGCCCAGCTATGAAAGCCTGAAAAGGCAGGTGGCTGGGTATGCGCTGACTCGACCAGATATCACTGGAGCACATCCATAAGAGGGTAAATCCATATGAAAACGCCAGAGAACACCACCGAGAACAAGAAATCAGGCTGAATCCTGCCGGATTTCAGCCTGATCCAAGGTCTGATGAGTAGAGTTAGTTTAACAATAACAGCTAACAAGCTAAATAAAATATTTTGAAGAAGGCTCTTAAAGAGCTTATAGTCCTGCTCATTCTGAAAGTGAGCAACTACTCTCTGTGCAATATGATCGCTCATGAGTATCTTTACCGCTGGTGTAGGTTCTTTTCTGATATGACGGGTTGTGGTTGATTCACAACTCAATCGAAAAGACTTTCCCCTCATACACTTACACCACTAGTCGGCTTAGAACATCAGGGAGAACCGGAAACAGGAGATTGCATGGAAGCAAATGTAATCCGACTACTTGCAGGAGTAGCAGTACTTTTTGCTCTGCTATGGCTGTGTCTTCCGGGGACTCATCTTGTAATGGATGAAGGCTATAGGATTCTTCAGGGAACTTCGCTTCACCGTCGGCTGGCATTTCCGGTGATTATTGAGTATCCCGGTGCAACAGAACTTGGAGACCTTGCAGAGGATGTAAGACCTATGCCTGCTCATTATGGTACTTTTTCCAGCAGGGGTCTGAAGTGCTTCTACAGTCCTGCTCTGGCTCTAGTTGCATCATTCTTCACCGGAAAATTTATGCTTCTTGTTCCTTTGGTATCCGGATTTCTTCTCTGGCTGGTTATGTGGGGAACTCTTAGGAGAACGGGGGATTCAACCTTAACTACTGCACTGATTACCCTGCTTTGTACTCCGGTTCTCTTTTATTCTCTTAGATTCTGGTCCTACCCTCTGGCCATTCTGCTCGTTTACCTAGCTGTTGATAACGCGGAAAAGGGATATTCCTGGACTTCCTATCTTCTAGTGGCTGCTGCAGCTCTGTTCCGGATTGAGTTCCTTCTGGCCTGTATTCCTGTATTCTTCCGGCTTCCAGGGAAATGGTATGCCAGACTTCTCCCTGTTCTACCGGCCACTGCAGTTCTTCTCGCCGGTAACTGGGTTTTCTCAGGCGGAAATGTGTTGGGAACACATATAGGTTCAAGTACTTCTGAACTCAGTCTCTACAACAACGCTGAGCTTTCTATGTTTCAGCAGAAGATCAGTGCTTTCAGCATTGCTCTTCTTTCAATGGTTCCAGGCAAAACCGGAAATGTATGGTTCTTACCCGGCCTGTTTTTGTGGATGCTATGGGGATATTCACTGTTTCATTCCGGGAAATCGGGTACAGTGACTGCAGCAATCGGGTTGTCTATTTCCCTTGTTTCATGCATCATCTGGGCATCCAGAGGTTTTCAATTCCTTGATGGTTTTTCCATGAAGCATCCTCTGATGGTTTTTCCCATTCTCTGGCTCTTTTCAGCTGCGACTCTAAAACGAAGTCTTCCTGAGCTGACAATGTTTTTCGTGCTTCTTCTCATGCTGCTTCCTATGCATACACAGGGGCCTGACTGGGGCATAAGGCACATTTTTCTGCCTGTGTTTCTGATGATCCGGAACATGGAGAACAGTTCAAGCTGCAAACGGCAATGGGTTGTAATCAGCTTCGGCTCTCTCGTTCTCTCCGCAAGTGTTCTTTTTTTGGGAATCAACCGGGGAAGGGTTGAACAGCTGAGCAGATTGACAGGTCAAAGAGCTGTTGTTACGACAAACTGGATCATTCCAGGTTGGTTTACCAATAATATGACAGGTGGTATTCCTGTAGTTTACACAAATACTGCAGCTGCCTTAGCAGAAGCACTCCCGAAGCTTGAATCAACAGAAGAGTCATCAGGTACTGCAATAGTTTGCCTTCACCGTGATGCAACCACTACTATCCAGATACTGAACGGTTTGGGATACTCTTGCTATGTCAGAGGTGAAGTTTCCTTCGGCGAGACGCTCGGATGCTTAGTAATTATATTAGATAATGCAATGTAGTAATATTATAATTATAAATATCCTAGTATCTGTTTTATAATCTATATGATATATGACATAATAGTATATTTTGTGCTTTTATTGCTTGCTGGTGGCATTAGAATTAAGATGATAAAAATATAACACATCGATTAGGAACTATATTATAATTACTAGCAGCATACTGCTAATTTTCTGACATTCTCTTCATTCTTTCTCTAGCAGGTTCTGAGCTGGCATTGCTTTCATATCATCCTTTGCAGCACATTGCAGTACTCCGGGACTCTGAGGTGTTGTCTCTGATGATTGAGAAACTTTGCCAGGAATCGTTGCCCACAGGAGTTCTTGAGCTCCTCAACATCAGACAGTTTCGCCTTGCTGGTGTACAAGCTCAGGGCAGAGTCGGTACTGTGGATTCGGGGCCAAACACAGTTGGGAGCGGTTTTTTCGCCCCACTTCATATAGCCCTTTTGCACCTGGCCCCCGCTGGTTATAATCCCGTTTCACACAACCCAAGGAGGATTCATGAAAAGCTGGATGTCCGTGGAGGAAATCCTCGATTTCGCCATCGGCGAAGAGGAGAATGCGGTGGCTTTCTACACCGAGCTTGCAGGCAGGGCCAATCACAAGTATCTCAGCGAAGTTTTCATGCAGTTCGCCGACGAGGAGAGGGGGCACAAGGCCAGGCTTCAGGCGGTGAAGGCGGGAAGGTCCTTCAAGCCTGCGGAAAAGGAAGTGATGGACCTGAAGATAAGCGACTATGTGGCGGATGTGAGTACCGACGGCGTTGAGAACTTTCAGGACGCCCTGGTGGTAGCCATGAAGAAGGAAAAGGCAGCCTTCAAACTCTACAGCAGGCTTGCTGAAATGGTGGACGGTGGAGACGCAAGGAATCTGTTCCTGTCCCTGGCCCAGGAAGAGGCGAAGCACAAGCTCCGTTTCGAGATAGAGTACGACGAGGCCCTGAAGGAGAACTGAGGGACCTACATCAGGTTCCTGGGGTCGATATCGGTATCCAGCCTCACTCCTGGAACCTGTTCCTTATGGAAACGGTGCGCTATCCTTGATACAGCCGCCTGAAGCGCCTTGTGGCTCCCGGCGGTTATCAGCGCGCTCCATCTCCAGGTATCCGCTATCCTTGCCATTGCCGCCTCGCTGGGTCCCAGCATTCTCGCACCGGCGGGAAGGCTCACCTTGCAGGAGGACTCCGCTGATGACCTCACATCGGTTTTCGAGGATCCTGTCCAGAGAAGCCTGGCCATCCGGGTCCAGGGGGGGAAGCCCAGAGCTTTGCGCTCGTTGAGCTCGGCTGTTATGAAACCTTCGTAATCGTGACGGCTGGCCAAGGTTATCACCGGGTCGTCGGGGTTCAGGGTCTGAATGATCACCTCACCGGGTTTCCTGCTCCTTCCGGACCTGCCGGATATCTGAAGCAGCAGGTCGAAGGTGTTCTCCGCAGCCCTGAAGTCCGGGATGTAGAGGCCCATTTCCGCAGCTATCACCGCCGCCAGGGTAACCCCGGGGAAGTCGTGGCCCTTGGCCACCATCTGGGTTCCCAGAAGAACGTCCCCCTCACCGCGGCTGAAACGCTGGAGGATGTTCCAGTGGGCGGACTTCCTTCCAGTGGTGTCCGCGTCCATCCTTATCACCCTGGTCGCAGGGAGCAGATCTCCCAGGGCCTTCTCCACCTTCTGGATCCCGGGTCCTCTTCTGGAAAACTCCTCTCCCGAGCAGTCGGGACACCTTGAGGAAGCGCTCTTCCAGCCACCGCAGTGGTGGCACCTGAGCATTTCACCCTGGATGTGATAGGTCATTGCTATCCCGCAGGAAGGGCATTTCTCCACATGACCGCATGCCATGCACATCTGAACAGGGGAGTGACCCCTTCGGTTGATCAGGACAATGCTCTGTTCACCCGCTGCGGTTCGTTTGCCTATTGCCGCCAGCAGGGTGTCGGAAAGCAGGGGATGGCCGCTTTCGGAAGAGTCCACCAGGGTTATCCCGGGCAGCTCCATCCCTGTAGCCCTCCCGGTGAGCCTGAGAAGCGTGTACCTGCCCTCCAGGGCATTCTTCCAGCTCTCCGCAGAAGGGCTCGCTGAACCGAGCACCACCGGTATGCCCTGGAAAGAGCCCCTTGCCACGGCCATGTCCCTTCCGTTGTACCGGGGTGTGGTGCCCTGCTTGTAGCTTCCGTCGTGCTCCTCGTCCACCACTATGATCCCCGGATCCGCCAGCGGGGCGAAAACTGCGCTCCGGGGGCCTATTACGATCCTCTTCTCACCCCGGCGAACCATGTTCCACATGTCAAGCCTCTCGCCCCTGGAAAGGCCGCTGTGAAGCACCGCCACCATTCCCGGGAACCGCCCGCTGAACCTGCTTACCGCCAGTGGTGTGAGGGATATCTCCGGTACCAGTACGATGGCGCCCTTTCCGTCTTCCAGGGTTCTCTCTATCAGATTGAGATAGACTTCGGTCTTGCCGCTTCCTGTTATACCGTAGAGGAGGTATGTACCTGCTCCTCCGCTGATTATGGAGTTTACTGCTTCCATCGGTTCACAGTTGAGTTCAGGCTTTTTCTCAACGGATATGGAAGCCGCGGCCTGGAGGGGATCCCTGGGGATTTCCTCGATCACCTCCCGGATGAGGCCCATCTCCCTGAGCCGGTCGATGGAGGACCTTCCACCTCCGGCCTTCCGGAGCAGCTCCGTCCTGGGCATCCTGCCCTGGGAGGCCAGGCAGGCCAGTATCCCGGCTTGCCGTGGAGCCGTGGATTTCAGTGACTGGGCCGTTTTTATGAGCGTTTTCGGTTCCTGGAGGGGCTCTACGACGGTGGTCTTCCTAGCAGGAGGAAGGTTCTGGGGTATCCACCAGCTGTCGGCGAGGCCCATTTCCGCCTCTGCGGCCAGGACCGCTTCCGGAGACGGGTTTTCCGGTACGATGGAGAGCAGAAGACGGTACTCGATGGGCTTGCCCCCGGTGGCGTAGTGGTACCTGGAACCCTCGAAGGTCCTGATCATCCTTACAGCCTTTCCCTGCATCCCGGGGGGAAAGGCGGCGGCGATGGTCATTCCCGGGGGGGCCATGTAGTACTCCGCCGCCCAGTTCAGCAGGTGGAAAACCTCCACGGGCAGAAGCGGCCTGGAATCCAGCCTCTGGAGCACCGGTTTAAGCGTTACGCCACTGGGAACCCGGGGATCCTCACCTGTGACGAACCCCACCACCCTGCCTCCTCCCAGGGGAACCACCACCCTGCATCCCAGTATGCTGCCCCCTTGCATTCCATGGGGAAGGCTGTATGCATAGGAGTTCCATACCGGCCGGGGAACGGCTACCGAAACCGTTTTCGTCAAGGCTTCATTCCCAGCGCGAGAGCCCTTTTCCAGACCGTTTCCCTGGCCTGGGCAACGGACATCGGAGGCTCGGGGAGGGTGGGGAACTCCCCCATCTCATAGAGGATCCTGCCTCCGGAGACTACCCTGCTTATCCTCCCCGCCCTGGGTATGTCCGCAAGGTATGCCTCCCGGTCTTCGGCAAGTTCAAGCTCGTCCTGTTCCGTATGGGTCAGCTCCAGTTCCGCCCAGTCTTCCTCGAACCCCTGGAAACCGAAGAATTCGGCTGCCCCGCTTCCGCAGGCGCGGTTCCAGGCATCTGTACTCACAGAGCCGGGGAAGGCCTTGGAAGCCGCCAGGTTCCTTGCCAGACGGGCGTCGCCGCAGAGGTCCAGCCTGTTGTTGCATGGAGCGCCGTCGCTTCCCATGAGCACCGTAACGCTGCTCTCAATCAGGTGCGGGATGTGAGCTATGCCGCTTCCCAGCTTCAGGTTGGTCCATGGGCAGTGAACCACCGCCGTTCCGGTTTCCCTGAGAAGCTCGATCTCTCCCGGCATCAGATGCACGCAGTGAGCCAGACACGTGACGGGGGAGAGGAATCCCAGCCTGTGGAGAAGGTGTATGTTCCCCCCGGCTTCCCTGATCCAGGGGTCATTCATCTCCCCGGGGGCTTCGGCGGCGTGGGTGGCCCTTATCGTGTTATCCTCTTCGTTTTCCAGCCATTTCCAGAGGTCGGGGGAACAGGAGAGAACGAACCTGGGAGCCAGACCGTACCTCACCTCTCCGCCGCAGGCACCGCGCACCTTCTCGGATTCCCTCTGAAGCCAGTGGAGGGGTTTAGCTATTGTGTCCGGACCCCTGTCCATCAGGGCGTTGCAGGCCACCGCCCGGATCCCTGACTCCCGGAGGATCCCCACGGTAATTTCGGAGTGCTCCACGCTGCCCATGTCAAGCAGCCCGGTGGAACCTGTGGAGATGATCTCCTTCAGGGAGAGTATCACCGACACCGCAAGGGTTTCCGGTGTGTGTGCCGCCTCAAGGAACCATATACGCTCCTGCAGCCATGGGATCAGTGTACGGCCTTCGGCCATGCCGCGGAAAAGGGTCTGACAAAGGTGTACATGGCTCTGCACAGTAGTTCCAGTTCTCATTCAGTGTCCTCCTCGGGAACCAATTCACTTGCAGCGTCTCTTATAATCATAGCCTCAATTAATGTCATATGCATACGCATCCAGGAAAGGATACCCAGATGGAAACCCTTGTTCTCTCCCTCCTGATATCGCTGCCCCTGAGAACGGCGGAACTGGAGAACGGGCTCGACGTGATACTGGGAGAGGACCGTTCCGCCCCGATAGTCACGGTATGCGTCACGGTGAACACCGGAGCCACATGCGAAACCCCTGAGACCAACGGCCTCGCTCACTTCTACGAACACATGTTCTTCAAGGGGAATGCCGCCCTCCCGGATCAGACCGCCTACAACGAAAGGATGAGGGAACTGGGCATGGTTCGCAACGGAACAACCGGTTCCGAGATCGTAAGGTACTATCTCACCGTATCGTCGGATCTTTTCCCCCAGGGTCTTGAGTTCATGTACGATGCCATAACCTCTCCTCTGTTCCTGGAAGAGGAGATCGTAAGGGAGCGGGCGGTGATAATGAACGAGTATCACAGGAACGCATCGGGTCCGTGGTGGAGTTTCTGGAGGGCCCAGGAGGAGGTGCTCTCCATAGAGCCTTTCAGAAGCAGCGCAATCGGAGTTCCTGAGGTGATCCAGGCGGCGGACAGGGAGGCCATGCTCCACTTCCAGCGGACCTACTACACCCCGGATAACTCAGCTCTGATAATCACAGGCGACATAGACGCCGACTCCGCCATGGCCGCTGCCGAGGAAATGTTCGGCGGGTGGGAGTACGGGGGAAGGAGCAACTATTTCCAGCTGGGTACCAACATCTCCATAGAGAGGGACACCATTCTCTCCGTACAGGGACCGGCGGGAACCGGCGCGATACGGATGGTGTTCGTAGGCCCCTCCATGGCGGATGAACAGGAGTGGACCTACGCCGCCGATGTATGGGGGCAGTACATGGACAGGATGACAGGGGAGTTCTACACTGACCTGGTGACCAACGGGCCGTTCCAGTCGGTTTACGCCAGCTACCATTCCCAGAGGTTCGAACCCACAGTTTCCTTCGGAGGTTCCATCGATCCCGAGTTGCTGGAAGAGGGGCTCGAAATGCTCCGGGTAGAGATAGAGGACATGTTCCGTGAGGGGTATTTCACCGATGAAGGCATAGATACGGCGGTGGAGCAGCTTCGGCGGCACAGGCTCTTCCAGCAGGAGTCCAGCCGGGACATGGCCATTGAGACACTGCCGTTCTGGTGGGTACAGGGCGGCGGTCTGGACTACTACCTGGAGTACCCTGAGAACCTTGAAGCGGTAACGGTGGAGGATGTGGAGGCATTCCTCCGCCGGTGGGTGGACGGCAGGCCCTCCGCGGTGTTCCTGGTATCACCGGAAGGGGAGTGGTCCGAATGACAGGCATCATCCTTATTCTCTGCGCGCTCTCCATACCAGGGGAAGTAAGCGAGTTCGACCTGTCCAACGGGATCCATGTGATATCCCGAACCGTTCCCGGGGGTGAGGTGGAGGGTGTAAGCCTCTTCCTGGTGGGCGGATCGAGGCTTCTGGATGACTCCACACAGGGCATCGAGGCCTTCGCCCTGGAGTGCGCCATGACAGGGAGTGAACGCTATCCCGACCACATGTGGAGGGAGATAATGGACCTTACCCTGGCCCAGTGGAGCGCTTCCTACAACTACGACTACTCCAGGTATCATCTGAAGAGCCTGTCGGAGGACCTTCCCCTTCTTCTGGACGGCTTCGCCGACTGCCTGATCAACCCTGAGCTTTCCCCCTCCGCGGTGGAGAGGATAAGGTCCTCCCAGGTCTCCGCGGCATCCGCGGAGCTGGAGGACCCTGACAACAGGGTCTGGCTGGTGGCGAACAGGGGATTCATGGGGGAAGGGCATCCCTACCTTCTCAGACCGGAAGGGATCCCCGGGACAATCGCCTCCTTCACCGCCGAGGACGCGGGCAACTGGCTCCGGCGAAGGATAATGGCTGGCAACCTGGTGATCACCCACGCCGGCCCCACCGGACCAGGGGAGCTCAGGGATATTCTCGAGGGAACATTCGGAGCGGTACCCGTGGGGAGCGATACCATACCGCCGGTTCCGGCCTTCATCTTTCCCCGGGACACCACCGTTGCGGAAACGGAGGAGATCTCCACCTCCTACATGGTGGTGAAGTTCCAGGCTCCTCCCCCCGGACACGGGGACCAGGCGGCATTCTCCATAGCCTGCGGTGTGATCGACGAGCTTCTCTGGCAGGTTCTCAGGACCGATAACGCCCTCACCTACGCGGCCTATGCCGGCTCGACCACAAGCTATGTACAGAACTGGGGATACTTGTACTCAAGTACCTCAGAACCGGAACGCGCGTCTCAGCTCATGGCGGAGATATTCACCCAGGTTGCCGGAGGTGACGCGGGTGAGGCTCTGGTGACAGGCGCGGCCAACGGGCAGAGAACGATCGAGGGCATACGTGCCCAGTCCATGGATGCCCAGTGCCACATGCTGGGATACGGCCATATAGCAGCGGGGGACTGGACACTGGCCTACCGTCTTCAGGAGGCATATTCCGGGATAACCCCGGAGGAGGCGGGGGAAGCCCTGGCCCTCTGGGCGGAGGGCGGCGCCTGGGGTATCATTACCGAACAGGATTCACATCAACCGGAACTCGCTCCGCTGAAGGGAGAGTAGTTTGAGAAAGGTCATACCGGCCATTGCGGCGTTCCTCCTGCTGATCACCGCCTCCTGCGGGGCATCCACGGCTTCCGCCGGGGACGACACCGTAAGGATCACCGGGATCGTTCAGGTCCTTTATGCCGGAACCAGGTCCGAAACCGTGATACTAACCGAGGACGCCACCGGAGAGGTGTTCGCTCTGGTGGGTGAACTGGCCTGCGATCTGGTGCCGGAGTACGGACTGTCCACCACGGTCCTGGGCAGATTCACCACCGAGGGCTATTCGGTGAGGGAAGACCTGCGAAAGGTCTATGTGATGGATTACTCCCTGGACTACACAGGGGAGCCCGAGGAATACTGATCCCCCTGAATTAACGCTTTTCCAGGGCGGCTTTCTATATTCTGCCTTTCATACGCCGGGAACGGGGGTGTGTTTTGCTCGGCAGAAAAGGCAGACCGAAAGTGGAAAGGTCCAGCCTCCGCAGTCTTTACTCCAGGATATTCAGGCACCGGAGGTCCATAGCCGCCGGTATAGTGGCCCTTATCCTTGTGGACGGGCTGCAGCTGATCATACCCCAGATCCTCAGAAAGCTCATCGACGGCCTGGCGGCGGGTACAGCCCAGCCTGACTTCATATGGAAGATGGGGATCTCCGTGGTGGCTATCGCCATCGGGATAGCCTTCTGCAGGTTCTTCTGGAGGGTCTTCATAGTAGGGTCCAGCATGAGGCTCGAAAGGGACCTGAGGGCCGAGTTCTATTCCCACCTTCAGAAGCTTCCAGCCCAGTACTACGACAACACCAGGGTGGGCGACATAATGGCCCACGCCACCAACGACATCAACGCGGTGAGGATGGCCGCCGGAATGGCCACCATCGCCTCCTTCGACGCCATTTTCATGAGCGCCGCAAGCATAGTGATGCTGCTTCTCATAGACGTGCGGCTCACCCTTATAACAATGATACCCCTGCCCCTTATAGCCCTTATGATGACCAAGTTCGGCGGGGTCCTCCACGACAGGTTCGAGGCGGTTCAGAAGGCTTTCAGCGGCCTTTCGGAGAAAGCCCAGGAGTCCCTTTCGGGAATACGGGTGGTGAAGGCCTACGGCGACGAGGTCTCGGAACGGAAACTCTTTGCCGACAGGGCCCGGAGCTGTGTTGACGAGAATGTCAGGCTCACCAGGATATGGGGCTTCATGCAGCCCCTGGTGATGGGCCTGGCCATGATGAGCAGCGCCCTTCTGCTCCTCGTGGGAGGCCGTTCCGTCATAGGCGGCTCCATTTCCCTGGGGCAGTTCGTGGCCTTCTCAAGCTACCTTGCCATGCTCACATGGCCCATGATGGCCATAGGCTGGGTGGTGAACCTCCTTCAGCGGGGCGCCGCCAGCATGGGGAGACTGGAACGGATAATGAACACCGAGCCTGCGATAACCGACGGGCCGGTGCAGGGGGAGCCTTCACCAGCCATAGAGGTGCGTAACCTTCATTTCACCTATCCCGGCACGGACACTGAAGTGCTTTCGGAGATCTCCTTCGAGCTTCCCGCATCCTCCACGCTGGGGATAGTCGGGCGCACCGGCAGCGGTAAGACCACGCTGGTGGAGCTTCTGATGAGGCTCTACGACCCCCCCGAAGGCACTGTGTTCATAGGCGGCACGGATGTGAGGCAGCGCAGGCTCTCCGACCTCAGGGGCCTTTTCGGCTACGTTCCCCAGGAAACCTTCCTCTTCGCCCTTTCCATTGCCGATAACATAGCCTTCGGAGCGGGAGAACTGCCCGAATCCAGGGTGCGGAGGCTTGCTGACATAGCCGGTATAGCCGGTGAGATAGAGGGTTTCCCCCAGGGGTTCGAAACCATGGTGGGTGAGAGGGGGGTAACACTTTCAGGGGGTCAGAAGCAGAGGGTGGCCATTGCCAGGGCCCTTGCCGTGAGCCCCAGAATACTCGTGCTGGACGACTCCCTCAGCGCAGTTGACACGGAAACCGAGTCGGCAATTCTGGACAAGCTTCAGATGGAGATAGCCGGGCTTACCAACGTGATCATCGCCCACCGGATAAGCACCGTTCAGAACGCCGACCTGATACTCGTTCTCGACAGGGGAAGGCTCGTGGAGAAGGGCACCCACAGGGAACTCCTGGAGAAGGATGGATACTACGCCGAGCTTTACCGTATGCAGCAGCTGGAGGAAGAGGCCGAAAGATCCCGTGGGGGAGGTGACCGCTGATGCCTCCGCACCACGGAAGCCCCTTCGTCGACGACACCATAGAGGGGAAAGGCTACGACGGCAAGCTCGTAAGGAGGCTCCTCCGATATGTGGTCCCCCACAGGAAGCTGGTCGTCCTTGCGATGCTTTTCATGGTGGTCTCCACAGGCGTGGAGCTCCTGCTCCCCTACATAACCAAACAGGGAATCGACAGGTATCTGGCGAAGCTGTACCAGGTATACTCCGATACACCGGCGGCATGCGACGAACTCATGGCCCTGGAACCCCGGGAAGGGGACTTCCTGAGGCTGTCCGCCGATACGGTCATGGTCCGGAAGGCATCCCTGGAGGAAATGGATCCCGGCAGGGTGCATTCACTGGAATCCTCCGGGGGTCTGCTCAGGGACACCTACTACCTGTTCCCCGGGGACAGGTTCCAGGGGGAGGCTGGAAGGCTGCAGAACGGCACATGGCTGGTTCCCGAGGGGGAACTGAGCAGCATACCCCCCGGAGTGCTCTTCGACATCAGGGGCGACGACGTGAAGGGGATCACCAGGCTTGCGGTGTTCTTCATGGGCCTGCTGATCCTGAGCCTCTTCGCCGGATACGGCCACGTGATGACCCTGGTGATAGCCGGGCAGAGATCCATGTACGACGTGCGCACCGCTCTGTTCAATCACATACAGACCCTGAGCCTGAACTTCTTCAGCAAGAACCCCGTGGGAAGGCTTGTCACCAGGGTATCCAACGATGTGGAAGCCCTGAACGAGATGTTCAGCGCGGTCCTCGTCAACCTGGTGAAGGACCTTCTCCTGATCTTCGGCACGATATCGATACTCCTTTTCATGAACTGGAAGCTGGCGCTTATCTCTCTGTCGGTGCTGCCGGTGTTCGCCTTCGTCTCGGTACTTTTCAGGAGGAAGGTCAGGGAGGCCTACAGAAGGGTGAGGAAGCACCTGGCCGAGCTGAACTCCAGCATAGCGGAGGATGTTTCCGGTGTTAAGGTCGTCCAGGCCTTCAGGCAGGAGGGTTCCCGTCGGAACCGGTACCTTTCCATCAACGAGAACTACTTCTCCGCAAGCATGAAGCAGCTGTACATCTTCGGCGTGTTCCGCCCCGCCATCAATGTGATCGCCCAGACAGGGACCGCTCTGGTTGTGATCTACGGCGGTCTCGGCACCATATCCGGAGCAATTACCATAGGCGCTCTGGTCGCCTTCCTGAGCTATGTGCAGCAGATGTTCCGCCCCATCTCGGACATGAGTGAGAAGTACAACATCATGCAGAGCGCAATGGCCTCCAGCGAGAGGATCTTCGCCATAATGGACACCCGGGCGGAGATAACCGAGAGCCCCGACGCGGTGCCTCCGTCCACCCTGCAGGGAAGGGTGGAGTTCCAGAATGTAGACTTCGCCTACGAACAGGACACTCCGGTGCTGAAGGACATAAGCTTCGAGGTGGAGCCCGGCAGGAGCATAGCCCTCGTTGGCCCCACAGGCGCCGGGAAGACCTCCATAATAAGCCTGCTTACCAGGTTCTGGGATGTGGACGGCGGCAAGATACTGCTTGACGGGACCGACATAAGGGACCACTCACAGGAAATCCTTCGTCGCAATATAGCCATAGTGCTGCAGGACGCCTTCATCTTCAGCAGGTCCGTAGCCGACAACATAAGCCTCAGTTCGGATCTCACCATGGATGAGATAAGACGGGCGTCGGACATGGTTCAGGCCACGGACTTCATCGAAAGGCTGCCAAAGGGCTTCGATACCGTAATGGCGGAGAGGGGCGCAACCCTTTCAACGGGGCAGAAGCAGCTGATATGCTTCGCCAGGGCCCTGGCCCACGACCCCCGGATACTGGTTCTCGACGAAGCCACGAGCAATGTGGACCCCACCACTGAGCAGCTCATCCAGAAGGCCATCGAGACCCTCATGAGGGGCAGAACAAGCCTGATAGTGGCCCACAGGCTCTCCACCATCCAGAAGTGCGACGAGATAATGGTGATCGACGCCGGTCGGATAATGGAGAGGGGCACCCACCAGGAGCTCCTGGCCCGGAGGGGCATCTACTACAACCTGTACCTTCTCCAGTGGGGGGAGCAGTTCAGAAAGGAAGGGCCTTAAGGCCGCCCCAGGTAAGGGGTCTGAAGGACACCGGTTCCGGTGTTTCCACCACAACGTCGTCGAAGAAGCAGCTCATGTAGATTCTGGGGGCTCCCTTGAATACCCCCGCTGAGAAGAGCGCTGTGGACCCGTTACGGGAAAGGGTGTCGGAGGCGCTCACCTGCCAGTTTTCAGGCTCGGGTTCATCGGGGATCCAGGCCCTCCCGTAAAAGCCGTTCCCAAGACACTGGAAACGAAGCATCAGGGGTTCGTCGGCGGCTACCGTCATTGGGTGGGAGTCGAGCAGCTCTATGGAGTCGAAATACCACCGGTACAGGTTGAGGGACTGGCCCGGAAGGCTCAGCACCAGCAGCAGGTTGTAGTCGCCGGTCTCGCTGTATCTTACCATCATTCCACCGAATGTACCCACGTCGATCTCCACCGATGCGGTCATGGAATAGTCGTTCACACTCATCGTTTCCCCGGTGTCGCCCCTGTAGGAGGTTGCGTCGTTCACCGCTCCGCCTCCGCTGAAGTGATACCTGCCTTCCTCCACCTGGAAGACCGAAGGACCAACCGTGTACCATCCGTCGGCGTTACCGTCATTAAAGTCGTCCTGGAAGAAGACAGAACAAATCAGCAGCAGAGAGGGTATAACGGTGAGCGGCATGTGAACCTCCTTCCCGGCGAACATAACTCATCGGAGGAATAAGTTGACATACTTGCGGGTGACCACAGGGGAGAAAGGAGAAGGAATGCGATCAGTTTTTGCTCTGTTCTTGACTGCCATAATGGCCTCATGCACCGTTAACGTTTACAACGGCGGCTCGACCCCGCCAGGAGGAGGCGGTGAGGTACAGGCCCCCGACACCACCATTTCCAGGCACCCCCTGGTCGGCGGCGGCACCGTGCTTACAGAGGAGTGCGGAGACTGGACCAGACACACCCTGATGGGCTGCCGTACCGAGACCGACGGAACGCTTCTGGAGATAAGGCCTGCGGTGAACAGAACCTCAGCCCGGGGCGGCGACACCCTGACCACATTCCAGGTCACCTTTGCCTGCAGGGCACATGGCGGTTCCTTGGAGAGCATCGGCACGGAAACCGGGCCCGGGCCGGGAAGCACTCTTCCTGTGGTTACCGGAACGGAGCTGATCAGGATACTCGCCGACAGGACCACCTTCGGCTTCCTGATCGAGGACGCGGAGGATTTCCAGAGCGACTGGCTGGCGGATGGAACCATCTCCTATACGGCGGTGTTTCAGGTTGAGAACTGGATGATGAGGGCCCTGTGCACCGCGGAGAACGTCATAGCAGTTTCAGACAACCCTGAATTCAGGTTGTTGTTCGGCGACGACGCAAGGAGGCTCATGCACCAGTTCTATGATATATTCGTGGTGCATGGCGGTTCGGCGCCGGTGCTTCCAGTTCAGGAAGGAGTGGCTCCGGTCAACTGATGAATAAAGGAATGGCAGGAGCTTGATGCGCAGGCTGACATTCGCCCTGGCGACGTTCTTTCTCACCCTTTCTTGCGGCGAGACACCCACCGACACC
>NPID01004731.1_pt3 | contig 19246 bp, 17 predicted proteins | sample 8637491 | NCBI WGS metagenome assembly NPID01 (sample SAMN07420843, study PRJNA396082) | bioreactor metagenome | isolation source: sample BA6 brine-fed electro-methanogenic bioreactor BA | place: Japan: Kochi | collected 2016-06-14 | reverse complement strand
AAAACGGTATCGGGACCGGATATCGGATGACGGATGCTAGTTTTTATAAGTGATCCACTTCCAGAGTTCGCGGTAGTTTACTTTTTTCCCGTACATGAGGATGCCGGTGCGGTAAATACGGGCAGCCAGCCAGGTAGTGAAAATAAAGCCCAGGATGAGCAATCCGGCCGAGAGCCAGATCTCCCATATCGGCACCCCAAAGGGAATACGGGCCATCATCACCACCGGTGAGGTGAAGGGTATGATGCTGAACCAGAAGGCCACGGGCCCGTCGGGATTGTAAATGGCCACATTGGCCACAACGATGGATAAAAAGAGGGGTATGGTCACGGGCATCATGAACTGCTGGGTGTCGGTTTCGGCATCTACGGCGGAGCCGATGGCCGCAAACAATGCAGCGTAAAGCAAATATCCACCCAGGAAAAAGAAGAGGAACGACAACAGGATCACGTCGTATTGTATGGAATCAATGATCTCGAAAACCCTGCTGATCTCGGCATTCTCAACCTGTTCGGTAATCTGTTCCGCACCCGGGTTCATGGCCATGCGCACCTCCGGTTTCGGCATCTGGTCGGCAAAGGCCAGTTGAAACCCGCTCACGATCCCGAAGGTGAGCACTACCCAGAGCAGGAACTGCGTAAGCCCTACCATGGCAATGCCGATGATCTTACCCATCATGAGCTGGAATGGTTTTACGCTGGAAACAATGACCTCCACGATGCGGCTGGTCTTTTCTTCCATCACGCCCCGCAATACCTGGGCCCCGAAAATAAAGATAAACATATAGATTACCAGTCCGGTAACAATGGCCACGGCCATCATGATCTCGGTGAAGGTTTCGGCTTCTTCCCCCGAATCGTCGATCTTCATGGTGACCAACTGGATGTTGGTCCGGATCAGTTCTGGAAGCTTCAGCGCACGCTCATGGTCTTTCTCCGACAGGTCCATCTCGTCGAGGTTGATCCGTAATTTCCGGCTTTCCGCTTCTTTCGACATCACATTGCGGATGTAGCTCTTCATATCCACCCCGGGCTGGTAAGCAGAATATAAAACCGCGGATGAAGGGATGGTCAGCTCCCTGCGGGGAATGTACAGCAGGGCGTATTCTTCATTCTCCAGCAATTCCGCCTTGGCAGATTCGAGGTCGCTGGCGGTGTAGTGAAAAACATATTCTTCGGTGTCGGGGAATTTCTCAAAGAACCAGCCGGTTTCGTCGAGCACGCTCACCACCTTCTGTTCCTCGTCGGAAAGGGTGGCCAGGTACATGGGAATAACAAAGGCCGCGGCCATGAGGATGGGCCCAAGTATGGTCATCACCACGAAAGAGCGCTTCCGCACCCGCGTGAGATATTCCCGTTGTATGACCAGCAGTATCTTTTTCATTTCCCCTTGTTTTCCTCCACCACGGAGATAAAAATATCGTGCATGGATGGCAGGATCTCATTAAAGGCCTGCACATTCACTTCATTCACCAGCCGCTTCAGCAGGTCGCTTCCTTTCAGTCCTTCTGCGATGCGGACTTCAGCATAATTCTGCTCGTCTTCCTCATGCTCAAGCACAAGCTCGAAGCGCTCATCGAGGAATTTCCCGATGCCCCCGTTAAAACGGTCGTAATACAGGCTGTAAGTATTTGAGCGGTAATTTCGTTTGATCTCTTTCACCCTGCCGTCGAGGATCTTCCTGGAGCGGTCGATGAGGGCAATATGATCGCAGAGTTCCTCCACCGAAGCCATGTTATGCGTGGAAAAAATGATAGTGGTGCCGTCATCGCGCAGTTTCAGGATCTCGGATTTCAGCAGTTCCACATTGATGGGATCGAATCCGCTGAAGGGTTCGTCGAAGATCAGCAATTCGGGTTCGTGCAGTACGGTAACGATAAACTGCACCTTTTGCTGCATTCCTTTAGACAGCTCTTCCACTTTTTTATTCCACCAGGCCCCAATGTCGAATTTATCGAACCAGTATTTCAATTTGAGATAGGCATCCCTTTTCGACAGGCCTTTTAGCCTGGCCAGGTAGAGGGCATGTTCGCCCACCTTCATCTTGCGGTAGAGGCCGCGTTCTTCGGGCAGGTAGCCGATCATTCCGATATGTTTTTGCTGAAGTTTTTCCCCTTTGAAGAAAAGTTCTCCTTCATCGGGTCCCGTGATCATGTTGATGATCCGGATCAGGGAGGTTTTCCCGGCCCCGTTCGGACCGAGGAGCCCGAAAATACTCCCCTGCGGCACCGAAATGCTCACCTTGTCGAGCGCCTTATGCCCGGCATATTGCTTGCTGACGTTTTCGGTGGTAAAAAGGGCCATGCTATTGGGAACGATGGTTTACTGAAAATATTCTTTCATCCGGTCAAAGAAACTTTTGTCTTTGCTGCCCGGATTGGGGATAAAATTCTCTGAACTGCTGAGCCTTTCCATGATGCCTTTTTCTTCCTTGCTCAGGGTTTTCGGGATCCACACATTGATGGTCACCAGCAGGTCGCCCCGGCCATAACCGTTTATCTCCGGCAATCCTTTGCCTTTCAGGCGCATGATCTTCCCGGCAGGTGTTCCCGGCTGTATTTTGATCCTGGCGCGGCTTTCGATGGTGGGCACTTCCACCGTGGCTCCCAGGGCAGCTTCGCTGATGCTGATGTATTTTTCCACCAGCAGGTTCCTTCCGTCGCGGATCAGCTCGGGGTGCGGTTTTTCTTCGATCAGCACCAGCAGGTCGCCGGGGATGCCCCCCCGGGCGCCGGCATTTCCTTTTCCGCTTACCGAAAGCTGCATACCTTCTTCCACCCCTGCCGGGATTTTGATGGTGATAATGTCCTCGCCACGGGTCACCCCCTGCCCGGCACATTCGGGGCATTTGTCGGTAATGGTCTTTCCTTCGCCATGACAGCTCGGACAGGTCGATGCGGTCTGCATCTGCCCCAGGAAAGTATTGGTGACCTGGACCACCTGGCCGGTACCATTGCAGGTGCTGCAGGTACTGTAAGAGGATCCGTGTTTGGCACCCGTGCCCCCGCAGGCTTTACAGGAATTATATTTATTGACTTTGATCTTCTTTTCCACCCCTTTGGAGATCTCCTCCAGGCTCAGGGAAACTTTCACGCGGATATTGCTACCGCGGTTCACGCGACGGCGGCTTTGCGAACGCCCTCCGCCAAAACCACTGAAAGCACCGCCAAAGGCGCCACCGAAAATATCGCCGAACTGGCTGAAGATGTCGTCCATGCTCATGCCGCCACCTCCGAAGCCCCCGGCACCGTTCTTCACCCCGGCATGGCCGAACTGATCGTAGCGGCTCTTCTTCTCCGGGTTGCTGAGAACCTCGTAGGCCTCGGCAGCCTCCTTGAACTTCGCCTCGGCCTGTGCATCGTCAGGGTTCTTGTCGGGATGGTATTTCAGGGCCATCTTCCGATAGGCTTTCTTGATCTCCTGTTCAGAAGCATTCCTGTCAACATCCAGTATTTCGTAATAGTCTCTTTGCGACATCCTGTTCCCTTTCAATAGCTTAATTTCCCACTACGACCTTCGCGAAGCGGATCACCTTATCGTTGAGTTTATAGCCTTTCTCGACCACATCCACCACCTTGCCTTTCATATCGGGCGATGGAGCCGGGATATTGGTGATGGCCTCATGAAAATCGGTATCGAATTCCTTTCCCATCGAATCCAGCGATTGCAGGCCTTTCTGTTCCAGGGTTTTCCTGAACTTGTTGTATATGAGCTCGATCCCTTCCCGGTGATTTTCATCGCCCCCGTTCTCATCGGCAGCTTTCAGCGCACGTTCAAAATCGTCGAGCACCGGGAGCATGGCCAGCATCACATCTTCAGCCGCTGTTTTAAAAAGCTCCAGCTTTTCTTTCTGCGTTCTCTTACGGAAATTATCAAACTCGGAAAACAGGCGCAGGTATTTATCGTTCATTTCATCGAGCTTCTGCCCGAGTTCATGGAGTTTATCGTCCTGCTTTTCCTTTTTCGAAACTCCCTTTTTCCTGCTCTTGCGGGAAGACTTTTTCGCTTCCGTTTTCTCTTCTTTATTCTGCTCTTCAGCCTGCTCTGCTTCCTGTCCGTTCTTTTTCTTCTCTTCCGCCATTGTTGGTATTGTTAATCTTCTTGATGATTAATTTATGCAGCAAGCAATATCAAAACACTTGCCAATTTCATGCTTCAGGACAAATTGTCAGCTATTTAGTCGACCCGGCGGATATCGGCACCCAGGGCCTGAAGGCGCTTGTCGATATTCTGGTAACCGCGGTCGATCTGTTCGATATTATGAATGGTACTTTTGCCTTCGGCCGAAAGGGCGGCAATAAGCAGGGCTACCCCGGCGCGAATGTCGGGGCTGGTCATGGAAATGCCCTTGAGCGGATACTGGCGGTCGACACCGATCACCGTGGCCCGGTGGGGGTCGCAAAGGATGATCTGGGCGCCCATGTCGATCAGTTTATCGACGAAGAAAAGCCGGCTTTCGAACATTTTCTGGTGGATCAGCACTGAACCTTTGGCCTGGGTAGCCACCACCAGTACAATGCTGATAAGGTCGGGCGTAAAGCCAGGCCATGGGGCATCCGAAATCGTAAGTATAGAACCATCCATGAATGTTTCGATCTCGTAGGATTTCTGCGCCGGGACAATGATATCGTCATCGCGCCGAACCAGGCTGATCCCCAATTTTTTAAATACCGATGGAATGATCCCGAGCCTGTCGAAGTTCACATTTTTGATGGTGATCTCCGATTGGGTCATGGCGGCGAGGCCGATAAAGCTGCCCACTTCGATCATGTCGGCCAGGAGGGTATGGGTGCAACCTTTGAGTTCGGAAACGCCTTCCACCCTCAGGAGGTTGGACCCGATGCCGTCGATCTTCGCGCCCATGTTTACCAGCATATTCCCCAGTTGGTAGAGATAGGGTTCGCAGGCGGCATTGAATATGGTAGTGGTCCCTTCCGCCAGCACGGCCGCCATCAGTATGTTGGCGGTACCGGTAACACTGGCCTCATCCAGGTGCATATAGCAACCTTTGAGTTTGGAAGCATCGACCACGTAGAGGTTTTCCTTCTCGTCGAAGTGAAAATCGGCACCCAGGTCCTGAAGGCCGATAAAGTGGGTGTCGAGGCGGCGGCGGCCGATCTTATCCCCTCCGGGATGCGGCATGAATGCCTGCCCGAAACGGGCCAGCAGGGGCCCGATAATCATGATAGAGCCGCGCAAACTGGCACCTTTTTTCTTGAATTCCGGCGATTTGAGGTATTCCAGGTCAATATTGTCGGCCTGAAACGTGAAAGACTCGGGGCCCGTTTTCTCTACCTTAACTCCAAGGTCGCTGAGGATATCGATCAGCTTGTTCACATCCCGGATATCGGGAACCTTGTGCATAACCACTTTTTCAGAGGTCAGCAGCACTGCACTGATCACCTGCAATGCTTCATTTTTTGCCCCCTGCGGAGTGATCTCCCCGTTTAGCTTATGCCCGCCGGTGATCTCAAAGGAACTCATTTATTCTTGCGATTGCGGTTCTTATAATTATTATCTTTCTTATAGTTGGAATCTTTTTTCCCGGTGAACTTCTTGCGCTTGTTCCGGGCCAGGATATTAGCGGTTTCGTTGAGTTTAAATGACTCGTCCAGCTCCAACTTTCCATCCGACATTTCATTAAAATGTTCAAATATCAGCTCATCATTCACGCTGTCGCGGTTCCAGTTCAGGTAGGATTTCTTAAGGTGATTGGCAATGGCCTTCATGAAGGCTTCTTTGGCGGGGCCCTCTTCGTAGGCAATGGCCTTTTCGATCACCCGTTCGATGTTCTTTCCGTAGGGGCGGTAGCGGATCTTTCCCGTGGCATATTCAACCTGTTCAGGCCTGGAAGCGAGCACCTCCTTTGAAGGTGGGGGAAATGGACCGTCGACATCAAGCTCCCAGTTGGAAATGATGAACAGATGATCCCAGAGTTTATGCTTGTATTCGCCCTGCTCCCGTATTTTCGGGTGCATCTGGGCCATAATGTTCACGATCACCTGGGCGGCCTTCAGCCTCTTTTCCCGGTCTTCGATGGATACGGTGTACAGTATCATTTTCTGGATGTTTCTGCCATATTCCGGCATCTCCAGGTGCTTTCTAGTGGTGTTGTATTCCATTCCTTCGTATGAGTTATGTTTTTATCTCCTGATCCGGATCGGTTTTTAAACTATTAGGAATTGATTCAGAGAGATAATTACAGGATGTATTTCAATTATAACTGCAAAATTACATAATTATTTCGATATAGTGCCGGTAGAAGAAAAACCGTAAAAGAAAAATGGCGTGCCAGATACCGGATGCCAGTAGCCAGTAACCAGTAACCAGCAGCCAGTAGCCAGAATCAAGTTCGCTGCTACATCTTCACATGCCGGTCGACGCGGAATTTGCCATCCCAGGTGGCGCGGATGCGCACGCACTCATCCCAGGCCGTGGCGTAGATCTTCTTTTTGATGCGCTTTACCCTGAACTTCGTGGATCCGCTGGCCAGCTTGGGCTTGATGCTCTCCGAACGTTTCTTGCTGCCCCCGGGCAAATAATCCTCCAGCAATTTTATGGTCGTACGGCGCGGATGCCCGTACCAGTATGTCGAAAATCGGTTGTTGGTGCCCTTGCCATAATCCCATTGCCCCACCGGGATCACGGCGATCTCCGGGCTGATCAGCTCCAGCCAGTCATCGGTGGTGGCATTGTACGAACCGTGATGCCCCACCTGGTAAACATCGGCATCCAGCATATTGGTGCCCCCGTAGTACTCAACAAGGGTCTCAATGGCATCCTCTTCCAGGTCGCCGCTGAAGAAAAACGACGACGCCCCATAGTCCACCCTGAACACCAGGCTGTGGTTGTTGTCGTTGTCGAACTCCCGGTGCGGCCAGCCGGGATTGCTTTCGAAACCTCCCGATAGTATCCTGATCTCCGGGTCAATGCCCTGACAATCCAGTGGATCGATATTCTCGTCGGTGTACCCGAGCAGATTACCGCCCTCCGTGACCATTTCGAAACTCACCTCCACCACTTCCACCCCCAGTGATCCGGCCTGCTCCACGGCTTCAAGCAACTCGCTGCGGCTCCCCTCGGCCTTACCATTGTATATCAGGCGTTCCACCGTAAAATGCTCCAGGACCTCATCCAGTCCTTTGGTGTGGTCGGGATGGTCGTGGGTGATCATCACCGAGGCAAAGCTGCGATCCAGCTCGGGCCTGTCATCGAAAAAAGCTTCCAGCTCACCGATCATGGCATCGATATGCTCATCGCTCTGCCCGCCGGCATCGATGAGAATGGCACCACAGGGAAAGGCAAGCAAGCTTGCGGCTCCCTGTCCAACATCCAGGTAATATACATAACATACCGAATCAGGGACAGCTGCTTCTGCCCGCGAAGCGGGAAAAGTAAACCATAAAAGGAATGAAAAAAGAAAGAAATATCTGCGCATGATCCAAGGTTTTAATGAGCTCCCGTCCCTCACAAAGATAGTATTCCGAAGGGCAGATATCAAGTTTTGGAGCGCCCGGGCAAGGCGTTAACATTTTTTTAACAAGGCCTGAAACAAGGCCATATATCCCAGTTCATCAGGGGAATATGAAATCACTCCCGGCCGGAAATCCCTGCTCGTGAGTTTTTGTAAGGTTCGTGGATTGCTTTCGCCTCGCGTTTGCAGTAAATTTGAAATACGATTGGGTTTAACCCTAACTAGAACCGACTTTATAAGCAGCATACTTACCCCATCTCCCTTTCAGGCCCGGTCGTAACCCAGATCATTAAGCATATTATTAGTATTGAACCGGTGTCGTACGACACTGGTTTAGCAAATCTTTACCTTAATCAAGAGCAGGCGAAGCTTCTAAATTAATGCTAAAAATTAATGATCAGAAAAACCCTTGAGATCATCCGCGAGGAACTGCAGGCCTTCATGGACCTGAAAGATCCCGAAAAGGTAAGAAAGGCAGCCGTGGTATTGTCGAACATCCTGGAACAGGATGGCAAAGAAGCATACAATACCGGGGTTTCCGACGGCACCAGCCACTTCATGGTGCTCACCCTGGCCAATATCCAGGAGGAACGGCATCTGCGGCCGGCGCACGGCATCCGGGAGATCCCCGGGCCGGAACTCCTGAAACAAAACCCGGAGGTGAACCTCAACCTCTTTCTCCTCTGCTCCGCCTTTTCTTCCCAGTACGAAACGGCCCTCGACATGGTCGCCGACGTGATCAAATTCTTCCAGGCAAAGCCCTATTTCGACCCCGCGAACACCCCGGGCATGGATGCGGAGATCAAAAAGATCGTGGCCGACCTGGATACCATGAGCTTTGAGCAGCAAAACTACCTCTGGGGCCTGATGGGCGCCAAGTACATGCCTTCGGTAGTGTACAAGCTCCGCACCTTCAGCCTGGCCGATGAAGGCATCAGCGATAAATCGAAACCGGTTACCGAAATCAATATTACAGACAAGTCAAAATGATCAGCATCAAATACGAAATATTGTTCGAACTCAGGCTGCTGCACGAGTATTTCACCGACGGAAAACCGGTGGAGATCCACATCCGGCCCAGCGATAGCACCCGTCGGCGCCTGCAGGATTACGGGCTGCTGTTCAGAGAATCCGCCAATGGCTTTGTGGTCCTTTACGAAAAAGACACCCACACCGCCGGCGAACCCCCGCTGAAGCCGATCACCGCTGAAGAGCTTTTCCTCTTCGAGATCTATTGCGAAGACCCCTGGTTCGTGAACTATACCGATCTCCCCCTGGGGCATAAACTCCCCGACACACTATACTTTAACAACCTCACGGAAAACATCAGCTCAGGCCTGAAATTGCTTAACAAAGACAACTATGTCGGCGAGAACGACGTGGTGCAATTGTCATCCAGCATATACAATCTCCGTAAAGTCATTCTTTCGCCAACGGCCCTGGTCGAGATCACGGACCCTGACGGGATCGCCGTATTCTCCGACACCCTGGAGGCCCGCGATGAAAATGGCAGCTTGGTGTTGCAACACCAATTCAATTTCGATGAATTCGGGCAGGGACGCTTCGATGTAAAAGTAGACGGAAGCCTCCATGCCGCCCTTTATGTAGCGCCTGAGCTCAGCGGGAAACGCCTGGCAGGATTGCTCGAGATCCATCGCTCCGCAGCAGTCCCGGCAAGCTACGCCTTTGCCGACGGCAGCGGGAATGTTTCCCATCCGCCGGTAGTGTACCAGTTGCGCTTCGGCCGCCGCCGATCCACCTGGAAATACTATGTGATCCTTAACGAATTCGAGACGAATCCGGGCATCAGCATCGATTACCAGGCCCCCGGCAGTGGCGAAGACCCCTACCCTGCCGCGGTGAATTTCGCCCCCGGCATCCCCGAGCAGAGCCTTGTGGATACCTACGGCAGCGGTAAGGTGCTGCTTTTTGAAGCCGATACGGAGATCCCCCTTTACGAAACACCCAAGAAAAATATCCGGCTGAACAAGCCCGAAGACCCCGACGACCTGGAAGAGATCGAGGATCCCGATAATGTGGAGATCCTGCGGAAACACCTTCCGAATGCGCCGGTCGGGGCCCTGAAACCAAGTACTGATAACTCGAAAGTGTATTCAGAAATATACGTTTTTATATAATTAAATTCATTTATCATGGCAACGTACAAAACTCCTGACGTTTATGTAAAAGAGGTTTCCATCTTTCCGCCTTCAGTGGCCGAAGTGGCAACCGCGATCCCGGCCTTTATCGGGTACACCGAGAAGGCAAAGGAGATCAAAAAAGACGACCTGAGGAATGTCCCCACAGAGGTTCGGTCCCTCCTGGACTATAACCAGCTTTTCGGCGGGGCGCCCGAGGTCGATCTCACCACTGTTGAACTCGATGAGAACAACGGAGTGAGCGATTATGAACTCAATTCGAAATTCTACATGTACGACGCCCTGCGCATGTTCTTCAACAATGGCGGGGGCAAATGTTACATCATCTCCATCGGCGACTACAAAACCGCCATGGACAAATCGCATTTCGAGACCGGGCTGGCCGCCCTGAAGAAAAAGGACGAGCCCACCATGATCCTTTTCCCGGATGCGGTCCTCTTTGGCGACGATGACCTCTACTCGCTGCAGCAAATAGCCCTGAAGCAGTGTAACGACCTCATGGACAGGGTCGCCATTCTCGACCTCCTGGAAAAGAAAGACGCCGACCCCGCCTTTGGCTGGGACGAAGGCTGGAAAGAATTCAGGAACAAGATCGGGATGAACTACCTGAAATACGGTGCGGCTTACACTCCCTGGCTGAAGACCAATCTCGGCATCGATATCAAATACCGGGATGTTACCGGGAAGATCTCGCGGGGCGGAATTCCCCTCACCCTCGACACCCTGACCAACGACGCCGCGGTGGTAACCACCATTCAGAACCTCGACAATGCCATTGCCGACTACGACATCATCGATGCCGACCTGGCTTCGCTGAAAGGCTCGTCGGAAACGCTTAAAGCCGCTTACCAGGCACTGGTCGACACCTTCAAGACCACCAACAACAAGGCGAATTTCGAAGCCCTGTTCAACTTCATCTACGATATGCTGCTGAAGGTGAACGAGTGGGCCGACAGCCCCTCCACCCTGAGCGGGAATACCGATCCGCTGATCAACGATATCATCGACGATACCCGCGACATGATCACCAATGCCATGCTGGCTTCAGCCACACAGCTGATCGCCTACGACCTGGGCGCTACCAGTGCACTGGCAGGGACTTACGATCTGTATACAAGTTATGCCGCCATCGATGCCACCGAGTGGGGACCTATTTTCACGGGCACGCCCCCGGCTGCCGATGCCAGCATTTATGCCACGGGAAGCAACGACAGCGAAAGGCGCACCAATGCCGAGCCCTATATCACCAACATCTTTACCCAGGTAAACGCGGCCATCGCACAACTAGTGAGTGCGGCCAAACAATACGAAACCACCCTGGAAGAGGTGCTGTACGAATCCCACCCGGTATTCAGGAACATCATGGTGAACCTGGGCAATGCCCTTACCACCATACCACCAAGCGGAGCCATCGCCGGCATCTATGCCATGGTCGATAATGCGCGCGGTGTGTGGAAAGCCCCGGCCAATGTAAGCCTGAGCAGCGTGAGCGGACTGACCTACGACATCGACTTCTACGACCAGGAAGAACTGAACGTGGATGTGGTCGCCGGGAAATCCATCAATGCCATCCGTTCCTTCACCGGCAAAGGCATCATGGTATGGGGAGCCCGTACCCTGGCCGGCAACGATAACGAGTGGCGCTATGTTCCTGTTCGCAGGTTCTTTAACATGGTGGAAGAATCGGTCAAGAAATCGACTTACTGGGCTGTGTTCGAACCCAACGATGCCAACCTCTGGGCCAAGATGAAAGGAATGATCCAAAACTACCTTTTCCAGAAATGGCGCGACGGTGCCCTGGCGGGAGCCGTGCCGGAGGATGCCTATTTCGTGAAGGTAGGCCTCGGGCTCACCATGACGCCGCAGGATATCCTCGAAGGACGACTGAACGTAGAGATCGGCATGGCCGTGGTCAGGCCGGCAGAGTTCATCATCCTGAAATTCTCACACAAGATGCAGGAATCCTGATCAACGACTTGAAATAAATATTCATTAAAACATTATAAAAAAGAACTATCATGGCAGAATATCCACTTCCTGCTTTTCATTTCCAGGTTGACTGGGGTGGAAGCAAATTAGGTTTTTCTGAAGTATCGGGGCTGAACATTGAACAGCAGGTGATCGAATACCGCGACGGCCTGAGCCCGGAATATTCAACCATCAAAATGCCGGGCATCCGGAAATACGGGAACATCACCCTGAAACGTGGTATTATCAAGAAAGACAATGACTTCTTCGACTGGCTGAACACCACTATAATGAATGTGGTTGAACGCCGCGACCTGGTGATCAAGTTGCTGGATGAAGAACATAACCCGGTGATGGTGTGGAGCGTGAAGAACGCCTGGCCCACCAAGATCGATGCGCCTTCGCTGAAGGCCGACGGCAACGAAGTAGCCATTGAGAGCATTGAACTTGCCCACGAAGGTGTTAAGATCGAAAACGAATAACAGATGGCTGTGTACTATCCGCCAACGGGCTTTCACTTTTCGATCGACTTTGAGCTGGATGAGCAGAAAGACGGCGACCAGCGCTTCCAGGAAGTAGGGGGCATCAGCAGGGAACTGCAAACGGAAGAACTCAGGGAAGGGGGCGAAAACCGCTTCACTTACCATCTTCCTGAAAAGATGAAATACCCCAACCTGGTGCTCAAACGCGGTCTGCTCACCGATTCGGGGGTGATCGGCTGGATCAGGGATGCACTTGAAAATTTCCGCATCCAGCCGGCCAACCTTTATGTTACCCTGCTGAACGAAGAGCACCAGCCCCTGGCAAAATGGTATATCATCAGTGCCTATCCTGTTAAATGGAGTATCTCCAACCTCAAGGCCGACGAAAACGCCCTGGTGGTGGAGACCCTGGAGTTGAAATACCAGAAGTTCAATCAAATAGATGTGTAATCATGCCCATTGAGATCAGAGAATTGATCATTAGAGCCAGCGTGAACGATGAGCCCGCCGGGGAAGCTTCCGCAGAGGGATCTTCCCCCGGGGAGGATATCATCGCCGAATGTGTTGAACAGGTGATGGAGATCATCGCCCAAAAGGAGGAACGCTAATATGCCGCAAACTGAATCGAGGCCGGCCAGCAAGCTGACATTCCAGGCTTATCGTGATTCTGCCTTCCGGCAGGCCGATGAAAGCCTGAGTTTCAGCGTGCAGTTCAACCCCAGTGAATACGGATTGTCGTATGAGCTGGTGTACAACAACAAGAAGCCCCAGAACGGGACCAATGCTGAGCAGCATTTCAAGCATGCCAAGCCCAGCGAGCTTAAACTCACTTTTAAGCTCGACGGCACGGGTGCCGCCGGTCCCGGGCATGAGGATGTTGATGTGAGCAGCATGGTGCGCGACTTCATGCAGGTGGCCTACGACTACCAGAGCGACAGCCACCGGCCCCGCTACCTAATGGTGAGCTGGGGCAGGCTGCAGTTCAAGGGAGCCCTGAAAAATGCAAACATCAGTTACAGCCTTTTCGACCCCGACGGATTTCCGCTCAGGGCCAAGATCGAAGCCACGCTGGTGAGCGCCCTCTCCTTTGAACGGCAGGTGGCCGAAAACAGTCCTGAATCACCGGATATGACCCACCTCAGGGAGGTGCACGATAACGACAGCCTGCCGCTGATGGCGCACCGTATCTATGAAGATCCCTCGGTGTATATCCAGGTGGCCGGGCACAACGGGCTGGTGAACTTCAGGCGGCTGAAGACCGGGCAGCAGATCATCTTTCCACCACTAAAAGCGAAGGAATGACGGGAGAAAGAACCATACCAAACCGCAGGGCAACCGACCAGGCAGGATTCGAGATCCGGGTAAACGGGAGCGCCATCCCCTTATCCGTGCCGGTGAGAAGTATTGTTGTCAGAAAGGAGTTTAATACGATCAGCAGCGCAAGGATCGCGATCCTCGACGGTGACCCCTCGGCGGAAAGTTTTGAATGGAGCAACTCGGAGTATTTTATTCCCGGCAACGAGATCGAGATCCTGGCGGGATACCAGCAGGATCACGACACCATATTCAAAGGGGTGATCGTGGCACAGAAGCTCCGGGCCCGGGAAAACAGTAACCCGGCCCTCATCGTGGAATGCCGCGATAAAGCCTACGGCATGACCCTGGGCCGGAAAAGCCGCTATTTCTACGACATGACCGACAGCGACATCCTGGATGAGATCCTTTCGGAGTATACCCTGCAAAAGGAACTGCAGGCTACTTCGGTCGCCCATGCCCAGATGGTGCAGTACAACAGCAGCGACTGGGATTTCGCCGTGATGCGGGCGGAGGCGAACAATATGCTTCTGCTCCCCGACGACGGCAAGCTGGTGATGAGCAAGCCGGATGTAAACGCATCTGAGGCTTTCAGCGTGATCTACGGCGCCAGCATGATCGAATTCGACGGTCTGCTGGATGCCCGCAGCCAGGCGGAAAGCACCATCGCTAATTCATGGTCGTACACCAAGCAGGAAGTGGAGGAAGAAGAAGGCAGCGCAGAAGCGGAAGCAGCCATCGGAAACCTTCCGTCCAGCGAACTGGCCTCTTCGGCAGGATACGAGGAAGATCGCCTGCGGCATACCGGAGTTCAAGCCACCGATGAACTGAAAGAATGGGCCGATGCCACACACCATAAAAAGGTGAATGCCAAAGTGCGGGCCCGGGCGAAATTCACCGGCACCCCGGAGATCAAACCGGGAATGGTGCTGGATATCGGAGGACTGGGCGAGCGGATGAACGGGAAAACCCTGGTTTGGGGGATCACCCACGAGGTCAGCGGCGGAAGCTGGACCATCGATGCACAATTGGGCTATGATGAAAAATATTTCCACGAAAAACACAAAGTAGCCGAATCACAGGCCGGCGGACTCTTGCCCCCGGTCAATGGTTTAGAAGTGGGCAAAGTCACCGCCATCGAAGGCGACCCCGAGGGGGAATACCGCATCCGCGTAAAAGTGCCGACCCTCGACAATGAGGAGGATGGCACCTGGGCCAGGATCATAAGCCTGGATGCCGGTAACCGGCGAGGAGCATTTTTCCGCCCCGAGATCGACGATGAAGTGATCGTGGGTTTTCTGAACGACGACCCCCGCCACCCCCTGGTGCTGGGCATGATGAACAGCTCGGCCCTTCCCGCCCCCGCGGATCACAGCGACGACAACCATGAGAAAGGTTTTGTGACCCGTTCGGGGATGAAGATATGGTTTAACGATGACCTGATCACCACTGTGATCGAAACACCCAACGGAAATACCATCACCCTTTCGGATGATGAAGGGAAGATCAGCATTGTGGATCAGAACGGGAATAGCTACGCCCTCGATTCTTCCGGGGTTAGCCTGGAGGCCCAGGGCGACATCAACATTTCGGCCACCGGCGATATCAACCTGGAAGGGACCAACATCAGCCTTTCGGCAAATGCCGGATTAACGGCCGAAGGGAGTGCCTCTGCAGAACTCAGTTCGGGGGGCACCGCAACAATACAGGGATCAATGGTACAAATAAACTGATATGGGAGCAGCAGCAAGAATAGGCGATATGCATACCTGCCCGCTGGTTAACCCGGGTCCGGTCCCCCACGTGGGCGGGCCTATCACCGGCCCGGGAAACCCCACGGTGCTCATCGGAGGGCAACCCGCAGCCGTGGCCGGCGATATGGCCGTGTGTACAGGCCCGCCCGACACCCTGTTGCCCGGATCGGCAAGTGTGCTGATCGGCGGTGTACCTGCGGTGAGGATGGGCGATACCACCGCCCATGGCGGAGTGATCATCGGCGGATGCCCGAATGTAATGATCGGAGGATAATATGGATGAAATAAACAATAAATCGTTCCTGGGCACAGGATGGAGCTTCCCTCCCACCTTCAGCAAAGAAACACGAAATGTGCAGATGGTGGCCGATGAGAAAGATATTCAGGAAAGCCTGAGAATCCTGCTTTCCACCACCGTGGGCGAACGGGTGATGCAGCCCCTCTACGGCTGCAACCTCAGGGACCTCATCTTCGAACCCGTGAACCTGGGCATGCTCACGCGCCTGGAAAACCTGGTCAGGGATGCCATCATTTACTTTGAACCCAGGATAAAAATTATTGATATTGAGCTCAATACATTCGAAAATGAAGGCAAGATCCTGATCACCGTGAACTATATGATCCGGGGAACCAATTCCCGCCTGAATTATGTGTATCCATTTTACCTGAACGAAGGCACAGAACTGAAGAATAATGAGTAAGGATTGCGAACATAAAAACCCGCTGGTACGGGGAGGAACAAGCCGGAGCGAACGCTTTCCGGCCGCGCTCGATCCCGCCTATGCGAAAGTGGACGAACGAAGCAGGCTTGATCTGCTGCAATTTGTGCAGGAATATGCGGCGGAACTCGGCTTTTACCGCCTCGACAACCAGCCCGACGGAACCTGGGAGATTTTCTTCTCCGATAATGTGGCCGGGCGCCTGGCGGAGATGGCCTCCTTTGATGTGCGGAAAGCCATTACAGAATTTGTCACTATCGCCAATGCCATCGCCTCCGGCCCCCCGTACAAGGGACCCCTGAAAAGCCAGTTCGACCTGCTGTTCACCCTCCTCTACAAAACGGAAATGTGGAACCGCAACAGCCTGCCCGAGCTGCTGGTGTACCGCGAACTACAGAAAGAGATCAGCAGCACCCTTTCACTGGAACTGCTCAGGCTGGTTTCCTATTATAAAAAAGCTGCCGCGATCAACCTGATCAATACCGGCGACTTTAGCCAGAATCCTGCTTTCAGCCTGCTGCCTGCCGAAAATGTATTGCAGGATAAAGGCTTTTCACCGGCCTGGTTCAGGTTCGTGGATGAGATAAGCGGTAAAGCCTATCCCGACTGGGCCTCTTACCTGGCAGCCATTGACGCCAGCGAGATCTACGACCCCAAAGGCAGTATCGCCAAAAAAGCACGGTACAGCCAGTCCTTCCTGGAGCAGTCGCTGGAAAGGATCACCTCCTCCTTCAGCCGCCTGGCAGAAAAGAGCGGCGATTTCCTCGACGATATCCTGGAAAACCATGCCGGGCACGAAGCCCATATGGGTCTTCTGCTGGCCTTCCTGAACCTGTTCAGGCATGCACAGTCAGCCATGAACACCCTCACCGGCCGCCACCTCGATTTTTATTATAAAGATGTGCTGCAACTCAGTCCGCAGGCCGCCGTTCCCGACAAGGCGCACATCCTCTTTGAGCCGGCCCGCAACACCGAAAAGCACAAGATCGATGCAGGCACCGGGCTGCTGGGAGGCAAGGATGCCGGCGGAACGGAGATCCTCTTCAGGACGCTTGGCGAGCAAAGCATCAATAAAGCTTCCGTGGCTTCCCTGAGAAATATCTATTTCGACCGGAACAACAAACACCATCTCTTTGCTTCCCCCGTGGCCAATTCTTCCGACGCACTGGGGGCCGGATTTGAGGAGAGCCCCGGCAAGTGGCTGCCCTTCGGCTCCGCCGCCAAAAGCCCGGAAGCCAGCAGCGGTTTCCTGATCTGTTCCGATATTCTATTGCTGAAAGAAGATGCCCGCAGCATCAGTGTTGACCTGGTCTTTGCGGCAGGCAGCATACAAAAGCACAGCGATCTGAGCCTGGTGGAACTGCGGCTGCTGCTCTCCGGCGAAAAAGGCTGGATCGAACGCAAACATGCGATCACCCAGGTGGAAAAAGAAAGCGATGCCGGCACCGGTCCCGGGATCTTCCTCTTCAAAAACACGCTGAGACTGAACATCAGCCTCTCCGCTTCCGACCCGGCCATGGCCAGCCTCGACAGCAAGTTGCACGATACCCGTTTCTCACAGAAGGAACCGGCCATTTTTGTGGAATGCCAGAACAGCGCCGGCAAACCATCGGCCTACCAATTTATGAAAGATGCGGTGATCAAGACAGTCGACATCAGCGTCAGCGCCAAATGCAGTGCCGATCTCCTGCTGCAAAACGACCATGCCCTCATCGATCCCTCAAAACCCTTCATGCCCTTCGGCCCCGCCCCAAAAGTGGGTTCATCGTTCATTATCGGTTGCCCTGACGTATTCCATCAATCGATCGACAAGCTCACCCTGACGGGAAAATGGAACGACCTGCCCGAAGCCGGGCTTGAAGATCATTACGAGAAGCTCGACAGCAGCATAAATTACGAGAGTTTCACCGCTTCGAGATCCTACCGGAGGAACGGGAAGTGGCATAAGCATTCCTCCGACAGTAGCAATGGAAGGAAGCTGTTTCAAAGCAATACTTCCGACAGTTTTGAGATGGTCTTTCACGATGGCGATGGATGGGATGTAGGGCCGGAAGAAGAAACCGAAAAGTTCGACATCAGGAGCAAGGGGGGAGTCATCAGGCGGGAGCTGGACAACAACAGCGGCTTTGCTTTCGGGCATAAAACCTACCCGAAAAAACTCACCGAGCAGGCCATGAAAGAATCCGCCGCCGTGATCGAAGCTTGCCCGGATGATTACACGGGCAGCCTGCCCAATGAGCCTTACACGCCCCTGCTTTCCGACTTTGCCATCATCTTTGAATCTTCGGCAAGCATCAAGACGGATAAGGCAAAAAAGGAGCAGTACGAGAACAACGACGGCAGGATCTTCCAGGTGCATCCCTTCGGTGTTCATGAGCTGCATCCCTACCTCAAGTTCGAAAGCCTGTTTTTCCTTCCCCAATTTTCCCACCAGGAAGAAGAAAGCAATGGCCACGACCACCAGGGTGAACTGATCATCGGGCTCAAAGACCTGGAAGTTCCCGGGGCGATCAATTTACTGTTCAAGGTTGCCGAGGGAAGTGAAGATCCTGAACTGGAACAGGAAAAAGTTTACTGGCTCTACCTCTCGAATGATGCCTGGGTGCCTTTCGAAAGCAACGAGATCCTGGCCGACAACACCCGCAACCTCACCTCCACCGGAATACTCAGCCTTTCGATACCTGCTGAAGCGGGGCAGAACAACAGTATTCTTCCCTCCGGCGAAGTCTATATCATGGGTGCCATGGAGAAAAACACCCCGGCGGCCTGCCAGATCATCGACATCCATGCCCAGGCCCTGCTGAGTGAATTCAGCGACCAGGGGAACGAAGCCGGTCGAACCGATGAAGCCCTGCCCGCCGGCAGCATCAGCAAACTGAAAAATAAAGACGCAAAGATCAAGGCGGTGAGTCAGCCCTACGAAAGTTACGACGGCAAGGCACCCGAAAGCGACGATGCCTTTTATCTCCGCGTAGCGGAAAGGCTGCGGCATAAATCCAGGGGCATCAGCGTATGGGATTACGAACGCCTGATCCTGCAGGAATTCCCCGACATTTACAAGGTAAAGTGCATCAACCACACGGCTTTCGGGCATTATGCCTCCCTGGGAAGCAGCCTCGATGCCGAGTTTGCCCCGGGCTACGTGAGCCTGATCGTGATCCCCTCCACCCATAACATGAATGCCATCAATCCCTTTGAACCCCGGGTGAGCAAATCGAGGATCCTCGATATCGAAGCGTTCATTAAGTCGAGGATATCCCCTTTTGCAGCAGAAAACCTGAAGATCCTCAACCCGCTTTACGAAAAGATCCGCCTGGAGTTCGAAGTGGAATTTTACCCGCAGTATGCCGATCGCGGCCTGTACGAAAAGCAGCTCA
>NPID01001309.1_pt1 | contig 19287 bp, 15 predicted proteins | sample 8637491 | NCBI WGS metagenome assembly NPID01 (sample SAMN07420843, study PRJNA396082) | bioreactor metagenome | isolation source: sample BA6 brine-fed electro-methanogenic bioreactor BA | place: Japan: Kochi | collected 2016-06-14 | reverse complement strand
TTACTCACCCGTGCGCCACTTTACTCGGGGACCGAAGCCCCCTTTCACGTTCGACTTGCATGTGTTAAGCACGCCGCCAGCGTTCGTTCTGAGCCAGGATCAAACTCTCCAGTTGTATAACTGAAAATATTGTCCTAACCTATTTATAGTCTAGTTTGACTTCTTGACCCGCAAACTATCTACAAGCGTCTGCTATTTAGTTTTCAAAGACCAGATTGCCTCCTCCGTTGCGAGTTTTTGTCTCGCCCCGTAAGGAGGCCGAAATATACGGGAACTATTTCCCACTGTCAATGGATTTTTTTGTTAATTACTGCTTAAAAACGACCCGAGCAAACCTGCGCTTGCCGGCCTGCAGAACAACCTCCCCCGCCGGGGCCACTTCCAGATCGGGATTGGTGACTTTTTCACCGGCCATCCTTACTCCACCCTGCTTAACCAGACGACGTGCCTCGCCATTAGAGGCAGTCAGACCTGCCTCGGTGAGCAGCCGACAAATCCAGACCGGCGCAGTGGAGGGGAAGCTCACTTCGGCAATATCGTCGGGCACTTCTTTCTGTTTGAACTGCTGAACGAATTCTTCTTCAGCCCGCGCAGCCGCCGCACGGTCATAGAAGCGGGCGACCAACTCACGGGCCAGCCCCTTCTTGCTTTCCATAGGGTGGGCGCCGCCGGGAATTCCGGCGACTCCGTCCCGGACCTTTTGCAGAGTAACCAGATCGGCATCGGAGAGCAATTCGTAATAGCGCAGCATGAGCTCGTCGGAAATGCTCATGGTCTTGCCGAAGATTTCCTTGGGTGATTCGGTGATACCGATGTAGTTCCCCAGGGACTTGCTCATTTTCTGGACCCCATCGAGCCCTTCAAGCAGAGGCATGGTCAGAACGGTCTGAGGACGCTGCCCTTCCTGCTTCTGCAGTTCGCGGCCAACCAGCAGGTTGAATTTCTGATCAGTCCCGCCCAGTTCGACATCGGCCTGCAGTGCAACCGAATCGTACCCCTGCACCAGAGGATATAGGAATTCGTGGATCGCGATCGGCTGCTGCCCGGAAAAGCGCTTGTGAAAATCGTCGCGCTCAAGCATACGGGCCACTGTATAGCGGGCCGCAAGGGCGATCAGATCGGCGGCATTCATCGGCCCCATCCACGAACTATTGAAGACCACCTTGGTCTTTTCGGGATCAAGAATCTTAAAGACCTGCTCTTTGTAGGTCTCGGCATTCTGCAGAACCTGATCACGGGTCAGGGGTTTGCGGGTTTCATTTTTACCCGTGGGGTCGCCGATCATCCCGGTGAAATCTCCGATCAGAAAATAGACTTCGTGACCCAGGTCCTGAAACTGCTTAAGCTTCTGAATCAGCACCGTATGGCCAACGTGAAGATCCGGCGCGGTCGGATCAAACCCGGCCTTTATTTTCAGAGGAACCCCCGTTTTAAATGACTCTGCGAGTTTCTCTTCCAGCTCTGATTCGACCAGAACCTCGACGGCGCCGCGCCGGATAATTTCCATCTGTTCTTGCACCGGTTTCATTTCAAGACCTCGATCATGTTTGTAGATTGCCCGAAAGGAGTCCGCAGACCCCGATCCTAGTCTTCAAAGGGCTTGCAACAGTCAAACCTCAAAGCTTACTGCGGAACCTCTTCCCGTACCCGCATCACTCCCGTCGCCCTTCCCGTCTCTTCGTCGACAGTAAACAGAACTCCGCAAAGAACAGGATCTTTTTTTGCCACCTCGAAGCGGACCGGCAGCTGGGTAAGAAACTTTTCGATAGCCAGCTCCTTTCGGATTCCGATCACCGCGTCACTGCTGCCGGTCATCCCGGCGTCGGTAAGATAGCCGGTGCCGCCGGACAGGATCTGTTCATCGGCAGTCTGAATGTGGGTATGCGTTCCAACCACGGCCGACACCCGGCCATCGAGATAATGGCCGAGAGCCACCTTTTCGCTGGTGGCTTCGGCATGGAAATCGACAAGAATTATCGGGGTGTGCTGCCGCAACTCGGCAACCAAGCGGTCGGCGCAGCGAAAAGGGCATTCGAGGTTACTCATGAACACGCGCCCTTCGAGATTGATCACCCCGACCTTGATACCTGCGCTGGTGGTGAAGATGCCACAACCCCTGCCGGGCACATCACCCGGATAGTTGGCCGGGCGCAGCAGGCGCTCCTGTCTGTCGAGATAGCCAAGGATCTCCTTTTTGTCCCAGATGTGGTTCCCGGAGGTAATAACGTTGATCCCCAGCGACAGGAAGTCGCGGGCGATATCGACGGTCAGGCCGAAACCGGCAGCCGCATTTTCGCCATTGGCCACCACCAGGTCGACATGGTGCAGATCGACGAGCCGATCAAGCCGGCTCGTCAAGGCCAGTCGCCCTGGTCGGCCGACGATATCCCCGATAAACAGAATATTCAAACAGGTTACTCCGGCCCGGTCAGGCAGCGGGCAGATGATGGCGGGACCGAGAAAGGAAAGGCCCTCGGTTTTAGCGACCCACCGTAAACTTCAGAACGGCAGATTTATTTCGCAAACTCCACCGCACGGGTTTCACGAATAACATTGACCTTGATTTGCCCCGGATAGGTCATTTCATCCTCGACCTTGCGGGCGATATCCTTGGCGAGGATATGGGACTGGGCGTCAGATACGTCATCACTGGAAACCATGACGCGGATTTCGCGGCCAGCCTGGATAGCGAAGCAGCTGGTCACCCCGGAGAAGGAGGTGCCGATCCGCTCGAGATCCTCCAACCGCTTCACGTAGGTTTCGAGCATCTCGCGACGGGCGCCGGGACGGGCGCCGGAGAGGGCATCGGCCGCCTGAACCAGCACAGCGAGAATGCTTTCGGGCTTTTCGTCTTCGTGGTGAGCCGCCAGAGCATGGACAATCTTTGGTGATTCTCCATACTTGCGGGCCAGGTCGGCACCGATCACCGCATGTGACCCCTCGATCTCGTGATCGACGGCCTTACCGATGTCATGCAGCAGGCCGGCGCGCTTGGCCTGCTTGACGTTAATCCCCAGCTCGGAGGCCATTATGCCGCACAAAAACGCGACCTCAAGTGAGTGCTGAAGGACATTTTGCCCGTAGGAGGTGCGATAACGCAAGCGACCGACCAGCTTGATGATTTCGGGATGAATACCATGAACGCCAACATCAAAAGTCGCCTGCTCACCGGCCTCACGAATCGCCTCGTCCACCTCCTGGGTGGCTTTGTTAACCACCTCCTCGATGCGGGCCGGGTGAATCCGGCCATCGGCGATCAGGCGCTCCAAGGCAATCCGGGCCACCTCCCGGCGCACCGGATTGAAACCAGAAATAATCACCGCCTCGGGGGTGTCGTCGATGATCAGGTCGATGCCGGTGGCAGCCTCGATCGCGCGGATATTGCGTCCTTCTCGGCCAATGATCCGCCCTTTCATCTCGTCGGTGGGCAACGGAACGACACTGACCGCCTTTTCCGCAACGAAATCACCAGCGTAGCGTTGAATCGCCAGGGCCAGGATTTCTTTGGCTTTTTTGTCGGCGGTCTCTTTGGCCTCATCCTCGATCTGTTTGATGCGCTTGGCCGCATCGTGACGGGCCTCGCTTTCCATGGCCTGCATCAGGGTATTTTTGGCCTCCTCGGCACTCATGCCGGAGATCTTTTCCAGGCGGGCATTCTGCTCGGCAACGAGGTTTTCAGCCTCCTGCTCTCGGGCCCGGAGACGCTCCTCCATCTGCGGCAGAGCCCTTTCCCTCTTAGCCAGTTCCTCTTCCTTGGAATCGACCTGAGTCGATTTGCGGTCGAGGTTTTCTTCCTTGTGCAGCAGACGTTTTTCCTGGGCCTGGATCTCACGGCGCAACTCCCGCGCCTCCTTTTCCCATTCGGACTTCGCCTCCAGAACCATGTCCTTGGCCTGGATGACAGCCTCCTTGCGGATCGTATCCGCCTCTTTTTTGCCCTCTTCCACAATCTGGGCCGCCACCTGTTCGGCGTTGGCAATGCGGTTTTCTGCGAACCTGCGCCGCAGAAACATACCGACTACCGCCCCTGCAACCAGGGCTGTGCCGACCATGATAAATACTATTTCTATTTTCAAAGCCTGAATCCTCCTCGATTAAGTGGTTGGTATAGTTGGCTTATTTTTTACTTTCAGCAGGTTAAAACCTGAAAATATGCTTCTCGGTGATGAGCAGGTCCATGCCGATGTCGTGGGTTTCGCTGGGAAGGGCTTCCAGCCTTTGAAAGTCAAAGCAAAGCCCGCAAAGCACACCCCGGCTTTCGCAACGGTGCAGAACCCGGTCGTAAAATCCCTTGCCGTATCCGAGTCGAAACCCGCCGGCATCAAAGGCCACCCCAGGGACTACCAGAAGATCAAGCTCAGCAACCGAAACGGTTCCAGCGCCGGTCGGTTCAAGAATTCCAAAGGCTCCCGGAGCAAGGTCGGTAAGAGCCGATACCCTGACAAACTCCAACAGGTCTCCGCGCACCCGGGGGTAGGAGACCTGCTTGCCGTCCCAGCAGGCGAGGGTGAAAATCTCCTCGGTAAAAACCTCGTTGAAGACCGGGCTGTAGAGGGCAATTGCCCCTGCGTTGGTATATTCCGGCGTGGACAAAAAACGTTCTTGAATTTTGAGACTCAACGCCAGGCAGGTCTCCGCGGCCTGATGCTTGCGCCGCGCCAGCATTTGCTCCCGAATGGCCTTTTTGGGCATGGGCAGAGACCTCCGCAGACCAGCGTCGATCTCGGTACGGAAAGGATTAGAGAAGAAGGGTGGTGGTAAGGCCGGATCTGAGCTTCAAGACGACCACGTTCGATGGCTGCTGGGGAAAATGGCGGTACCGTCCGGGTAATGGGCCCAAGTTATCTGGGGGCTGCCCCCATATGTTTCCCGGGAACCGGCGGCTCAGAGGAAACACTTACCTTGCAGAGGGGGCAACTTTTTCGAAACGGCAAGCCAAAGCACAATCTATATGCGAACGGGGTTCCTGAAACGGATCAGATAAGCGCCCAAAATCCTGGGACGCATGGGTAACCAACTGCCAATCTATCTAAAGTCTCCATACAGAGATCGGTCGTCAGGCCAACAACCAATTGAACCCAACTAATATTTCCATACCGGTTGATTTTCATCCGGTCAGACGGACCTTGATCAAGAGAGCGGCCTGGAATCACCAATGTTCCGTGGTCTTATGAGGTTCGGGGCAGGCACGTTCAAGTCGATCAAGCAGCCCTTGAAGGTGCTTCTCCATCTCCCGGGACCGCCGACCCTCGCCGTCCCGCAACCGCAGATAGGCCCCGGCCACATTCATCAGAGCAAGTACCGCGGTGTTTAACGTGTCCACGGCCTTACTTGCCGCCACCTCTGAAATCTGATCGTTGACAAAGGCGGCGACCCGCTTGACCTCTTCGGCGGAAGCCTCGCTCTTCACGGTATACTGCTGGCCGAGAATGGTCACCTGCACCGCCTGCTTCACGAAGTCTCCTGGTCAAGCCGATCAAGCTTGCCGATGATTCGGTCCAACTCGGAACAGATCCGCTCCCGCTCCTCGCCCAGAGAATGATTCTGACTTTGAAGCCGCTGGCACTCTTCCTCAAGCCAGCGGTTGCGTTCAAGGAGCTGATCGATCTTTTTTTCCAGCCGAAGAACAATATCCAGATCCATTTTAACCTTCTCCAGCTTGAGGTGAAATTCTAGGCAAAAGGGGCTGATAAGTCAAGGGGTTTCAATCCCTTTGAAAAAGGGCATCGACAAACATATCGGGATCGAAGGGACGCAGATCCTCCACCCCTTCGCCAATGCCGACATAGCGCACCGGCAAGCCCAGTTCGCCGCCAATGGCCACGACCACTCCCCCCTTGGCCGTTCCGTCGAGCTTGGTCAGAGCAATGCCGGACACCTCGACAGCCTCCTTGAAAAGACGGGCCTGCACCAGTGCGTTCTGCCCGGTGGTGGCGTCAAGGACCAACAGGGTTTCATGGGGAGCAGCGGGAATCTCACGAGAGAGCACACGATGAACCTTCTTGAGCTCCTCCATGAGATTTACCTTGGTATGCAGGCGCCCTGCGGTATCAAGGATGAGGACATCTGCCTTGCGGGCGATCGCCGCCTTGGCGGCATCGAAAGCCACTGCCGCCGGGTCGGCGCCTTCGGCATGGCGGATGACCTCCACCCCGGCACGCTCACCCCAGACGGTCAGCTGTTCGGCCGCCGCGGCTCGAAAGGTGTCGCCGGCCCCGAGCAGAACCTTTTTCCCCTGGCTGGCATACTGCCTGGCCAGTTTGCCGATGGTCGTGGTTTTGCCGACCCCGTTGACTCCGACAACCATGATCGCGAAGGGCGAAGCCTTGTCCAGGTCCAGCGGGTCGGCTTCCAGACGAAGGCGTTTGCGGATCTCCTCCTTGAGAGTATTACGCAAGACTTCCGGTCCGCAATCGCTTTCCCGGGCAAGGCTTTTTTCCAGCGCCCCGATCACCTCCTGAGTGGTTTTAATGCCAAAATCAGCGGTGACCAGGATCTCCTCAAGATCTTCGAGAAGAGCGGCATCGACCTTGCGGCCACCGCCCAGAAGCGAGTCGATCCGGCCGATCAGCGACGAATGGGTCTTGGCCAGCCCGGCCCGCATCCGATCAAAGAGACTGAGGGGAGGTGCAGGCTTTTCAAGCTCAACCTTCTCTTCGACCAGCGCCTCTGCCCTTTCGGGACGGACCCGTTCCGGCTCCAACTCCGGCTCGGGAATCTCTGCCGCAAGCGGCTCGGTCGGCCCTTCCCCGGCCTCGGCGGCAACTTCTTCCTCGTGCCTCTCCTCCCTTTCGGCGATTTCCGCTTCCCCGGCCCCCCCCTCTTCTTCGGCAGGGGCAGGTTTTTTCTTTCGCCGTACCAGGCGCAACAGAATAAGCACCAGCACCAGAACAACGATGGTGGCGAGGGCATACAGGATTCCCAGGGCGCCAATGGCCCGGTATTGTTCAGGCACTCCGGCCTGGGCCAATAGCTCGGAAATAAATTCAATCCAGCGCGGCAGGTTTTCAGTCAGGAATCTTGTCCATTTTTCGGTCAGATTTTCAATCAAGATAGCGCTCCTCAATCAACAACAAATCAGATGGTTGTGGTTACCCGTCCCTATTTAAAAAAAGCTGCGACAGTTCATGCAATTTCGATTTTCAGCTTGGCGACGCACCGGCGGGCTTCGAACAGGGCTCTTCCCAGGGCATCGTTCCGCTCCAGGGTGAGCACCAGGAAATACTCGTGAGTTACTGGCAGGATCAGGGTCTGGGCCTTTTCGGCGGTCACAACGATCTCCCGAATTTCATCTCCTTCCAGGCGGCTCAAAACCTCCCGCAGGTTGTTAAGAATCACTCCCTTGTGAGCGCCGATTACCTTGAGTTGGTAGTCGTCCATCCGGGCGACCTGATCCACGGCCTCCCCTTCCCAGTCGGCAAGAATGGCCCCCATGGCCCCGGGAACGTTGTCAACAAGCTCTTTCAACGGGCGCTTGAATGCCATGCAAACTCTCCAAAAGCTCACCTCGGGCCGGAAGGCAGCGCCCGATACCGGCGTTGACCGCCCCTCCCCCCAATTGATTCAGTTCGTCCGGCTAGAAATCGGTCATCCGCACCGAAACCAGCTTGCTGATCCCAGGCTCTTCCATGGTCACCCCGTAAAGGAGGTCGGCGATTTCCATGGTCCGCTTATTGTGGGTAATGATGATAAACTGCGAAATCTTGGCCATTTCCCGAACGATATCGTTAAAGCGGCCGATATTGGCCTCATCCAGTGGCGCATCGACCTCGTCCAACATGCAAAAGGGCGAGGGTTTGATCAAAAATATTGAGAAAACCAGGGCTGCCGCCGCCAGAGCCTTTTCCCCGCCCGAAAGCAGATTGACGCTCTGCAGCTTTTTTCCCGGTGGCTGGGCAATGATTTCAATGCCGGTCTCCAGGAGATCCTGCTCGTCGGTCAGCTTCAGTTCGGCTTTACCGCCCCGGAAAAGCCGGGGGAAGACCTCCTGGAACTTGGCGTTGACCAGGTCGAAGGTTTCCCGGAAGCGCCTTCGGGTAGTCAGGTTGATCTTGGTGATGGCGGATTGGAGCCCCTCGAGTGACTCCCGCAGGTCCTCCTGCTGGGCGACGAGAAAGTTGCTCCGCTCCTCCAACTCCTGGTATTCCTCGATGGCCATGAGGTTGACCTCGCCCATCGCATCGATGTGCTGCCGCAACTCTTTGCGGCGGACTTCGGCCGCGGTGGCATCAAAAGGCGCCGAATCGAAGACCGCTGAGCCCGCGGCCAGATCAAAACGATAACGCTCCAACATATTCTGCTGCAGATGCTCCAGCTCAAGGCGCAGCTCCCGACCTCGCAGTTGGCACTCGCCGAGGGTCTCCCGGACCTGTCCGAAACGGGAGCGCAGAACGTTCAGTGACTCCTGCTGGATCTCGAGCCTTCCGGCCCCCCCAGCGAAACGTTCCCGGGCGGCATTGAGCCGGGCCGCCTCTTCCTCGCGGCGGCGAAACAACACGTCGATCTCCCTGGCGAGCCGCTCGGCTTCGGCCCGCAGACGCACCTGCTCGGTCTCGGCTTCCGTTGCCCGTTGCTGAAGGGCCACCCGCCGCCCCAGCAACTCCCCTCGCACCCGGGACAGGCGGGCGAGACTGCTGCGACTCGCCTCTTCCCGTTCCCGGGTGCTGGCCACGACCACCTTACGGGCGCTCACCTGTTCCCGAACGGTTGCGACCTGGCCGCGAACCACCTGCAACTCTTCCGTGAGGCGGACCACCGACTGCTCCAGGTCGGCCTTCTGTTCTTCGTTGGCCTGCCGCCCCCGCGCCGCTTCGGCGAGCTTAACCTCCAAATCCTGGCGCTCTTCGAGGAGCCGGTCCTCTTCCAAGCTGAGCACTTCGAGGCGTTCTTCCAGACGATCGGCCACGCCTCGGATTCTGGCCAGATCCTTCTCGCTGTCAACGAGCTTCAGCTCCTTACGGTGGATCGCCGCCTCAACCTCGCGGGAGCCCTCCTCGGCCTCCCCCAGGGCCTCGCGAATCCGGATTCGCGAAGCGTGCAGCAACTCGACCTCGTGGTTCAGTCTCTCCACCCGCTCGGCCAACTCGTTGATTTCCCGCTTTTTGTGAAGCAGCCCCTGATCCAGGGACTGCCTCCCCCCACCGGTGCATTCCCCACGGAAAGTCAGGCTTTCGCCACTTTCGGTCACCAGAATCACGCCCACCGGAAGCCTGCGGGTCAAAAAAGGCTCCAGGCTCTCCACCAGGAAAGCTCCGGCCAGAAGCGCCCGCAGCGGTTGTTCCGTGCCAGGGCGAAAACCAACCAGAGCTTCCAGCGGCGCGCCTTCGGTCAGGGCGGGAGAATCCGCCGCGAATCCCGGCACTAGAAAGGTGCACCGGCCCTCTTTCTGCCGCAACCACGCCAGGGCGTCGAGGACGCCTTGGCTGGTGGTCGCCAGCAGGGACTGGAGACGATCCCCCAGCACGGCCTCCACCGCCACTTCATAACGGGGGGGAACTTCGAGGGCATCGGCCGCCATCCCATTCAACCGGCCCCGCAAGCCGGCATCACCGAGCACGGCCTTCACCCCGCCACCGTCCCCCCCCAGGCCTTGCTCAAGTTGCCGCAGAGACTCGAGCCGGGAGCGATGACGGTTCAGTTCTTCACGCTCGATCAGCAGGGCGTTTTCGTTCTCTTCCACCTGTCGCCTCAGGGTCCGCCCGGTTTCCTGAAGCTGTTCGCGCTCTTGTTCGAGTTCGCCGCGCCTCTTCCGGAACTCGGTCAACGTCCCCTGCAGAGCGGCAATCCGTTCCAGGGTCTCTTCACTCTGTTCCCGCAAACTAACCGCTTCGGCGCGATTGCGGGCAGTGCGTTCCACCTGGGACTCGAGCCTGCGCCGCGCCTCCTCCCAGGTCGAGCTCAACCGGGAATGCTCGGCCAACTGCTGGTACAGCGCACTTCGCTCGGCTTCCAGGGCGGCGCTGAGCTCCTGCTCCAGGGCGACCAGTTCATCGAGCTGTCTTTCACCTTCGGCCAGGCGGCGCCTTTCCTGCTCAAGATCCTGACCGAGCGTCTCACGGTCTTCCTGGAGGGTTTCTTCCTCCCGCTCGCTATCACCCAGTTGGCGGGCGACCTCCTCGGACTCGGTGGCGATCCCCTGCTTCTGTCGTTCCAGGCTCGCCAGCTCCTTGGCGCCAAAGCCGATACGCCCTTCAATCTTCTGAATTTCCCCGACAAGGTGAAACGCCCGCGCCTGGCCCCGGTTGACATCCTTTTCTACGCCCGCCTGCACCAGCCTGAGCTCTTCCAGGGCAAGCTCAGCCCGGGCGATATCGGCGCTCAGTCCCTCCAGAACCCGGCTCTGCTCTTTCTCCAGCCGGGTTAGGGCCTCGCACTCACCGAGCAGTTCGGCATGCCGCTGTCTGGCGAAGGCGGTTTCGATCTGCTTGAGCTCTTCACGATAATCCCGGTATTTTTGGGCCTTCTGGGCCTGGCGCTTGAGGCTGCCGAGCTGGCGCCGCACCTCGCTGATGATATCTCCCAGGCGCTGCAGGTTGTGGCGCGTGGCCTCTATTTTACGCAGGGCGGTCTTTTTCCGGGACTTGAATTTGGTGACTCCGGCCGCCTCCTCGATCAGGAACCGGCGATCCTCGGGCTTGGCGTTGAGGATCATGCCGATTTTGCCCTGCTCGATGATCGAGTAGGCCCGCGCTCCGCCCCCGGTGTCCATGAACAGTTCGCTGATATCCCGCAGGCGACAGGGGGTTTTATTGAGAAGATACTCGCTTTCACCGTTGCGGTAGAGCCGTCGGGTGACCATGATCTCGGCGTAATTCCGGAAGGCTGCCGGAGCCAGGCCGTCCTCGTTGGCAAATATCATCGACACCTCGGCCATTCCGAGGGGCTTATGGGACTCGCTGCCGCCGAAGATGACATCCTCCATCGAGCGGCCGCGCAGATTCTTGGCGTTCTGCTCCCCCATGGCCCAGCGGATCGCATCGACGATATTGCTCTTGCCGCAGCCGTTCGGCCCCAGAATCGCGGTTACCCCTTCCTGAAAATCAAGAGAGACCTTGTCGACAAATGATTTGAAACCTACGATTTCGACCCGCTTGATCTTCATCTGAATAACTGCAAGACGACTCCGGCAAAAGGTTTAACAGGGTATGGTAGCAAGGTCTAAAAACCATGTAAAGTTCTTAAAGCCTCTCTCCTGGCACGGTGCAACCGGCCGGACCGCTTGCCTGAAACGCCCGCTGAGGATATGATTAACGCTATGATCGTCTGGACGACTAACGAAAAGGAAACCGGGTTGACGGCCCTGCAGTGGCTGCAGAACCGTGTCCCCTCGGCTCCTGCGGCCTACCTCAGGCAGCTGCTGCGCGGTGGCAAGATCCGCTGCGAAAATCAACCACTAAGCGAGTCGACCCTCCTTCGAAGCGGACAAAAGCTGTCGCTGCCGGACAGTGCCCGTCTCCGGCAACTGCTTGCTCAGCGAACCGAACCGGGCGTGGAGGTCCTTTTTGAAAGCCGTGAAATCCTGGTGGTGTTCAAGCCGGCCGGCCTGGCGATTCATCGCGCCCCGGGTCATGAGGAGGAGAACCTGACCGACCGGGTGCAGGCATTGCTGATCGACCGCGGCGCGCCCTTTCGCACCGCGCCGGTCCACCGTCTCGATGTGCAGACCTCCGGACCGGTGATTTTCGGCAAGGGGCGCAAAGCCGCCTCGGAGCTGGGCAAGCTCTTCATGAACGCGCAGGTAAAAAAAACCTACCTGGCTCTGGTCGAGGGGCGGATGGAGCGTGGCGGGGTCCTCGAGACCCCGGTTCGGGCCAAGGGCAAGCTGAAGGCTGCGGCCACCGACTGCACGGTGCTTACCGCAACGGACCACTACACCCTGCTCAAACTACGACTGCTCAGCGGGCGCAAGCATCAGATCCGCCAGCAACTCGCCGCGCTCGGTCATCCCCTGGCGGGAGACCGGCGCTACGGGGGCGGTGCGCTGCCGGAGCCGGGAGCTCTTTTCCTGCACTGTGCTCAGCTGTCGCTGCCCGACCCATTCGGCGGACCGCCTCTGCATATCGAATCCCCGCTTCCAGAGTACTTGGCCAGGGTGCTGAAGGGAATTGGCATTACGCCGCCGGTCGCTTTTATGTCCTGACTGCCGATAGCGGTAGCGCCTGCCCGGGCAACCACGACACGGAAAAGACTTTCATGTTTGACATCGACCTGAACACCTAAAGAACCTTGCCCTGCGATCTGCCACCCACGAAATCATACAGCCACCCTGCGCCCCTGTGGGGGCGGTATTTTTATGAAGGCCAAAGATGTTCCGTCGCCACCCCATCGCCCTGACCCTGTCCCTGCTCCTGATGCTGGGCATCCTCGCCGCTGCCATTCTCGTTTACACCTTTGACCTGAACCGCTACCGCCTTCAGTTGGAGGAGGCGCTTTCCCGGACCTTGAACCAACCGGTAAGTCTGGGAGAAGCTCATTTTTCCCTGCGCCACGGACCGGCCCTGGATTTCTCCGAGGTGCGTATCGGCCTGGCCGACGAAGGGGACCAGGTTCTGCAGGCGGCGCACCTGCTGCTCAAGCCAGAGTTGCGGCCCCTGTTAACGGGAAAACTGACCTTTTCAGAAATTGTGCTTGAACAACCCTTGATCCGGGTCATTCTCGCGCCCCCTGCCGACTCAGCGGACCAGACGACAAGCGGGTTGCTTCCCGCCCTCTCGGACCGGCTGACAGCCACCCTGGTTCGCACGCTGGCCTTGGAAAAGGGCAGGGTTCAGATCATCGACAAGCGGGATTCGGACCGCCCCCTGACGATCACCCTGAACAACCTGACCGGCCAGGTGTCGGATCTGAGCCTGGGCCGTCCCTGTCGGTTGGATTTCTCGGGAACTCTCGGCCTGGGGGTGGAAGCTGCGACGTTCAGCCTGCGGGGGGACCTCCGGTTGCCGACCGCGGCTTCCCGCTGGCCCAGGACCTCCATAGACCTGAGCATTCGCCTGAAGAACCTGGCACTGGGACCCCTGGTCAACCACTTGGCCCCGGCGTCCGAAGCCACTGCCGCCTCCGGGCGGGTTGGTCTGAAGATTCAGTTAAATGGCACGCCGGCTTCGGGATTGAGGTTTGCGAGCGCCCTGCGCAGTCAGAACCTGGCCGTTCAGCTGCCGTCCCTGTACCGCGAACCACTGGCAATAAAACAGCTGAGCCTCGCAGGAACCTGGACGGTTGAGCCAAACCGCCAACGCTTCAGCAACCTGTTTCTCGAGCTCGACGGCCTCGACCTTAGCGGTGAGCTGCTGCTGCAACGCTTCAAAGATTCCCTCTGGCTGGATGGCACCCTGGCCAGCGGCCCGACCCCTCTGGCCAGAATTGCCCCGCTGCTGCCCGACCACCAGGCCGGATCGCCAACGACCTGGATTCGACGCAGGCTCAAAGGCGGCGCGGTGGAACTTAAGCGCGCCGTTTTTTCCGGGCCGATCCGCGACCTGGGGCATTTTGCGGAAGGCTTCCCCCTGCAGGAAGCCGAAATGGTGGTGGATCAGGGAGCGTTGAGCCTGGGCAAATTGGGGGATGTGGAGCAACTGGCCTTTCGGGCCATCATGAAAGGCGATCGGCTGGAGCTGACCGATGGCAGGGCGAAACTGCGGGACAACCCGGTGAAGTTTTCCGGCGCCCTGGATCGGCTTTTTGCGCCCTCGCCGGCGGTCCACCTGGCCGCTGACAGCATTCTCGACCTCGACACCCTGACCGGAATGATCCCGGACAAATTGAGCAAAAAGACCGAGGCCCGCGGGGAGATCCCCCTTTCCCTGTCGGTGGACGGTACGCTTGACGAATTGCTGATTGACTTCAAGGCCGACCTCAAAGCTCTGAAGATGCAGCGTCAAGAATTGTTCACCAAACCCGCCGGGCTGCCCGGCGAGCTCTTCATGACCGGCAAGCTCGCCGGCAGGCGGCTCGAACTCAGCCACGGCAGGCTCAGCCTGCCGCCACTCGATGTGCGGACCCGGGGCAGCCTGGAATTGAACGGCGGACAAAACTTCTCCCTGACCCTCGATGTTGATAAGCTGGACATGGCCCGGGCCGTTGCCTGCTTCCCCCTGTTGGCGAAACTTCACCCGCGGGGCGGGGTGGGTATCCATTATGAAATCGCCGGAGCCGCGGGCAAGATCACCGGCCGTCATGGAAGCGTTCAGCTGCGCGACCTGGGCCTGCACCTGACAGGGACCATTGCCGACCTGAAGGCGGCCAACGGCCAGATCCGATTGGAGGAGAACCGGGCGAAAATAGAGCATCTATCGGTCAGGCTCGGGAATTCGCCCCTGAAGATCGACGGGCAAATGGAAAATTTTTCCGATCCCCGCATCGAGCTTGCAGTCACCGCCCAAGCCATCCGCGCCGATGCGCTGATCTTCCATTCCGACCAGGCCTACCTGCGCGACGTCGACGGCCATCTGGTCATCGACCGGCAAGGGATCCGCTTCGACCCGGTCACCGTAAGGCTTGACGGCGGTACCATCGCCCAGGTTCGCGGCACCGTGAAAAACTACCATGCCCCCATAACCGACCTCGATATTACAGCCGAATACGGCAATATCGACGAGGTCATCGCCTTGTGGAAACGCCCATCCTCCGCCCCTCCTGAAACACCGCGGGTTCAAGAGAGAAAGGCCGGCAGGCTGTCCATCTCGGCCAGTGCCCGCAGGGGACGGCTGGGCAACTTGGAGTTTCAAGACGCCAAGGGAGAGATCACCCTGCACAACGGCTATCTGATCATTCATCCGATCCATTTCCGCGCGGGCCCCGGTTATTGCGTGGCCCATGTCGCAGTCCAGACCGATAAGGGGTCGCCCTCGTTGCTCAAAGTTGCCGGCCATGCCGAAAACTTCGAGGCCGACGCCATTTATCGCGAATTGCTCAACCAGCAGGGCCTGGTCACCGGAACTCTGCGTGGCGATTTTTATCTGGAAGGGCTGCTCGGCAAGGAATTCATTCCAACCTCGAGCGGTGGCTTTCATCTCGAGATCAAGGAGGGCATTCTGCGGAAATTCAAAGGCCTCTCCAAGGTATTTTCCCTGCTTAACGTATCGCAGATCCTGACCCTTGAACTCCCCGACATGGCCCTGGAGGGCATGCCATTCAACCTGCTCACGGGCAATGTTCGCCTTACTCAGGGCGTCCTGTCCACCGAAGATTTGTTTATCGACAGCAACGCCATGAATCTCTCGCTGGTGGGGGATCTCGATCTGGACAAAAATCAGATCGATGTGCTGGTCGGGGTGAAACCGCTGCGGACGGTGGATAAGATCGTTACCCATATCCCGATCGCCGGATGGCTTCTGGCCGGTGAGGAAAAAGCCCTGATCACCGCCCAGTTTCAAATTCGGGGGGAAAGCGCCAACCCAGAGGTCACCCCCTTGCCGATCAACTCGGTTTCGGACAAGGTGCTTGGCATCTTTCGCCGGGTGCTCGGCCTTCCCGGTAAAGTCATCCAGGACCTCGGGGAGATGGTCGAGGACGCCCCCCAAAAATAAAACAGGCGGCCAAAGCCGCCTGCCAGGGAAAAACGATGTAATTTTCGCCAAAGTTATTCGGGACGGACACCGACGTAGACAGTGGCAATGCCGAAGGTCAGATCAAAATGTCGCAGATCGGCAAAACCCGCTTCGGCCATAAGCGCTTTGAAGCTTTCCTGGTCGGGAAATTCGAGCACCGAATCGGGCAGATACTGGTAGGCACTGCGTTTGGACAGGAGTCCGCCGACAACGGGCAGAACCCGGCGGAAATAGAAATAATAGAGAGCCTTGAATACCCGGCTGCGAGGGTTGGAAAATTCGAGGATTACCGCCCGTCCCCCGGGCTTGAGAACCCGGTTCATCTCCTTGAGCCCGGCCAGGCGATCGACTACGTTGCGGATGCCGAAAGCAATGGTCACCCCATCGAAGACCCGCGAAGGGTGCGGCATCGACTCGCAGGGGGCGTTTACCAGAACGATCCGGTCCCGAAATGGGGAGGAGGCGATCTTTTCTCGGCCATGGACCAGCATGCTCTGGGTAAAGTCCTCGCCAACAACCCGGACCGATGAAGGAGTCCGGGAGGCGATCTCGAGAGCGACATCGCCGGTACCGGTCGCCACATCAAGCACCCTGCCGCCTTCGGGAATCTGCAGCTGTCCCACCGCAAACTTCCGCCAGCGGCGGTCGATACCCAGGGATAGCAGACGGTTGAGCAGATCGTAGCGGTGTGCGATGGAATCGAACATTTCACGGATTCCGCGCCCCTTTTCAGAGAGCTTGAACATTTCGTTCCTCCAGGTTTTCGGCGGAATTTCAGATGATTATGCGGGGCACCTTGTAACATATCCGCGGCGGCGCTGTCAGCAAAAAAAGCCTTTTCATCCCATCTGCCGGCGGGGTAATATCCCCACGCCGTCCGGGCCACTGCCAGAGCTTCATCGCCCCATCTCTCTACCAACCAAGGAAGAGGTCATGCTCCCCCTGATCGTTACCGCTGCCATCATCTGCTCGCCCGAGGGGATCCTGCTCACCCGCCGCCCGGAAGGCGGTCGCCACGCCGGGATGTGGGAATTTCCAGGGGGAAAGCTCGACCCCGGCGAGTCCCCCGAAGCCGGGCTGAAGCGCGAAATCCTCGAAGAACTCGGCCTGCCGATCGCCGTGGACAGCATCTTCGAGGTGGTCTACCATCGTTATGATTGGGGACCGGTATTGATCCTGGCCTACCAATGCCGGCCTCTCCACCAGCAGATTCACAACCTGGAGGTGGCCGAACACCGCTGGGTTAAGCCAACGGACCTGACCAACTACGACATCCTTCCGGCCGACGGGCCGATCATCCGCAAACTCCTGGAGCCCCTTCCGGAACCGTCCTGAACCTGTGTCGCATGCCATCCTGCCCCTTGCCCTTTCAGCTGCATTCAAATCCGTTCGCCACATCTCCCATTGCCTCATCTTTCCCCTTGCCTGCAGGCCGCGTTAAACCACCGGGAATTAAGGTCCTTCCCCCTCCCGACCAACTCCCTCCCCCGGTCGACCACCGTTAAGTAAAAACCCGTTATGCCAACTTGCAAAGAAGCTTCACTGTGGTAAACATCACCTTAGAAAGCGCGGCACAGTCCGTCGCTAACGAACCAAGACAGCGGAGATTGGGCCACAGTTCCTCTCAACCAAAAAAACGTCAGCAGTATAACCCGAAAGGGAGACAGATGGGTTCCTCCAGCACGGGTATGACAAAAAAACATCGCCGGAATTATAAAACGATATATTTCACATATCTCAAATCCGGTCATTGCGAGCCTAAAAATCGGCACGGGACAGGTAAAACACTCTCCACTCCAAGATGTTATTTTTCATCGCAAGCAACCTATATCGTTACTCAATTTTTGTTTTTTGACAATTTTCCGACTAATGATTTTCAACTTAAAATTGATATTGACTTAAATAAAACAGTGTATTATTTTTTAAATTCACACAAGGAAGGCTTGGCAACCCATTTCGGGATTGAGCCGTCTGAGCGGCCCAGGGCCGTTCCAGGCGGCGGAACATCCCCACTATCAAGAGAACCGCCAAGGAGCAACCAATTGCCCAGCAGAGGGAAAGAATCATACTCTATCCAGTCGGTCGACAACGCCCTTGACGTCTTGGAAGCGCTCTGCGAAGAGGGAGACGATGTTCGCATCTCCCACCTGAGTGAAAAACTGGGCATGAATAAAACGAGCGTTTTTCGCCTTCTGGCGACCTTCGAAAATCGCGGCTACGTGGAGCGGGAAAAGGGCACCGGCAAATATCGCCTGGGACTCTCCGCCTACGAAATCGGCCAGAAGTTTCTCTCCCGCATGGGCCTGCTGCGGAAAGCCCGGCCGGTCATGGAGCGATTGGTCAGGCAGTGCAACGAAACCGTTTACCTGGCGGTGCGGCGCGACCAGGACATCCTCTTTCTCGATGCCGTCGACACCGCCCAACAGGTCAAGATCGTTACCCTGGTCGGACGACGCTACCCTCTGGCGGCAACGGCAGCCGGCAAGGTGATTCTGGCCACCTCGCCGGCCAGCGCTACAGAATCGGGCCAGAATGCCGCCGCCCAGAAGGCAGAGGTTGAGGGCATTTCGGCCGAGACCGTGCTGGCCATCCGGCAGGCCGGGGTTTGGGCCGACCAGGGCACCCTGGGAGAAGGGATTTCCAGCGTAGCGGTTCCCCTAATCGGAACCGGTGAGGAAGTCCCCGGATCTCTTTGTATGGTCGGGCCGGACTTCAGGATGCCTCCGGACAAAATCCGCACGGAATTGAGTCCCCTTCTCAAGGAGGCGGGGGAGATCATTTCTTCAAAACTCGGTTTTCTCGGACATCATCTGGGCAAGTGAGTACATCTGACCACGGATAAACCGCTGCCGTTCGGGGAAGGAGGTGGGGGACGACACTGAAGGCGTCACTCGGTTCCAGTTGTTTGATTGAAGTTAAGCCACAGGGAGAAACGAAACGATAGGGAGGTTCAAACATGGCTTCAAAAGAAAGGGTGCACGTCAACTTTTTCAGCCCCTCAACCGAAAACATGAAAACCGAAGTGGGCATTGCAGTCACTGTCCTGATTCTGTGGTTTGCTTTGAGCTATGGCATCCCCATCCTGATCTGGCTGGCCGGGGTCATGAACAACAGCCCCTTGGGTGAATCCTGGTTCACCAACAGGCGATTTCTAGGGTTCCCGCTGCACTACTGGCTGATCGCCCAAGGCTGCACCGTCGGCTACGTTCTGCTGTGCAAGCTCTACTGCGTCCTCTGGGATGCCCGGATCACCACCAGGCACTAATTTATCCAGCCAAGATCAGGAGGAATGGGACATGAATCGAAGAATGTTGACGATCGGCCTGACATTGGCCGCCGTTCTCGGGTTCTCCGGCGCCCTGTTTGCCGCCGGCGAGGAGATCTATCAGGTTGAACAGGGTTTTAAACTGATTCCTGCGATCATCATGATCGCCCTTCTGTGCGTCTATGTCGGCGTCGGGTTCCTTTCCAAGGTGTCCGAAACCTCAGGATACTGGGTTGCCGGCCGCGGCATCGGCAAGTTCGGCAACGGTGCCGCCATCGCCTCGGACTGGATGTCGGCCGCCTCCTTCATGGGCGTCGCCGGGCTACTCTATCTCAAGGGGTGGTTCGGCCTCGGCTACATCATCGGCTGGACCGGTGGCTACGTTCTGCTGCTCTGCCTGCTGGCCGCCCAGATCCGCCGCTTCGGCAAGTACACGATTCCCGAATTCCTCGGCGACCGCTATGACTGCCACTCGGT
>NPID01000090.1_pt1 | contig 19296 bp, 17 predicted proteins | sample 8637491 | NCBI WGS metagenome assembly NPID01 (sample SAMN07420843, study PRJNA396082) | bioreactor metagenome | isolation source: sample BA6 brine-fed electro-methanogenic bioreactor BA | place: Japan: Kochi | collected 2016-06-14 | reverse complement strand
TCAGATCAAGGGCCGCATCCGCAGTGATCGAGGCGGCGCCGAGCAGGGCCGAATTGGCCGCTCCGTCGGCATCGACCAGCGCCTGGATATTGATCGCCGTGTCGTCGATGTCATAGGTCGTTGAACCGGTGTTTGTGGCGGCAATGATTGCGCCGGCCTCTGCGGCCGTCGCCGCGTCGGAGGCGGTGATGTCGGTGGCATCGTTCAGCACGGCCGCCGCTGCTCCCGCCAGGTTGGCGGCCGTATCTTCCAGGTCATAGGTCAATGTGCCGGTGAGGGTGTCCAGCGTCACCAGGGGGGCGGTGATATCGACAACCGCAACCGGGACCGTATAGGTCAGGTTCCCCGCCCCGGTCACCGTCCAGTCGGTCATCTCAAAATAGTCGCCTACCAGTGTCTGCCCGCTGGTCACTGTGATGGCAGGCCAGCCTGCACCGCCGTCTGCATCCTTGTCCCAGGTGCGCGTCGCGGTCAGGCCGCCGCGCATGAAGGTCACCACGTAACCGGTGGACTGATCCACGCTAAAGGTGATGTCGCCTGTCGCCGTGCCGCCGAAGGAAACATCCGTGCCGCTGACCGTCACGGTAAAAGTCGGTGCCGGTGGGGGCGGGGTGCTGCCGCCGCTATCCTCCTCGGCAGGCGGCTCTTCCTCTTCTGCCGGCGGATCCTCCACGCCGTCTTCCGGCACCTGGTTCTCCTCCGGCACCGGCGCAACCTCCACCCCTTCTTCGTTCTGGCCGTACTCGACAAAATGGGCGACGGGGTCGAGCCCCGCCTCCTCGAAGGCCTCTTTCACCTCCTCAACGCTCTTGCCGGTCTGGGTCGCTTTGACCTCGAAATACTGCTCGATATCGAAGTCATTGGAAGGGTTGACTCCCTCTTTCCAGCCATGCTGGGCGAAATGATCGTATGGGTTGGTAAACCCTGCTCCCTCGAATGCCTGCGCCACTTCGTCGGCGCTCCAGTCGCTGCGCCCTCCATACCCCTCGGCGTTGAGCTTCTGCGCCTTGGCCGCCAGGTACTCCCCGGGGTTGAAATAGGTATTGGGCGCCGTGCGCTCCTGCAGGCTGTACTGCTGAAAGTGGCCGAAGACATCCAGGCCGGCATCCTCGATGGCCTGCCGCACCTGCTCGATGTCGGTATATTCCGTCATTCCTAGGGATTGAAGGTGGGCCAGTTTCGTCTGCAGGTAATGGGTTTCATCGAACCAGCTCGGAGGGGCCATATCCAGAACTCCTTTCATGGGCGAAAATTTTCCAACGGCGAAATGGGATGAATGAAAAATTGTTAAATACCACAAATCGTGCGGCAATGTCTATAGGGAAATTAGATGGAACAAATCCTGGGACACCTCTTTGCTGTGCGGTCGCAGCGCGCATGGGGAAGGGTTCCTCTCAAAAAGAATAAATTTTTGACATTCGCCAAAGCCCGATCTATGATGTGCGTTTGCCTGATAACTGCTCTCTGTAAGGAGATTTTTCATGTACAAAAATCTGCAAGTGCTTGACAAGAATGTTCATATCGACCTGCGTTTCAATCCGGCTCCCGATTACGCTTTTGCCGCCGGACTCTCCCGTGCGCCCCTCGCCACCAGCGAACTGGTCCCTGCGGCACGCCATTATGCCATTGTCTTCCCCGCCGAGGGCGACCCCGTCCCCCAGGCCCTTTTCTCTCTCGAGGCAGGCAAAAACCTCTACCTCGATGAGAACAACCGCTGGCGGGTCCCCTATGTCCCTGCCCAGGTGCGCGCCTACCCCTTCGCCCTGGCCCGAACAGAGCAGGATGAAGGCACGCTCGCCCTGTGCATTGACCGCGACGCCCCCCAGTTCCAGGCCGATCAGGGCGATCCCCTGTTCACCGCCAACGGTGAGCCCGCAGCCTTGATCGAGCGGCAGATGGAGTTTCTCAAAGCCCTCCACCAGCACCTGCAGATGGCGCGCGTCTGGGGGCAGGCACTGGCTGAAAAGGACCTGCTCACCGATCAGCCCGTGACCGTGAGCCACCCCGGCGGCAAAACCAACGTCGGCGGCCTGCGCGTCGTTGACCGCAAAAAGTTTGGCGAGCTGGATGCCGAAACTCTGGCCGACTGGCACAAGCGTGGCCTGCTCGAGCCGATTTATGCGCACCTTCAGTCTCTCGACAATTTGGCCCGGCTGCTCCCCCAGGGCGACGGTGCACCCGATCCCTACAAAGTCATCGAAAGCATGCAGTAGTGCGCCACTGCGGTGCCGGGAGCCGACGGCCATGAACCTTTCAACCAATCCCGTCCAACTGCTGCGGAGCCTGGCCCGCAACCGCCAGCTCATCTGGCAGATGAGCAAGCGCGAGGTTGTCAGCCGCTATCGTGGCTCGGTCATGGGGCTGCTGTGGTCTTTTTTTCATCCGGTGTTCATGCTGACGATCTATACGTTTGTCTTCAGCGTGGTTTTTCAGGCCAAATGGGGGCAGGGGCATTCGGAAAGCAAAACCGAGTTTGCCATCATCCTGTTCGCGGGGCTGATCATTTTCAACTTTTTTACCGAGGTGATCAATCGTGCGCCGGAACTTATTTTGAGCAATGCCAATTATGTCAAAAAGGTGGTGTTTCCTTTGGAAGTCCTGCCGGTCGTCGCGGCCGGCTCAGCCCTTTTTCATACCCTGGTCAGTGTTCTGGTACTGTTGTGTTTTGAGGGCATCGTCAATCAGTCTGTGCCTCTCACAGCTGTCTTTCTGCCCCTCGTGCTGCTGCCGCTGCTTATTCAGGTGCTCGGCTGCGCATGGTTTCTGGCGTCCCTGGGGGTCTTTCTTCGGGATGTGGGGCAGACCGTCGGTATCCTGACTACGGCACTGCTCTTTCTCAGTCCGATCTTTTTTCCCCCGACCGCTCTGCCTGAGGCCCTGCGCCCCTATCTATTTCTCAACCCTTTGACATTTATCATCGAGCAGGCGCGGGGCGTGCTGATCTGGGGGAGTCTTCCCGATTGGCCGGGCATGGCGGTATATACGCTGGTCAGTCTGATGGTGGCCTGGGCCGGATATTTCTGGTTCCAGAAAACGCGCAAGGGGTTTGCGGATGTCCTCTGATCCGGCCATTCGAGTTGAAAATCTCAGCAAGTGCTATCAGATCTACGACACGCCGCGTGATCGCCTGAAGCAGTTCATTCTGCCGCGCATCCGCAGGGCTCTGTTGCCCCTCGGCAGAAGCGGTCCCCTGAACTATTATCATGAATTCTGGGCCCTTCAGGATGTCTCCTTTGAGGTCAGGCGCGGACAGACGGTCGGCATTATCGGCCGCAACGGTTCCGGCAAGTCCACCCTCCTGCAGATGATCTGCGGCACACTGTCGCCTTCCACCGGCAGTGTGCACACCCGGGGGCGCGTCGCCGCGCTGCTGGAGCTGGGGTCCGGATTCAATCCTGAATTCACCGGCCGGGAGAATGTCTATCTGAATGCCTCCGTGCTGGGCCTGAGCAGGCAGCAGACCGATGAGCGCTTCGCCGATATCGTGGCGTTCGCGGATATCGGACCCTTTATCGACCAGCCCGTCAAGATGTATTCCAGCGGCATGATGGTGCGCCTGGCGTTTGCCGTGATTGCCCATGTCGATGCAGACATCCTCGTCATCGATGAAGCCCTGGCCGTCGGCGACGCCTTTTTCACTCAGAAATGCATGCGCTACCTGCGCCGCTTCATGAAAACCGGCACCGTGCTCTTCGTCAGTCACGACACCGCTTCAGTGCGCAACCTGTGTACCGAGGCTGTCTGGCTTGAAAAGGGGCGCATTCTGCAGCAGGGGCCGCCCAAAGAGGTATGCGAAAATTACCTGGAAGCTTTTTACGAGGCACAGCAGGGCAAAAGCACGACCACCCGCATCAAAAAGATCCAGCGCGACGAAGAGGGACGGATTCCGTTCAAGGATCAGCGCGCGGCGTTCATAAATGCCAGCAACCTGCGCAACGACCTGCAGCTCTTCGATTTCGACCCGGAGGCCCCCTCTTTCGGCAAGGGGGCTGCGCAGATCACCTCGGTGAAATTTCTCGACACCCATGGCGCCCCCCTCTCCTGGATTGTCGGAGGGGAGGATGTCGTCCTCCGTGTCCAGGTGCTGGCGCATCAGCCGCTGCAATCGCCGATCATCGGCTTTTACGTCAAAGATAGACTGGGGCAGTGCCTGTTCGGGGACAATACCTGGCTCAGCTATGTGGATGATCCTGTTGCCTGCGAAGCCGGGCAGTATCTGGAGGCTGATTTCGCTTTTCAGATGCCGCGTCTTCAGGCCGGCAGTTATTCCATTACCGTTGCCGTAGCCGAAGGGGATCAGGACGACCACGTGCAGCATCACTGGATACACGATGCCGTGTTTTTCAAATCTGAATCCACCAGTGTGGCTGGAGGGTTGATCGGCATCCCTATGAAAGAGATCAAGCTCGATGTGAAGGATATATGATGACTCAACCACTGGAGACCTTTCTGGCGGCGGCAGAGTTCACGCCACGCTCTCTTCAAAAACCCCTCTCCTGGGCAGGGCATCTGCCTTTCGCCGCATGGCTGGCGCGCCGCGTGGCTCCCGCAATCTTCGTGGAACTGGGCACCCACACAGGCAACTCCTATTTCGCCTTCTGCCAGGCTGTCGCCCAGGCAGGTTTGCCCACCCGCTGCTATGCCGTCGATACCTGGCAGGGTGACGAGCAGGCCGGCGCTTATGGTGAGGACGTCTTTCAGCAGGTTGATGCCCATAACCAGCAGCATTATGGGGAATTCTCAAGCCTGCTGCGCATGACGTTTGACGAAGCCCTTGATTCCTTCAGCGACGGCTCTATCGATCTGCTGCATATCGACGGCCTGCATACCTACGACGCCGTCAGGCACGATTTTGAAACCTGGCGGCCCAAGCTGGCGCCCGGCGCCGTGGTCATTTTTCACGATACCAATGTGCGTGAAAAAGGTTTCGGAGTCTGGAGGCTGTGGGAAGAACTCAAGCAGCGCTACCCGCGCCATTTCGAGTTCACTCATTCGCACGGCCTCGGTGTTCTGCAGATCGGCGAAGAGGAAGCGCAGGAGCGTCTCGCTCCTCTGATGGCCGGGCCGGACGAACGGCAGCGGATTCGGCACTATTTCGCCCTGCTGGGAAGCCGGATTCTCGAGCGCGATCAGGCCCGTCAGGATATTGAAGAACTCCGGCAGGGGATTGCCGAGCACCGCCGGGTGCTGAGCGAGCGCGAGGAGCGAATCTCCCGCCAGGAGAAACAAGTTGAAGAGTTGAGAGAAGGGATTGCTGAGCACCGCCGGATATTAACCGAGCGTGAGGAGCGAATCTCCAGTTTGGATCAGCAAAGGCAAGACGTTGAGGAAAGGCTCGCCAGGCGAGAGGCGTGCGCTGCGACTCTTGAGCAGAGGATCGCCGAACTGGAGCAGGATTTTGCAGCGGCGACCGACAATCTGTCAGTTGCGCACACTCATCTCTCGGCTGCTCTTCAGCAGATCGAGGAGCTCAGGGCCAGCACCAGTTGGCGTATCACCGTGCCGTTGCGAATGCTCTCAACCCTGGCCCGCGGCGGCCTGCGGAGACTGCAGAGATTTAGGGATTTTTATGCCAGCGTGCGCGCTCACGGAGGGCCCGTTATGGTCGCGCGCAAAGCTCTCCGGGTCTGGCGCCGCGAAGGTTTGGCCGGCTTGCGCGCTCGCTGGCGTCGTCCTCACCCCCTTGCTCCTCCCGTCGCCCCCCAGGCGCTGCCCCCGAATCCGCCGGCCGCCGCCGCCTCGACTCTTCAGGTTGTGCCCCGCTATATCGATCCCCAATGGGATCAGCAACCGCCGCAACTGGCGGCGGAGCCGACGGTGGGCATCCATCTTCATCTTTTTTACCCCGACATGCGCGATGAATTTGTGACTCGCCTCGCCGCCATGCCCTGCGCCTTCGACCTCTTTCTCTCCGTGCCGCAGGGCTGGAAAGGCGAGCAGGCTCTTACCGCTGAACTTCAGTCATCACTGCCCCGGGTGCGGCAGATCATCATCGAGCCTGTCCCCAACAGGGGACGCGACATCGCGCCTTTCATCATTCAATTCGGCGAGCGTCTTGCCCGCTACGATGTCATTGCTCATTTCCACTCCAAAAAGAGTCCTCACTGCGACCAGCTTGCCGGTTGGTGCAAAGATCTTCTCGACCTGTTGATCGGCCCACCGCATGGCAGCGGCGGGCGTCTGGCGCAGATTCTCAACTTGCTTCTGGACGATGCGAAGCTCGTCTATCCAGAGGGGCAGCCGCGCATTATCAAGGATCGTACCGGCTGGGGAGGCAACTATCCGCTGGCAGAGGAGCTTCTCGCAAAGCACACCGATCTCGATATCGCCGATTTCCCGGTGGTCGAGTTCCCGGAAGGGTCCATGTTCTGGGCGCGCGGCGAAAGCATGTCCGATCTGCTCCACCTGCCCCTGCGGTGGGAGGATTTCCCTCCTGAGCCGATCCCGGCGGATGGGACCCTGGCCCACGCCCTGGAGCGGCTGCTGCTGATTTTCCCCTCCGCGCGGTCCGGGCGCTTTTATCGCCTGCACAGCGGCGATTCCATCCACGATTACCGCCACTATGAAGAGCAGCGCGATTTCTCACAAACCCGCAAACACCGTGATGTGAAGGTGCTCTCTTACTATCTGCCCCAGTTTCACCCGATTCCCGAAAACGATCGCTGGCACGGCAAGGGGTTTACCGAATGGACCAAGGTGCGCGCTGCCAATCCGCTATTCGAGGGGCACTACCAGCAGCATATCCCCCACCCGGACCTCGGCTGCTACCTTCTCGATCACCCCGGCGTGCTCAGGAAACAGGCCGAAATGATGCGCAAGGCCGGCGTTGACGGGCAGGTCTTCTATCATTACTGGTTCACTGGCAAGCTCATTCTTGAAGAGCCCGCCCGGATGCTTCTCGAACACCCCGATATCGAGATGCCTTTCTGTTTCTGCTGGGCCAATGAAAACTGGACGCGCCGCTGGGACGGCAACGAGGACGACATCCTGCTCAAGCAGGACTATTCCCCTGCCGACGCCCGCGCTTTCATTCAGTATCTCATTCCGTTTTTCCGCGATGAACGTTACATTCGCGTCGAAGGCCGCCCCGTTTTGTTTATCTACCGGCCGGCCTCCATGCCCGACGCCCGTCAGTACCTCGAAATCTGGGCCGAAGAATGCGCCGGGCAGGGGGTGCCGCGCCCCTATGTCGTTTCTGTGCTCACCCGCGGGGCCGAAGATCCGCGCGATTTTGACATGGATGCCGGCGTCGAGCGCGTCCTGCACGACTGGACCGCAGGCGCCGTCGCCGATATCCGGCATGAGCTTCGGCCCTACGAACCGCTGCGGGGCAGTGTGCTGCCTTACGAGCAGGTCGCCGAGTTTTACCGCGATCAGACACAGGCGCCCCCATTCACCTGGTTCCGGTCGCTGGTGCCCATCTGGGACAACACCGCCCGTTACGGGGCCGACGCCTTCATGGTGCATGGCAGCACGCCCCGCCTTTTCCAGCGCTGGCTGGAGAGCAGCATCGCTCACGCCCGGACTCATCTGCCGCAAGACCGCCGCTTCGTCCTCGTCAACGCCTGGAACGAATGGGCCGAAGGCGCGCATCTCGAGCCCGACTCCCGCTACGGCTACGCCTATCTCAATTCCGTCGGTCGCGCGCTTTCAGAGAAGCCCTATGAAGCCGACCTCAATCCGGATGCGCCGATCCCCGCAGGGCTGCGCCTGCGCATCTCCATCACCCCGGAAGTCCAGGCCGCCCTCGCTGACGATCCGGAACTCGAGAGTCGTTTCCTGCAGGTTCTGGCGCGCTCCACTCTGTTCAGCGACTGCAGCGTTCAGGTTGAGCCGGCGTCTTTTGCCCACACGCTCGCTGCACGGCACGGCTGTCAATGCGCCCCCGCCGGTGAAGACGCCGACTACTTTCTGCAGGTGCGCCGGGTCGCCCTCTTTGCCCCGGACGTAATCGAAAAAATGCTGCGTACCGCCTGCCATGTTCCGGGCGCAGGGGTCGTTTCCAATGCCTATGACTGCCATTTTCCCCTCCTTGAAGCCACCGCCAACGGCTCCGTTGATTCGTCCGCCGCCTATCAGGCGCCGTTGCTGCTGCTGCCGTTGCAGGGCAATGGCCAGGCCTGCAAGAATTTTCGTCTGCGGGCCGATGCGCACACTTTTGTCACCTACCCCTGTGGCCGTCCTCCTGAAAAGCGCCCCCAGGTCAGTACCATCCTTCGCTATCACCAGAAAGGCGATCCGGGCCTTTTGAAAAATGCCCTCTACAGCCTCGCCGCCATGCAGGATTGCCTCGTCGTGCCCTGCATCGCCGCGCAGGATCTTGATCCGGCCCGCACCGCCGAACTTGAAGACCTGCTCGCCGAAGTGCCCTGGCCCCTGGGGAGCGCCCCGCAGGTTTTCCATTACCGTTCCCACTCCGGCCAGGGCGATCTGCGCGCGCGCATGCTCACCGAGACCCTTCAGGCCGTTAAAACGCGCTACGCCGCTTTTCTCGACTACGATGATCTGCTCATGTCCCATGCCTACGGCGCGCTGCTTGAGAGGCTGCGCCACACCGGCAGGGCCGTGGCTTTCGGGCGTGTCTATTCCACCGACTATCATCTCGACAGCGGCCTGTTCGGCGAGCGCAGGCAGGAGTTCACTCACGGATTCTGCTACGATGACTATCTCGCCACCAATCACGCGCCCCTGCACAGCTTCCTGCTCGATCTGCGCCACCTCGATCTCTCCGGCCTGACTTTCGACGATGACCAGCGCTACCTGGAGGACTATTATCTGACCCTCCAGCTCTTTAGCCGCGACAACGCCGACTGGCAGGGGCTGGCCGACAGTTTCTTCATCGGCGACTACATCCATGCAGTCGGCAGTGAAAACACCCTCGCCTTCGCAGATGCCGGGCAGCGGCGCGCCATCGTCGAAGGCGACCAGTATCGCCGCTGCGAAAACAGAGTGCGCGAACTCAAAGCCTCCCTCAAGGGCGAGGTGCCATGAGTTCGCCCCCACGCCTCTCCGGCACCGTGCCCGCCCTCAACGGCGTGCGCGGTGTCGCCGTGGTTTTGGTTTTCCTCTTCCATGCCGAGGTCCCCGGCTTCAGCGGAGCCTTCATCGGCGTCGATATCTTCTTTGTTCTCAGCGGCTTCCTCATCACCGTCCTGCTGCTGCAGGAGCATCAGCGCAACCAGGCCATCGATCTCAAAAAATTCTACCTGCGTCGCGCCCTGCGCCTGCTGCCCGCGCTGCTGCTGCTGCTCGCGGTGTACCTGGGCTACTGCTTCAGCGTCTTCCCCGACGCCGCCACCCGCCTCTACCACCTGCAGGACGCCGCCATGGCCCTGTTCTACGCCGCCAACTGGACGCGCGCCTTCGGTCTCGACCGCCCCTACCACCTCGGCCACTGCTGGTCGCTCTCCATCGAAGAGCAGTTCTATGCCCTGTGGCCACTGCTTCTGCTCTTTCTGCTGCGCCTCACCTGGCGCAGACGCGCCGCCCTTATCGCCCTGCTGCTCGGCGCCTCCTGGGGCTGGCGCGTCTGGCTGCTCGCTCAGGGCGCCAGCTGGGCGCGCGTCTACAACGGTTTCGACACCCGCGCCGACATGCTTCTGGCCGGCTGCCTGCTCGCCGTGCTCTGGAACGCGGGCGCCCTTCAACGCTGGGGCAGGGCGCGCTTTTACCCCGCCACTCTTGCCGCCTTGTCGCTGACCGCCCTCGGCGTGATCGCCGTCGCCTCGCGCTGGCAGACCGTCGCTCTCTATCAATGGCAGTATGCCCTGGTCGCCCTGGCCACCGCCCTGCTGACCCTTGATCTGCTCGCGCGGCCTCAAGGAGGGCCCGCGCGAGCTTTCAGCCTGCCGCCCCTGGTGGGGCTCGGCACCATCTCCTATGCCCTCTATCTCTGGCATTACCCTCTGCTGCACTATCTCGGGCGCAAGGGGCTTGTGGGCGCTTCGCTGGTCTGGGGGGCGGCCCTGCTCACCCTTGCCTTCGCGCTCTTTTCCTGGTATGCCGTCGAAAAGCCGGCCCAGCGCCTTAAGCGCCGTTTTGCCGCTGCGCCATCTGCAACTCCTGAAATAACGGAAAAAATACCCAAAAAACAGGTTTTGTCTTGACCACCATTAAAAAATGTGCATATTTGAAATTTTGTAAACGATACCGGTCAAAAAGCGCGTATCCGTCATAAAAGCAGGCAGGGTTCGGGTTTTCCGGAAACCTTTGGTGGGTCCCAAAAAGATGGGCCTGAGGGGACAATCATTAAATGAGTTGACAAACGCTGTGAAAAGTCTATCATTTTCCGGAGTCTTTCTTCTCCAAGGGGTGAGTTGCGGCCCGCCTGAAAGGCCGAAGGCTTGAGGGGTAAAGCAGAAGGAGGGATGAAAATCAAAGTGATCAGGTATTTCTGAATGAGGTTTGTTCATTTTTGTTCGATGAAGGTTTATCAAGTTTTGGTAACCTCGAGGGCGGCATGGTGCCGCAAATCCTAAAACACGTGTTAGGAGATGAAAAGTATGGCATTACAAGGTTTCGACAAAGCGTATTATCTTGGACAGAAGCTGGCTGATCTGCAGGCCACCGAGAGCGAGTGGAACACCAAGACCGTCGATGATCTGGAGGCAACCCTGCAGAACGTCTATGGGCTCACCGCAGAAGAACACTACATGCAGTTCGGCTGGGAGGAAGGTCTGGCTCCCAACCAGTATTTCAACGCTGAAGAGTACAAGCTGGCCAAAGCACAGCAGCTCTTCGACGCCAACCTCTACCTGACGGTTGAAGACGCCTTGGCCGCATTTGAAGAGGCCTGGCCGCAGGATCCCTACCAGCACTACCTGCAGTACGGCGCGGGCGAGAGCATCAACCCCTCCAACGCCTTTGACGCTTCTCAGTATTTTGCGGACAAGCTGGCGGCGCTGCAGGCGGCAGATCCCGATACCTATGCAGACTGGACCGCCACCGACGTTCAGAACGCGTTTCTGGATGCTGGGCTGACCGCCATTGAGCATTTCATGTTGTATGGTGAGGACGAGGGGCTGACGATTACGCCTGTGCCTGCGGATGAGCAGGTGGATCCCGGGGTGACGACTCCGACGACTGGTGACACGTTTGCGCTGACGACAAGTGTGGACAGTATCGCGGGGACTTCCGGTAATGACACAATTACTGGTATTATTGATGACACCATTGGTGCGGTTGCTACTACCCTGACTGCTTTGGACGAAATTGATGGTGCTGGTGGTACTGACACTTTCAAGCTAAATGTTATCAATGGTGCAGGTGTTGCTGCGGGTACAGCCGTTGCTGCTCTGCCTTCAATCTCTGTTGCAAATGTTGAAAGTGCGGTTATCCGTTCTGCTGTTGATTTGACCGCTGATGTGTCTGCTTGGGGATTGTCGTCTGCAAGTGTTACTCAAGCAGCAGCTATCAACTTGACAGCTGCTGACACTACTGCTGTCTCGGTTTCTGGTGCCACTGGTGCTATTGCTGTCGAAGGTGGTAGCGATATTACTATTTCTGATGCTACCACAGATACTGCTATTGCTGTCGGGGCTACTACCGTTCCAGCTGGGGCGGTAACCATTACTGATTCTGATCAGGGCAATGGTGCAATCGCTGTTGACGGCGGCACAGACGTTACTGTAACAACAACTTCTGATGACACCGGAACAGTTACTGTTGGTGATACAACGGCTTCAAATGTTGCCGCAGATATGCCAACTGGTGCTATTACCATCACTCAAAACCTTGAAGATGACGCAACTGCTGGAATGACTGGTGGCGCGATTACCGTAGAGGGTGGTACCACTGTTGACGTTACAGTCAATGCAAACAGTGTTGCAGATAGCTCGGCTGATGATAACAACCTTGCTATTGGCGCAATTGGTGTTACTGGATATAACAACACCACAAGTGTAACCGTTACGCAAAACGATAGTGTTACCGCAGTTTCTTCTGATGCTGTTGGTGGTGCAACTGAATCTACAAGCGTTAAGTTTGGTGCGTTGAAATCTGGAGATTCAATCACTATCAGTGTTAACGGTGATGCGGTTGCTGACGCTGGCGAGTTGACGTTTACTGCAGCGAAAGACTTGACTGCTGCCGAAGTTGCTTCTGCGTTTGCGAATTTGACAGCTCTTGATACACAGGCTGCTGGTGGTCCGACTGATAATGGCTACTTCACGGGTGCACTATCTGTTTATACCTCTGGTGCAGCAACCGACGATACGGTTGTATTTACAGCAACTACTGCAAATGCTGTAGTTACTGACCTTGATACTGCCCTGACTAATACTAGTGGTAACAGTACTGATGCTACCGTAACAGTTGATACCCAAGGAGCCGCTGTTACCACTGCAGCTGATACCTCTTTAAATGATGTTACCTTTGGTGCTGTTACAGTTGCTGATGGCGGCACCGATTCCATTGCTACCGTCAATCTTGATGGATATGGTAACTCGACCGTTGCTTCCGATGCCTTGTCTACCTTGAGTCTGGCAAACGGCGAAGGCACAATGGGTGTTACTACTGCTTCGACTTCACTTGCTCTCAGCTTGAACGATGTAGATGGTGCCGTGACTCTTGATGCTAACGTAGCATCCCTGAATGTCACCGCAGCAACAGAAGCATCAAATGCTGCTTTGACTGCTACTGGTGTGACTGCGTTGACAGTTGATACAGCTGTTGCCTTGGGTTGGGGAACTTCCACCTTTGGCGCTCTTGAGACTGTAGATATCGATGGCGCTGGTGCAGTAACTCTGCCGAGCCTGGCTGCTGAAACTGCACTGTCTAGCTTTGATGCATCTGGGAATACAGGCGGCATTACTACTACTATCAATGCTAATTCTGCCGTTATAACTGGTGGTATCACTGATTACATCTTCAGTGCTGCTGCTGATACCGTAACCCTGTCTGCAGCTACCATTGATACCGATGTTACTCTTGGTGCTGGCGATGATAGCTTGACTCTGGCAGCAGGTACTGGCGTGCCGACAGGTGCTCTTGCTGGTGGCGACGGTACTGACTCCATCTCTATGACTCTGGCAACAGCTGCAGGTCTTGATGGAAATACCAACTTTGCAACAGCAATTTCTGGTTTCGAGAGGTTGGTCATCAACGATGCTCCTGATATGAACGGTGCTGCCGTAACCCTTGACCTAGAAGCTTTAGGGTTTAGTTATGTTACTACCACGGGTACTCTCGACAGTGACCCTGGCACCAGCGTAGAAAATTTGACCCTCGATAACATGGCCGATGCTGGTACTGTTGTGCTCACAGCAGCACAAAGTGGTAGCTCCACTGTAGTCACCATGGATGATGCCACTGGCACTGCAGACACTATGAATGTCATCACTAAAGTTGGTGCTGCCGATGTTATTGCTGGTACCTTGGCTATTGCTGGCGTCGAATCTATCAATATCACTGCTACCGATACCAATGTTGACGAAGATAGTGATGGCACAGAGTATGAGTCTGGTGACCGTGATCTTAGCACACTGGATCTTGATGCTACCTCAGCAACCTCGGTTGTTATCGACGGTAATGCCAGCTTGACTCTGGACATGACGGGCAACACGGCCGTTACCTCTATCGACGCGTCCGCGCTGACGGGTAACTTGACTGTGACTGCTTACGGTACTGCTACTGTTACCGGTGGTGCTGGTGATGATGTGCTGACTGGTAATGGTTCTGGTGACACCCTGCTGGGTGGTGCTGGAGATGACACCCTGACGGGTGCGAGTTTGACTACCCTGACAGGTGGTGATGGCGATGACACTTTTGTCATGAATGTGCCGTCTAACGTTAACAGCTATTCGACTATCACCGACCTGAATTCTGGCGATGTGATTGATCTGGCTGATGGTGCATCTTTCGTGTCTAGTGCTATTACTCTTGGCGATACAGCTGTATTCCAGGATTATGCTAATGCTACAATCAACCAACTTGTAGCTGATGGGGATGATGCCGCATGGTTCCAGTTTGGTGGTAACACCTATCTCATCCAGAATGGTGCTGGGGATGCTGTTGCAGACTTTATCAACAACGAAGATGCCATTATCCGTATCACTGGCGCTGTTGACCTGAGCACCGCTTCCTACAACATGACCGACGGTACTCTGGAAATCGCCTAATCCCTACCTCATGGTAGCGATGCCTGACTAGGGAAAGCCTTAACAGGTCAAAGCAAAACGTCCCCCGTCCTTCTTAACTGAGGGGCGGGGGTTTTTCTTTGAGGGGACCACCAGGGACGAGGGACCACCAGGGACGAGGGACCACCAGGGACGAGGGACCACCAGGGACGAGGGACCACCAGGCAAAAATAAATGACAGGCATTTTATATTGACATCTCTTTTGCCTTACGGTAGGGTGGCGGTGTAGTGACTTGTGAAGGGTCTTGGACCTTGCTCGCTCACTCTGAGAGCACTTAAGAGCCTCTCCCGCCACTTTTTCATAAGGCTCTATAGGACACCCACAAAGCCGTTAAAATGGCAGCGCAAGTTAAAAGATCAGCGCGCTAAAGCGCTGATAGCCGCCAGAGTTTTTCGCCTAGCCAATGGTCTGCCTGGAGATGTGAAGTCAGTGGGGCAGGGAGTGAGCGAGTTGCGTATCCATTATGGCCCCGGGTATCGAGTTTATTTTAAGCAGATCGGAAACGAGGTCATTTTGTTGCTGTGCGGAGGAGATAAAAGCAACCAGCAAAAAGATATAGAGACCGCCCATCAGCTTGCGGCCCAGTGGAGGAAATCATGAAAGAGCCTATCTATGACTATGATCCGGCGGTAGCGCTGGAGAGTGAAGAGAGTATCGCTGTGTTTCTTGCTGATGCGTTAGAAACAGGTGACACTGCCTATATAGCCAAAGCGATGGGAGTAGTCGCACGGGCCAAAGGGATGACAGAACTATCAAAGGAAACAGGGCTTTCCAGAGAGCAACTCTACCGCTCATTCAGTGAGCAGGGAAATCCCACCCTGAAAACGATGTTAGCCGTTATGCGTGCGCTTGGTGTGGATCTGACCGTCAGGCCACACAACCCAGCTGCGTAAGGCAATGCTAGATATTTCGTATCTGAACACTTAAGGACACCCATAAAGCAACACAGCTATACTACTCCGTGGTGGAAGCAGGCGTGGCATATTGTGAGCGGGAAAGATGCGCCGTGGTTGGAGGGGGTAGCAAAAATCAGCTGTTAAAATGGCACTTTCGGAAATAATTTTGAGGGTGTTTTTTTAGTATTGCGTGCATGACTGCGATTTCTGATTGTGTGATAGTTAAGGTGAAATAAAGTTATGATAGGTAGAGACGTCAAAACACAGAAATCGGAGAGTGAAAATGACACAAAGTGCTGCAGCTCAAAGAGTGGCTTCCGAAACTATATTCAACACAGTAATGAGTACGCTGGAAGCCAATTGGCTCGGACTAGGCGGTAGTGATAAATGTGTTAACCAGCTCAAAAGTAGCTGCATGGAAAAAGGTGTTGAATGTACAGAAGATTTTTTCTGGTATCCCACAGGTGAACAAGAAAGATATGAAAAATTTATATCTCTAACGGATGAATTAGAGAAGGGGAGCAGTCACGATAAGCTCCACGAAAAGGGACTGACACTATAGGACACCCACAAAGCCGTTTCGACAGCCCGGAAGAGAACCTGACTGAACTCACCCGCCAGGCCGAGGAGTTTGCCACCAAACAGCTGCCGATCCTCAAGGCCCTGCAGATTGCGTAGGCCCAAGCGACTATAGGACACCCACAAAGTTGACGTAAGATCACTTTATACGCCATAGGTGGCTCTGCACCAACACTGACACTGAGATTAGGGTAATCAGTATTGGTATAGTTATGAATATAAATGGGAAATCATATAACCATCATAAGTACTAAGGGGCAGGTTAACTATATTTCTGTGAAAATTTGCCGAGGTTGACAATTAGGGAAGGTGCTGCCATATTTGCTTTATGAATGTGAAACAGAAAGATAATCTGGCAAAATTTTCATACGACCTTGGGAAGATTGTCCTTGGCATAACTGTCATTACGCCGTTGGCTAAGTCAGAAGCGTTCCATTTCTTATCGACTACCCTGGGACTGATGGCCGGGGCCAGCGTTGCCTTTTTTGGGTACTTCCTAGACTCGTTGGAGGTGAGAGATGATAACATTTAACATCGTTATGATTCTGCTGATAGTCGTGTCGATAGGTGGTATCTATTGGCTCAAGCACTCTAAGCAGTTTAAAAAGCACGACAAATCTTGACCGCGCAACGCTATATGACGACCACAAAGTTGGCGTATTGTTCTCACTAGGAAAGGCTTAAGGACACCCACAAAGCTGTAGACATAACATCCATTTTTATCCGGCATAATCCAATCAACTAAGCACGCCGCAAGCGAAGGAGCCAAGCCCATGACCATGCCACGCTACAGCCAGGTCTCGCTGGACGATACCCCGTGGTATCACGTTGTCTGCCGCTGTGTGCGACGCGCTTTTTTATGCGGCCACGACAGCAGCACGGGGCAGAGCTTCGAACACCGCCGCAGCTGGATCGAAGAACGCATCGGCCAGCTCTCCAGCGTATTCGCCATTGACGTTGCCGCATACACGGTTATGAGCAACCACTACCATATCGTCGTGCGCATAGATGACAAACGCGCGCAGCAATGGAGCGACTATGAAGTACTCAAGCGCTGGACCAAGATATTCGCCGGGCCGCTGTTTGTGCAGCGCTACCTCGCCAAAGACCAGCGCCAAAACCTAAGCGATGCACAACTAAGTCAGGTAGACAAATACATCGAAATCTACCGTCAGCGCCTGAGCGATTTATCCTGGTACATGCGCGTTCTCAACGAAACCATCGCGCGCAAAGCCAACGCCGAAGACAACTGCACCGGACGCTTCTGGGAAGGACGCTTCAAAAGCCAGGCCTTACTCGACGAACAAGCCGTCCTCATGGCCATGAGCTATGTAGATCTCAACCCCGTACGCGCCTGCATAGCCGAAACACCCGAGAAAAGCCCCCACACCTCCATCGCCAAACGCCTCGAAAAGCCAGACACCACCCCAACTCCACAACAACCCACCCACCAGACACCAGGACCGCAGCCGGAACCACCCGCACCGCAAACCCCCAACCACAAAACCGGCGCCCTGCGCTGCGAAGAAAGCCTCAGCCAGCTACCCGTAGCGCCCCTCATGCCCTTCGAACCCACAGAAACCCTGCCCGCAAGCATCCCCTTCAGCTGCGAAGACTACACCGAACTCGTAGATCACCTGGGCAGAACCGAAGCACCCGGCAAACGCGGCCGCATCCACGCCCAAACACCAGCCATACTTAAGCGTTTAGGCATGAACGCCGAAGAATTCATCTCCCATTCAGATGAATTACTCCAGACCTTCTCCCACGCCATAGGCGCACCCGATAAACTCATCGAACTCGCTGCACATAAGAACAACCGTTATCTGCACGGCATTGCCAGGGCGAGGCGGTTGTATCAGGAGGAGAGGGTAGCTTAAGCGATTTAAAGCCCTTGCATCTTCGTTGTTTATAAACTACACTAAATGTATGCTTGAACTCAAACAAACGGCCACATACCAGAAATGGCAGCGCAAGCTCAAAGACCACCGAGCCAAAGCAATGATAGCCGCGAGAGTATTCCGCTTAGCCAATGGTCTACCTGGGGATGTAAAGCCGGTAGGTCAAGGAGTGAGCGAGTTGCGCATACATCATGGACCCGGATACCGAGTGTATTTTCAGCAACAAGGTAACGAAGTTGTTTTACTGCTTTGCGGAGGAGATAAGAGCAGCCAGCAAAAAGATATAGAGACCGCAATACAGCTTGCGGCACAGTGGAGGAAATCATGACTGAGCCAATCTATGCATACGATCCGGCATCAGCACTGGAAAATGAAGAGAGCATTGCCGTATTTCTAGCGGATGCGTTAGAAACAGGTGACACTGCGTATATCGCCAAAGCAATGGGCGTCGTTGCCCGCGCCAAAGGAATGACAGAGCTCTCACGAGAAACCGGGCTTTCCCGTGAGCAACTCTATCGCTCGTTCAGTGAGCAGGGAAACCCCACCCTTAAAACCATGCTCGCCGTGATGCGAGCCCTGGGTGTGGATATGACCGTCAAGCCGCATAATTCTTCGGCGGCCTAGCTACTAAATACCGGAAACCCATAGGGGACGTTCCTGACGAAGCGAAGAAAGTGCCCAGAACCATAACAAACACCCACAGAAAGGAGCCCCATGCACAGCTACCACTGCCCCCACGACCTCGAAACCCTGTCCCGCTCCGACCCCGACCTCTGGCGGGGAATCAATTTCTCTATAGGACACCCACAAAGTTGACGTAAGATCTCTCATATGCGACAGGGAAATTGTCGTGTTTCTGAATGGGTGCTATACTGCAGTAAGTTCAAGCGTTGTCCGAGGGAGTGTTCATGCCGACCATCAGCATGTTTTATGGTATTGTTATCCAGATGTTCTGGAAAGAGCATCCCCCACCACATATTTTCATGCTTTATACGCAGAGCATGAAGTGTTGATCAATATCCAGACGCTGGAAGTTATGAAAGGTTCTTTCCCAAGGCGGGCGATGGTCATGGTTCTTGAATGGGCCAATGAGCATCGAGATGGACTTATGGAGGCTTGGAATCAATGTGTGCATATGCAACCACCGCAGAAAATCGAACCACTGTCATAGAGCCCCCAATCACACCAGTAATGCCGTGGCGGATACAGCAGGTTGAGGTCTTGCCTGATTATCGACTGTTTGTCCGTTTTCTGGACGGTCTTGAGGGTTACGTCAACATGAAAACTTTTTTGCATTCAGAGCAAGCCGGTGTTTTTAGTCGATTGCGTGATCTTGATCGATTTGCACAAGTGACCCTCGTCTATGGTGCAGTGACATGGCCAGGCGACCTGGATCTTGCCCCTGACGCTATGTATGAGCAGATAAAAGCCACCGGCGAATGGAATCTTGATTAATATGGCACGGTCTATTCCAATCCGAAGATGAGTCTGAAGGGTGGGTCTGAATCAACCGGCGAGTAAACATTCATAAAGATCGAGAACATAAAACCCCATAGGGGACGTTCCTGACGAAGCGAAAAAAGTGCCCAGAACCTTAACAAACACCCACAGAAAGGAGCCCCCATGCACAGCTACCACTGCCCCCACGACCTCGAAACCCTGTCCCGCCCCCACGACCTCGAACCCCTGTCCCGCTCCGACCCCGACCTCTGGCGGGGAATCTACTAATTTCTCTATAGGACACCCACAAAGTTGACGGTGCCCTGCAGCGTCGCGTGAAGCG
>NPID01000611.1_pt1 | contig 19320 bp, 16 predicted proteins | sample 8637491 | NCBI WGS metagenome assembly NPID01 (sample SAMN07420843, study PRJNA396082) | bioreactor metagenome | isolation source: sample BA6 brine-fed electro-methanogenic bioreactor BA | place: Japan: Kochi | collected 2016-06-14 | reverse complement strand
AACTTATATGGGGGCTGTTACAATCTTATTGAATAATTTACTTTTAAAAAATTGCGGTGAATCAATTTTACCGTTTTCGTGCTGGTTGAAAAAAATAAACCAGCATAAGTATCAGTATTTCAGAAACCGGAACACTAATAATGATCCTGAAAAACGTATCTCCTAATTGTGAAGGATCAAACGATTCCAAACTAAATACAGCTATATGATGTATTAGAATTAAACTAATGGTATAACTGAAAAACCAGCGATTTCCCATTTCAGTAATTGAAGGATTAGTAGCATGTTCAGGTAAGGGAGCACCAGAAGCCAATCTAATAACAAATGGTCTTACGAAAGCCAAAAGAACAGAAGCTGCGGTATGTAATCCGGGAGTTGACATAAATAAATCAATGGTAAATCCGGTAATAAAACCAATAAAAAGAAGTAAAACCCTAGGAATACGGAATGGCAACAGTATCAGGAAAAGCGGATAAATAAAAGGGTTTACATAGCTTCCAATACGAATATGATTGAGCACCATTATCTGAAAAAAGACCAGTGCTATAAAAATGAAGCTATGTCGTAAAAAACTATTCATCCACGCGTATCATTAAAAGTGAATCAATTTCCGGCTTGTGCTTGTTATCAATGATATAAACCTGACGTAAAGCATTGAATTCAGTAAAGAAACGAATAGTAGCCTTATCCAGGGTACCGTCTTCACTTTTTATATAGTTGTCAACAGTTCCTACTAATATTCCTTCGGGGAACAAATGTGAATTTCCGCTGGTTATCAATGTATCGCCTTTATTAATTACCAAATGTGTTGGTATATGGTCAATTTGTCCATAACGATAATCACCTCCCTCCCAGCTGAGATTAGCCAGATGTCCATTGTTTTTAAAACGCACACTAATAACTGCAAACTTGTGCAATACACTTATACCAATGGCATAGTTTTTACTAACGCCAGTGATTATTCCAGCAACACCTTCAGGAGAGATAATTCCCATATCCTTTTGAATTCCAGAAGAGTAACCTTTGTTAATAATGATATAATTATTTCGAAAATGCACATGATTGCTCACTACCCTTGCCGGAATAAAGTTGAAAATAGTATCAACATTTTCTGTTGTGTCCTGCGAAAGAATACCCGTTTTAAAAGTAAGTTGCTTTCGCAGCCGGGCATTTTCGAGCGCCAGAATTTCATTGGTTTGTTTCAGATAAAAATAATCCGTAACCGATTTATGAATATGATGAAAAATCCCGCTTACGGCACTGTTCATGCTAAACCCCGCTGATCGGTGATAGGCATTACTACTGAAAAGCATACTTAAAGCAATAAATTCAAGCAGCAAAAAAAGTAGCAGCACATGGTGTTTTTGAATAAATCTTATCAGGTTAATCATACCTGTAAAGCTGTGTTCCTTTTATTTGATAAGGAATGGAAATTTATCAAAGTTTTTGAGTGCGATACCTGTTCCACGTGCAACTGCGCGCAAAGGGTCTTCGGCAACATGAACTGGAAGTTTGGTTTTGTGATGTAGTCTTTTATCCAGGCCTCGCAATAATGATCCACCACCAGCAAGGTAAATACCTGTGCGGTAGATGTCAGCTGATAATTCGGGTGGTGTCATTTCTAAAGCATTCAATACAGCGGCTTCAATTTTTGAAATACTTTTATCCAGGCAGTGCGCTATTTCTGTATAATTTACTTTGATTTCTTTTGGAATACCAGTCAACATATCACGACCATGAACCGGAAAATCATCCGGAGGATTATCAATACTTGGTAAGGCAGCGCCTACCTCTATTTTAATACGTTCAGCAGTGCGTTCTCCAATGTTGATATTATGTTGTTTACGCATATATTCTTCAATGTCAGCATTGAAGTCGTCTCCTGCTATTCGGATCGATTTATTGTTCACGATTCCTCCGAGTGCAATTACAGCAATTTCACTTGTACCGCCTCCGATATCAATAATCATATTACCCGTAGGTTCGAGTACGTCAATACCAATACCAATAGCAGCAGCCATAGGCTCGTGTATCAGCCTTACTTCTTTTGCACCTGCCTGCTCTGCTGAATCTTTTACAGCCCTTTCTTCTACTTCGGTGATTCCGGAAGGAATACAAATAACCATTTTTAATGCTGGAGGAAATAGCCTGTTTTTGATGCCGATCATTTTGATCATTTCGCGCATCATATACTCCGCAGCCTGAAAATCAGCAATAACACCATCACGAAGCGGACGTATGGTTTTAATGTTTTCGTGTGTTTTACCATGCATCATCATCGCCTTTTTGCCAACTGCGATAATTTTACCGGTATCGCGCTGTATGGCTACGATTGATGGTTCATCCACTACTACCTTGTCGTTAAATATAATAATGGTATTTGCTGTTCCTAAGTCGATAGCAATTTCTTTATTTAGAAATGAAAAAAGTCCCATAGTACCCTGTTATTAATGTTTAAAATGTCTGGTTCCGGTAAAAACCATACTTATGTTATGCTTATTACAGTAGTCGATCGAATCCTGATCGCGTACCGAACCACCTGGTTGCACTACTGCTGTTATACCTGCCTGATGTGCCAGTTCAACAGAGTCTGCAAATGGGAAGAAGGCATCGGAAGCCAATACAGCATCCTTTAGATCAAAATCAAAACTACGTGCCTTGGCAATTGCTTGTTTCAGGGCGTCTACCCTTGAAGTTTGACCAACGCCGGAAGCAAGTAACTGTTTGTTTTTTACCAGAACAATAGCATTTGAGCGGGTATGCTTAACTACCTTATTAGCAAATACTAAATCGTCGTATTGACTGTTTTCGGGTCGTTTAGTTGTAACTGCATTCATGTCATCTGCAGTTTCTGTTTTGAGATCTTTTTGCTGTGCCAGAAAACCGTTTAATGATGTTTTGTAAATGCTTTGAGGTAATGCAGCAGGCCGCATTCGCAAAATTATTCTATTTTTTCGTGATTGAAGCGTTTTAAGCGCATTTTTTTCATAATCAGGTGCTAAAATGATCTCGAAAAAGAGTTCATTAATTAATTCAGCTGTATTTAAATCAATTTTGCAGTTTGAAATCAGTACCCCCCCAAAGGCAGACACCGGATCTCCGGCCAGAGCTGCTTTATAGGCCTCGCTTAACTCATCACGACTTGCAATTCCACAAGCGTTGTTATGTTTTAGAATGGCAAAGGTAGTCGTGTTAAATTCATTGATCAGGTTAAGGCCAGCATCCAAATCAAGCAGATTATTGTAGGATAGTTCCTTTCCGTGCAGTTGTTCGAAGAGCTCATGTATCTGACCATAAAACCAAGCATGCTGATGTGGGTTTTCTCCATAGCGTAATTTTTTTGCCTGATTCAAACTCAGACGAACACCTTCTTCAGTGCGCCCGCCAAACCAATTATAGATTGCGGCATCGTAATGTGAGCTTACTCCAAAAGCCAAACCGGCAAAATGTAAACGGTTTTCCAGGCTGCTTGATCCGTTTTGGGTTTTAAGCAAGCTAATGAGATCATCATAATATTTTACGGAAGGAATGATCAGCACATCTTCATAGTTTTTAGCTGCAGCCCTTATCAGTGAAATACCACCAATATCAATCTTTTCTATAATTTGCTGGTTTTCAGTTGTTGAAGCAACCGTTTGTTCAAATGGATAAAGGTCAACAATCACTAGATCAAAAGCTGGAATTTCATATTCCTCCAGCTGTTTGCGGTGACTACTTTGTGAATTACGCGCCAAAATGCCACCAAATACTTTTGGGTGTAGCGTCTTTACACGTCCGTCCAAAATCGAAGGATAGCCTGTTAGTGTTTCAATTTCTGTAACTGGCAAGCCTGTTTTTTTAATATAATCGAAGGTGCCTCCAGTAGCAAAAAGCTTTACATCAAGCTGGTTAAGCAATTGTGCTATCTGGTCAAGTCTATCTTTGTAAAAAACTGAAATTAATGCGTTTTTAATTTTTTTCAAGGCAAGCAAATATTTTGATTTTCAGTCTGCAAGATTATTAAAAATTGGTGGTGGAAGCAATCTAATCTTGCGATTTTTTCTTTTGATTTGGTATAATCTTAAGGTTTTTGAATAGAATGTAATGTCAGTTAGTTTATTCACGGGTGAATTCTGTATTTTTACAATCTAAAACAAGATTATGATCCTTTTTCGATTGATATTAGAAAGTTTTCATTTTGCCATGTCGGCACTTGTTGTCAATAAGGTTCGTACAGTATTGTCATTGTTGGGTATCACAATAGGTATTTTTTCCATTATAGCAGTATTTTCTGTTTTCGATAGTCTTGAAAAAGCTATTCGTGACGATATCAGCTCATTGGGCGACAATGTGTTGTTTATACAAAAATGGCCCTGGATGACAGGTGGAAGTGATTATCCCTGGTGGAAATATTGGCAGCGGCCTGAAGCAAACATCAATGAGCTGAACGAATTACAGCGACGTAGCAATGCAGCAGAAGCTTTTACTTTTATGGTTGGAGTTTCAAGAAATATTACTGCAGGAAATACTACAATTGAAAACAGCGGAATAAATGCCGTTTCGCACGATTACGATCGTGTAATGCCTATGGATATTGCGCTGGGAAGATATTTTACACCTTTGGAATCTCAATCAGGGCGCAATGTTATCATCATTGGTGCTGATGTGGCTGAAACCCTTTTTCCTGGACTGGATCCAATTGGCCGGTCGGTTAAAGTTTTTGGCCGGCGCATGGATATCATTGGTGTTTTAGCTAAAACAGGGGATAATATTTTTGGAAACTCTGAAGATAATGCTGCTTTCGTAACTATAAATTTTGCAAGAAATGTAATAGACCTCAGAAATACAGGGACTTCCATTTTGGCAAAAGCCAAAGCAGGCGTTACTAATGCTGAACTTAAAGATGAACTAACCGGAATTATGCGATCGATAAGAAAGCTTAAACCAGCTGCAGAAGATAATTTTGCTATCAATGAAATGGATATTATCAACCGCGGCTTCGACCAATTGTTTGGAGTCATTGCTATTGTGGGTTGGATAATTGGTGGTTTTTCACTTCTTGTGGGCGGTTTTGGAATTGCTAATATTATGTTCGTTTCAGTAAAAGAACGTACCAATCAAATCGGAATTCAAAAAGCGCTTGGAGCAAAGAATTATTTTGTTTTATTGCAGTTTTTATTTGAGGCAGTGTTCTTGTCTGTGCTGGGTGGCATAGTTGGTTTACTCATTGTATTGATTATTGCATTGATAATCACTTCAACTACAAGCTTTACCATGATTTTGTCGTTGCAAAACATTTTATTGGGAGTGTTGGTTTCTGCATTTATTGGATTGCTTTCCGGCTTTATTCCTGCATGGTCTGCCTCACGACTTGATCCGGTTGAAGCGATGCGATCCAGCTTTTAAAATTCTCTTATATATTTGAATTACATTGGGTTAATTGAAACTATATCGTTTTTTGGTTTCAGGCTTGAATGCTCAGAATTTATTGCTATTTTTACCAGTTAAAAATCAGCCTGAATGGAGAACAGATGGGTATTTAAGCAACAAAGTGATGCGCAAGTGGTTAACCATCTGGCAGAAGTTTTGTCGATCGGCAAGCCACTGGCTGGCTTATTGGCTCAACGGGGTATTCGTACTTATGAAGAGGCAAAGTTTTTTTTCAGACCATTGCTGGAGCATTTGCACGATCCGTTTCTGATGAAGGATATGGATCGGGCTGTTGAGCGTGTTTTAAAGGCTATTCAAAACAATGAAAAAATACTGATTTATGGCGATTATGATGTGGATGGCACAACGGCAGTTGCGCTGGTATATTCCTATCTGAAAAAATATTTCAAAAAGCGTATTGAATTTTATATTCCTGATCGTTATGATGAGGGTTATGGTATTTCCTACAAAGGAATTGATCATGCTGCAGAACATAACATAAATCTTGTAATCGCACTGGATTGCGGTATCAAGGCCGTTGAAAAAATCGCCTACGCCAACGAGCGTCATGTTGATTTTATTATTTGCGATCATCACAGGCCAGGTGACCAATTACCCCCAGCTGTTGCGGTGTTGGACACTAAAAGATCAGACTGCAATTATCCCTTTAAGGAATTATCAGGTGCCGGAGTTGGTTTTAAGCTGATTTCAGCTTTGGCCGGAAAGTTGAATGATTCCTTTGAAGAACTGATAAACTATCTTGATCTTGTTGCTGTAAGTATTGCTGCGGATATCGTTCCTATTACTGGTGAAAACAGGGTTTTGGCTTATTATGGATTGCGTCAGCTGAATACAAATCCCAGACCCGGATTCGAATCTGTGCTTAAATATGCCAATGTGGTGAGGCGTGAAGGAGGTCCTGACAAAAACGGAAATATACTGAATCGCGTACTCACCATCAGTGATTTGGTTTTCCTGATTGGGCCGCGTATAAATGCTGCCGGACGTATCGAAAAAGCGAGTGATTCGGTAAGGCTATTATTGGCTGACAAAACAAGTCATGCTGAAAAACTTGCAGAAGCCATCAATGATATGAATACCGAGCGAAGAAGCCTCGATAATCAAATTACAGAGGAAGCGCTGGCAATGATTGAAAACAATCAAATGCTAAAAACAGCCAAAAGCACTGTTTTATTCAATGAAAACTGGCATAAGGGTGTTATTGGAATTGTGGCTTCCCGCTTGACAGATAATTATTACCGGCCTACAATCATTCTCACCAGATCCAATAATTTTATTACCGGATCGGCGCGTTCAGTAAAAAACTTTGATGTGTACGATGCCATAGATCATTGTTCTGGTCTGCTTGAGCACTTTGGAGGTCATATGTATGCTGCCGGCCTTTCATTAAAGCCTGAAAACCTTGATGCATTCCGACAAAAGTTTAATCAGTATGTAAGCGAGCATATAGATGATGAACTATTAATTCCTGAAATAGAAATTGATTTACCAATCTTATTTTCAGACATTACAGCAAAATTTATGAGAATTTTAAAACAATTCTCTCCTTTTGGGCCCGGAAATATGGCACCTGTATTTGTTTCTGAACAAGTGATTGACACAGGACGGTCAAAAATAGTTGGCCAAAAACACCTCAAGCTTAGTTTGATGCAAAAAACCAGCAGAAGTGCTGCAGTTTCCGGTATTGCTTTTCAGCAGGCGCATCATTTTGAGCGAATTCGTAGTGGTGACCCTTTTAGTATTGTTTATCACCTTGAAGAAAATGAGTGGAAGAATAAAATCAGTTTACAACTTAATGTAAAAGACATTAAGTTTGAAGAAGACTAACCATTAACAAACCTATACCTCTTCGTAAGGAGTTGTTTTTTGGAGTTTGCGTAAATTTAAGGCAAACCAAATCATCACAAAGCCAAAAAACAACGCCAGCAATCCACTTATCACAATGAGTGTTTTTGCCATAGCAAAAGGGTTTATCACTAACAAAAGCCCAAAAATCAAACTTACTACGGCATTGATCAGGAAGAAATTTTTGTTGCTCAAACCTGCACTCACATTTACCAGTGCAATCAGCTGAAGAATTCCTGTAATCAAAGCCCAAATTCCAATGAGGGTGATAAAAAAGCTTAATGTTTCTTCTGTATAAACCAGTATTAAAACGCCCAGCAGCGAAAGGGTAATGGTTTGTAAAAGCATAATACCGTAGTTGAATCCTTTTTTGTACCGATTAAAACTGATCAAACCAAAAACCAGGCCTGTAAGTAAAATAACAATTCCTGTGTAACGGGCAACAACGATCAGTGTACCCTCTGGCAGAGTTAGTGCTAAAATTCCATAAAGAAGAGCTACCAGTCCGTTGAGAGCAAAAGACCACCAATTGCGTGTAATTTGTGATTTCATAATTTCTGTTATTGGGTTTAAAACGAATATTCAAAAATGACTCTTCCAATTAAAAAGAAGCCAAATATAATCAAACCTATTCCGGCTATTTTATTGAGAAGACCAATCATCTTACTGGTAAAAAACCTTTTGATCGAATAAGCGCCATAAGCTTTGAGTAAATCGCTGAGCAAAACTATAATCAAAGTTCCGCTAAAAAAAGTAGTAAGTTTAGTTTCGTCTCCCCCCATGCGTGCTGAGATGCCAACGACTACTCCAACCCAAAAGATCCAAACAAAAGGATTGACAATATTCATAAAAAACCCTTTTGCAATATAGGTAAACCAGCGGGGCCCGTTTACCTGAACAGGTATATCAACATCAGCATCAGCATTATCGTTTGGTTCGTTCACTTTTCGAGTATAGGTAACAAGGCCGAAAATAATTAAAATGATGCCACTACTTATCCCAAACCAAAAATAATTACTTGGTGCAGTAACAATTTGAACTGCTCCCATCAGGCAAAGCACAACCATGACTACATCATTCAAAAAAATCCCGAATGCCAATAGTGCAGCAGGACCAAATCCCCTGTGGATACTTGTTTGAACCAAAGCAAAAAATGCCGGCCCAAACCCAAAGAAAGTAGCCAGAGTCAAACCCAATAAAACCCCTTCAAAAAACAAAGCACTCATATTATCAAAAAAGCTTTACAGAGGCATAGATTTCAGATAATTTTCCCAGTCAGTCAGCCTTTCTCCCTTTAATACCCGTGGGAACTTATTTGCACTGCCTTCTTTACCCAGTTTTTTCATATAATCATAAAAAACCTGTGAAGGCAAAATATCAATAAACAGTTCTTTTACCGCCTCCATGCGTTCTACCATATAGTCATCATTGAGCTGTTTGAGATATTCATCAATTTTTTGAATGGCAGTATCCGGATCAATTTTATCATCGGTTCCCAGGTACCAGTGATGAGCAAAAAGCGAACCATGACGTTTACCGGCCACTGTAAATTCACGCACTTCAATATTATACTCTTCTTGTAGCAGTTCGATAGCACGATTCATATTTTCCTGAGAAAGATGTTCGCCACACATGCTCAGGTAATGTTTTGTACGGCCGGTAATAGTAATCTCGCACCGGTTAATATCCGTGAACTTAATAGTATCTCCAATTAAATAGCGCCATGCACCAGCATTGGTTGACAGCAGAAGAGCATATTCTTCGTTTTCTTTTACTTCACTCAACTTTAGCGTTAGCGGGTTTTCTTTTAGGTTTCCTTCTAAATCAAAGTTGTATTCGTCAAAAGGAATAAATTCATAATAAATGCCATTATCTACAATCAACTCCATAGTACGTCTGTCAAGACTATTCTGATAAGCAATGTAACCTTCTGACGCTAAATAACTTTCAGAATAAATCACAGGTTTTCCAAACAACTTTTCGAAGCTTTTTACATAAGGAGCAAACGACACACCGCTATGTACATAAACTGTTAGGTTTGGCCATAAGTCATGAATAGTATTCAGCTTGTATTCTTTGATGATGCGTTCGAGCAAAATTTGCACCCATGCAGGAACCCCTACAATAACACCAATATCCCAACTAGGCGCCTTGCGAACCATTTCGTTAAGTTTAGTGGCCCATTCAGCAGTTTTTGAAATGCGTTTACCGGGTTTATAAAAATGCTGAAACCAAAAAGGCAAACTTCCTGCTGTGATGCCCGAAAGATCGCCGGCATAATAGGTGCCATTATATTGCAGGTGTGTACTTCCTCCAATCATTAACATGCCTTTTTCGTAAAAATGAACCGGAAAATTATATTTGGATGTTGAAACTAATTGTCGGATACTGGCACGTTTTATAGCAGCAAGCATATCAGCAGTAACAGGTATATGTTTACTTGAAGCCTCTGATGTGCCACTACTTAGCGCAAAATATTTAACTTTTCCGGGCCAGCTTACATAAGGTTCACCATTCAGGGCGCGATACCACCATTGTTTGTACATGTTGTTATAATCAAACACAGGAACATGTTTTCTGAATGTTTCTGTAATATCGCGGCTTTCTAGTATTTGGTCGAAATCGTAGTGCTCACCGAAAGCAGTAAACTGTGCTTTACGTATCAGTTTTTTTAATACATCCTGCTGAGCATGAATGGGCTGGAGTTTTAATTTTTTCTTTTCTACCGGTAAATTTCTTAGCTCGTAGGCTTTTTTTATAATGGTACCAAGTATGGGCATGGTTTTGCATTTGTGTATTAGGCAAATGTAGAGAAATTTTACTATCCTTGATTCCTGATACGCAAAGATGCTAAGTTATTGATTTGTAATTATAACTTCAGCAATTGGGCTGAAAAGATACCAACGCCTGGAATCCAAACACTGGCATTTATAACGTTTTCTGAGGCGTTCTCCTTTTATAAAACTACGTCCGTTTGATATTTTGAAAACAGTGCCCGCTTCTATCTCTTCAATAGTAGGATTCTTTTGTTGCTTGGTGTCATACTTCTTCAAACATCTTATGAGTTCAATATCAGAACCGCTGGCCGCTTTGGGGTTGCTCAGATAACGCACAAGCACTGCTTTCAGATCATCCGGAAAAATGTCGTTTTTCAAATAGGGTGTCATCAAAATTTGAAATAACCGTTTCCATTCCGGACCATGTGCTGATACATTGTTTTGATATTGTTGAAATACTTTAAGGTGCGCCAGTTCGTGGACAAATGTGATTAAAAACTGGTAGGGATTTAAATCGTGATTAAGAGAGATGCGGAAAGGACTACCTTTCTGTTTGGGTGGTCTGAAATCGCCAAGCCGGGTTTTTCGGGTGGGTGTAATACGCAAGTTTATGTTTTCCTTTTCTATACTGCTACATACCAATTCAATTGATTTTTCTGGCAGGAAACGTTTGAGGAGGTTTTTTTCTTCAGGCTTCATAAGTGCTCATTTTGTGCACAGCAGGCAAAACGTAAGACCATGACGGACATTCATTACATCGTTTTTTCTTCTTGGGCTGTTGAACCGGTCTGTGTGGGCTGCGAAGACTTGAACAGGCACAGCTTAAAAAAGATAGTAACAGAACAATAAAAAGCTTTTTCAATTAATCAGGATTTTCAAATTATGACAAAACTAAACTTTTTTATTGTATTGTTTTTCTGTTACTAAACAGGACACTTATACCAAGTTGTAACAGGCTAATTTAAGCATATTTACGTATAAATAAATGAAAATCAACAAACAACAACATATGCAATTTTTTACATATGAAAAATTGATTTATTTTTGTAATCTTATTAACTCAAACTTAAAAACAAGATTAAAATGAAACAAATTGGATTTGCTATTGCCGGTTTAATTGTTGGTGTTGCGCTGGCATTAATTATTGTAAACAGTATGGCACCAAAACTGATGCTCATCGAAAGCAAAAGCCCGTATGATTTTAAAACTACAGTAGAGCGTTTTGAACAATCTGTAGCCGAAGCAGATTGGAAAATTCCTGCTGTTCATGATTTGCAGGCCACCATGGACAAATTTGGTCATAGTGTGCGGGCAGTAAAGGTTTATGAGCTTTGTCATCCCGATCACGCAGCAAAAATCCTTAAAGAAGATGAGGAAAGAATTGTAAGTAGTATGATGCCATGTCGGGTAGCCATTTATGAGCGTGCTGACGGCAAGGTGTATTTTTCGCGGATGAACTCCAAATTAATGGCTGGCATGATGGGCGGAATTATTGAGGAGGTGATGGCAGAAGCCTTTGAAGAAAATGAGGCAATTATTCAGGCTGTTATTAAAAACTAGCTAGTTCGGAAATAATGTATCATTCCTGGATTTTGGAACTCATTGTTTAGTAATTTTACCTCACAAACCAAAACCGGACTTATGCGTAAAATTTTATTGGGATTACTGCTGTTTTCAGCAAATTTTGCCCTTGCACAAAATAATTACAACGCTTGTGGCAGCCAAAGCGGATTGTGGGAGTATGATACTGTTTTTGTGAGTTGTGATGTGATTGTTCCGGCCGGCGAGCAACTTGTTATTGCGCCAAATACAACCATCATTTTTGACGGTTATTTTAGTATCCATGTATTGGGCAGTGTGGATGCACGTGCAAGCTACAACCAGCCTGTAAGTTTTACAATTGTTGATACCACTGGATTTGCAGATTTTCACAGCACGGCTGGCGGCTGGAATGGTTTTCGGTTTGAGCAAACTTTGCCCGAAAGCGATTCTTCCGTTTTTGAGTTTTGCCGGTTTTATTATGGCAAGGCAGCCGGCGATTCGGCCAATGGCTATGGCGGTGCTTTCAGGATTGATAATTTCAGTAAAATCAGGATGGAACAGTGTTTATTCGATCATCACTATGCTTTTTATCGCGGTGGTGCAGTTTATGCCAACAAGGCTGATATTTTGATCAGAAAATGTGAATTCCTGAATAGTTTTGCCGGCAACGACGGAATGGATTATGGCTATGGCGGTGCTGTGGCATTCAGGGCGTCCCTTCCGGAAGTTTCGGGCTCTTATTTTGAAGCCAATGCTTCTACCGGTGTGGGCGGCGCATTGTCTTTTGAGTTTTCTGACCCAAAATTGGTCAATTGCGAGTTTTATCAAAATTATAGCGCATTGGGTGGCGCAATAGGCTTTATCCGTGCAGAGCCACAGCGACAGGTAGCCAATTTGCTCATCCATCAAAACAGTTCTACTTTTTTTGGTGGTGGAATCGCCTGTCTGGAGGCTTCGCCACATATGACGAACCTTACGATCATAAATAATAGTTCTGCTATGGGTGGTGGCTATTATTGTAATGAACATGCCGATCCTGTTTTGGCTAATAGTATTTTATGGAATAATTATGCCGGCGATACTTTAGGTTCTCAGGTGTGGATTTGGGATGTGTTTTCTGAGCCTGAGTTTCATTATTGTAATATTCAGGGCGGGCTCGACTGGTTTGGCGGAAGTTCATTTATAGGTGTTTACGAAAATAATATCAATGCTGATCCCCTTTTTATTGAACAGTTTTGGCTTATTGATAGTAGTCCGTGTTTCAATGCCGGAACACCTGATACTACGGGATATTTGATTCCACCAACAGATATTTTGGGTATGCAACGCATTCAAAATGGTCGGATTGATATGGGTGTGATGGAGTTTACGCTTTTAGCTATTGACGAACAAAAATTGAAAACGAATGCGGTGTCTGTTTTCCCCAATCCGCTGAATAATAATAGTGTATGTGAGTTTGAGCTTTCGCTTCCTGGAAACTTACAGCTCAGCATTTTTGATTTGAATGGTCGATTGGTTTGGCAACAAATACATGAAAACCTGTCCGCCGGAACACATCGCTTTTCGCTGGAGGATTTCTTAAAAAATCAACCCAAAAATAACAGACCCTGGCTGCTGAAAATTACTTCCGGTTCGCAAACGCTTGCCAGCAGGTTGATCTATTAGGGCAGTATTTTGTGTAATTTTGATCAATGAAAAGATCGTTTTAATGAAAAAATGGTTAATGCATTGATCGATATCAGGCCTGAAACTACATTCCTAAACAGAAAAGATTTTAAGAAAAAAATACCATGATTAATTATCAACCCGCTTCAACACGTTATGATCGTATGCCTTATAACCGGTCAGGTCGTTCTGGTCTAAAACTTCCGGCCTTGTCCCTGGGTTTGTGGCATAATTTTGGAGACATTGATGATTTTAAAGTGGCTGAAGATATAGTTTTAAATGCATTTAATCAGGGTATTACACACTTTGATCTGGCCAATAATTACGGTCCGCCAGCCGGAAGCGCCGAAATAAACTTTGGAAAAATCCTGCACCGAAACCTAAAACCATTTCGTGATGAGCTGATTATTTCTACTAAGGCAGGTTATGGAATGTGGCCTGGTCCATACGGAGAATGGGGAAGCCGAAAATACATGCTTGCAAGTCTCGACCAAAGCCTAAAACGTATGGACTTGGATTATGTGGATATCTTCTACTCGCATCGCTACGATCCCGAAACGCCTTTGGAGGAAACCATGACAGCCCTTTCCGATACAGTAAAATCAGGAAAAGCACTATATATTGGGATTTCAAACTATCCGGCTGGGCCTAGCAAAAAAGCTTTTCAATTGCTTCGCGAATTAAGAACGCCTTGCCTGATTCATCAGCCACGCTATTCAATGCTTGATCGTTGGGTAGAAGATGAATTGCTCGATTTGCTTGAAGAAAATGGCGTAGGCTGTATTGCTTATTCTCCTTTGGCGCAGGGATTGCTTACCGATCGGTACATTAATGGTATTCCTGCCGATTCACGGGCAGCACGTGAAGTTTTCCTTTCGAAAGAACAGGTGAATCAGGTTTTTCGAAAAATTGAAAAACTCAATCAAATTGCACAAAACAGAAATCAAAGCCTGGCTCAAATGGCGTTGGCTTGGTTGTTGAAAGACAAAAGGCTTACGAGTGTTTTAATTGGAGCCAGCAGTACTGCTCAGCTGGAAGCAAATTTAAAATCACTTCAAAACACTAATTTTGATACGGAAGAACTTAGTATTATTAACCAGGTTTTATCTGAAAACTGAGATTTGAATTGTTTACCTGAAAAGTTGATAACCAGATAAAGGGCTTTTTACTGCGATTGTTTACTTTTGTTATCGAAAGTTTGCTTTGAGAGATAATAATAAATGAAATTATACATTAAAGCCGGAAATATCCGGAAGAATTATTTAGTAAAATTAATAGATAAAGAAATGAAAAGAACCCTCTGGATCAGCAGTTTTGTCTTGTTGATTGCGCTCACCTATGTTTTTTTAGAACCTGTCATTCAGGATTTTATAAAGGAATCAAAAAGAACTGCGTATGAAAATCAACTGCATGAAGTGCTTAAGCAATTACCCACACAATCGCGGGAACTGGACACCATAGCAAAAGCAGATCGACCTGATGTTGCTGCATTGCAAAACTATTTTCAAACACTTGATCCTGCTTTGGGTGTAGTACCTGTTAAGAGACAATACAGTGCTTATGAACAGGCACAGATACTTCAGAATCAATCCACTCGGAATCGCGAATTAATGTGGGAGGGAACACGTGCTGATATGGGAGGCCGCACACGAGCCTTGCTTTTTGATCCTAATGATAGTCAGGGAAAGAAGGTTTTTGCCGGAGGTGTTACAGGAGGACTATGGGTAAATTATGATATTCTTGATTTGAGCGAAGACTGGGAACCCATAGGCGATTTTTATCCTAATTTGGCCATCAGCAGTCTTACATATGACCCCACAAATTCATTGGTATTGTATGCCGGAACAGGAGAAGCACAAACGGCACGTATCATTTATCGCGAATCCAGTGGATTGGGTATGGGAATTTTTAAATCGGAAGATGGAGGGGATAGCTGGGAAATTATGCCTTCTACTGCTGATTTTGCTTATGTAACGGATGTTAAAGTAAGAGATGAGGATGGTGTAGGTGTAATTTATGCTGCTGTTGTATCGGGTAGCTATCAGGGAGCGGATCATCAAAGCGAGCCATCAGATGGATTGTATCGTTCAACTGATGGGGGCGAAAGCTGGGAGCAGGTGCTGCCAATAATTCCTGAAACAGACGAGCCCTATGCTCCTGCCATGATTGAAATAGCATCCAATGGTCGCATATTTATTGGAACTACCGAAAACCTCCAGAAAAAAGGTGGGGCAACTGTTTTGTGGTCAGATGAAGGAACGGCTGGAAGCTGGACGGCTTTTGAAGACTATAATACAATTATTGAAAATGAAAATTATTATAACATTCCTGCCCGAACCATTATTGCCAGTGCACCCAGCGATCCGGATATAGTTTATGCCCAATTTGCAGCCGGGTACCTCAATAGTGAGAATGGATTTTATCATTATCGCGGCCGGTATATGGCAAAATCAACTGATGGAGGCGAAACCTGGTCAACAATGAACAAACCAGCCAACGATTGGAGTACATTGGCCTGGCACGCTTTTATCCTTAAAGTGCAGCCTGATGACCCCAATTCTTTATTTACAGGTGGTTTGGATCTTTGGAAAAGCTCCAACGGCGGTCAGAGCTGGAATCATATTTCTGATTGGGTGCTGATGTATTACGGGGGAGGAGATGAATATGTTCATGCCGATCAGCATCAAATTGCTTTCAGACCGAATGATCCAACAACGGCAATTTTTGGTTGTGATGGCGGTGTATTCCTCTCAGAAAATGCCCATTTGAGCATTCCAACTTTCACAGAACGTAATCAAAATTACAACACGCTGCAGTTTTACAGCGGTGCTATTAACCCAACAGCTGGTAGCCAACAATTACTTGGCGGTTTGCAGGATAATGGCAGCCTGAAATATACAGGCAACACGCTAGACATCAATGATATGATAAGTGGCGGAGATGGAGCAGCCTGTTTTTGGGATCAAAATGAATCCAACCTTTACATCACTTCTGTGTATTACAACAGATATTATTTCTATAAAAACAACAATCAATACGATTATATTGATGGTGGTTCAGGAACTTTTGTTTCACCGGCTGATTATGATTATATTAACAATATCTTATATACCAATGCCGTAGATTTTCTGGGAAATTATGCCGGAAGAATATACAGGATAACAAATGTTGGAAGTCAGGTATCCGGAGGCTTTATTGATTTGGGTACCTTTAATACGATACCTTTTTCACATATTGCCTGGTCGCAGCATTCTACACTCGGAAACAGCACCATTTTTGCAGGCACAGGTTCTGGAAGGCTTTACAAAGTTGAAAATGCCAATACCAGTCCGGCAGTCACCGAAATAGGCAGTCCCGATTTTCCATTGGCCAGTGTATCTGCTGTTGCCATTGGAGGTTCTGAGGATACCCTGATGGTTAGTTTTTCAAATTATGGCGTATCAAGTATCTGGCTCACATTTGATGGTGGAGAAAACTGGCTGGAGCGCGAAGGAAATCTTCCTGATATGCCGGTTCGCTGGGCCATCCTGCATCCCGAAAATTCAGAACAGGCTATGTTGGCAACCGAAACCGGAATCTGGACAACCAATATGCTTTTTGAAGAAGAGCCGCTTTGGGAACCTTCCACAGAGGGTATGGGTAATGTAAGGGTTGATATGCTTCGGATGCGTTTAAGTGATAATACCGTTATGGCAGCATCACATGGAAGAGGATTGTTTACGGCAATCTGGGAAAAAGAGGTTTACACTTTTGAAAGTGAAACACCATACCAAAGTGATTCATTTGTGGTATATCCTAATCCGGTGAGTGATTTTGTGCATTTGCAAACAAAGCTTGAGGGTAATTATGATTTACAAATAGTTGATATGCAAGGTAAAGTAGTTGTGAACAAAAAACTAGTATTGATGTCAGGGAATGATATGCAGATTGATATTAATCATTTACCATCAGGACATTACGTTTTGCAATTAAGTAATGCTAATTACAAATTATCCCAGAAAATAATTAAAGAATAAGTTTAAATGAATTGGTTGCTTTTTTGGATGGCAGTATATCTGGTGGTAGTAATACTACTGGCCTTCCGCCATCTGAAAAGCAGCAATCCCGAAACTTATTTGGTTAACAACCGCAGCACACGCTTGTTGCCATTGGTTTTTACTATCCTGGCCACTTTTGTTGGCGGAGGAACTTCTATTGGCCTGATTGCTATGGGTTATAGTTCAGGCTTTGCAGCTGTAGGAATAGGGTTGGCCTATGTGCTGGGTTTTTTGCTGATGATGCGTTATGCCGGAAAAATAAGAGATTGGGGAGCGCAGGAAAAAATATATTCCTTTCCTCAGTTTATAATTAGCCGATTTAGTCAAAAGCCTGACAATCAACAATCTTTTACCGGAGTTGGCCGGGCTTTTTCTGCACTTGTAAGCGGGGTAAACATCTTCATATTTTTCTTTTTGCTGGCAGCACAATTTGTGGGAATGGCCAGTTTGCTGAAGTTTGGTTTTGGCTGGGGATATCAGTCGGCAGCAGTGCTTTCGGCTGTGATTGTGATTGGCTATACTGCAATTTCGGGTTTGTCTGGTGTGATCTACACCGATATGATTCAATTTGTAGTTATCTTGATTTTAATCTTTTTCATCTTTCTACCTGGAATTTTTACGGATACTGAAAATTTCAACCGCTTGAGTGAACTACCTGCCAATATGCTGAATGGAAGTTTCTATGGCTGGTCATTTTTAATTGGGCTATTATTATTTTTATCTCCTTCTGTTTTGGTAAGAATGGATATCTGGCAGCGTATACTTTCTGCCAAAGATGCTAAAACAGCTCGCCGGGCGAGTTTATGGAGTGGTATTGGGATGTTACCGTTTTATCTTATTTTTCCATTAGTAGGCATGAGCGTACGCATTTCGCTTGGCGATCAAATCAATGCCAATGATGCCACTTATCTTTTCCTGGAACAACACGGCACACCATTTTTTCTTGCTTTTGCTGTAACAGGTTTGCTTGCCGCCCTGATGTCGTCAGGAGATAGTTTCTTAAATATCATTGCAATTTCAGCTGTACGCGATTTTAGCGCCTGGCGTCGTAAAAATATTGATGATTTGAATCAAAGTCAGCAACAAATAAGAATTATGACAGTAGTTTTTGGAATTGTTGCATTGGTTATGGCCCTATTACTTCCTGATATTGTTGACTTGATGGTGGTTGGTATTGGTACCATTGTAATTTTTGTTCCGGTAACAGTTTTGGCATTGCTGCGTAATGATGCACAGCGATATCACAGGGCAGCTTTATGGAGCGTGTTGAGTGGTTTTGTGGTGAACACGGGTTTTTTTGTCTGGGGTGTTTTCGCTCCACAACAATTTGAACCAAAATCTTCGTTTATTCCGGCATTTTTAATAGCCTCTTTTGTTTTACTCATTCGAATAAACCTGACTAAAAAGGCTTAATATGGAAAAACTTTCTGTATGCTCTGACACATACTTCATGCAACAAGCACTTAAAGAAGCAGAAAAAGCTAAATCAGAAGGCGAAGTACCGGTTGGTGCTGTAGTGGTATGTAATGACACAATAATTGCCCGGGCGCATAACCAAACCGAACAACTTCAGGATGTTACGGCACATGCAGAAATGCTTGCCATTACTGCTGCTGCTAATCATTTTGGAGCTAAATACCTCAGCGAATGCACGCTTTATGTCACCCTTGAACCATGTCCGATGTGTGCCGGTGCACTGTATCACGCACAATTTGCCAAAATTGTTTGGGCAGCAGCTGATCCTAAAGGTGGGTTTATGCGTTTTGGCAATTTGTTACATCCTAAAACAGAAATACAAACAGGCTTATTCGAAAAAGAAAGCAGCAGCATGCTTAAACTCTTCTTTAAAAAGAAACGCTGAAACACCCTGTAAACATAATTCATTCATGAGTTATTAACCATTGTTAATAAGTCTTGTTAATTGATAGTGAATAAGAAAAGCTGTTTTTATCTTGACAAAAGCTTGCTGTTTGGTTAAATTTGTATCAACAAGTGAGCATAAAAGGCATAGATGAAAAAACTTG
>NPID01001258.1_pt1 | contig 19409 bp, 20 predicted proteins | sample 8637491 | NCBI WGS metagenome assembly NPID01 (sample SAMN07420843, study PRJNA396082) | bioreactor metagenome | isolation source: sample BA6 brine-fed electro-methanogenic bioreactor BA | place: Japan: Kochi | collected 2016-06-14 | reverse complement strand
TTTTTTCGCTGTATTGGCTATTTTTAGAACTTCAACTGATAAAGTCGGGGGTCGATTACGGAGAGATATACCAAAACTCGGTCCTATTTGTTCAGGCAATTATGAGCAGCCAGGACTTAGCTTCCAGTTTTTTTCGCTGGCAAGTTCACTCTGCAGAATTTTGTAGTATAAAGGAATACAGGCAAAAGATTCGTTTCTTTTCTTTATAAGGTCAGTCATTCCTTCTTCTGAAACCCCGTTCGTCTTAAGTTGTCTTTTCCAGTATTTGCCGAAAATGCCGATCGGGGAAAGCACCAGGGCGATCGCTTTGGCAGCCAATGGTATTCTCTCTGGATCAGCGATTTTTTCGAGCAGATCTTTGTCTTGCTTACCGGTCTTTCCATATATCTCTCCGAGCTTCCGATATCTCTGAAGTATCTGTGAATCTTCAGAAAGAAATCTCTCTCCTTCCATCACTCCCCTGCTGATGCATCCCGCATAGTCTGCTCCAAGTCTTTCTGTAAGTTTCATTAGGTATCTTTCGATAAATCTTGGATTCAGAGTCTCACGGAAGGCGCACTGGATGGAAAACAAGAACTCTTTTCCCGATAACTTCCCCTTCAAATTGTATAAGGACTCAAACAGCTCCATCACCAAGCCTGGCATGCTGTCGACATACAAGGGAAAGGCAAAGAGAACCTTATTGGCAACGAATATTCTTTCTGTCACATCAGAGAGGGCAGAATGCTCTACGATCAGGTTCACAACTTCTAGCTGGAGATTGTTCTGGAGAGAGGCTTTTATTCAACTCAAGAAGTGATTCGCAATTACGAGTGAGTTGCTCCTGTTTCCTCTAGGTGATCCATTAATGATTAGTAATCGCATATGCGACCCCCTCAGGCGGCCTCTCAACGGAATCGAAGAAGACAAGACTGGATGCCATCTCAATTGCCACCCGTTCATAAATCGCCCGAACTATTTCCAGATCCTCTTCGTCTGTATCGATTTCTTTCTCGATCAGGACACCCAAGAGCGGGCAAGTCTTGTAGCGCTTCTTGTGGTGGATCTTGCCGGCTCTTATGGTGAAATAGGGATGGACGATCGGGATCATTTTGTCGATTGCTTTCTTAAGAATCTATGTGGTGAAGCCAAGAACGAGCGATGAGGCAAAAAGAAGCAGGTCGGAATTTACTGCAGGCCCGTCTGTTTTTGACTGTGTCATCTGGAACAATTTATTCTCCAGGAGTTTCGACCCAGCATACAAAACATCCCATACACTGCTTGATCTGCAAATCTCTCAGCTTGAAGTATCGAATCTCATTCTTCTCTTTGAAAGAGATTCAACGAGCTTTTCCAGGTACTCTTCAAGAGTGCCGTTTTCCTCATTGGGGCCGTTCAGAATTGTAATCTTCATTACATTAAGCCCCTTTCAAATATCACAGCCGAACCACTTTCAGCCGATTCATAAAAAGCGTCAAGGAGGCTCTGAACGAGATAAGCCTGTTCAGGAGTGGGTAATTCAGCACTCCCTCCCCGGCAGCGATCGAAAAATGCTCCTAACGATCTCACATAGCAGTTTTCATCTTCTGCAAAGGGAAGAGAGATATCTGCCAGCTCACCGTGAATTTGAGTGAATACTTCAGGTGGAAAGACCGTGGCGCCTGCCCTGTCGCCGAAGATCTGAAGATTCATGGTGGAACGATCCTTCATGTTCAATGCGAAAGCCGTTTTCAGAATCAATGATGCTCCGTTCGCGAATTTCACGAACCCAAAAGCCGAATCCTCAACATTGAATTTACCCGGATCCCAGCTGCCCATCAGGCCGACACCTTTTTTGTTACCTATCTTGCAGTAGGTGCTGGCCGTTACGCTTTCGGGTTCGGGGAAGCCCATCATGAAGAGGGCGAGATCGAGCATGTGTACTCCGATATCCATCAGGGGTCCTCCGCCCTGCATTTCCTTGCTTGAGAAGGAACCCCAGCCGGGTATTCCGCGCCGTCTCAAGAAGCTCCCCTCGCAAAGATAGACTTCTCCAAGATCGCCATTATCAACGAACTTCTTGATAGCGATTGCCTCGCTTCTGTACCGGTAGTTGAAGTTGAAAGAAAGGATCCTTCCTGCTTCCTTCGAAGCGACCATCATCTGGCGGACCTCTTCCTTGTTCATAGCAGGAGGTTTTTCACAGAAAACATGGCAACCTGTCCTCAGTGCGGTCAATGTGGCGGCTGCATGAAACCTATTCGGCGTACAGACAAGTGCTGCATCTGGCTTGAGAAGCGAAAGCATCTCCTCGTAATCGTGGAAAGCCCGTTCTACACCAAATTTGATCGCCAGTCTTTCGGCTCTCTCCGCCACAATGTCTGCAATCCCGACAAGATCGAATTTCTCCCTCATCGATGAAAGAATGGGCAAATGTGTAACCTCGACTATCTGCCCTGCACCGACTATCGCAACCCGGAGTCTGTCGTTTCTCATGTATCAGCGTTCCCAACAATGCTTCTTATGAAGCAACAGGATTCTCTGTAACTCTCGATCGGGTCGTCTCCAGTAACCCTGCATTCAAAGACCACGTTCCCGCTGTAATCGATTTCCGAAAGTGCAGAAAAGAAATAATCAAAATCAAGATGGGCCTGGCCCGGTTGATAGCGGTTGCTGTCGGCTATATGTACGTGCGCAATATACTCCTTGTTCTGCACAATGCTTTTACGAAGATCGGCCTCTTCTATATTCATATGAAAAGCGTCAGCGGTAAGTCTGACATTCGAAAATCCGCCCATCTCTATCAGTTCCGCGGCAGATTGTAGGGTGTTAAGCATGTGATCTTCATACCTGTTAAGTGGCTCGAGATAGATAAAGGTGTCCGTTTCTGCAGCTATTTTGTTCAAGCTTTCGAGGGAGTCGAGCAGAACGGCTGTATCTTCTGAATCAGTTCTAGGAGGGACCATAGGTGGAAGTCTCTTCGAAAACATTCCCCAGGCGGCAGGTACGACTATTCCCTTTCCACCAATTTTAGATAGAGCCTTCAAAATTTCTCCGATGTCTTCTATTGCCTGCTTACGTTTGTCCTGGGAAAAATCGCCGATCCAACCACGATAACCGCCGCAAGCGCTTGTAACAGGAAGGCCGGTGGAACGAACGGCCGCCTTCACTTCGGCGAGCTTTTCGATCAAGAGCCTTCCATCTATCTCGAAGCCGTCGAATCCCAGCTTACACACGAAACTCAGTTTCTCCTCCATTCTTGAAGGAAAGAACTCCTTGTCTTGAGTGATCAGCTTCATATATTCCCCCTTTCACAAGTTCGTCATTAACCGTAAATTCAATGAGTCTTACTGATCCAACCAGATGTATAACAGCTATTTATTTCCTCTTGGGAGCTCGCCATTTTTCACATCTTTTTCTCTGAAATTCGATCATTTCTTTCCCCAGTTCACAAATCGGTCTCATTATCACAGATACCCAACTGTATGTTTTGAAGCGCGTTTCCAACCGTGTGTCCTGTTCATAATCGAACGGTCTTGTTTTCTGATCAGATCACGGAATTTCTCCAGCAAGTCTGCCTTTTCTAATTGAGATTATACAAAGGAGTTTCTTAGTATTCAAAGACTACACACCCTCCGCTACTGCTAGCTCTCCTCTCTCGAGGGAGAATCTATAATCAAGATCATGAGAGGCCAACCACAGCATTTGCAGATAACTGCCGATCGACTTCCCGACTTATGGATGATCATGAGCCTTCAAAAGGCCACTCCGAGCTTGATGCTCAGCTCGGGATTTGTATCGACGTACTTGCAGTAGGCTTCGGCGGACTCTTCAAAGCTGACGACGGGGTTGACGATTTCATCGCCGCGAAGAGAACCTGTGCATATCATCTCCCAGCAGACTCTTTCCACTCTCTTTCTGTTCCACCTCGGATAGTCAGGTCCCGGTTCACTTGCTGCACGGGAGAAGATCAACCGCCCATAATTGTAATGGGCTTCACGTCCAAAACTGATGCCCCCGAGAAACTCCTTTGCCCAGGCAACGTACGAAATTGTTCCCCCGTGAGCAAGACCTCTGAGGGCCGATTGCAGAGCAGAAGGAGCTCCGCTTGTCTCGATTATGCAGTCTGCACCGGTCTTAACGGTGAGCCTCTTGATCTCGAGTCCAACATCGCACGCTTTTGGATCTAAAACAAAATCGGCACCTGAGTTCAGCGCAACCTCCCGTCTGACTTCAATAGGGTCGACTGCTATCACGGGGCTGGCCCCGATCTTCTTCGCGAGTTGGACAGCCAGCAGTCCTATGGCTCCAAGTCCGATTACTGCAACATGGTCACCCGGTCTCACGTTCCCGTCTCTGATCCCAGACAGAGCAAACTGAGCTGGATCATAGCACACGGCGCTCTTCCAGGAGACGGCTTTAGGAACTCTCAATAGACGGTGATTGCCTAAGGCGTTGACAATTTGAGTCTCGCGAATTCCTCCGTAAGAACAGACCCTCTCACCAACACTGTAGTCCTTCACATCCACACCCTTTGCAACGATTTTACCTACCCACATATTGCCGAGATTCCAGGAACCGAACTCAACTCCCTTTCTCTGATCCGGTGATCGGGGAACTAAAAGCTTCCAGTCGTCATCGTAACGTTCGTCTATAAGCGGACTCTCACCTCTGAAATCCGCTATCTCCGAACCGTGCTTTGGAGAAGCGAACTCGACTTCAACCATAACCTCGTTCGCCGCTATCTTCCTGTCCCGGTATTCAACAATCTCCGCTTTTCCTGGCGCAGTTGCAACAAGCATTCTTGGCATTTCCCCTTACCCCCTGTTCAAAAACTGTTTTCCCGTTTCGATTATTATCCCATACGACAAACTACATGCTTCGTTTCCTGAAGACAATTCCAAGAACTGAAAAATCGTAAGTGTTTTTGGGGCGATACGGAAAGGATTGAATGTGTTGAAGGAAGCGATACAGCCGACGGTTTTTTCCAGCTGCTTCTTTTTTGGCCGTAACCTGCCAATCTTGAATCCAGGTTCTACTTAGAGCTTCCCATTGTAAGCCCTCGAACGAGGTCGTTTTGCACTAGCAGACCGAAAACGATCATAGGGAGTACGGTGATTACTGCCGCTGCGCTCATTACTCCCCATTCTATGTTTCTTTCGCTTACGAACATGTTGACCAGAACGGGTAGAGGTCTGGTATCTCTGCCTGTAAGAACCAGGGCAAACAGGAACTCGTTCCAGGCGATGAGCGCGCATAGTATGGACGTGGCCGAGAGTCCAGGCATGACGAGGGGGAGGACAACTCTCCTCAACGACTGAAATCGCGTGCACCCATCTATCATGGCAGCTTCTTCAAGAGAGGTGGGGATCTCCTGAAAGAAACCTCGCATCATCCAGATCGCGAACGGGACACTGAAAAATGAAAGGGCCAGGATAATAGGAAGGTAAGTATTCGAGATTCCCAGATATCTGGCGATCATGAAGAAGGGCAGGACCATGACGATCGGCGGCGTCATTCTTGCTAGCAGGACGACAAAAGCGATCGTGTTTGCATGTTTCCAGTCGAACCTTGCCAGAGCGTAAGCCGCCGGTACCCCAAGCAAAAGGGCTATGACTGTCGAGAAAAACGTTATGATAACACTGTTGATTAGAGAACTGACAAAGTCGGAATTCCCGAAGAACTTCGCGTAATTCTGGAAAGTAATACGTGCCGGGAACCACTTGGGTGGCATCGAGAACTGGTCGGCCTCAAACTTGAAAGAGGAAAGTAGTATCCATGCCAGTGGTACCAGAGTCCAGATTAGCGCCACTGCTATGACTACAAAGACCACTATTCTAGTAAAGAGTTTCCTCCTAAGCATAGTTCTTTCCACCACCTATTATCTTCATGTACAGTATCGTGAAGACCACAGCTATTGCAAATGTCAGCATGTTAATTGCCGATGAAAAGCCAACATTGTACGATTGAAAGGCAGTTCTGTAACCGTAGAAGGCGAGAGTCTCTGTAGCAGTTCCGGGCCCTCCTCCAGTCATTATAAATACAATATCGAAGACGCGCAGAGATGTAAGGGTCCTTATTACCACTGCGACCAGTATCGAAGGCCTGAGAAGCGGCAGCGTTATGTAATAGAATCTCTGAAGGGAACTTGCTCCATCCACAAATGCTGCTTCATACGGTTCGTAAGGGATTGATTTTAGCCCTGCAAGCAATACGAGAGTCACAAATGGAATGTACTCCCACGCATCGGCAACAATCAATACAGGCATCGCCGCAGAGGGATTTGATAGAAGGGGTTTGTCGACAAGTCCTCCAAGTCCAATCTGCCTGAACAAATGGATTATCGGTCCATAATCGCTGTTGAGGACGAACCGCCAGACATACCCAACGACAACGGGAGCGATCATGAATGGGACCAGTAAGACCGACTGAACAATCTTCCAGCCTTTGAATTCCGTATCCAGGGCAAGAGCTATGCACAGCCCCGCAATCAGCTCTATTAAGACTGCCCCCAGAACAAAGTAGAAGGTCCTTCCCACAGTGTCCAGCGTGAACGGGTCGGTGAATAGCCTGACGTAATTGCTGAAGCCCGCCGCTCTTATGCCCAGATCTGGCCTGAGCAGATTCCACCGCAGAAAGGACATCACGACCGTATACGTCAGCGGAATCATGAAGATTATTACTATAAAAGCCATTGAAGGAAGAATATACGAATAACCTCTAGATCTATGTCTCGACTTCATCTGATCACCTATTATAAGAAATGCCGGGTCTTTCGACCCGGCCCCGTATCAAATCAATAGTAGCCTCCGTCTCTCATAAGTCTGTCAACTTCCTTAACTGCATCATTCAAAGCCTGTTCGGCAGTTTTCGTTCCCGCCAAGAATTCCGAAACTGCCGGAGCTATTATGCCGCTCACAATGCTTCCGCCCTCGGGAATCAAAGGTACTATAGGCGTCGGGATACAGTTTTCCATAGCGGCAGCGAAATCGCCGATCCATGGGAACGACTCGGCAAGCGCGGGACTGTTGAGAGCCGAGAACCGTGCAGGTATGTTGCCCGTAGGCGCTGCTTCAACCTCGTTCTGCGTCTCTGTAACATAAAGCAACCACTCCAACGCCGCTTCCTTGTCTTGAGCCGCACTGCTGACCGAGAACCCCCAGGAAATGTAGAGCATCGGAAGTTTCTCTCCCAGTTTCTCTTCTGGCCGTGGGAATCCGATGAAACCACCCTTGCCAACTACAGACGACCTCGATTCATCTTCGACGTAGAACATTCCAGTTGTCCAAACCTCTGCCATTGCGCTGCGTCCACTTATGAATTCATTCAGGGCTTCCTGGAAGTCATAGTTCATTGCAGCGGGATTGGCGAACTGGAACATGTACTTCACTTCTTCTAGAGCCTCGATGCCGGCTTCGGAGTTGAAGATCGGGCGCATGTTCAAATCTAGCAATGCTCCACCTTTTGCCCACAGCCTTTGCATGAAGTGGGTCGCAAGGAAGATGCTTCTTCTTCCCATGAGAGTTACCCCGTAAAGACTCGGCGGCCTGTTGAAAAACTCTGCGATATCTCTGTACTGCTCTAGAGTCTGTGGCGGCTGAAGTTCGTAGCCGTATTTGGCAATGAAATTAGCCTTTTCCGTCGGGTCTTCGAAAAGGTCCTTCCTGTAGATTATCCCTCCGAGTTCGTTCATGTAGGGTACGATGTACGTCTTGCCATTCAGCTTGGCGTTTCTTATTCCCGGAATATCCGACTCGTTGATCTTCTCGTATCCAGGAATATCGCTGATCGGGTAGATGTAGTCGCCAATCGAAAGAGCCGGGTACCAGAGCATAGAAATGTAAGGTACGTCTATCTCTACCCTTCCGGAAGTGTACCCGAGCATTAGTTGATCAAGGTAATTTGCATAAGGAAACTGCTGAATCTCAACTTCGATTCCGGTCTCTTTTGTAAACCCCTCCATTCTGGTCTTCCACGCGTCTGTGTGAATTCCAACCTCACTTGAGAGCTGAAGCGGAACTGCGAAACATGAAACAGTCAAGAGAACAACAAGAAAAAGCAGAAATCTGTTTCTCATAGAATCCCCTCCCTTTGGTCGTTAAACAAGATCTTCGCTGTACATTTTCTCTATTGCAGTCAAGGTGATTTCGATTGAATCTTTCACTGAGTCTTCGATTTGGTTTCTCCTCGGATTCTTAACGGAAAGATCTACCTTTGAGCCGGCGGATTGCCTGTATCTGTTTGCATAACATACACCGATGAAGCCAGCCTTCACGCCGCGCAGGTAAGAGATCACAAATAGCGCCGAAGCCTCCATCTCAAGTGAAACTACCCTTCTTCTGCTCCAGCTCTGGAAATATTCGGGATCGCGTTTGTAGAAGCATGAATGGGTCCAGTTGATTCCCGTAACGATCTTTCTTCCAAGAGTTCTTGCCGAAGCCGTCAGGGACGAGTAGACATCTGGAGAAGGCACTGCGGGAAAATTCTCCGGGACGTAGTAGTTCGAAGCTCCATCATCACGTACACAACCGTACGGCACAACGATGTCCCCCTCATTTACGTACTCTTGCAGTCCGGCTACGCTACCTATCCTTATCAGCACCCTCGCCCCCACATTGATAAGCTCTTCATATGCGATACTTGCCGAAGGGCCACCCATGCCGGTAGAAGTAACGGAGACCGGTTTGCCTTTGAACTCACCTGTATAGGTGATAAGGCCCCTGTTTTCAGCAATCTTTCTGGTGTTGCTAAGTCTACTGACAATCTTCTCAACCCTTCCCTGATCTCCCGGAACGATAACTACCGGCGCTATGTCACCCGCCTGACACTCGATATGATACTGAAACTTTCCTTCAAGTCCGACCGGCTCTCTGTAATCCTCCATGATAATGTCACCTCAAATCTTCTTTCTGAGAACGTGTATTCTGAACACCGCCGTGTTTATGAAATCCTCCGAGTAGAGCATCGGAATGTTCTTGATGTCCCTGTGAACTTCCTTTAGCAACACTATTGATTCGCCAGATCTCATTTCAAGAAGTCCGGCCAACTCTTCGTCGACGAGTCTCGATTCTATTTCGGCAATTGCGTATCTGATGGGATCCTTGAAGTTTTCTTCCAGAAGATCAAATAGAACCAGCTCCTTTGCCTTCCTTCCTTCAAGCGTCTTTAGCAGGGCCTCCGTTTTTCCCGGTATTCTCTCGGATGCTATGTAAGTTCTGGCGAATATCGCCGGGATACCGTCGGCCGCATAGACCCTCTCCGTCAGCACAAGACTCTCATTTTCAGGCATCTCCAGCTTTTCTGCCAGCCTTCGATCGGCGTTGACTACTCGGAATTTGTCATAGATCAGCTCGGGACTCTTTCCAGAGCTGGAGATGATTCTCGTCAGACCTCTCAAGTATTCAATCCCCGTATGTACAAGCCCGCTGTCCTTAACAACAAAGGTTCCGAGACCCTGCCTTCTTACGACAAGGCCGTCCTTTTCCAGCGCCGTTATTACTTCTCTAAGAACGGTCTTGCTTGCACCGTAATCCTCGCAGAGTTTCTCTATTGAAGGAAGCTGCGTCCCGTCACTCATCTTCTGGACTTCTTTCTCTATTTGCGAATATATGATCTCGTAAAGTGATTTTCTTCGTGCCATGAATTTGATCTACCTCCAGAAATGCTAGTCATCATACGTATGATGTATGATGTATTATGAGTATACAAAATCTATTCATTATTTCCTTACTGAATTCCTGGCGATATTGACCGATTCCAATTGTCTAGGGGTGATTATTTGGATTGTTCTCATCCTCTGGCATTATTGCTGCCACAATGAAGAGTCTTTCGCGTTTGGTTTTCGATTCACAGCAAGATTATTCTCTCAAAGTGCATGTCTTGGCTCCAACTAAGATGCAAGACTCATCCACTTTCATCTTTAAGTACAAGGTTATCGAAGATTTGCAGGAGGATGGCGTTGATGGGATTATTTTCGAGGACAGAGAAATCATCTCTAACATTTCTACCACTCGATTACGGTTCAAGAGAGAAGAGGGAAAGTGATTACTTGTCAAATCCTGCTTGTAGGGTCGGCGCCATCGAGCCAGCTTGCCCTTTGGCATTGACGCTCCGAGGACTATAATTCAATTGAATTAGTTAGTATATTTTATTTACCAACTTAGATGATGTCCTTCTGGTGTTTTCTGAGAGCAATCTCCTGGTTGTCAGTCAGAGAATCGAAGGAGAAGAGAATACAGGAAGGAAGCGGGAGGAAGAAGTGGTATCGAAACTTACTGAGATCAGAACGAGCGAGATTCTGAGGATAATCAGAGAAAGAAAGAGTACTTCTCGAGTCCAAATATCGAAACTGACCGGACTTAGCAAACCGACTATATCTTCAATTGTCAACGACCTGGTTGAAGAGGGTGTTGTAAGAGAGAACGGTCTCGGACAGAGCAAGACTTCCGGTGGCAGAAAACCTATCAATATCTCTTTCGCAAAAGACTACAGAAACGTACTTAGTGTTGACATAGGCGGAACCAAGACTATCTTCGCGTTGATCGATCTCGACGGAAATATCCTAAAACGCGACACAATAACCACTGACCTTCTTCGTACCAAGAGGGGTCTGGTAGATGAGTTGAATGAGAGACTCGAGAGTTACATAGAGGAAGTCGGAAAAGAGAAGGTGCTGGGAATCACTGTAGGCATTCCCGGTACGGTAGACAGGGCTACACAGAAGATAAAATACATGCCCTCCTTCGATATCGGAAATCTTGATCTTAAGACTCCGATCGAGAAGAGGTTCGGGATTTCGACGCTGATCGAAAACGATGTTACACTTGCCGCCTTCGGCGAGTCATGGATCGGTTCTGCAAGACAGTTCAATGATGTGATCCTGGTTTCGATTGGAACCGGTATCGGCTCAGGGATTGTCATCAACGATTCGGTTTACAGAGGATGCGTCGGTGGAGCCGGTGAAATCGGCGAATTTGTCACCGATTGGTCTACAGAGTCGAAGATGAATGCGGGATTTGGGAGACTCGAACAGTGGTTCTCGGGATATTCGCTAGAGTCTTTCTGCACGAACAACGGCTGGGAATTCAGCGTAAAGGACCTATTCGAGAAGATGGACTCCGATGAGAGAATCCTTGAAAGAATTACGGGAGGCTGCGAACATCTTGCGCTTGCATTTGCCAATGCTATTATGCTTCTCGACCCAGCAAGACTTCTGATAGGAGGTGGTATTGGCTTCAACCAGTATGATCGGATTTTTCCAATAATCGACAGCACTCTGAGGAAGGTTCTTCCAGAAGAGCTTTACAGACCAGATCTGCTTGTCAGAGCGGCTCTTGAGCCTTACAGTGTTGTCATTGGCGGAGCTTATTTTGCTCAGAAAGAGTTGCTCCTTAAAGAGGTTCTAGGGGGAACTTCAGGATTTTGAATGCAAGACACTACAGGAGGAGGTACCTATGAGAAAGATTACTGTTCTACTAGCTTTGATCTTCGTTCTAATGGCAGGAATTCTCTTTGCGACGGACGTTGCAGTTTTGCTTCCCGGAACCGTTGAATTCTTCAGCGTTCAGAGAGTAGGGTTGGATGCGGCCGCCCAGGAATTTGGACTTAACCTGATCTATGCCGATGCAGAATGGGATGCAGGCAAGCAGCTGTCTCAGGTTGAGAACTTCATCGCAAGAGGTGTGGATCTCGTGTTGCTTTGCGCGGCGGATAACATGGCACTTCGAACTGCGGTAACTCGCTGCAACGAAGCGGGAATTCCATTGATCACATTCACAAACAGTATCGGAACAGATCCTGAAGGCAAGTATCCAGGTGTCATTAGCCACATAGGTCGTTCTGAGATAGGATCAGGGGTAGTCCAGGCAGAATTTGTCGAGAAGCTCTTTGGGAACGCCGACATCGACATAATTCTTATAGAAGGTAATCCCGGTACAACTGCCCAGAGAATGAGAGAAGAGGGTTTTCTCTCTGTCGCTGAAAGAAATCCTTCCTGGAACATAATTGAAAAGCGCCCTATCGACGGCTGGACAAAGGAAGGAACACTTGCATTCATGGAGGCTTTCCTTCAGAGTGGCAGAAATGTCGACGTCGTCGCATGCCAGTGGTGGTCGGGAGCTATAGCGGCATCGATGGCACTCAAGGAGAGAGGGATCACTGACGTAGTGGTTTTGGGCCTGGAGTATGCGAAAGAGCTCGTTCCTTACATCGAAGCCGGTGACGTTTACGCTTCCACGTATTTCTCGGTTATTGAAGAAGGCTACAAAGCAGTTGAGACCGCCCATCTGTACCTGACCGGCCAGGAAGTGCCGAAGTTCGTTGAGATTCAGCAGGTAATAGTCACAAAGGATAACGTGGCCGATTTCGAACCGGAAATGTAAGAGAAATACGACAGGAGGTCGCTGATGTCTGAAGCAGGTAAGATCAATATCCTCTCACAGCTGTTTTTTAATGAGGAGCTCTCCAGGGATAATTCCAGAAGCCTTACAGAGAAACTTTCGAAGGCAAAAAAGGCAGGACTACAAAAGCTCATTATCTGGTCGGTCCGGCCCAAATATCTTTCTTCGCTTGTTTTGATTTGCAGAGATGTTGGGATTTCTCCGCATCTCTGGTATCCCATACTTGCAGACACTCCAGTAGATTTCGACACGGACGCCTTCAAAATCGTCAGAACGTTAGACAGCGGTTGGTCGGAGATACTGGAATCCCAAAAGGCGGGCGGTGAGGAGTTTAAATTTCTTTGCCCCAACAAGGTAAGGCAAGAGGAGGCTTTTCTAAGCCGCTTCGAAGAAATTCTTGGCCTTGCCGACTTCGACGGTGTCTTTCTCGACAGGATCCGTTTTCCTTCGCCGGCCAATGGGATAGGAGAGATGCTTACCTGCTTCTGCGACACCTGCAAAGAGAGATCGAGCGCAACGGGTTCAGCCTTTGAGGAGGCTATTCACGGTTTTGTGAAAAAGCTCGGTTCGAAGGGGGGAATGGACGAAGTACTCGACACTCTCAAAGAGTTCTATAGAATTACTGGGGAATTTCTCGAGTTCAGAAAGTCATCGGTGCTCCAACTGTTAACTTCATATGCCGACAGGGCGAGAAATCTGGGCCTTGAAGTGGGGGTGGATCTTTTCTCCCCTTCGCTTCGAAATTTCGTTTCGCAGGATTACGAGAGGATATCCAGGCATGTGGATTGGATGAAGCCGATGGTTTACTGTAAAACAATGGGGCCGGCCGGACTTCCGATGGAACTTCTCTCTCTGGCAAAGATTCTCGTGGAGCACGCCTCGCGACTTTCGGAGAGAGAAGCGCTCGAGATTATCGGAGAGCTAACCGGCCTTCTATTGCCTGAAAGCTTTGAGGAAGTAAGAATGAAAGGCATCGATCAGAAGAACTATGAACTTGAGCTGAATAAGATCGACCAGATGAATCTCAATCCAGTAACGAGGATCTTTCCAGGCTTTGAAGCGGTCAATCTCCCCCCCGTGTGTTCGGTAGGCCTGGAGGAAGTCAGGAATTATGTAGAGGCAACTCTTAGAAAAGGCCATGATGGGTTTGTTCTCTCCTGGGATATAAGACAAATAAGTGATGAGATTCTCGAGTATGTGGGTGATCGCTTTGAATAGAGATACTGTCGGCGCTAGACTCATTCTCGAAGTGAAGGAGATCTCAAAGAGCTTTCCAGGTGTTAAGGCTCTTGACAGGGTAGACATGGATGTGAGAGAGGGGGAGGTCCACGCCCTTCTGGGAGAGAATGGATCGGGAAAGTCGACGCTCACAAAATGCATTGTAGGAGCTTATCAGAAAGATTCGGGGACCATTCTCTACGACGGGAAGGAATCCAGCTTCTCATCTCCAACGGAATCTTTCAGGCAGGGAATAAGCGTTATCTATCAGGAGAGGAGCCTCATTCCCAAATTCACCGTCGAGCAGAACATATTCCTCGGTGACGAGATGCAGGTCTCGGGTCTGCTTTCAGAAAAGAAGATGAGAAAGAGATTTCGCAGCCTTTGTGAGTCGTATGGATTTGATCTCTCACCGAACGAGAAGATATTCAGGCTCGGGGTGGCACAGCAGAAGGTTGTGGAAATCATGAAGGCACTTTCCAGGAATTCGAGGGTTGTGATCATGGACGAGCCGACGGCCTCGCTTTCGAAGGAAGAGGCCGATCATCTCTTCAAGATCATCTCTCAACTTAGAAGCAAGGGAATTTCGATCCTGTATATCACCCATATTCTGGAAGAGGTTTTCAGAATTACCGATAGAATTACAGTCCTCAGAGACGGCAGGAAGGTCTCCACTCTGAATACTGCTGAGACTGACAGAGAAGAGATCGTCAATCTAATGGTCGGTGAAGTCTTTCATGACATCGAAGTTATTTCGAGTTCAGCAAACTACGACCTTCCACCCGTCATATCTGTAAGGAACGTTCAAAAGTTGCCTAGAGTAAGGGATATCTCATTCGAAGTCTATCCCGGTGAAGTGCTTGGAATTACCGGTCTCACCGGCTCGGGAAAAACGGAGCTGGCCAGGGCGATTTTCGGTGCCGAGAAAGCAGACAGCGGCGAGATAACTGTTGAGGGCAAGAGAGTGAATCTAAACTCGCCGGTAGATGCCATAAATGCAGGAATAGCGTTAATACCCGAAGACAGGAAATCCGACGGTCTCATAATGCTTTTCGAGGTCTTCAAAAATATTACTCTTCCTTCGATAAGCGATTTCACTGCGACGCCCGGATTGATCCTGACGAAGAGAGAATATGTTAAGGCGAATGAATACAGGGAAAGGCTTAACATCCGGCTTGCTTCGATACATCAGCAGACGAAGTTTCTTAGCGGAGGCAACCAGCAGAAAGTCGTAATTGCAAAGTGGCTGCTGACCAATCCAAAATTGCTGATCATGGACGAGGCGACTCAGGGAATCGATGTGAAGGCAAAGAGTGAAATCTACTCGATTGTAAGAGAGCTTGCCGAGAACGGCTTCTCCGTTATCTTTATTTCCTCTGAAGTGCCGGAAGTTCAGAGAGTATCCGACAGAATCCTTGTAATCGCAGATGGAGAGGTCGTAGGAGAATTCAAACGCGGAGCTCGCCAGGACGAGATTCTGAAGAAAGCGTTGAGCGGAAAACAAGAGCATCTAGATAATCAGGTGGTGAGTTGAATGTCAGGACCCGCTGTTAAGTCGAAGTTGACAAGCTTTCTAGGAAAGTACAAAATCATTATCGCATTCTTTGTGTTGGCGCTGGTCATATCACTTATGACACCCAACTTTCTATCTTGGAGAAATATCATAAACATATTCAGGCAAAGTTCGATAATCGGTATAATGGCTATCGGCTCCACATTTGTCATTATCGGCGGCGGGTTCGATATCTCGGTCGGTTCACTGCTGGCTCTTTCCGCCGCTATGGCGGTTGGACTCCAGTCTTCTATGCACTGGTTCTTCGCAGTGATTGTCGTTTTGCTAGTTGGTGCCGCCTTTGGAGCTGCAAATGGATTCCTTTGCTCGAAGATTCATATTCCACCAATCATTGCCACTCTGGGAACTATGACGATCATAAGAGGAATCGTTTATATGTATACAGGCGGTTATCCTCTTTATGTCGATTCAGAAGGGTTTGCTTTCATCGGCAATGGCTACATAGGGCCGATTCCCTTTCCAATAATTCTGCTGCTGATCCTAGTAGCTCTGGGTCAGTTCATTCTTGTTAAGACGAAATTCGGTAGGTACTCCTGTGCGATAGGTGGGAACAAAGAGGCGGCCAGACTCTCCGGAATCAAAGTCGACTTCTACATGACCCTGACCTTCGTTGCCGGAGGAGTAATGGCTGCAATGTCGGGAGTTGTCTACGCATCAAGGCTGCTTTCGGTTACGCCTCTTGCTGGCCAGGGCTATGAGCTGGATGCGATAGCTTCTGCAGTAATCGGCGGTACAAGCGTGTCTGGGGGAGAAGGTTCAGTCGTGAGAACTCTCATCGGGGCGTTGTTGCTGACAATGATAACCAATGCATTCAACCTGATCGGAATAGATCTTTATGTTCAATATGTGTTCAAAGGACTTGTAATTCTGGCAGCGGTTGGATTCGATTCATTCTACAAGGCCCGTGGCTAGAAGATAAACTCTTCATACGAAAAGAGCTCTGAAGGCTAATTAAGACTTCGCGAGATTGCCTAATAGGTTGGAAACTGTAAGCAGGAGCAGTAACAAAAACAAGAGATCTAGAAAATTCTGATAGCCTTCACTTCGTGTGTCTCAATCTAAGCAAACCGTATAGGCCGTGGCCGGCATGAATGTGCCAGGCTGATCTGAAGACTCCACGATTTGTGATTCCCGAGACCGAATCTGGCATCTTGAGTCCCTATCACTCCAGGCCAGGAAATCCCTACTACTGCATTCTTTTCGCCTCGTGATGAAATCTAACCTAATCAGAGGGTCTTCGTTCAACCCGGCGCATGATCTGTTGCTTATTGATGAGCATGAGAGTTATGTTCTTTGCGAGCTCAATGGTCTTTCGATCACTCTTTTGAGTTCTTCAGGTCTATCGAAATCCTGCCTATCTGACAGTGTTGACTTGACAATGGAATCAACTCCCGGAGAGACTTGTGACAACTTGTATTGGCTTATATTCTTAAGTCTAAAGAACTCAATGTACTCGGCCTGAACTTTTCTACTGACTGCACCAAGCCAGACTTCAAATTTGCTCTCTTTGTGCAGATAAACAATCGCGATTTCAAGTTTCTGATCTTTCAAGGCGGAGGGGAAAAAAGCAAAAATACGTCATATCCATGTACCCGAGATACATGGAGTCGGTCACATAGTTCGGGTATCTGTCGGTCAAATACGTTCTTAGATCCGACATGAACGACATGACTCCCCTGCAGGCTTCCAGGATACGCCCTGTGTTCAACTGGCTCGTGTATTCACGGATAAGATCGTTCAGAAAGTCCATATTTCTACTCCTCATTCCACCGGTATTTCTTGTTCTTGCGAAGAGTATCGAGATTGCAGTTCGGGCACAAGCCATTAAGGCAGCATATAACCCCGCCACATTCAGGGCAACGCCATTTTTCCTCTTCCTTCTTCAAGAACAGTTCAATAGAGTTGTCACGAATGAATTCCAGGTTCTCAATCATGCTCATTCAAAATTAAGTTCGGTAGCGCTTATCCAGTGTCTTAAATCATTTGCAGGAAAAGAGTTTACGCTCATAGCAGAAACGGACGCTTCCCTTTGCAAGTAATTAACACTGACCGCCCATAAGACTGCAGTTTTAACCCCTCGGAATACAGCCGGGGCAATACTGTCTGTGAAAGCCTCTTTTCTTGAGCTCCTCCTTCACTGCCTGTTAATTGATGCACAGGCTGCAGTTGATACCGCATTGAGCGATTACCGCCTCTTCCATCGAACACTCCCGTCAGGACCCGTTGAGAACCGGGTTCGCTGAACTTCCCGATAAATCTTACCATTTTCATTGTACTTCTCATCTTACGTTAGGCCCTCTATCAAGATCATAGCTCTCATACCGGGCAAGCTCAATAGGAAGTTAAGAGAAATCTCTCGAAGACTCTGAGTAGCAAGAAGTGCATCGTCTCTTCAGCGCCCGGCATCGATCGGATGTCTCCGGTCATGAATGGACTTCTCGCCTCTCGTCTTGTGTTACGGTGATGATAAAATGGAGTCCCTAAGGCCTAAGGCAAAGGCAGTTCTGTTGAGAGTTTACAGTCATGTGACATAGCATCTACATCTGATGTAGTGTAACCGGACTCGAAAATCCCGATATAGACATTGTCGAAGTCGACATAATCACACATTTTCGAAGAAAAGACAAGGAATTCGAATTGGGTGAAATCCAAAATGACCGTATAAGTTTCAGCTCCCTTATATGCTCCGTTCACATGAACCGAGAATCCTCTGTAAGGGAAGTTGAAGTCGAACTCCATCAATACGGTGTACCAGGTGTTTGGAGATATAAGCATTAACCTCTTGTAGCTCCCGCTGAAAGTATATAAACCGAATCCTTCTCCATAGTCTCCACAGAGTATGTAAGGAGCCCAGTCCGTCCGGTCTCCGACACCGAAGCAACCGTTTGCTGCAACTCTAAAATCAAACGAGATCATACCTCTACTCGCAGGACTCAGCCCAGTCCTGAGAACCCTTGCGTAACCGTCAACCGTCGGATCAGAGAGAGTAAGACCTCGACTCCCTGCGAAGCCAAAGAGGGTAATCGCTCCCTTCGACAAATCACTACTATCGTAGTCTCCCCAGGGCAATGTTGACGGTCCAAGAACTCCAAGTGGTCTGGACTCGAAGTTGTCATTTACGATTCCATAAGGTTCTGTCTTGAACTTCCATATCGGACCTTCAACCACACTGCTCCCATCTTTAGAGACAATTTTCCAGTAATAATCCGTGAAGCTCTTCAGGCCGACTTTAACAAAGCTTGTAGTTGTCAGGTTAGTTGAATGAATAGGTGGATTGGGGCTAGCCCCGAAATACAAGTCATACGTCACGGGATCGCCATCCGGATCCCCTCCTGTCCAGGAGAGAGTTACACTCGCAAAGCTCTGGCCATCTGCGTTGTGGGCCGGTGAAGGATCTGATGGAATATTCGGCGGAGATTTCACATTGATCTTGAAACTGGTCTTCGACTCTCCCTTACCATCTGAAGCGGCCACCTCAATTGTCTTTAGCCCAGTAGGCGCAGTAACTGTCCACGAGTAAAGACTACCTACGACCGATCCCGGACCGCTTACCAGACTAAAATCCAGAGAATCGCCGTCAGGATCAGTGCAGTATTCTGCAAGATTCAATTCTAAAATATCGCCTATGTTTTTCGAAAAATCTGCTATTGTAGACCAGACTGGAAGTTTGTTAAAAAGCGGGCAGCCTGTGAGTAGAAATACTAAAGGAACAATGAGCAGAACAATGTGTCTTTTTCTCATTCAGATTCCCCCTTTGAAAGATCCATGTTTTAGGGCACACGAGAAGAGACATCTGCAAATCTGTGAAGTCACAGCTTAGACAAGGAATAACCTAATTCGCTCCAGCAATTCTCTCTTTTCGATGGTCCGAAACTTTCAGAGAGTGCGCCAAACAAGTAAACAATGATCGAATAACATAGCTGTCAAATTGCTTGATTCCTTTTCCATAACCTGCGAGCCTTCTAGAGCAATCATTAAACGTCCTATAATAGCTTAGCACCATAGGGTTTTAATTCTGCATGCTTATGGAGAGCGTTACAAGTCTCTTTTGCCAATTGTAGTGGCATCTGGTCAATCTAAAGCGGATTCTACTTACCTATACTTCCAGTTTTCACTATCCAACAATCGCTTAATCCATGAAGGGCTCTCACGTCTCCATCATTTGATCTCGTTCTTCCTGCAATGACGTAGCTGCCGTCCAATGTACTCTCTATTACTCTCTATAGAGAAAGCAGGGTCGTAGTCGCTTCCGCCTAGACATT
>NPID01003940.1_pt1 | contig 19448 bp, 14 predicted proteins | sample 8637491 | NCBI WGS metagenome assembly NPID01 (sample SAMN07420843, study PRJNA396082) | bioreactor metagenome | isolation source: sample BA6 brine-fed electro-methanogenic bioreactor BA | place: Japan: Kochi | collected 2016-06-14 | reverse complement strand
TTATAATTGGTTAGTTTTCTTTGGTAAAATATGATTATTTAATAAATATGGTATAATAAAGTTAGGTTATTCTTGATAAATGGAGGTTTTTTGTTATGAAAGAAGCCTTGTTATATGAAAAGTTAGATAAAAAAACCGTAAGATGTAAAGTATGTAACCATTATTGTCGAATAAAACCAGGTTTTAGAGGAATCTGTGGAGTTCGAGAGAATCAAGATGGTATATTGATGGCTCTTAATTATGGGAAAACAATTGCACTAGCAGTTGATCCAATAGAAAAAAAACCGATTTATCATTTTTTACCGAGTACAAAGACATACTCTTTTGCGACTATTGGATGCAATTTCCGTTGTTCTTGGTGTCAAAATTGGGATATATCTCAAGCTTCAAAAGGTGATAAAGTGATTTATGGTCAGGAGATTTCTGTGAAAGAACATGTTGATAAGGCGATTTCTTTGGGATGCAAATCAATTGCTTTTACATATTCTGAACCAACGATTTTTTTGGAGTATGCTTATGANNTTTTTTTTTTTTTTTATGAGGTAATAACCAATGAAAAAGAGAGAGACTTAGCGAATATCTGGGTTTCTAACGGGTTTATGTCAAATGAAACATTAAACCTTATTTTACCATTTGTTGATGCTTTTAACATTGATTTTAAAGGCTCAGATGATGCAACACATCAAAAGTACTGCGGAGGTTCGGTTTTACCAGTTATGGATAATCTCATACAGATATGTAAGTCAAGAAGGCATTTAGAAATTACTACTTTAGTTATACCAGGTATAAATGACAGTGAAGAACAATTGACTAAAATTGCCCAATTTATTGCAAATGAACTTGGTAAAGAAATTCCTTGGCATATTTCTCGGTTTTTTCCAGCTTGGAAAATGCAAGATATTGCACCGACACCGATTAAAACGCTAAAACAAGCTGAAGAAATCGGTAAAAGTTTTGGTCTTAAAAACATTCATTTAGGCAATGTTTAAGAAGGAGATGAATAAAATGGGTTTAATTGCTTCTTATATTTTACCTCACCCGCCAATAATAATTTCAGAAGTAGGGCGTGGTGAAGAACAAAAAATCCAAAAAACAATTGATGCATTTAATGAAATTTCCCAGCAAATTGCTTTGATAAAACCAGATGTAATTGTGGTTTCTTCACCGCATGCAGAAAGTTATTATGACTATCTCCAAATTTCAGCTGGTGATAGTGCAAAAGGCGATTTTAAGTCTTTTGGTTCAAAGTTAGAAATAAATGCAAACTATGATATCGATCTAATTGATGAGATTAATCGAGAACTTCAAAAACTTAACTTACCAGCTGGTACTTTAGGAAAAAAAACAGGTATACTAGATCACGGGACGATGATACCTTTATATTTTGTCAACAAGAATTACCAAGACTACAAATTAGTAAGGCTTTCGATTTCAGGCCTTTCTTTGGAGTTTCACTATGAGTTTGGGAAAACTCTTGATGAAGTTTTTAAAAGAAGTAATAAATCTATTGTCTACCTTGCTAGTGGAGATTTATCTCATAAATTAAAAGAAGATGGGCCATACGGTTTCGAAAAAGAAGGACCTGTATTTGATAAGTCGATTGTTGATATTGTAAAGTCAGGTGATTTAAATCGATTATTAAGTTTTAAAGAGAACTATTTAGATAAAGTAGCTGAATGTGGATTAAGATCATTTGTTATTTTGGCAGGAGTATTAGCAGATTATCAAATTGAAACTAAAGTCTTAAGTTATGAAGGAACGTTTGGTGTCGGTTATTTAACTGCTAGTTTAATGATAGAAAGCAATAAAGAGAAGCAATCGAGAGTTAATACATCTATTCAAGATCCTTATGTTTTACTAGCAAGAGAATCCTTAAAGTATTATCTTATAAATAAAAAAATGATGGATTTACCCAAGGATCTTCCTAGAGAATTAGTTGCAGAAAAAGCAGGAGTTTTTGTTTCTATGAAGAAATTCGGACAGTTAAGAGGCTGTATTGGTACTACTGAGCCAACGACAGAATCAATTGCAGAAGAAATCATTCAAAATGCAGTAAGTTCTGGAACAAAAGACCCGAGATTTCCTGCAGTAAGTTTAAATGAGATTAAGTATATTGATTTTAGTGTTGATGTGTTAAAACCAGCAAAGTTAGTTAATAGTTTAGAAGAACTTGATCCTAATCGCTTTGGTGTGATTGTTGTTTATCGAGGCCGCAGTGGTTTGTTATTACCGAAACTTGAAGAGGTAAATACAGTAGAAGAACAGTTAAATATTGCTTTAAGAAAAGCCTGTATTTCAAAAAATGTTGATTACAAAATTTATCGCTTTGAAGTTATTAGGCATCCGGTTTAATTTAAATAAGAAATCTAGTTTTAATCATATATTCAGAGTTTAGCATAAATATAATGCATTCGAAAAACGTTCTCAGTGGTGATATTTCTAATATTACCACTTTTTTTTGAGTGTTTTAGAAAAAACAAGTTTAAATTCCAATATTATTGGCTTTTGCTTGTGTAAACAACCAATAAAGCAAACATTTTTGTCATTTTTCAGATAATTTCTAACTAGACTATATATTATACAAATGCATTATTGTATAATTAATATGAAAGAGGTAGTATATGAAAAAGATAATAACTTATGTTTTATTGCCAATTTTATTAGTTTTTCTTAGTTCTTGTAGATCAGTATATCGAGTATACAATGATGAAGATTTAAGTGATATGGCAAAGAGAGATTATGGATTTAGTGAAGTCTTAACTTTTAAAATTGTTGGTTCAAACACTGCTTTTGAACTTACAGGCGAAACATATAATAATAGTGGAGTAATAATTGGAATAAGAAGCGGAGTTTATGAAATGGTTTTTGTTCCAAAGATGGCAGCTGAAGAGCCTTTTTTATTAGAACTTAGTTTTGATTTTAACTTAAGACAAATATATGATGATTTAAGAGTGATAGATCAAAGAAGTGAAACTGTTAGAGAATTTGATTTTTTTGCCGATTACGGAGCTTTATCAATAACAATTGATCCATATGAACTAGTTGTTGAAGAAAATCCTAGTTTAAGTTTTGATAGCAAAGTATTCTTCGTTGTAACAACTGATGAAGTTGTTTATTATGTTGGTTTTGTTAATGGAGATTATACAATTTTTGATGCTGATTATGCTGTAATAATCTAAATAGATTATCTTAACGAGCAAAAACAGTTTTCTGTCTTTTAGTTGACGAAATGTGGTAGAAAGTTGGTACTAGTTATGAAATTACTTAAAAAAATAAATGTTTGTATTCTGTTAGTGATCGTAACTGCGTTATCTTTTTGCTTTGGAGTTATAGCTGATTCAGGAGATGAAAGAACTGTATACTTAAGTGCGACAGAGTATGATTATCCGCCGTTTTCTGTAACTGACAATGGTCAAGCAGATGGATTTTCGGTAGACTTGTTGAAGGCAGTAGCTGAAGAGATGGGATTTGAAGTAACCTTTAAAATAGATCAGTGGTCAGTTTTAAAGGAAGAACTTAAAAACGGAGAATTAGATATTCTCCCTTTGGTCGGTTTTACAGAAGAACGTGATGAAATCTATGACTTTACTGTTCCATATATCGTTATGCGTGGAAATATATTTGTCAGAAAAGGCGATGACATTATCCAGTCTCAAGAGGATTTGTTTGGGAAAGAGATTCTAGTACTCAATGGTGACAACTCACAAGAATGGGCGTGGTCTATAGGTCTAGATTCAGAGTTAACAGCTACTACAACTTATTTGGAAGCTTTTCAATTGCTTTCAAGTGGACAATATGATGCAGTTTTAGCACAAGGACTTGTTGGTGAAAAACTTATTAGCGATAATGAACTTGATAATATAGAACCAGTTTACGTCTATGATGACAGTGGTGTAACGAGACATAAACTAAATTTAGAAGGTTATGAGCAAAAGTTTTGCTTTGCTGTTGTTGAAGGAGATGCCGAATTATTATCAATTTTAAATGAAGGCTTGTCAATCATATCTGTAAATGGTACCTATGATGATTTATATCAGAAATGGTTCCCATTCCTTCTTGAAAATCAAGGGATTACAACAGCGGAAATCATTAGATATATTATTTATATTTTTGTTCCTATTTCGGTTTTATTAATTGCTGCTTACTTTATTACCACAAAGAAAACAATAAAAAGAAAAACCTCTGAAATTATGGAAGAAAAAGAACGCTCAGAGAAGTATCTTCATGAGCTTGTTTTGTCAGGTAAAATCTTTGAATCAAGTATTGAAAACGCTCCGATTCCCATTATGATTCATGCAGAAGATGGAGAAGTTATAAATATAAGTAAAACCTGGAGAAAACTCACCGGTTATGACAAAGAAGATATTCCAACAATATATCATTGGACGGAAAAAGCCTATGGTTCAAAAAAAGAAGAAGTCCAAGAGTTTATATCTAAATTATATTCACTTTCTGAAGTGCAATATGATGGAGAGTTTGAAATAATCATAAAAGATGGTAGTAAACTTATGTGGAATTTTCATTCTATGAAAATTGGTGATTTGCCCGATGGTAGAGCTGTGGCAATGAGTGTTGCAGAAGATATTACTGATCGTGTTAGAGTGGATAAAGAACTTAAAGAGAGTGAACAAAGATTTAAAATTCTACATGATGCTTCTTTTGGAGGAATTGCTGTCCATGACAAGGGGTTAATTCTTGAATGTAACCAAGGACTTTCTGATATTACAGGCTATACAATAGAAGAATTAAACGGTATGGATGGGTTGTTATTAATCGCTCCAGATTATAGAGGTTTTGTAATGGATAAGATATTATCTGGTTATGAAAAACCTTATGAAGCTTTTGGTTTAAGGAAAAACGGAGAGATTTATCCTTTAAAACTGGAAGCGAGAAATCTACCTTATAAGGGTAAACAAGTAAGAGCGGTAGAGTTTAGAGATGTAACAATGCAAAAACAACAGGAAAAAGCGCTTGTTGAAAGTGAAGTGCGTTTTAAAACTCTGTTTGAAAAAGCGCCAATAGGTTATCAATCTCTAGATGAAAATGGTCATTTTCTTGAAGTTAACCAAACTTGGCTTGATATATTGGGATATAAAAAAGATGAAGTAATTGGCAAGTGGTTTGGAGATTTTCTAATCAAGGAACACCAAGATCAGTTCAAAAAAAGATTTGAAATGTTTAAAAGACAAGGAAGGGTTAATTCAGAATTTAAGGTGACTCATAAAGATGGTCATGTGTTGTTTATCGAGTTTGAAGGTTTGATTGGTTATAAAAAAGACGGAAGTTTCAATCAAACTTACTGTACTCTAAACGATGTAACAAAACGGAAGTTATTTGAAAAAGAACGGGAAGATTATGTTTTAAAACTTGAAGAAAGTGAAAAAAAATATCGGTTATTAACAAGCCAGATGCCAGTAGGATTAGCAGTACATGAGGTTATCTATGATGAGAAGGGAAATCCTATTAATTTTCTTTTTACTAGCGCTAATAGTTCTTGGGAAAAGATTATGGGTCTAAACGAAGAAATGTATTTAGGGAAAACTCTTATGGATTTGTTTCCAAGTACAGAAANNTTGGGCTGAGAACCTTAGTAAGGTTGTGTTAAAGAACGAATCTGTTCATTTTGAGAACTATGTTCTTGAAATAGATAAGTTCTTAAGCGTCACGATCTATTCTATTCAAAAAGGTCTTTTTGCAGTTATTATCGAAGACATAACTACTAAAAAGAACCATGAGCAAGAAAGAGAGTACTTATTATCTCATGATCCTTTAACAGGATTAAATAGTCGATTGTTTTTTGAACAACAAGTTGTTGAACTAGATAAAATAGAAAATCTACCTCTAACAGTTATCAACTTTGATATCAATGGTTTGATGATTATTAACGAAGCCTATGGGTTTGAAAGAGGTAATCAGTTTTTGCTTGAAGTTGCTGGAATCCTCAAAGATGTATTTCGTGAGAATTGTACTGTTTCAAGGGTGGGAGGAGATCAGTTTGCTGTTATTATGGTTCAAACAACAAAAGCAGTTGCTGAAGGCCTCGCAAGAGAAGTAGCCAATAGAGTTAAATCAATAAATGTTCAAGGTACTCATTTATCAATTGCTTATGGAGCAGCTACAAAAGAGCAAGATGAAAACATACAGAGAATGCTTATTTTCGCTGAAAACGCAATGTACTCTAACAAAATCTTTGAATCACAGTCCTATAGAAATCAATCGATTCAATCCTTGATTAATGCTTACCATGAGAAAAATCCTAGAGAAGAGAAGCATTCCCATCGCGTTTCAGAGCTTTGTGAAAAGTTTGCGCAAAAACTTAATCTTGAACATGAAGATATTAACAAACTTAAGGCAATTAGTTATTTACATGATATCGGTAAAATTGCCATCGATGAAGCAATTTTAAATAAGCCAGGGAAACTTAGCGATGAAGAATGGAAAATCATCAAAAACCATCCCGCTATGGGAGCACGTATCATTTCAACTTCAGATCAGTATGCTGTAATTGCCGATGATATTTTAGCACATCATGAAAGATTTGATGGAAAAGGATATCCAATGGGATTAGCTGGTGAAGATATCCCATTACGAGCAAGAATTATTGCGATTATTGATTCATATGATGCTATGGTTTCTGATCGACCTTATCGGAAAGCTTTAAGTCAAAAAGAAGCTATTGCAGAACTTATTAATTGTTCAGGAACGCAATTTGATCCAGAACTTGTTGATGTATTTGTTCGTGAAGTGATCGAAAATCATTAAGACTTAGATATACTTTTGAAATGTATTTAGAAAAATATCTAATCTATAAAAAAGTTTTTTACCATCATTTTCTGAAGATAAAACAAATTAATAGTTTACTTTGAATACAATATGTTTATAAAGGTCTATTGAATTTTAAAGAAAAAAGATATATTATTTATTTTGATTTAAAATAAAAACGTTTTATTACTGTGTTCAACAACTTAAATATACTTGGAGGGAGGAAGTATGATTAAATTGATTTTTAGTTATACTGTAATTTTATGATTACAAAAAAAATATTTCATGATCTAGCAATCTTTATGATTGGATTTGGGGTAGTTGTGGGGGTTGCCTTTCCTTTTTTCGTTCTTATTACAGGTACACCAAGTTCATATGTTTTAACACCATTGTTTTTTATTTTATGTATTCTTGCTGGAAGTCTAGTTGGCTTGTTTAATGTTTTTCTCTCTAGAAAAATTGTTGGAACAAAACTTTCTCTTCTAGCAAAACATATGAGTAGAGTGGAAAAGAGAATAACTTTAAAGAGTCAAGCTGTTACAACTGAGTCTTGCCTAGCAGAAGATTGCTATTTAAAAATCAATTCTGATGATGAAATTGGGGATAGTGCTAAAGCTTTTAATTCTCTTGTTTTATCTTTAGCAAAGTCTTTTCAAGCTGAAGCGACAGTGAAGTCTTTCACTGAGCTTTTATCAAGCTATTTAGAGCTAGATAAACTTGCTGAAGAGGCTTTGGATAGTTTAAGGATTAATATGGAAGCTGAAGGTGGAGCTGTTATTATTGAAAAAGAAGGTGATTTAAAAATCTTGACTTCTTTTAGAATTCATAAACCTGAGACTCTACTAAAAAGCGAGATAGTATGGAAGGTCATCACCAAACAGAAAAGAATAATAATGGATTTTCCTGAAGATATTGTTCTTACCAATTTAGTCGCTGATTTTAAACCGAAAAACGTTATAGTTGATCCAATTAAATATAAAGATATTACTCTCGGTGTTTTAGTTCTTGCAGGATCTAAACAATTTAACCAAGAAGCATTAAACCTTATGGAATTATTTGGACATGGTTTGTCTTTAGCTTTTCGAAATGCAATTACTTATAGTCAGTTACAAAGATTGGCAGCTAATGATCCTTTAACAGGTATCTACAACAGAAGATTTGGTCTTCTAAGGCTTAAAGAAGAGTTTTCAAGATCAATTAGATACAGCATTCCGGTTGGCTTAATTATGTTTGATATCGATCATTTTAAGTCTATCAATGATAATTATGGTCATATAATCGGCGATAAAGTTTTGATTAATCTAACAAATAGTATTAAGTTAAGTTTACGTGAAGGTGATATATTCTTTCGTTACGGTGGTGAAGAATTTGTTGTTGTCTTACCGGGTGCTTCTTTGAAAGATACAACTAAAACTGCTCAGCAGATTAGACATATTGTTGAAGATATGGATACTAAACATAATTCACAGTCAATGAAAATTACAGTTAGTTTAGGTGGAACTTCCTACCCGGACCATAATTTTGAGGACTGTGATGAAATGCTTAAATTTGTTGATAGTAAGATGTATCAAGCAAAAGAAAATGGCAGAAATATTGCTTTAATTGATTAAATAAAGAATAATGATTAATTTAACAAATGTGTAATGAATTTTGTTATACATTTTTGTTATATATAATTACTATTTGTTAAGAAAACTTTATATTTCTTAGCAAATTTATAAGTTGAGGTGATGCTCTTTGCCAAAAATTATCATTAGAAAAGCAAATCTATCTGACGCATATGGTAAAGGATATGTGCACTACTACTCTTGGTTAGAAACTTATACAGGTTTGATTAACCAAGATTATCTTGATAGTTTGACATTGGATAGATGTGTTAATATCGCTAAAAATCACCCAGAAAATACTTTTGTTGCTGAAATAGATAATCAGATTGTTGGGTTTGCGTGTTATATGGAATCAAGAGATAAAGACTTAGTAGATACAGGTGAAATTACCGCTATCTATGTTTTAAAAAAACATCAAGGATTAGGGATTGGTAAGAAACTTGTAGAAGCTTGCTTCAAGGCTTTAAAGCATTATAGATTTATTAGTTTATGGGTTTTAAAATCGAATAAGATAGCGATAGATTTCTATGAGTATTTAGGATTTGTTAATGATAATGTAGAAAAAGATGTTTTAGTAAATTATAATACAACACTTTCTGAAAAAAGAATGATATTTAAAAATAAATAAAAAAATAATTAAATGGGAGACAATTATGGACAAAATAGTTTTAAAAGAAATTAATGAGGATAATTTTTCAGATATAATCAAACTATCTGATACTTTAGATGATTTTCAAAAAAGGTGTGTTGCACCAAATGTAATATCCTTAGCTCAAGCTTATATATATTATAATAAAGCTTGGCCAAGAGCGATTTATTTAGATGATGTAGTTATCGGTTTTGTTATGCTTTCACTAGATGATTCTGATGTTTTAGAAACAGATAAACCTGCTTATTACTTATGGCGATTTATGATCGGTAAAGAGTTTCAAGCAAAAGGTTACGGTAAAAAGGTTTTAGATATAATATTAGATAAATGTAGAGAAGATAATATTAAATATCTATACACTTCATGTAGTATGGAAACAGATCTACCATATCGTTTTTACATTAATTATGGCTTTGTTGATACTGGTGAGATGGATGATAATGAAGAGGTTTTGAAAATTAAAATACCGAAAGAAAAGGTGTGAAGATGGAGATAAGAATATTAACACTTAACCTTCATTGTTTTGCAGAGAAAGAAATTATTGAAAAGCAAAGGCGGATAGCTGAAGCGATTATTAGTAATAAAATTGATTTAGTTTTTCTCCAAGAAGTAGCACAAACTAGAGGAGAACTAATTAATCCAGATAATTATGGTTTGAAAATTGTAGAATTATTGAAAAGCGAAGGGTTAGATTACTATTTTTATTATGAAGGCTTTAAAAGGAGTTTTGATATTTATGAAGAAGGTTTAGGTTTTATTTCAAAATATCCTTTGAGTTCGCAACAGACGAGATTTATTTCAAATATCAATGATTATGAGAATTGGAAAACAAGAAAGATTTTAGAGTGTAATTTAGATTTTTTTGATAAGAAAATTAGAATAGCTACAACCCACTTTGGTTGGAGTGATGAGCTTGAAGTCTTTGAAAAACAGTTTGATAAAGCCACTGAAGCATTCGATTTAAATTCTCTAACAATTTTAGCAGGTGATTTTAATATTACTCCAAAATCTAAAGAGTATAACTATATTCTAGATAGTGGTTGGTTAGATTTATCAAGAGATAATACTGAATTCTATCTAGAACCCACTTTTAAAGGCGATCAAACTACTAAGGATTCTCAGGTAAGATTAGATTATATTATGACAAACAAACAATTAAAAGTAATTAGTAAAAAAATACTATTTAATGAAAATTATGTTAGTGATCATTTTGGGTTATATATGATATTGGATATATAATTAAGAAAGATTTAAAATTTAATGATTACAAGTTTAAGAAAGCAAGGAGAACATCTCTTAGAATTTGTTCATTTTCTTTAATGAGATGGATATTTATTATTTCTGATATTTTGTACATTATTGAGGCTTTTTGTGATAAAATTAAACTGTATTTATTGTTTTAATAAATGGAGTGGGTGTGATGGATTTCTTAATTCAATTTCAATTAAATCTTTTTACTCTAATAATTCTTGTGGTATTGCTTGGAATAATTAAAGTAAAAACTCAATTAGATAGCTTTGGCAAGCGAATTCTTGAGTATGTGGTTATATTCAGTGGTATTGGTATTATCACAGAACCACTTACTTGGATTTTTGATGGTCAGACTTATTTTGGAGCGTATTTTTTGGAGTACTTAACTAATTTTATTTTAGTATTAATCGCTCCAGTGATTGGTGGTTTAATGCTTTCATATGTTGATTATTATATTTATAAAGACCTTCGAAGAATAAGAAAACGCCTTTACTATTCATATTTTTTTATGTTTTCTTTTGTTATTTTAATTATTAATCTTTTTACTCCTATCTATTTTTCAATTAACCAAACAACTAATGTTTATTCACAAGGTGATTACTTCTGGATTCATTATCTATCAATTGGCTTGATGTATGTCTATATGTTTAGTTTCATTTTGAAAAACAGAAAAAGAACTTTTAGATATGCTATGAATATTTTTATCATTTTCTTTTCTTTACCAATTTTAGGGATGATTATCCAGATTATAAATAATAGATTGTTCTTCGCGTGGAACTCGATAGCCTTAGCTATTTTAGTAACTTATGTTTTTCTTGAATCAAATTCAACAGAGAAAGACTATTTAACTAAGTTGTATAATCGGCAAAGTTATGAGAAATACGTTAATCAATTGATAGAATCAAAAAAAGAGTTTGGAATTATGTTGATTGATTTAGATAAGTTTAAAGAGATAAACGATGATTATGGTCATCAAAAAGGAGACCAGGTTTTAGTTGAATTTAGTAACATTCTAAGCAAGCAGATTTCCTGTTGTAAGTTTGCATCAAGATTGGCCGGAGATGAGTTCATCATAGTCGTTGAAGAAGAAATAGATATAAAATTTCTTATCAAAGAAATCTATCATTTTTTACAAATTTCAACAGACAAGGTCTTGAGGGATCTAAAGTTTTCATATGGTTATATTGAGTTTAAAGAAGGGGATACTCTAGACCAACTTTATACAACAGTTGATAGAGAAATGTATAAGAACAAGTTAGTTGAAAAATTTTAGAAAAAAGCCACCGGTTATCGGTGGTTTTTATTTTTTTTTGATTTCATTGTACTAAGTAGTAATAAGCTGTTAAAGGCGGTATGTTTATAACAATATTATTCCCACTTATGGTTAGGTTTTCGGGAAGGAAAAGATTATTTAACTGTGCCCCGTTAAGTTTATTGGTTTGAATTGTAATTGATTGAACTGTATTGCTGATATTTAGGACATATAAAATTTGATTGTTTTCTGATGTTTTTAACTCAATGTAAACAGAATCATCTACGTATAGATTATCTCTAACACCATTCCATAAAGAATCATAGCTACTTCTTAGAAGCATCAAGTTAGACAAATAATCAATTAAATCTTGTTGCTCGGAAGAGAAATTGGATATTTTCCCATTGGTTCTAGCAACATTGTCTTGAGCGATATATGGGTAGGCGTTTAACTCGCTAATACTAGAGGTTAACCCAGTAAACTCATCACCATACTCATCACCATAATATAAGGTAATAGGACCGGTATATTGAGCTAAGAAAGAAAAAGCTAATTTATGTCTGTCGTAATACTCACTTTCAAATCCGCCAATTTGAAGTAAATCACCAAATCTCAATGTGTCATGATTAGATATAAATAGATTTGGTTGAGCGTAATATGAGTAAGTGTAGTTCATGGCAGATTCTAAGTCTATAAGACTTGAAGTTCCACTTGATTCATCAACTGCTAGAGTTCTAACTAATTGATACCTAATGGGAAAATCAAAAGCACTACGAAAAGCGTTAAGGTCATAAGCATATTTTTGAATATTTATCGGGTTGTCCCATACTTCAGCTACCATATAGCCTAAAGTTCCCCAAGTTTCACCTCTGTCTTTTCTTTCTTGACAAAGGTCTTCAACAGCATTTCTTATATCACGAAAATAATTGTAATCATCTTGATAAAGTTGATATGCTTGATCTAAACGCCAACCATCTATTTCATACTCATCTATCCAATAAGTAGCTACATCTATAAAATAGTCTAAACTTTCAGGATATTCTATCTCACTACCATACCACTGACTTTTACCATCAGTCACGCCGGAAATTGGGTAGTAGCCATGGTGTCCAAAAACTCCATCAAGAAAAACGTATAAGCCTAATGCGTGAGCTTCATCAACTAAAGTTCTAAATAACTCATTTGTCCCAAAATTTGGATCGATATTATAATAATCATCAGCGAAGTAGCCTGTTGATCTTCCGCGTTTTTCATATTCACTAAAGCCATCATAATCCTTTGACTCAAAAACAGGAGTTAACCAGATAGCATTCATCCCTAAACCTTCTATATAAGGTAAAGCATTTATTATGCCTTGAAGATCTCCGCTGTGATTGCTAGGACCGTAGCCATATTCATATCCGTTTGGAATACCATCTTGAAAAGCGGATACATAGATTTGATAGATTCTTAAATTATTAAATTCTTCAATTTTTGTTAGGTTTCTAAGACTTTCGATGAAACTTACTGTAGTGTTTTTGGTTATTGATACATCTTTTATCTTTATGAAATATGTTACATTACAGTCAATTACTTCTGTGGAACTAATAGTATTATCAAGAATCGTACAATTGTTAGAAGTAATTGATAATTGATTGATATAGCTCTCGTTTTTCTCAGAAAAAACTGAGATTCCTTCAAGTAAATTAACAGTTTCACCGGAAAACACGACATAGTCTTTTGTTCCTGTTATATATAGTTTTTCAACAGAAGGTTGATTTGTACAAGCTATAAGAAAAGACAGAAAAACTAAGGTTAATAATATTAATATTTTCTTCATACCCTTTTCCTTTCATTATTCTTAGAATGTAAATCATCTTATAACTAATTATACCATCTTTGTTTTGAGTTATTGATAAAAAATTATTTGATGTTATAATATTATCATGTTTAGGAGGACTCTATGAAGTGGAAAAAGGGAGTTACTTTAGTTGAGTTGCTTGCGGTTATTGTTATCCTTGGGATAATTGCTTCAATAAGCATCATAATGCTTGCGGATGTTATAAAAAACTCAAGGATTAAAGCTGATATTGAAAATGTAAATGTTTTAAACAGAGCTACTTATTATTATACTTTGTCTGAAAGTAATGATGACTTATTTGCAGGTCTCTCAAGTAACGAGGAAAGGATTGAATTTCTTGTTGAAGAGGGATATTTAAATAAAGTTGTTTCTGCTTCTGTAAAAGATACAGAGTTTTTCTGGGATGCTGATTCTTCAGTTTGGGTATATTCACTATTTGAAGAAGCTACTGAAATGATAACGGAGATTGATTTTTCTTTATTTCAGCTAGATGACTACGAAAAGATTGGAGATTGGGATAATTCAGAAGGGACCCTAATTAGTGATTTTGGTTTAATTTTCATTGATAATCCGAGGATTGAGTACACAATCACTGTTACGGGTAAAATTGAAGCAGGTACTTACGGAGGCTTTGGCATACTATTTGATACTTCGGTAATTGATGGGGAAGACACTGGCTATATTTTGCAACTGGATCGTGGTTATGGTAGAGGTTCCGTGGTAATAAGACCGAGAGAAAATGGCGATGAGGGTAGTGTTATTCAATCACACCGTTTTGATCATTCAAATAGTTTTATCCCCGATAAAAACACCTCAGAAGGATCTGAATGGTGGAGTAGTGAGCATGAGGTTGAACTTACTGTTTTTGTTACAGAAGGTGTCACATATACGAAAATTTTGTCAGTTAAGATAGATGGTGTTTTACTTTTTGATGATTTTGTCTATGAGACATCGGTAAGTGAGGTTAATAATTTTACAGGTTTAAGAACTTGGTCAGGCGTAGAAGTAGAGTTTTATACTTTTGATATTGAGTAGTAGAGTTAACGAATTTTGAAAAAGATATTTGCGAGGAGAAAATGATGGAGAAAATTAAAATAGCTTATATAGGCGGTGGGTCACGTCTTTGGGCAAGAAATCTCATGAGTGATTTAGCTTTAGACCCTGATTTAAAAGGTGTTGTTTCTTTATATGATATTGTAAAAGAAGCTGCTGATGTTAATGCAGTAATTGGTAATAAAATGATGAAACACCCAGACTCTTATGGTGGATTTGTTTTTGAGTCTAGTTCTAGTTTAGAAGAATGCTTAAGCGGTTCTGATTTTGTCTTTATTTCAATTTTGCCAGGTACTTTTGATGAAATGGAAGCTTATGTCCATATCCCCGAAAAATATGGTATATACCAATCAGTAGGAGATACTGCTGGAATTGCAGGGATATTTAGATCTTTAATAGCCATGCCAATGTTTGAAGAAATAGCTTTGGCAATTAAGAAATATTCTCCAAATGCTTGGGTTATTAACTTTACTAATCCATTAACAATGTGCGTAAGAACATTGTATCATGTTTTTCCTGAAATTAAAGCTTTTGGGAATTGTCATGAAGTGTTTGGAACAAAGAAGATGTTGGCTAAAGTTTTGAAAGCTGAGCGAGGAATTGAAACAACATATAAAGAAATTAAAGTAAATACTCAAGGTATTAATCATTTTACTTGGTTCAATAAAGCGTTTTATAAGGATCTTGATGTAACTAAGGTTTTTAATGATTTTGTTGAAAAGAACTATAAAACTGGTTTTATTGATGAAGAATATCTTAAAACCGGCTATCCTTTTGCTTCAAGTGAGAAGTTAAAATTTGATTTATTTAGAAAATATGGGATTATCGCGGCTGCTGGTGACCGTCATTTAGCTGAGTTCTTTCCCAACAATCTTTATTTAGGTAATGATAATCCTACTCCTAATTGGGGTTTTTATCTTACACCTGTTAAATACCGGAAGAATCGATTGATTAAAGATGATTTAGATGCAAAAGAAATAGCTAAGGGATTAGTTCCAGTAAAATTAACTCCAACTGATGAAGAGGGAGTTAGACAAGTAAGAGCTTTACTTGGGTTAGAATCTTTCGTGACTAATGTGAATATGATTAATTTGGGACAAATACCTAATCTCCCTTCTGATTCAGTTGTCGAAACTAATGCTTATTTTTGGAAGGATAGTGTTCAACCAATATTTAGCGGACAGATGGATGAAAAGATAAGGTCTTTAACATTGAGACATATAAATTCCCATGATTTATTGATTAGAGCATTAAAAGAGAAAGATATTTCATATGCTTTTCAAGCGCTAAAGGAAGATTTAACTGTTGAACATATCGATAATAAAACACTTAAGAAATTGTTTGATGAAATCGTAAGTGTTACTAAGCCTTATCTTAAGGTTTATGGTATTTAATTCCTACCTTAAGTCAACAATTAGATAATTCTATTGAATAATAGTTAAAAACTCACTAATAAGATAGTGAGTTTTTCTTTAAATTGATAATTTGTGATAGCGCTTTTATTTTTTTAAGTCTTTCTATTGACAAAAAAAAAGAATGATTATATAATTGAATCATAAATTAGGAAACCGATTTCCTAAATATAATCTTTCTATAACGAATTAAGTTTAAGATAGCATCATTTCTATAACTAATCAATTAGATACGACTTAAGAAAGGTTTATATATGCAAACAATTTATTATAAACTGATTGATATGATTAATAAGTATATAAAGTTCAATAAAAAGGGTAAAGAAAATCTAATAGATTCTCTACTAAAAAGATTTAAGATTGATTATAATACCGAGGGTCAAATAAAGAAGAAGTATAGTTATCATGTCAACAACAATATAATTAGTATTTATGATGAGGGAGAAATTATGAAAAAAATTTGGTTACTACTATTGTTTATTACGAGTTTAATGGTTATGGTTGCTTGTGGGGGTAGCACAACTAGTTCAAGTACTAGTTCGACAACTTTGTCAAGTTCTACTACTGAGTCTTCAACAACTACAAGTGAAGCACCGACTTCAACTACCACGTCGGAACAAACCACAACAACAACAACTACGACTGAGCAAACAACAACAACAACCACAACAACAGAACAAACAACAACTACGACTGAGCAAACAACAACTGAAACAACAACTACAACAGACCCTGATGAGCCTGTTGATTTAACAGTTTCTACATCAAAACCTTATATTTTCATCAATACTAACGAACAGTATTTGTTAAGCGATTATGTCTACAGAACTTTAGAAGGTCCAATCACTTTAGCTGATGCAGTAATCACTAATGTATCTGCTGGTTTACAAATTTCTGAAGGTGAATTGACGGCTTTAAGTACTGGATTACATAATTTTGAGTTTTCATATAACGATGAAGGGTTTTTAGTATATGTTTTTGCTAAAGAAGCTTCAGAGACAGATTATTTAGTTTATTCAATGAGTTTTACAGATATGCCTAATGGAGATTTGCCAGAAGGATATACAATAGAAACAATAGGTGGTGGGTCTACAGGTATTAATAACGGATATCTCTATGTGGATTCACCAGATATTGCTGACCCTACTAGAGTATTACTACCAGATTACTTAAAAGGATTTAAAAACTATATTATTGAAGTAGATTTTAGTATCTTAAGTGCGGTTGAAGAAACTAGGTGGGCATCAGTAATGTTCCGTTTCTCAACGGCTAACTATTTCCAAATGGCTATAAGACAAGGTGCTACAGCAACTAACGGAGTTGAATTTGCAAAAGCAGTAAACGGGCAATGGAATGTGCCGATGACAACTGCTTATTCAGAAAATATTAACCCTGCATCAATCTATCGTTTAAAAATAGATTTACAAGGTGCAACTGCTAAAGAGTATATTAATGATGAGTTGTTAATTGAATATGAAAACGCGAGAGATTATAGTAACGGGCATATTGGTGTTCAAGCTAGTGGTGCTAGAGCTATTTATAATAATTTCGAAATTAGAATTCCGGAATCATATATCGACTATACAACAATTGAATATCAAAATGTACCTTCAGTTTACACACCAGACACACCTATAATTATGGCTCCAACAGTTATTCAATTAATCGAAACTCAAGAAGATATTGATCAATTACAAGAAGAAGTAAGAGGTTCAACAGCACTATTTGATATTAATCCAGCTTTTGATGCGATAAACGATTCAAGCGAAGTGCTTTTATCTTTTATGGAAATTCTTGAATCTACAAAAGATAAAACAATCCCAGCATTTAGAACTAGATTACCATTTGTCGCTCAAGGCTTAGCAGTTAAATTGGAAGAACTTGGAGTTAGGGACGTTGTGGTTATATCATCAAATATTTCCGCAATTCAAAGAGCAAGAACTGAGTATAATCTAATAAGAGGGGTATTAGAAATTCCTTATGACCCTGATAAACCAGTGTTAACAGATGCAGATTTATTGCTAATTAGAAACCAAACCAACATTGCTGGAGCAGTTGCAGTAATGTTGCCAATAGAATATGCTACAAAACATAATGTTGATTACTTACAAAGAAGACTTGTTAGCGTTTGGGTTGATACAGCTAATTTAGAAGACATTTCAATTTATCAAGGTATTGTATCAGGAGCAAATGGTTTGTTAACCAATGACTCACTTAATGTATATGATATGTTCCAATTATTCCCAGAAAATACTATGTTAAGATTACCTTTAATTATTGGACATCGCGGTATGCCTTCAGAAGGGCCAGAAAATACAGTTGAGGGATCAGTATTAGCTTATGAAGCTGGTGCTAGTATCATTGAATTAGATGTTTATCTGTCTTTAGATAATGAAATTATCGTTATGCATGATACATCCACTTTAAGAACTACAGATGGAAATTTAGTGGTTGAAAATTCAACACTAGCTGAACTACGAGAATTAACAATTATTGATAATTTTGGTACTTTCCCAAATATACCAGTTCCAACATTGGAAGAATACTTCCAAAGATTTAAAGGAGAAGAAGTAGTATTATTTATTGAGATAAAGAGTACTAATGCAAATATTGTCCAAGCACTTAGAGATTTGATAGAAGAATATGATTTCTTCGATCAATCAGTAGTTATTACCTTCCATACAGCTCAAGCAGCGATAATGAGAGAAACTTTACCTGAGGTATCAGTTGGCTTATTATCAGGTGGATTGGTCAATAAAGATAATCTTTCTTCAAGTGTGTCAGCAGTTATAAATCAAATAGTACCGATTAAGACAACTTTAAATCCATATTATGAACCAATTACCCAGGCAATGTTAAGTGAAATGCAACATCGAGGTATTACAGTATGGCCATGGACAATTAATAATCCAGATTTATTCCTTGAACAATTTGTTCTTGGGGTAGGTGGTATTACCACCGATCATTCACATTGGATTACCGATGAGTATATTAAGTTTTGGATGCCTACAACTTCATTTGTTTACTCACTATCTAATCCATCTACAGTGGAAGTAATGGGTAGATTTGGAACACTAGGAGGGTTTGAATACCCGTTCCCTGCTACTTTGCAAATTATTTCTGGCGCTGAGACTGGTATAACCTTTGGTACAAGAAATTCAGTGGTTAGTGCAACTTCAACTGGTGATGTTTACATCTTGCCGTCTTTCACAACAACTTTATCAAACGGTGAAACAATTACCTTATATTATGATATAGTTCATATTCAAATAGTAGAATAAGTCATATATAAGATTAAATTAAGATAATTATAAAAAAATAAAGGAGGATTTATGAAAAAGTTATTAGTAATTGCATTATTGGCGTTTACATCACTTCTTTTTGTAGCTTGTGGTGGCACGACTACAACAACTACTACAGAGGGAACGTCAAGTAGTACAACGACAACAACAACTACGACTACTGAACCAACCACGTCGACAACTACGACAGAGCAAACAACGACAACTACGACTACTGAACCGACAACAACGACAACGACAACAACAGAACAAACAACAACGACAACAACAACAGAACAGACAACAACAACGACAACAACAGAACAAACAACAACGACAAC
>NPID01004770.1_pt5 | contig 19467 bp, 17 predicted proteins | sample 8637491 | NCBI WGS metagenome assembly NPID01 (sample SAMN07420843, study PRJNA396082) | bioreactor metagenome | isolation source: sample BA6 brine-fed electro-methanogenic bioreactor BA | place: Japan: Kochi | collected 2016-06-14 | reverse complement strand
AGAATGTACATTTTTCCATTACTCCTCTTGAACGAACCGTTACTTCAGGATTATGTGCTAAAGCGGAAACATCGTTTTGATAATATGCATTTGCAAAATGATCACGGAAATTATAGAAGTTAAATCTTCTCACTTTATAAGGACAGTTATTTGCGCAGTATCTTGTACCAACACATCTATTGTAAGCCATTTGGTTTAAACCATCTGTACTATGGTTGGTAGCATTTACCGGACAAACATTCTCGCATGGAGCATTATCGCAGTGCTGACATAACATCGGTTGATTGCTTACAATCGGATCTTCAGGAGTACCGCTGTAATATCTATCTAATCTAATCCACTGCATTTCTCTTCCGGTAAGAACTTGATCCTTACCGACTACAGGAACGTTATTTTCAACATTACAAGCTGTAACACAAGTACCACAGCTTAAACATTTATTTAGATCAATAGCCATTCCCCATTTAAGTCCAGTATATTCCGGCCCTTTGGTAATATCAAAGTTTTCGTATTTATACTTATCTAAAAATCTATTATCTTTTTGATATTCTTTTACTGTTCCTTCTTGTATGATTTTTCTTTTTCTATGAAAATCTTTTACAAAAGTATCATCTAATGAATGATGTTCTTGTGTTGATGCTAATTTGTAAGTTCCATCTGCTTTTGAAACATTTACGTCAAAGAAATATCCTTTTCCATTTAACAGAATATTTGCATTTGTACCCGTATTTTTTCCGGAATCACTTATAACTTCTCTACCGTAGCCAAGTTCAACTGCAATTAAATTATCTGCCATTCCAGGCTGAACAATAACAGGAAGTTTTACATTTTTACCATCAGTAGATACTTCAACTAAATCATTCATTTCTACATTTAATGATTTTGCAGTAAGAGGTGAAACTGCGGCAAAATTATCCCATGCTACTTTTGTAACCGGATGAGGCATTTCCTGAAGCCAGCCATTACCGGCAAATTTACCATCACCAATGTAATAGCTCTTTTGAAGGTGAACTAAATGTTCAGANNATAGTTAAACTGATTTGCTGAGGTTTCATTGTTTAATTGAACTGCTCCATCATGAAGTGATGCAAACCAAAATCTATCGAATGCAGCAGGAGTATTTAACCTTGAGTAAACATTTTCCTTAAAACTATTTTTTAGATATTGATGATAAGCATCATCAGAATTTGCTTCTGAATGACCATTTACCCAAGTAAGAATAATATTTTCTTTCTGTCTTGTATCAAAAATCGGATTAATAACCGGCTGCTGCAATGAAATCAAATTACTTCTACTATTGTAATCTCCCCAGCTTTCAAGTGCATGATTTATTGGAAGTACATAATTAGAAACTGATGATGTTTCATTTTCCGAATCAACTAAAGAAATTTTTGTTTCTACTTCATTTATAAATGAAGCCGATAAATCAAAAACCGGATTTGCATCAGCATTAATTATTACAGAAACAGTTTTGTTTTTAATTTTAGATTCTAACTCTTTCCAACCATCTTTTGAGGAATGTTTTATTAGCTCATTATTAATCGAATTATAATCATAAAGTGCTGAATTTTCTAAAACATCATTCAAGTAATTCACAAGAATATGAGTTTCTTCAGATAATGAATTACCGGCTAAAACAATTGATTTACCTTGGTTATTTAATAAATCTTGAACTAATGTAGAATATTTTTCTTGATCAAATCCATATTTTGTACAGAAATCTTTACCTGAGTATGATTTAGAATATATAGATTTTCCATTCTTATTTGTGATTTCTGTAATTAAAGAAAGTACAAAATCTTTTTGATAATCAGGACGAAGTCTGAATCTATAATCAGCATTCATTCCGGTTAAACTCATCATTCCTTCAACAACATAAAGTCTGTTAAAGTCTATTGATTGCATTACATCTCTTTTTGCAGCATACTTTCTGGCTGCTTCAATATAATTTCCTTCTTTACCTAAGAAATCAGATTCTAAAGAAAGAATAATATTTGCTTCATCCAACTTAAGAGACGGATAATTTCTTGTTCCGTATGATTTTTCCCAAGCATTTCTCTTATTCAAATCATCAAACATTTCATAAGAGTAAATCTTCAATGTCTTATACTTTGTTTGAAGTTCAGTTAAAAGATTTTTATAAGTCGGTGAAGTAACTGTTTTCGTTATCAGAGCAATTTCTTTTCCATCTGAAACCGCTTTATTCAAAATATCTATAATTTCAGAATCGATTGATTTCCAATCAACTTTTCTTCTGTTTTTGTGAGCTCCGGAAAGTCTATCAGGATCATAAAGATTTAGAATACTTGCCTCACCGGTTGCACAAATTTTACCTTTGTTAATTGGATTGTCAGGATTACCATCTAATTTGATCGGTCTTCCTTCACGTGTTTTAACTAAAACACCGCAATTGTTTGAACACCCTGTACATGTTGATGCATAAAAATTTGGTTTACCAGGTATAATTCCTTCAGGTCTCTTATTGTAGGCAATAATTTCCCCTTTATCCTGGTAATCTGAACATGCTGTTGCAGTAAATGCTGCTGAAGCAGTTAATAGAGCTAAGAAATTTCTTCTTGAAATCGGAGATAATTCAGAAGGATTAAAATCTTCGGTTACACCATCAGCAAATTCATTCGACTTTGACTTTAAAACATCGGGATCGTTATAATATTCCTTTAAGCTCTTCCAGAAATTTTTATCATTTTTTATCTTAGACATATTTACCTATCTACTTCTTTTAACAGCTTGATTATGAATTTTTACTTTACTTACTGAATTAACATTACTTTTTCTATTACCGGCAATCAGCTTTACTGGAAAAGAATTTAAAACTGAAATACCAATAGCACCTAATGTTATATTCTTAAAAAATCTTCTTCTATTTTGAATTTTCATTTTCATTATCCCTTTTAACGATGACAAGCAGCGCAGTTATCAGGACCTTTTTTAACATTTTCTAAATAAGGAAGTTGTTCTTCCGGATTTCTATGGCAATCCAAGCATGCAGTCATTGTAAACGGTTTTACCTGCTCAATAACATCCATTTCTTGAACATTACCATGACAACTTTCACATGTTATTCCCGCATTAACATGAACCGAATGGTTAAAGTAAGCATAATCCGGTACCTTGTGAACTCGTTTCCAAGGTAAAGGTTTACCTTCTTCATAATACTGAGTTAGTTTAATAATTTCAGGTTTGTTTTTTCTTGCAACTGCATGACAATTCATACAAGTATTTACAGAAGGCACAATTGCATGTCTTCCTTTTTCAACACCAACATGGCAATATTGACAATCAATAGCCATTTGTCCGGCATGAAGTTTATGAGAGAATTTAATTGGCTGCTCGGGTGCATAACCAACTCCATCTCTCTCTGCCCGCGAAACATAAAATGTTGTAACAAATGATGCAGCTATTACAAAGAGCATTAGTGGAAGACGTATTTTAAGCGTGTAATCTAGTAGAGACTTTTTCATTTTTCCCTTTAAAGAAAATACATCAACTTGATTTTTTATTGGTAAGTGATTTTTTAATTTTTTTGAAAAGCTTCAATGTTAGCAATACCTAATTTTATTAGCAAAAAAATAATTTAGATAAAAGGTATAAATAAATTGCTAAACCCAAAAACGAAAAATAAGAATTAAGAAGAAAAATCCAAACTAATAAAATACTTTTTGTAGTTTTTTTTCAATATTTAATATTGAGTTTCGGTTGTTACAGAGCCGTCTAAATTAAAAACTCTTTTAAATAACAGTATCCCTTTTTTATAATATTCCTCACAGCTTACCGCGCCATTGTCATGATATCGTTTTGATAAACCTTCTAATGCACCTTCTCTGTAAAACTCTTTCGCTTTTATTTTTCCATTTTGAAAATAATAATTAGATATTCCGTCAAGCTTGTAGTTTTTATAATTACATTCAGCTTTTATTTTTCCGTTTTCGTAATAGTAAACTACTTTTCCCTCTTTAATTTTTTTGGGAGATTCACCAATATTTACCCTATAAACAACGGAAGGCTGCTCATTTAAATTCGGAGTTGAATTTAAAATCTTAACTTTCAGAAAATTCTTAATTCTTTTGCTGATTGAATATATTATCATTTACTTGCCGGGCAAGATTTAGTTTTTTCTTTTGATTACAAAATCTATTAATGCTTCTAAAGCTATTTTGCTTTGTGAATCATCGAAAATTTCCAGTGTCTTTTTAGCCTTTTGAGAAAATTGTGAAGCAACTTCCAGAGAATATTCAATTCCTCCTTTTTGCTTAACAAAATCAATTACTTCCTTAATTTCCCCTTTTTTATCAGCATTTTTAAGAAGTTTTTTAATTTTTGCAGTTTCTTCTTTCGAAGAAAGATTCAAAGAATAAAGTAGTGGAAGTGTAATTTTTCGTTCTTTTATATCACCGCCCAGAGGTTTACCAATTAAAGATGTTGATCCAACATAATCCAAAACATCATCAATAATTTGAAATGCCATTCCAAGATTTTCGCCGAATAATTTCATAGCATCTGATTTTTCCTTTGAAACTCCGGCACTTAAAGCTCCAATTTCACAGCATGTTGAAAGTAATGAAGCGGTTTTATCTGAAATTATTTTGAAATATGTCTCTTCATCTATATCAAGTTTTCTTGTTTTACTTGTTTGAAGTAACTCCCCTTCCGACATTCTTTTAACAGTATTTGTAATAACTTTCAGAAAATCATAATCATCATTGTTAACGGAAATCATTAAACCTCTTGCAAGTAGATAATCCCCCATTAAAACAGCAACTTTATTTTTCCAAATAGCATTAATTGAAGGAAAACCTCTTCTCTTCTCCGCATTATCAACTACATCATCATGAACCAGAGTTGCAGAATGAAGAAGTTCAACAAGAATTGCACCTCTGTAGCTTCTATCATTTACATTTCCGGCTACTTTTGCGGACAGTAAAACAAGCAAAGGACGAATCTTCTTCCCTTTTTGCTTTAAAATATATTTTGTAACTAAATCAACTAATGCAACTTTTGATTTTAATGATTCTTTATAAAGTTGATTGAAACGATCTAATTCGTCTTTTATCGGTCTGCTTATTTCAGAAAGTGATGTTTTGCTCAAGATTTTTTTCGTGCGATTTTTGAGACTAATATACTTATTTCATATAATATTACCAAAGGGATTGCCAAAAGCATTTGTGCAACCGGATCGGTACCGGGTGTTAATAATGCTGATAAAATCATAATAATAACAATTGCATGTCTTTGGTATTTTCTCATAAATTTTGGTGATAATATTCCTATTTTCGATAAGAAAAATGATAAAACCGGTAATTCAAAAACTACTCCCGCTGCAAGCATAACACTTATAATTATTGAAAAGTATTCATCAATTGCAAAATTATTTTCTATCTGCTCGGTTCCAAATTGACCGGCAAATTCCAATGTTAGAGGCAACATAATTTTATATGCAAACATTACTCCGACTAAAAAACAGAATGAACTTATAAAAACAATCCAAACAATATATTTTTTTTCATTCTCTTTTAAAGCAGGAGAAATAAATCGCCATAAATGATAAAAGAAATTTGGGATGCTTATTATAAAACCAATTATTAATGCAACTTGCACATATAGAAATAATTGTCCGAATGGTTTTAAGTTTTGAAGTGTAATTTTAGCTGCAGTAGCCGGGGCGAGTAAAAGATCTTCAACAATAAAATCTTTAAAAATCCAGGCAATTATAGCACCGACAAATATTCCACCAAAAATATATACGAGCCTCCATCTCAATTCCTCTAAATGTTCGAGGAATGACATTTCGGCTCCTAATTCTTCTTCCTCTTCTTCAAAAGCTTGATCTCTTGTACTCACAACTTCTTACTTTGAAAGTTCGGGATACAAAGGAAAAGCAGAACAAAATTCTTTAATTTCATTTTTTATAGTAATTAATTCAGATTCGTTTTCTGAATTCTCAATTGCTCTATTAATAAATGCAGCAATTTTTTTCATTTCTTCTTCTTTCATTCCTCTTGTAGTAACAGCCGGAGTACCAATTCTTATTCCGCTTGTAACAAAAGGACTTTTTGTATCGAATGGAATCATATTTTTATTAACTGTCATTCCGGCTTCTTCTAAAACTCTTTCAGCTTTCTTACCACTTACATTTTTATTTGTCAAATCGACAAGCAGCAAGTGATTATCAGTTCCACCGGAAATAATATCGAATCTGTAAGAAACCAATTCTTCAGCTAAAGTTTTTGAATTCTTAATAACCTGCTCTGCATATGTTTTGAATGAATCTTGTAAAGCTTCACCAAAAGCAACTGCTTTTGCCATAATAACGTGCATTAAAGGACCGCCTTGAATTCCGGGCATTACCATGCTATCTAAAACTTCAGACATTAATTTAAGTCTATCCCCTTTAACGGTTTTAATTCCCATCGGATTTTCTCTATCCTTTCCAACTAGGATTACACCACCTCTAGGACCTCTTAATGTTTTATGAGTAGTTGAAGTTACAATATCGCAATAAGGAACAGGATTATTTAACAATCCTTTTGCAATTAAGCCTGAAGGATGAGACATATCACATAATAATAGAGCACCAACTTTATCAGCAATTTCTCTAAATTTTGCATAATCCCAATCTCTTGAATATGCACTGGCACCGGTTATAATTAATTTTGGTTTTTCTTTGACTGCTAAATCTTCTACAAGATTATAATCAATTAAACCTGTTTCTTTATCTAAAGTATAACCGACTGATTTATAAAGCTGCCCGGAAAAATTAACTGGTGAACCATGAGTTAAATGTCCGCCATGATCTAAACTTAATCCTAAAATAGTATCACCAGGATCAAGAACAGACATATAAACTGCCATATTTGCTTGAGAACCGCTATGCGGCTGAACGTTTACATATTCGGCACCATATAACTGTTTTAATCTTTCTCTTGCTATATTTTCAGCTTCATCAACAAACTCACAGCCGCCGTAATATCTTTTACCCGGATAACCTTCGGCATATTTATTAGTTAATACTGATCCGGCAGCCTGCATAACTGCAAGACTAACAAAGTTTTCGGAAGCAATTAATTCTAAATTATATTCTTCTCTGCCAATTTCTTTTTTGACCACATCATATATTTCTTGATCGTTTTTAAGATAATTAATCATCTCAGTTCTCAAATATTTTATAGTTGAACAGTAATTGATTTACCAATCCAGTCGTAGCATTTTCCTTGAATTTTAATTTCATCACCGTTAGAAAGCTGCTGAAAGAAATAATCTTCTTTACTTGGAATTGAATTAGAAAGTTGAGAGATTCTTGAACCTGCTCTATCTGCAAATAATCCCCCTTTAGCTCTTGCTTTTGCATAAGTATCAACAGCTAATTTATAAACACATTTGTCTATAAATTCAAATTGACCTCTGATGCAGTTTCTTGCAGATTGTTCATATAATTGAGCTTCTATGTAAATCGGATAATCCCAAGAAGGATCTACATTTTGAGCTTTCACTAAATAAGATCTTGCAACAGAAAGTTGATCTAATTTTTGATAGATAATCGCAATGTTAACATAATTATCTCTATTATCAGGCTGTAGTTCAATCAATTTTTTATACGAATCTATTGCTTTATCCAATTGTTCTGTTTTATCATATGCTTTAGCTAATTCTCTGTGATAATTAATTACACTAGGATTTTTTTCAATCAAGAATAATAATGGAACATCAACTAAATCATATCTATCGGCGCGCATTGCAGTTTGAGCATATTTCCAAGCTTTTTCTGGATTCTGCGGATCTAAATCCCAAGCTTTTTTTGTAATATCAACCAATTCATCCATATCTTCTGCAAGAGCTTCAATTCTGGCAATCCATGTTGCATTATCTGGTTCTTGTTCAGAAAGTTTAGAATATAATTCTAATGCTTTCAATTTATAACCATTTTCATCACTTGCATTTTGAGAATATAAAATTCCAAGTCTATCTTTATAGAAAGAAATAATATCAGGATCGGCAGCAAATGCTTCTTCATAAACTGAAATTACCTCATCGGCAGGAGCTCCCTTCCACATTTCCAAAACAAAAGCTTTTCTGACAAGATAGTAACCTTGTTTATCAGCTTCATATTCAATTGCCTTATCGTACAAGTAAAGAGTTGTATCAGTAATTGCTAGTTTTTCATCGTCAGAAGTAGCAACTGAATCATGCATATACCAAAGTATTTCTTCCATTTTTCTAAATACTTTGAATCTAATAAAATCAGTCGGATTATTATTAACTACAGTCCAACCGTAAGGAAGAGCACTTTTATAATCTTTATTTTTATGATATTCATAAAAAAGACTAAACTGCTCGGTTAGATTTACTTCTTGTGCTTTTACATAAAACGAAAAAGCAAAAACAAATAGAAAAATTACTTTTAGCGATTTCAAGGTATAAACTCCTTAATTTTATTTTTTATCTTTCTTCACGAATAAACCAGAGATCCCCAAAACTGAAAGAAACCGACATCCTATAGATATTTTCTTTCATCAAACCATTGGTGTTTGTGCCTCTGATGCCATACATAAAACCAAAATCGAGTGTATTTGCAATTGAAAGTGGTAAAGAAAATCCACCATGAACAGAAAACTGATTTATACTTTCCCCATAAATTTTGTATTGTGTCTGTTCATAACTTAAACCTGCTCTTAATATTATCTGTTCCCAGAAAGACGAGAACTGAGAAGCAAGATTATTAAACTCATAACCTAAACTTATTTTATACAAATCATTTAGCAATGGAGATTTTTTGCCATTGAATTTGTAATTGCTCCAAGGCTGTAATAAATAATCCAACGATAAATTATGTTTTTTATTTATTGTAAAAGCTAAACCGACTCCCATTTTTATAGGAAGATTTGTTTTTACATTTCCAAAGCTTAGTGTATCAGTTCCAACAGTAGTTTGAGCAAAAATTGTAGTATCTGTTTGAAGTTCGGGAGAATAACTAAATAATGCCCCAACTCTCAAATTAGAAATTTGTGATTCTCCTAAAATGTTAGAGAAATCATCGGAAATTAAACCTATTGTAGTACCTAAACCTTTATAAGAATATCTTTTTTGATAAAAGGAATCTCCCAGATTAGAATTAGCAGGAAAATCTAAGTTGGAGTTAAATTCTGATTTACCGGTAAAATATTCAAATGATGCACCAAGAGTAAAATAAAACGGAGTTGAATAAGTAGTTCCGATAACATACTTATAAAGTCCGCCGTTACCTTGAAATTTTGATGTATAAGTTCCTAAGCCTGGATTAGTTTCTTCTGCAGTTACAGAATATTTTGTATGAGAATATGGCATTAAACCAAGTGTTAAAGTAACACCATAAGCTTTAGAAATCGGGAAACCGACTAAAAATCCGCTGAATTGAGCGTCTGAATAGAATGCTGAATTTGAATTATCTTTAATATCTAAACCCTTAAAATTAACTCCGGCTTCAAATCTTGTTAAAGTTAATCCAGCCCAAGAAGCGGGATTATAATAACTCAAATAATTCCTATCAAAATAAGCAGCTCCTAATTCTCCAAGAGATAATCTTCTGGCAGAAAATGAATATTGCAAATCACCTGTTCCGTATCTAGTATAAAGCGAACCACCGTTAGAAGCCGATAATTCTAAAACGAATAAAAATGTCAAAAATATATAGAGGAATTTTCTCATTAAAAGTCTCATCTGTTTGAATAATAAATTGTAATCTTAGGTCTATTTGCCTCAATAGGAGTATTGCTTCCTTTAATTACAAATCGTGTTAAAGTTCTATCTTCATCAAAAAGATTTAATCTAAATCCTTGATAAGCGTAACCATCATTAATTCTTTGAGCAAGTTGTCTAATTTCACCTTTGAATTTATTTCCTTCTCTTCCCAAAATTGTTTGAAGAGTACTGTCGGATAATGTTTTTGCGGTGGAATCAGCAACTAATCTTACAAGTAGTGAATCTGAAACCAGATTTCCGAAAAGTGAGTTTGTAGAATCGACTGTTAGTTCTAATTCAACACTGTTAATTATAGAGTTTACAGGTATTTTTGAAAAATCGAACCAGGTAATTGCTCTTGTTGCAATACCAGCTTGAAGTACTAAATCATCATTTCCAAAAAGATTAGGCAATTGTCCTTCAACAACATGAACATCAGTAAAATCTGAGAAAAATAAAGTATCAACAAATTTATTTGGTTTCTCAACAACTACCCTAATTTTAGGAAGTTCATCTTCATTTACAAAATTTGTAAATGCTAAAAGTCCTACAACTCTTTGAGAAGCCAAAGTTGGTTTTAAGTAAATTCCGTTATTTGTCGGCTCATTATCATTTGCTCTTTTCGCAATCCATTCTGAAACAATTGATTGATCTAGATTAAAAGATAATGTAGAATCATCGATCTGAATATTTGAACCGAGATTTTGATTAGAGTAATCTAAAAAGGAAAGGCTGTCTTTATTAAATCCGGTTGGACCCCAAGTGCTGTTAATTTTATGTACAGTAAAATCTAAAGGAAGATTTTTATCACCTAAGTAATAAGTAGGAGTTAATAAAACAGTAGATTCTTTAATTATCAGGCTGTCATTCTGAAAAGCTGAAATAACGCTGTCCGGCAAATTTACTAAAAAGCTCATCAATACAGAGGCTTCCATATTTTCATATCTGCCAAGCAGAGTTCTAATAGACGAACCGTAAGAAACCGATCTATCATAATAATAAAAAGAACTTTGTGCTAAAGAATCATCTAAACTATTAATTTCCGTAACTTGAATTTTATCTTCATCCGGTATTAAATTTTTTCCGACCGAAGTTGGATCCTCTTGACAAGCGGAAATAAAAACTAAAGTGAATAATGCTATTAAAGAAATATATTTCAAGAATTTTCCTCCGTAAAATCAGCAGCAATAAATTTGCATGCTTCTAAAAAATTACCAGCAACAAAATTGAGGCTTTTTACTTCTTTTTTCAAGTTATTTATTTCCTCATCTGATAATGTTATTTTGACTAATACACTTTTAATACCGGCATTGTTTCCACATTTTATATCCGAAAAAGAATCTCCGATTATATAAGAATTTCTAAGATCAATAGAATGCTTTTCGGCAGCTTCAAATATCATTTTAGGAGAAGGCTTTCTGCATTCAACTTCCGAAGCCGAACTGAATTCGGGATGATGAGGGCAATACATGATATCAGTTAAGCTAATATTTTCTTTTTTCAACAGACTTAATAATTTATTATTAACCGCAATTACCTGCTCGTGAGTTAATATTCCTCTGGCAATACCAGATTGATTAGATATAATTATTAATTTGAATTGATGATTAAGAAGTAATTTTAATCCTTCAACAACTCCGGGTAAAAGCTGAACCTTATTAGGATCAGCTAAGTAACCGGGAGGGGGATCAAAAATTAAAGTATTATCTCTATCAAGAAAAACAGCAAAGGAAGGCATCAATTAATTTGCCAATTTTTTATATAGTTCCACATAATTTTTTGATGAATTAAGCCAAGAGAAATTACATCTCATACCGGCTTTCTGAATTTTATTCCAGGTTTTTTGATCATTGTTATAAATTGAAATTGCAGCTTTTATTGTTTTCATCATTTCATCAGCATCATATTTTTCAAAAACAAAACCGTTTCCGGTTTCATCTTTAGGATTAAAATTCTCAACAGTATCAGCAAGTCCGCCGGTTAATCTTACAATAGGAACAGTTCCATAAACTAGACTATACATTTGATTTAAACCGCATGGTTCAAATTTAGAAGGCATAAGCAGCATATCTGCACCGGCTTCAATTAAGTGAGCAAGTTCATCATCAAAACCGAGCAAGTGCGAATATTTATCTCGATGTTTCATTAAAACACCTTCAAAAAACTTGTGATATTTTTTATCGCCTGTACCTAAAAGTACAATCTGGACATCCATCTTCATTAATTCTTTAAAAGATTTTTGAATAAGATCCATACCTTTAGTATCATATAATCTTGAAATTATACCGATAACAGGAACGCCTTCTTTGTAATCCAATCCAAATTTATCCAGCAATTCCTTTTTATTTTCTTCTTTGTCTTCAAGTTTTTTAATTGAATATTTTTTTGCAATAAGTTTATCCTTCTCAGGATTCCAAATTGAAACATCAATTCCATTAACAATGCCGTATAAATCTTCCTGTCTTTTGCTCAGCACTTTATTTAAACCGAAACTCACTTCGGGAATTTTGCAAATCTCTTTTGCGTATGTTTCGCTAACAGTATTAATCATATCGGAAAATAATAAAGCACTTTTCATGTAATTTACTTTTCCTTCATGAAGAATTCCCTTTTCTTTATTGAATTCTTTCGGAAGTCCGGTTTTATCGAAAGTCTGTTTACCAAATACACCCTGAAAAGATAAATTATGAATAGTAAATAAAGTTTTGATGTCAGCAAATTGAGGATCATCATTAAACATAGTTTTTAAGTATGCTGGAACTAATCCGGTCTGCCAATCATTACAGTGTATAATATCCGGCACCCAGCCCAATTTCTGAATTAATTCGAAAACTGATTTTGCCAATAGAATAAATCTTTCATCATTATCTGGATAATCTTTACCCGATAAAGGATCTTCGTACAGACTAGGTCTGCTTCCAAAATATTCTTCATTATCTAAGAAATAAATTTGGACTCTTACTTTAGAACCTACTAAAAAACTTGAGCGGAGAGAAAAAGTAACCTCTTTATTCCCAATTTTTGTAGTTAAATCTTTTAATCTAACTACCTCATGAATTTTATATTTCCTTTCATCTATGGCACCATACTTTGGCACAACAATTCTAACTTGATGACCTAACTCTTGCAATTTTTGAGGAAGCGCAGAAGATACATCTGCTAATCCACCAGTTTTTACAAAAGGAACAACTTCTGACGTAACAAATAAAATTTTGAGTTTTTTGGTAGGCGGCATAGTTAAAATCCTTTTTTTTAACTAACAAAAATACAAAAATATTGACATATTGACAAAAATTTATGATTATTGAATTTTTGGTCTTTCTACATTCATAAAAGCTGCTAATGAAAACACTCATTTATAATCCGACTCAAATATTAACTGTTAACTCAGAAGGCAAAAATTTTAAACGCGGTAAAGAACTTTCCGATATTGGACTTTTAACCGATCATTCAATAGTTCTTGAAAATGATTTAATAAAAGATATCATTCCTACTTCCAAAATTGATAAACGAAAATTCGGCAACATTATTGATACATCTAACAAAACTGTGTTACCTGGATTGGTTGAATGTCATACGCACACTGTTTTTGCCGGTTCCAGAGCAAATGAATTTAGACAGAAAATTGCCGGTGTTTCATATGAAGAAATTGCAAAACAAGGGGGCGGAATTAATTCTACTGTTCAAGCTGTTAGAAATTCTACTTTTGATGAGTTAGTAAATATTGTAAAGCCGAGAATACAAAACTTCATAAAACAAGGAGTGACAACTTTAGAAATTAAAAGCGGTTACGGACTAAGTTTTTATGATGAAATAAAAATTCTGCAAGTAATTAAGCATTTAAATTCCATTTATGAAATTGATATAATTCCTACTTTTCTCGGAGCTCATACATTTCCCCCCGAATATAAAAATGATAATGAACAGTATATTAAAATTATTTGTGAAGAACTTCTCCCCTACATTGCAAAAAATAAATTAGCAAAATTCTGTGATGGATTTTGTGAATCAACCGCCTTTTCTGCAGATCAAATTAAGACTATCTTTTCAAAAGCAACTGAACTTGGTTTACAATTGAAATTACATACCGAGCAGTTTAATAATATAGGCGGATTAAAAACAGCAATAGAAATGAATGCAGTAAGCGTTGATCATCTTGAAGTAATTTCTGATAATGATATTAATCTTGCTGCCGAAAGCGAAACTGTATTGGTACTGTTACCGGGAGTTTCATATTTCCTAAATTATGATTTTGCACCCGCCAGAAAGTTGATTGATGCCGAAGGAATTGTAGCTTTGGCAACAGATTACAATCCCGGATCATCTCATATTTCAAATATCAGTTTAATTATGAATCTTGCAGCTATTAAAATGAAGATGTCAATTGAAGAAATTATTTCTGCTTATACAATAAATTCTGCAAAAGCTCTAAATGTGAGCACAAATGTTGGGAATATTGAAATAAATAAAAAAGCAGACTTATCAATTTTCGATACTCAAGAATATTCAGATATTGTTTATAATGTTGGTAATAATCTAAATACAATAACAGTTAAAAATGGTAAAGTTATCTACAACAGTGAGATGAATTAAATTTTTTAGAATACTTAAATAATTCTAAAAGGAAAATTAACATCCAATATATCTTGAAATTACTAATCGTTGAATTTCCGAAGTTCCTTCACCAATTTGTAGTAACCTTTGGTCTCTGTAAAATCTTTCAATTTCATATTCTTTCATCAGACCGTAACCGCCGTGAATTTGAACTGCTTCATCTGCAACTTCCTTAGCAATTTCACTGCAGTACAGTTTTGCCATAGCTGCATGCATAGCAAAAGGTTTTCCGTTATCTTTTTCCCAGCAGGCTTTATAAAGTAAGTTTCTTGCTAACTCAATTTTAGTAGCCATATCAGCTAACTTAAAGCTTACAGCTTGAAATTTAGATATTGGTCTGCCGAACTGCTTTCTTTCTTTAGAATAATTCAAAGCAAGTTCATAAGCACCTTGAGCACAACCCAATCCCATTGCCGCAATTGAAAGTCTTCCATTATCTAAAGTGCTCAGCATAATTTTAGAACCTTGTCCCCTTTCACCAAGTATGTTAGTTTCAGGAACAATACAATTATCAAAATATAACTCTGAAGTATTGGATGCCCGCCACATCATTTTTCCATGCATCGGTTTGGCAGTAAATCCTTCTGTTCCGTTCTCAACAATAATAGTAGAGTATTCTTTTGATCCATCACTATTTTCATCTGTAATAGCTTGAACGGTAGAACCAATAGAAATTTGTGTAGAACCATTAGTAATAAATATTTTTGATCCGTTTATAATCCATTTACCATGCTCTAATTTAGCTTTAGTTTTTGTTCCTCTTGAATCAGAACCGGCATCCGGTTCCGTTAAACCGAAAGACCACAAAGCTTTTCCGGTGCACAGTTTCGGTAAAAATTTTTCTTTCTGTTCTTCATTGCCGTAATAATAAATCGGTCCAATCCCTAAAGAATTATGAGCTGCAAGAGTAGCAGCATGTGATCCATCAATTCTTGCAATTTCTTCAACCGCAATTATATATGATAAAGTATCAAGGTTTTGACCACCGAACTTTTCCGGCAGAGTCATTCCAAATAACCCTAATTCACCCATTCTTTCAGTAAGATTATAAGAAAAACTTTCATTCTCGTCTAAGTCTTTTGCAATTGGTCTAATTTCATTTTCTGCAAATTCTCTTACTGTTTGTCTGATTAAATTATGTTCCTCAGAAAAATTAAAATCCATTTATGCCCCCTTTAATGAAAAGGTAATAATGATTTGCTATATACTTTATAAAAATTAGTATTTTTAATTATGCAAAACAAACATTATAAACTCATTTTTATATTTTTCATTTTTTTCTGTGGTAATTCATTTGCTCAAGTGGATAATGATAAACTAGCAAATGGATTTACAGATATCTCACTTTTTATAATTAAGAATGATTTTGTAGAGATGAATAATCTAATAGTTATTGATACAATTTATAGTTTTGCCCTATCTTATTTTAATAATGATCACTCGGAAGCACTTCTGGCTTTAACATTTGCTTGTCTCCCATTCAGTAAAATGCCATTGAGATTTCCGATATTTAATATTCCAATTGATTTGCAGTTACCGACTATTCAACCTGATTTATTTCAAAAAAAAGTTGATAAGCTTCCATCACATTTTTTAATTGATTCTCCGAAAAGTAAATTTGGTGACAAAGATAAAATCTCTCACTTTTTTGGTAATGCATTTATCAAATACAATTTTGCTTTTTTTAACTTTGCTTCTTTTATGGGAGCATTTGTTGAAATTTTTGAAGGAGCATTTAAAATTGACGGAGCAGTAGATCATAGAGATCTTTATATCAATAAATTTGGGGAATTATTTGGAATAGCATTAAAGGAAAATCCGAAAATTTTACCATCAAGAATATTATCTTTAAGTGCACTAAATTATATTATTATTTCAAGGTAAATATGAAATCCATTCTAATTATTGACGATGAAATTGAAATTTGTGAAAGTATCAAAATGATTCTTGAATATGAAGATTATCATGTTGAGTTTGCAACAAATCCTAGTGAAGGACTTGATAAAATTCGTTCTTCAAAATATGAAGTAATTCTATTAGATATTAATATGCCGGAGTTAAACGGATTTGAAGTTCTTCAAAAAGTAACAAATGATGACATTGATATTAATGTTATTATGATTAGCGCTCATAGTTCCGTGGAAAACGCAGTAAAGGCAACTAAGCTGGGGGCTTTTGATTTCATTGAAAAACCAATTGACAGAGATAAATTATTAATTACAGTCAGAAATGCTGTAAATCAAAATGAGTTGAAAAAAGAGAACAAAGAATTAAAAAATTCTATAGAAGATGAAAATATAATTATCGGCGAAAGTGAATCCTTAAAAAGAGTTTTAGAAACTGCCAAAAGAGTTGCTGTAACAGAATCAAGAATTTTAATAACCGGTGAAAACGGAACCGGAAAAGAATTGATTGCAAAAGAAATTCATAAATTCAGCAAAAGAAAAGATAAACCTTTTATAGAAGTAAACTGTGCCGCAATTCCAAATGAATTAATTGAATCGGAGCTTTTTGGACATGAAAAAGGCGCATTTACTGATGCCCGTTATGCGCGCGTCGGTTGCTTTGAGGCAGCGACTGGGGGCACTGTCTTTCTTGATGAGGTTGGAGAAATACCAGTTAATCTGCAGGCTAAATTGCTTCGCGCTGTGCAGGAAAAAGAAATCACCAGACTCGGTAGCAATCAGGCAAGAAAAATAGATGTTCGCATTATAGCAGCAACGAATAGAAATCTTGAAGAGATGGTGGTCCGGGAGAGTTTTCGTGAAGATCTGTTTTACCGTCTCAGCGTTTTTAAAATTTTTGTGCCGCCATTGCGAGAACGCCGTGGCGATATAAATGCTATCAGCCAGGACCTATTGCGCCGATTGGCAATAGAATTAAATCGTGGCTGCTTTGAGCTATCTGAAGTTGCAGTTGATGCTTTATGCCAGCTGGAGTGGCCAGGTAATATTCGCGAGCTGAAAAATTGCCTTGAAAGGGCTGTAGTCATGGCAGATTCAAGAATTATTGAGCCTGCACACCTTGGTCTCTGCGCTCAGTATGTTTTGGCCGGTACACAGGAAGGTCGCCAGGTGGTTTTCCCGGAACAGGCAGGACTCGATGCCGCCCTTGAGAGCTTTGAGCGTAACTTGATTCGTGAGGCGCTTGCCAATAATGAGAATGTGAAAAGCCGGGCGGCAGAAGAATTAAAGATTCCGCGCACCCGACTTTTATACCGCATGAAAAAACTTGGACTTGATAGCCATTAAAGGCTCATTATTTTCTGGTAGGTAGCGGTAATTTTTTCCAGGGCCAGGTCGGCAAGTTTGTCTGCCTCAGCCTTTACTTCGTTGCTCATTTTATCGAAAGCTTCCATGACGCTTATTCTGTCTAATTCATCGAGTTTGGCAATCCGGTTAAGCAGCTTTTCTTTCTGGGAAGCAATGTTTTCCAACATGCTGGTTTTGCGTTTTGTGATGTTTTCTTTAAATTTATTATATCTTTCAGTAGCTTGTGCTTTTCTATCTTTTTTTCTGGCATCTACTTTTGCTCTTTTTTTAGGGTCAACGCTGTCGCTGGTTGCCATCTTTGCAAGACGCTCTGAAGCCTTGTCTATTCTTTCAGACAGAGTTGAAAGTTTTTCGTTAAGCTTGGCAAAGCGCGTTGTAAGCTTTTTGAGTATTTCCGCTTTTCTTTCTTCCATGCGGGCCAGAATACTGTTTACATCTGGTGCTTTTTTTTGCTGTTTGTCGCGATTTTGCCGCTGTTCTATTCGGGCACTGGCGTCTACCTGAGCAAATAAGACTACTGAGCTTCCCATAAAGATTACCATAAGAAATAAAGCTAAAATCTTTTTCATAATTTTTCTCCAATTTTTTTTTGTTAAACTTAAAATCAGCAATACCTGTGCCAGTTTTAAATTTGCGGACAAAGCCATCTTAAACGGCTGCATTGCTGCTTGTCTTCCTATACTGTCAGGTTTTGCACGTCAAAAATTTGACGCCTGTTGTTTGGTGTCAAAAAATTGACAATGTTAATTGGCACAAAGTTTTGCATATTTTATAAAGCTTTTGCCGCCAAATTGCCGATAGAATTACCGGGTAATTGTTTTTTGTAAAGGATGTAGCTATAAAACCGACTGTTAAACAATTTATGCTGTTGCTTATCATTGGCCAGATTTTTCTGGTCGGTGCGATTATTAAATCAGACTCAGTTACTTATTCTGATGTTGAGGATTTTGACCTGGCAAGCGAAGACCTCGAAATGAAAGCACCCGGGTTTACGCCTGAAGATCTGCTACTTGAACAACTGCAGGAAGATCAGATGCCTGAACCCAATCTGCTTGAAGAAGATTTAGAGGCTGCACCGAAAGTTAATGCCTTGCAGTTTCGCAAAGAAGAAAGCTACGAAGTTGTTGACTTCAGACTTAGCAGTCCAGTCAAAATATTGCGAAGAAATCAGGGTGGTAAGCTGCTGCGCATACGACTTGTGCCAGCTGTTGCCGCCCTTGAAAAAGCTCACAGGCAGGAGCTTGAACAAAACTTTTCTCGTTTTTCCTTTTACCAGACCAGTAAATATTCAGAAATGCTTTTTGAGGCCGGTGGCAGAATCGGAAAGCCTTATATTGCGACAGACAGTGCCGGGTTATTTCGCTTAAGCATTCCGTTTCAGGCACAAAAGAAAGATTTTATGCTTGAACCGGCGCAATTAGTGGCTGACGGCGTTACCTATTACCGCGACCGGGTGCCTTTGGGCAAAAAGCATGCTGACGTGCATGTGCTTAGAATTGAACCTTTTTCAGACTCAATACAGGTTTTTCCTGTATTAGCCAACGAGGTTATAGCACAAAAAGAAGTGCTTTCCTCAATGGCAAAACGTTATAATGCTATTGCGGCAATTAATGGCGCATATTTTACCTCCCGCGGAGATCCAATCGGTACTTTAATTATAAATCGCCAGCTTATAAGTTCGCCTCTTTATAAGCGCTCAGTGTTCGGTGTTACCGATGATGATGCGCTGGTCTTTGGAAACCCTGATTTCAGCGGAACTTTGCGCGCCAACAATCTTTCGATAAAAATCGATGCAGTAAATCAGCCACGGCAGCATAATATGCTGGTTGTTTATACGCCTGAATATTCA
>NPID01002989.1_pt3 | contig 19469 bp, 12 predicted proteins | sample 8637491 | NCBI WGS metagenome assembly NPID01 (sample SAMN07420843, study PRJNA396082) | bioreactor metagenome | isolation source: sample BA6 brine-fed electro-methanogenic bioreactor BA | place: Japan: Kochi | collected 2016-06-14 | reverse complement strand
CGTTACTACTGCAATGTTCAACGAGTTGGGGGGAAATGATTCCAGAAACACATTCAGCAATGCGAAGAAAATGTAGTGGAAATGTAGTGAAAAAAGTGTTCCATTCTTCTTCTGACCATTGCTTTACGCGGATGTGAATGGTGTATGGACTGGGTTCGCTACCTTGTACTAACGCTTTGATTTCACCTGGGTAGATATGAAAATACAACACATGTCTTTCTCGAACATAGTTTTTTGCTCTGTTCTGTCGACTTGGAGAGGAAAACTCTTCAAATGATTGTGTCCACTGAGATGCCAACCAACTTTTGACAAATGGTCCTCTTTTATTATCTACAGCTATTCCGTGGCATTCGATTTTTGGAGTTGGGACATGGAAAAAATTGGTATAGGATCGGGAGGACCAGTATTTTTTACTCATCAAGGGCATCCTTCCGTAGAGAGAATAACGATTTTAGCTGTTGAAGGGACATTTCCGTTAATTGAGAAGAGGTGTCACCAATGATTTTGTCAGCCATTTCAAGTTTTGATTCCATGAGCTGATCAATTGACTCTTCCATGGTTCCTTTGCAAATCATCTTGTGCACATGGACGTTTTTTTGTTGTCCAATACGAAACACTCGATCAGTAGCTTGGTTTTCAACAGCGGGATTCCACCAGCGATCCACATGGAAAACATGGTTTGCAGCGGTTAGATTCAAACCAGTTCCCCCTGCTTTCAAAGATAGCACCATAATTCGCATGTCTGTTTCTTCTTGAAATTTCTGGATCAATTCGTCTCTTTTCTTACGAGTTAAACCTCCATGAAAAAAACAATGTTGCTGGGGGTATTCTGTTTCAAGAATACTTTGCAAAATCCATCCCATTTCTCGATATTGCGTGAATAAGAGAACTTTTTCATTTTCTTCCATGACTTCTTGAAGAAGTTCCCATAGACGTTTGATTTTACCTGATCTTTTAATGATATTTGTTTTACTGTCAGAAGATTTGGATGAAGAGCGAGGAGTGTTTTCTTTCAAGAAATGAGCGGGATGATTGCAGATTTGCTTTAGATGCAAAAGTAACGTGAGGATTCGTCCTTTACGTTCTATCCCCTCGGTGCTTTCAATATCCCGTAAAGAAGACTGCAAACAGGCTTCATACAAAGAAATTTGTTCTTTGGTAAGGAAGCAATATTCTTTTGTTTCAATTTTGTCAGGTAAATCGGGAATAATGGTAGCATCGGTTTTTAACCGCCGAAGAATAAAAGGCTGTGTCATTTTTTTAAGAGAAAGGGTTTTGTTTGGATCCTTGTCTCGGTGGATGGGATTAAAAAAAGTCATTTTAAATTGTGTTTCATTTCCTAACCATCCAGGTTGTAAAAAATCGAAAATTGACCATAAATCTCCCACATGATTTTCTACGGGTGTTCCCGTAAGGGCTATTCGATAAGAGCTTTGTAGTTTTTTTATAGCTTGTGTTTGCTTTGCCTGAGGATTCTTTATATTCTGTGCTTCATCTAATATGACTGCATTCCAATTGGTTTTAGTTAGAAAAGAAGTATCTCGTAATGCAAGGCTATAACTGGTTAAAACAATATCGTATTTCCGAATTTCCTTTGCAAAGTCACTGCTTTTTAATCGATCAGAACCATGGTGAATAAATAGTGAAAGCGAAGGAATAAACCTTTCAGCTTCCTCTTTCCAATTGCTGAGAACAGAAGTGGGACAGATGACTAGAGATGGCGGGAGAGAAGGAGATTCTTCTTTTTCTTTTTGCAGTAGAGTCAGTATTTGGAGTGTTTTTCCTAGTCCCATATCATCTGCGAGGATTGGATTGAATGATACTTTTTTCATATTCCACAGCCATGCAACTCCCTTTTTTTGGTAATGCCGTAAGACATTATCTACATATTCTTGAAATACGAAATCATCCAAAGACACCGTTCCTGCAAGAATGGATTTAAAATGTGAAAATTGATCACTAAAATCAAGGGAAACCGGGATATATGACTGATTTCCTGCAAAGCTTTCGTAAAGAAGAGATTGCAAAGAAGGTTTCTTTTTGTGCGTATGCATCAGCGTGTCTACAGATTCAAGAAAGGCACGGTGATACAACTTCCACTTTCCATTTTTTCTTAGTAGTGGAATTTTGTTATCAATCAGTTGTTTCCATTCTTCTTGCGAGAGAGAATCATCGCCAACAGAGATTTTCCAGTCAAAATTGACAAGATTTTGGATGGAAAAAAAGGAGCTAGCGTTTGAAAAAGAATGGATGCGAGCGGTTAATTGGATGGGAGGATTGTCGGTTACATCTACTGTAAATGGAAATTCAAATTGAATCCAGTGGTAGCTATTTCCCATTTCTGCCCATTCCCATAAGTTGTACATTTCTCGGATAGTACAATTCCATGTGAAGGGTTTGGCAGGACTTAAAGAAAGGACTTCATGGGGAACATAGCGATCAACACAACCCAGTAAAAAATAGAAATCAGTGAGAAATTCAGTAGGGGAAAGGTTATAGTTTTGTGCTACATCTTCAGGATTCTGGAAAACAAAGAAAATGGGAATGCAAGACTTTGGTTGCAAAAGGGACTGAATGGTACACTCAACTTGCCAATTCTCGGGATGGTTTTTACCGGGTTCATGAATTCGGATGAAAATGCGAAATGGCAAACCTTTTTGCAGGTGAAAGTGGTTTTGCCAACTCTGCAATTGTTCTGTGAAAAAAGGCATTGTATCTTTCGGAGCATCGATGGACGGTTGAACACTTTGAAGAGACTGAAACCATTTTTCTCCTGCGATTGAATCATATGCTTGTGGAGTTTTGTCATTCACTATATGTGGGATTTGCGGAAGAATTTCTTTCTGAGAACGTATCCAGCTGTTGGTGATAGATTGAAGAGCAGCTTGTAATGCACCAAATGACGACTGGTTTTGTATGTCATGTAATGAGGCCCCAATACACCAAGTTGAATCAGGCATATCCTGCACAAAGGATTCAAGGAGAGGAAAATCTTTTTGTGTGTACATAAGCTTCCAATTGGATTGGATGTCATCGGAAGAATGCACAATAGTTGGGTAGAATGCATTATGAGATATGGTTTTGAGCACCCATAGATACATGTTTGCCCAAAATTGAAGGTCACCACCAGCTTGAATTTCTTCTCCTAAATTACTAGACACAGCCACTTGGCGAAACAATTCCTGATATTCATCAAAATGGAATGCATAGCAGCTGATAGGATAGTCTTGAAATGAATCGAGGGGAACTTCTTCTTGAAAGGAAAAGGAGTATATTGGTTGGCCTTCTGGATCACATGGAAACAGACCTACCATGGAGTAGAGCTGGTTTTGGTGAATGGGTTTACCGAGAATTCCTTCAAGCCAGANNAAAATGAGGAGTGCTGAGGAGTTATTTCTTCAGCCCACCCATAAAAATGATCTTTAAACCAACTTACATGCAACACAATCATGTATGCATTATACCTTTCTTCTTGTAAAAACACAGAAAGGTTAGATTCATTCTGCTAGAGAAACATAGCTAAATGTGTTAAAAAGTTACTCGGTCATGTATAATCAAATTGGAGCTTAAAGAGCAATATTTTCTTTTCAGACAAGGAGTTTGATGTGATGGAAAAAGATCTACTTATTGAATATTACAAAAAACGCCAATTTGATATTGAGAAAACAAATCAAGCAATTACAGAAGTGGAGAAACTAGAAACATATTTGCATTCGTTAAGCTCTACACTTGAAACAGCAACTCCAGGGGATATTCAGAAATATGTCTCGCTGCTTATAAAGAATCAATTGAACCACCCAGAAACGTTATTAGCACTTGCGCGGTATTTTTTGATCACAGACAAAAAAGAAATATATATTTACTTTACATCTATATTTGGTGGGTGTGGTGTAATCGAAAGCATCCGAACTCGACTTGAAATGGAACATGGCAAAACAGTAGCAGATGAGATATTCCAAGAAGTTGAAATCCCTTCCTTGGGAACTCCTTTGTGGGAAATGCCACATTTTACAAACCAGTTCATGAAAACATTAGAAGAAAAGCTACCAATTGGGGCTTGTCAAAAATCATTGGCAGGGAACAATCACGAAATCTCCAAGGAAGGATTTTTAAGCGAAAAGGAATATTACGAAAAAGCACTTTCTCTTGATGCCTATCTTTTGGATAGACATCACCGCATGGTTGCCATATTGCAAGAACATTGTGATGAAAACAAAGTGTGGTTTGAACAGATTATTACGCAAGATGTTGTAAATTTTGTGGAAGCGAACCCAGAAATGCTTTCTGCGGTCCGCAGGGGAAGCCATCTATATATCACGAAAANNAAAATTCCCTATGATACTGTTAACTTACTAAAGGCTACCGAAGAAAATCAAAAGAAGTATTATCTGTGCCATTGTCCGTTTGTGAGAGAATCTTTGTTAATGAACAATGTCCAAATCAGTCCTAACTGGTGCTATTGTAGTGGGGGTTTTGCGAAAGTTATGTTTGAAGTATTATTTGATACTGAACTAGATATTGAAGTTTTGGAAACTCCCTTAAAAGGAGATAGTAGATGCCGATTCAGAATTCCTCTTNNTATTCATGTATGTCTAAAGAAAAAACCCCGAGAAACTCTCATTCTCGGGGTTTTTTGTGTTTTTTAGGGAATATTAACTCATCAATGTTACAACGGTTTTACGGGAATGACAATATCAACGTCCATCTTACCATCAGGACTGTCTTTAGGGCTTCCATAATATTGTTCATAACAAGGCTTGTCATCTGGGGCATATCCACTGGAGGGAAGCCACTGACCGCACATCCAATCCCATGCTTCTTGATACCCAGTACTACCTAAGCGAAACCGAGAAAATGCGTATGTGCCAGCAGGTATGGTCATTTTTCCAATTTCTCCATCGACTTGAGTATCGGATGGAACCGTTATACAAACGCTGATACGAAGCTTGCTTTCTTCTGTTATTTCGGGGTTATCGTGGTACACAATGATAAACTCCGTTTCAGGAAAGCGAAGCAGATTTCTTGGTCCTGCCCATGTACAAAGCTGATTGGAGAGAGATTCAAATAAATCCGGGTTGTCCTTGTAAGGGCCGATATAACGCACATAAGCAACTGTCTTTTCGGGACATTCTTTTACTACTACATCATGATCTTTCATGTCTATACTCCTTTGAGATTGAATGGTTGTAGCATACATTCTATTGCTGTGATGTGCATTTCCATTCTTGCTATGTACTTGATCGAAATTGCGATGTAGTGTTTCACAATTGCTTTTTTTCAATTGGTCTTCTTTCCACTGCGAGGGTGAAACACCGCAGACATCAGAAAAACTACGTGTAAAACCAGAGGGTGTAGAAAAGCCTGAAAGGAAGGCAATTTCTGTAATAGATAGATTTGCTTGACCCAGCAGCAGGGTACAGGCTTTTTCTAATCGCAATCGACGAATGTATTGATAGAGGGTTTCACCGATGAAAACATAGAACAATCTGTGAAAATGATATTTTGAAAAGGATGCAACTTGTGCCAATTGATCGAGAGTAATATTTTCTTCTAAATGCTGATCAATATAGTCTAAAACCAGATTAATACGATGCACATATTCTCTTCTTGATGCTTCTGATAATTTTTTCATATTCACTCTACCTTATTTTGAAAAATGGTTTTTTCTATACAGCTCCCACTTGCGAACCCATTGTAAATGACGAGTAAAATAATCGGTGAAAAACCAGTGATTCCCTTGTAGCGGTAGTTTGTACAAAGGAATAGTACCGTTTAACTCAAAGTGATGAAGTGCAATGCAGTCTAACAATACCTTTTCATCTGATATATTCAGATTCAATATTGCGGTATACCCTTTGGCAAATTGATCAAAATATTCCATAGTGCGCTTCATATCACACAAGGACACAACATTAAAATCCGTTGCATCTGATATTGTATATGCATCCATTACTGGGTAAGAGATTGAAGACACATCAAAATCTAGAAAGTAGATTTCATTTTTCGATGTTTTGATTAAATTTCCTGTATGCAAATCTCCATGAGTGAATCCCTGGAAACCGGAAGAAACTCGATTCCATAGATTAGAACCTATTTCATGAAATTCTTGATAATAGTTTTCGGGGCAATGATTGTTATGTAAATTCTGAAGGAATTGCCCGACAAAATGAGCCTTTCCCAAAGCACGAAGTGAATGGGGATAGGATTTCATTTGTTGATGCATCAAGGCAGTCAACTTGCCAATGGTTTCTAAATCTCTTTCTTTTGTTGGATTTTTGCCTTGAATATACTCTGAAAGAATACCAATGCGTTCACCTTCAGGCATTGTTATCGAACAATACGGAAGTCCTTCCAGAGTGTTTCGAATGGTAGGAACAGGAAAACCGTTTGTATCTAAAAACTTATTCACCATAGAAGCTTGTATTGCTATTTGTTCATCAAAAGATCGATATACTTTAAAGATGTATTGCTTCTGTAAGGTAGAAACGCGATATACTGAACCAATCATATCCCTGAATAGAGATATAGTGGAAATCTTTATCTCGTAGCATTGTTCTATAAATTCTTCAATACCATCTAAAGATGGAATGGAATAATATATCTTCATGTTCCTATGATACCATGAAACTTTATTTCTTCGTGCAGGAATTTTTCGAGATATACCAGAGAGGATGTTCAGTTAATGTGTTTCGAAAAAAGATTGAATAAATGTATTGATTATGGTACTATAAATGGTACTTAAAATGAAACTATAAATAGATGAAGGTGCCATAGAATGAACTTTGAAGAACTTAAGAGAATGGTTGAGAATGGTGAAGATAGCCAACATCAATTCAAAAGGACTATAGATAATGAAAGATCCCTATCTTCTGAGATTGTTGCGATGTCAAATTCAGAAGGAGGTTGGATACTACTAGGTGTTTCTGACGAAGGAGAATGTACTGGAATTGAATCGAGTGATTTGAAGCGTATCAACAATGTGATCAGCAATACTTCGAGTCAACATATCAAAGGTCCTGTAACTATTAAATCAGAAAACATATCTATCGGTCAGGGTAAAGTTGTTGTGTGCTTGCGTGTACTAGAAGGAATCGATAAACCATATTTTGACAATGAAGGAATCATCTGGCTTAAAGTTGGTGCAGATAAACGGAGAATCAACTCCAAAGAAGAATTAAGAAGATTCTTCCAGATGTCCGATCAGATCCATGCAGATGAAACCCCCACGAAAGCGACCATAGACGCTATTCATTTTCAATATTTTTCTCGATTTCTGGAAGGTTTTTTTGGACAATCGCTTCCTAATGAAAAGGAAAAGAAGCAATTGCTACTTGAAAACCTTGGGCTTTTAAAAAATAACTATTTGAATTTAGCAGGACTACTTTTGTTCGGTGATAAACCACAATTGTACAAACCGAGTTTCATAGTTAAGTCTATTTTTTTTCCTGGAACTACTAACGACATGGATCACTATCTAGATAAAGAAGATCATGAGGGGTATTTGTATGAAGTGTTCCAAGGTTCCATTGGTTTCATTATGCGATGTTTACCAAAGATGCAAACAGGAAGAAGTGTAAACTCTCCTTCTGCGCCTGAAATATCACGCATTGTATTTGAAGAACTTCTTGTTAATGCTTTAGTTCATAGGGACTATTTTTGTCAGTCTCCTATACGAATTTTTGTGTATCAAGATCGGATTGAAATCATAAGTCCTGGAAGCCTTCCAAATCACTTAACGGTTCAAAAAATTAAATCAGGCATTTCCATTATAAGAAACCCAATTTTATGTTCCTATATGTCAAAAGGTATTTTACCTTACAGCGGTTTAGGAACTGGCATACAAAGAGCTTTGGAGAAATACCCCCATATTTCTTTTTTAAATGACAAGCATTTACATCAATTCAAAGTAGTGATTCATCGAAGAAATCAAATACAATATTCGACTGAAACTTTAAATGGAACGAAAAATGATACTTTAAAAGACATTACTTTGTCGTTGATTCGTGTTTTACAGGAAGATCCAACCGCATCTTATGAGGAAATCGCTCATCGATTACACAAAGGTAGGTCAACAATTTATAGGACCATTGTCCAGCTAAGAAAAGAAAAAAAGATTCGCAGAAAAGGATCAAAGAAAACTGGCTATTGGGAAATCATCAATCAATAACGGGTATAAATACTATACTATGTCCCCTTATGGCCTTTGTCATTTTTTCAGAAACTCAATGGCTAGTTGTAAGAATTGGGTGGGTTCTTGAAACATGAATCCACCAAAAGAATCTTCCATATCTAGATGTACTGCACTTTTTGTGATATCCTACTTTTATAGCATTTAATCCTGTGTTTTTTGGAGGTAGTGATGAGCATATATGATTTTACTGTAAAAGACCGTGCTGGAAATGATGTATTATTAAAAGAATATCAAGGAAAAGTTTTATTGATTGTGAATACCGCAACAAAGTGTGGCTTTACACCACAGTATGAAGGACTGGAAAAGTTATACAAAAAGTTTAAAGATCGTGGTTTTGAAATTTTAGATTTTCCTTGCAATCAATTTTTAGCACAAGCACCCGGAACTAACGAAGAAATTGCAGAGTTTTGCAAGCTGAACTATGGTGTCACCTTCACGATATTTGGAAAGATTGATGTAAACGGAGAAACAGCCCATCCGCTCTACAAATACTTAAAAAAGGAAAAACCTCAGGACGTAGAGAATGAGCAAACCGGAAAATTCAAAAAGATTTTGCATGATCTACAGCAAGTTGTTCAGGGAGAAAGCATTAAGTGGAATTTTACTAAATTTCTTGTAGATCGTCACGGGAATGTAATTCAGCGATTCTCCCCAACGGTTGCACCCGAAGAACTTGAAAAGGAAATTGAAGCTCTGTTGTGATTGATTTAGCTTGAGATAAAGAACTCAAGAATTTTCATATATTGAGGTGGTAATGGCTATTGCAAATAGCAAAGTAACCAACAAGAACCAGAACAAAAGGACCAAATTTGGTACCTTTGGTGGTGTTTTTACCCCTAGTGTCCTTACGATTCTGGGTGTTATTATGTTTTTACGTTTTCCTATGGTAGCAGGCTATGCTGGCCTGTGGGGTGTTCTTTTAATCTTATTTTTCGCTAAAAGTATTACATTTGCTACTGCTCTATCTGTTTCTTCCATTGCCACAAATATGCGAGTCAAAGGTGGCGGTGCTTACTATATGATTAGCCGCAGCCTAGGTGTTGAATTTGGGAGCGTCATAGCAGTTTTTTTTTATCTTGCTCAATCTGCTGCTGTTGCTCTTTATGTAATTGGATTTACGGAAGCAGTTTTATCTGCTTTTCCGGAGTTACCACTCTCTTTTCTTGCTGTTGCTTCAATTGCTAATATTCTAGTTTTTGTTTCTGTATATGTTGGTGCGGGATGGACAATTCGAGTGCAGTATGTCATACTGGCTGTTTTAATGCTTTCGATAGTTTCCTTTTTTGTTGGTGCCTGGAGCCAGTTCTCTATCCCGACACTTCTGTCTAATTTAACTTCAGAGTGGACTTCAAGATACACCTTTTTTACTACATTTGCATTGTTTTTTCCTGCTGTAACTGGGATTATGGCAGGTGTGAATATGTCGGGTGATTTGCAGAATCCCAGTCGTTCTTTACCAATAGGAACCATGTTAGCAATTAGTTTTACTGCATTTATTTATTTAGGTATTGCTTTTTTTCTTGTAAGCACGAATCCAAGGAGTGTCCTTTTGGGAGATAACTTTGTAATGGGGGATACTGCCAGATGGAGTGTTTTGATTTACGCAGGAGTATTCTGTGCCACTCTATCCTCTGCACTATCAAGTATGATGGGTGCACCAAGAGTTTTACAAGCCTTTGCGAATGATAAAGTTTTCTCTTGGTTAAAACTTTTTGGCAAGGGAAGTGGTGTTAGTAATGAACCTCGGTTTGCTATCGTACTTACATTTTTCATTTCTCAAATTGCTATTTTAGCTGGAGATTTAAATACAATCGCTCCGATTATTACGATGTTTTTCTTAATCACGTATGGAGTTTTGAATTTGGCTTGTTTTTATGAGTCGATATCCAAAATTCCCAGTTTTCGACCTACTTTTCGCATGAATCACTGGTCAATTTCTTTGTTTGGAGCACTTGCATGTCTTGTGGTAATGTTCCTTATACATCCTTTATGGGCCCTTTTGGCGATTTTGCTTTCAGCAGGGATGTATGTTTTTGTAGAGCGATCAAAGATTATTGTGAATTGGGGAGATGTAAACAGCGGTTTAGCATTTCAATGGGCTAGAAAAGCATTGTTAAAACTTGAACAGAAGCGATATCATCCAAAAAACTGGCGTTTGTCCATTTTAACTTTGAGTGGAGGTCCGTATAATCGACTTCATCTGACTCAATATGCTTCTTTGTTAACAGGACAGCGTGGATTTGTATCGATTGCTCAAATTATTACAGGGAAAATTGAAGAGTTATACGAAGTACAAGCCAGTGCTGAAAAGCAGCTACGCAGATTCATTCGAGAAGAGAGTTTAATGGCCTTTCCTGCAGTTGTCCTTGATGAACGATTTACATCTGGTTTGAAGGCACTGATCCAATGTCACGGCATTGGAGGGATTAAGCCTAACACCGTTCTTTTAGGATGGAGTGGCGATCCGGAAAAGTCAAAAGTATTTTTAGATATTGTAAGCATTGTGAAGAGAATGAAGCGGAATCTCATCATTGTTCGATGCCAAAAAGAATCTCAAATGTGGGAATCTCCTAGTGGTGCTATTAATATCCTTTGGGAAGATACCTTAAATGGATCCATGATGCTTATGCTTGCCTATTTGCTGAAAGAAAATCGTCAGTGGAGGGATTGTCCTTTACGAATTCTTCGACCTGTACCGTGTAAGGTTGATGTAGAAAACATGCGACGAGTTATGGAAGAAATGCTAAAAAATTGGCGAATCAGCGCAGAGATATTCATTATCCCCTGTGAAAACCCTATGAAGGCCATTCGGGAAGAAATGGAACCTTCTGCAGTGCTTTTTGCGGGTTTTAAAATAGTTAAAGATGAAGCTTCAAATGTTGAAAGAGTTTCTTTCCAGCGCGATATTATGAACCTTCCAGGTGATATCATTTTGGTGCGAAGTACGGATGATTTTTCGTTATCAGCGTGAAAAACTTATTTTTTAACGAAGATTCACTATTCGAAACGAAAGTGCTTTCAGCGGTTTCGATATGAGACTTTATATTGTAGAAGTTGATACCATCAGATTTTTTGGTATAGTTTTAATATGATGTGGAGTCGATCACACAAAAACCAACCACCTTCTTTGTTCTTTTCTTTGTTGCCTTTGATAGTGACAGGTGTAGCCTTGGGTTGGTCTGTATTTGTATTTGATGTAGAACCTCATGTAGCATTGCTGCTTGGAACTATCACAGCAGGGCTGGTGGCCTATATGCACGGGTATTCGTGGAAAGAGATTAAAAGAGGTTTTATTGAAAGTATACATAGGGTTATCCCCGCAATACTCATTCTACTAATTATTGGCATGATGATTGGTGTTTGGGTGGGTAGCGGAATTGTACCTGCTTTGATTTATTATGGCTTTCATATTATGCATCCATTGTGGTTCTTACCCATCATTCTGGTTCTTTGCAGTTTTGTTTCGATTGTAACAGGAAGTTCATGGACTACTATAGGAACGATTGGATTGGCAAGTGTAGGGATTGGGCATGGGCTAGGTTTACCAGCTCCTGTTGTGGTTGGAGCTGTAGNNCATGGAGACAAACTCTCACCTCTTTCTGATAGTACCAACCTTATACCGGGAGTTTTGGGATTGAATCTATACAAACATATTAAGCACATGTTGTATAGTGTAATCCCTGTTTTTATTGTAGCCTTGATCTTGTACAGCATTCTAAACTTCTCTTTACTGAGTACAGATTTCGTTGCGATTGATCCCCAAAAATACCAGGATTTTATTTTGAACCACTTTAATCTTTCCCCCTTGCTCATTATTCCACCTGTTTTTATTATTGTAGCCATTGTGTTGAAAGTACCAGCAATACCTAGCTTGATGATGGGAGTATTATTAGGGGGACTAATGCAACTACTTGTTCAAGGGCAGGGAATGGGAACTGTGTTTCAAACAATTAATAACGGCTTTGTGATAAATTCAGGCTGGGAAGAAATGGATCAAGTTTTGTCCAGCGGTGGTATGAGTAGTATGTATAGTGTCATTTTTCTTGCTATCATTTCTCTTGCTCTGGGTGGTATTATGCTAAGGTGTAAAATGTTGGAAGTGATTGTAAAAAGTTTCTCAGTTTTGTTAAAACGTACGGGAAATTTAATTATGGCTACGATATCGAGTTCTGTGTTTATCAATATATTTGGCGCTAATCAGTATTTGGCTGTAATTATTCCAGCACAAATGTTCGAAAATGAGTTTATTGCCCATAAACTCGATTTACGGAATTTAAGCCGTGCGCTGGAAGCAGGAGGAACCTTAACTGCTCCTCTGATACCCTGGAACACAAGCGGATTGTTTATTTTTACCACCCTAGGAGTGAGTGCTACTGCTTACGCTCCATATGCTTTAATTTGTTGGATGACCCTGATTGTAGTTGGAATTTTCGGATATTTCAATATAACAATGACCAAAAAATCCTCTAGAGTGATTCGAAAAGAGCAAAAAGAAGAGTGTATGGATTAACATTTTAATCCGTATTGCTTTACATTTGTTACAAATTGTGTACAGTCAAATTGATACCAGCACTTATTCATAGATTTCCCACTTCATGGGTTGGAGGGATTATGCAATATACCGTACCAAGAATTGGTGTAAGTCGATGTTTAACATTTGATTCATGCAGATATGATGGACAAATGATCCCTAGTGAGTTCATTGAAGAAATGAAGCCCTTTTTCGATTTTGTGCCAGTTTGTCCAGAAGTTTCGATTGGTTTGGGCGTTCCAAGAAAAGCAACTCGATTAGTGCAAACAGATGATCAGTACTATATGATGCAACCAGCACTGAATAAAGATTGTACGAAAGAAATGAATTCATTTATTACCTCCTGGCTTCTTGATCATCCCGATTTGGATGGATTTCTATTGAAAAGTCGATCTCCTTCTTGTGGTGTCAAAGATGTACGTTTGTATCCAACCATGAACAGCCAATCAACCATTGGAAAGGGGATAGGGTATTTCCCACAAAAAATTCAACACATCTATCCATTTCTTGTTGTCGAGGATGAAGGAAGAATGAATAATGCAAGGATTCGAGAACATTTTTTTACTCGGATCTATTTGCAGAGTGCCTTCCGGGAGCTGTCAGCAGCATATTCGATCTCTTCTCTGGTTCAGTTTCATACCATTCACAAATATCTTTTTATGGCATACCGCCCTTCTGTTCTGAAAAAAATGGGTCAATTGGTTGCGCAAGCAAAGAAAATGTCAAACGAGGAAGTTCTTTCTTCCTATCAAGGGTACATTGCAGAAGTTTTTTCTACGTTACCACGTACGCCTTCTATTGTGAATGCTTTGCAGCATTGCTTTGGGTATGTTTCGGATCAATTGAGCAGTCAGGAACGTTCGTATTTCCTGAAGCAAGTGCAACATTATCAAGAAAAACGTATTCCACTAAGCGCTTTGTTGAGTTTAATGAAATCATGGATAATCCGATTTCAAGAACCATATCTCTTGGGGCAAAGGTTGTTTGATCCGTATCCCGAGGAACTTATGGATGTACAAGATTCGGGCAAAGGTAACGAATAACGTTCTAGATTCGTCATACAAACAATCATGCTGGACAGAATTTTTTTTTGAGTAAAATATATCATGAGAAATTAACAGTATTCTCATGATATATTTTGTTTGAAGGTGTTTATGAACAGGTTACTAGAAATTGGATTAACCAGCGAAATGATGGAACAAGCAAATGAGTTTCCATCATTAACCATTGGAAGAGTGATTGCACAGTTTAGGTCGATATATCGCGTTTTCACCGAAAACGGTGAATGTAAGGCTGAAGTTGCAGGAAAATTTCATCATGATGCAGCATATTCTTTTCAGTACCCAGTGATTGGAGATTTTGTGCTATTAGACCGAGATAATGATGAACATGGCAATGCTATCATTCAGCACTTGCTGGATCGTAAAAGTGCTTTTTCAAGAAAAACTGCTGGGATTAAGCAAGAAACACAAATGGTAGCCGCCAACATTGACATTGTCTTTGTGTGCATGGCATTAAACAGTGATTTTAATTTGCGTCGTTTGGAGCGATACATTGCTGTTACCTGGGATAGCGGAGCCATTCCAGTTGTAGTTCTAACAAAAGCAGATTTATGCGAGAGCCTGACCTCCATGATAAAGGAAGTAGAAACTGTAGCTGTTGGCATAGAGATTATCGTTACTTCCAGTTTTCAAAAAGATGGACTTAAGCCAATTCAGAAGTACTTAAAAAAGGGAGTTACCATTGCTTTTGTTGGATCTTCTGGTGTGGGGAAATCCACCATGATCAATCTTTTACTTGGTCAAGAGATCATGGCTACCCAATCGATCCGGAATGACGACAGGGGAAAGCATACGACTACACACCGAGAACTGTTTCTTTTGCCTTCAGGTGGAGCTGTGATTGATACACCGGGCATGCGAGAACTGGGTTTGGATTCTGCAGATGTATCCAAAACTTTTACAGATATTGAGGAATTGGCTTTGCATTGTAAATTTAAAGATTGTACCCATCAGCATGAACCTCACTGTGCAGTACGCAAGGCAATCGAAGAGGGGATTTTGTCTGAAGATCGACTAGAAAGCTATCAAAAGTTAAAAAAGGAAGCAAAATACAGGGGAATGAATTCCAGACAAATTGACAAGCGAAAAGTTGACGATATGTTTTCTGGATTTAATGGAATTAAGAATGCCAAAAAGTATATTCGATCTAAAAAAGAATGGTGATCTCTGCTTCATCCTCCGACAGATTTTTTTACATCCATTGTTGTCGGATATACTCTTGGAAAAACAAATCGGTAAATCGGTACTTCCCTCGATCCAGTTTTTCAATAAAATCTAACTCGATTAGGTGGAGAATAGCTCTGTTTAAAGTGTTGGGATGCACAATACCATATTGACTTGCTATTTCCTGGCTAAAGAGACCACCTTTTTCTGTAGCTAGGCAGAATAGCACAATTCGTTGTTCTTTCGATCGTATTCTGCTAAATCGAGAATCGTATTCATATTGATTGGATGTAAGTTCTTCTTGTAATGCTTGATGCACAATTTCTTCATTGCAAATTTGATCTGTTTTTTGCCATGCTCTCCGGGCCAATAATTGTAGGAACAATGGATGACCTTGGGAGACCTTTAATATTGCACTCACTCCATCGGGTTGTATTTTTTTTCCACTATCATAGAAGTTTTTACTGATATAGTGACTGCATGAATCGAGTGGAAGGTATTGTGTTAAGTGCAGTTGTCGCATGGATTTAAAAAATGGAGCATCTTTTGATAAAAATATTTTTTGCAGTAGTGATTCGCGAGAGCCTGCAAAGATATAAGTGACTTCTTTCTGGTGTTGAATTTGACTTCGAAACAAAGGTATAATTGAGGGATCCAAGATGGATAGCTCTTGGAATTCATCCAAAGCAATTACATGTTTCTTTTTTCGAGAAAGGTACTCAGGAATTTGGATCGCCTCAACAAAGGCCTCATAAAGATCTTCTTGCTTGCGAGAACGTAGTTCAAATCGAATCGGACCCATAGAGATAGAAAAGTGACTATGTGTTTTGGGAAGAAAATGCTTGAAAAAATGCTCAATTTTTCCTTCAAATGAAGAGGAGTTATACATTTTACTTACAAAATCACTGATGAAAAAAGATAATGTTGGATACTGTTGAACGTCAAAAAAATGTGTGATTTGATTGCCTTCAATGCTCAATTCATGAAAAACTTTTTCGATCAACCACGTTTTACCAAGTCTGCGAGTACCGTATACTACAGTGTTACCCTGTTGTTCAATTTCTTCCCGAAGAATGGAAGACTCTTTTTCTCGATCAATAAAACTCTGTGGATCAAATTTTCGACCAACAATAAATGGATTTTTCATAGCTTGATTATATACTGTTTATGTGGATAAAACAATAAACATAAATAGTGACTCACGGAAAATGTGTTTTTCAATTTATGAACCATTCTCTATCTCTGTTGTATTCATAATGAACTGATATAGTAAAAATAACAGAGGGTAGCCTATGAAACGTAGAGTATTATCTTATTTGGTTGTTTTGTTTCTTTTTGTTGGACAATCGTATTCCTCTTCAATTAGAGTATCTGCAAATACTGCAACATACACCAACTGGCCACTTCTTAGGGTGGATCATCGAAACACTGGATTTACTACAGCTTCGTTTCCAACTACGATGGAGTTTGATGAGTTTCTTCCGATACAAAGTCAACGCCCCCCTATTGTTGCGAATAATCAATACTACTTAGTTGAATTTGAGACTGGAACAGTCCACTGCTACGATGTTTCTACGCAGAACTTGATCTGGAAAAAAAAATACTCTACTGTGACAAATGTAAATATTCTGATGGGGAATGGTTGTATATTTTCTGAGGCAACCAACCAGCTGCTTCTTTTGGAAACGATTGAGGGGAATTGGGATCGTAAAACTGGCTTTGTTTCATGTGTGTATGCATTGGATCCGAATACGGGAAGCATTCATTGGAAAAAAGAAATCAAAGGATACTACGCAAATAGTATGACTGCAAGCGATAACGAAGTGTTTGTTAAAGTGATTGAAATTCGAAGTTCTTCTCAAAGCAACTACCTGAGCATTCAGAACAGAGTGTATTCTTTTGATCTTGTATCAGGTCAAATGAATTGGTCCTCTGAAGTGTTAAAAGGTGGAGAGGGATATTGGAGTTTTAACGCTCCTGCATTTAATGATCGTTACATCGCTATTCCTTCTACCAATTGTGTCAATCAAAATCCAGATGGTACTATAACGGCTGTACAACCTTGTTACATGACTCTTTTAGATCGTCACACTGGACGACTTCTCGATACCATAATCATGGATGATTTCGTTGGCACCAGCATGCCTCTTTTCGTTGAAGACAAAATCTATGTTATATCCACTTTATCTGGAACAGGAGAGCTCCCTAATTACTTGTTTTGTCTATCCACTTCAGGCAATCGATTACGTCAATCGTACCGTTTGTTACTTTCTGATGAAAGACACGACTATATTTACAATGTCAATTTAGCCAAATACAAAGACTATATCTACTTTTTAGATTATAGTGGGTCTTTGCTATGTCTATCCACAAATACCGGTAGGATTGAATGGCGGCAAAAAGTTGGTGAACGAAGTTGGGTGGGTCCATATTTTTGTAACGAAGACTATATCATCATTTGTACTGTTCATCGTGTAAGATCAGAACAATCTAGATACAACTATGACAATCATATTAAAGTCCAATATATTGATCCGGAAAATGGCAAAGAGTTATTTTCTAATTCTGTTTTGTTTGATGGATATCCTCCTCATCACTTAAGCGGAACAGAGGATCATATATGGGCCATTTGCGGCCGGAGTATTGCACATTTTACTCCTAAAGAAGTTCTTGCTATGGAAATTACTCCTTTGGAAATTCGCGAGACTGCCTGGGAAGGAGATACAGATCGCTTTGTTAACCTTGTACAAGTTCAGTTGGAAGGCAATGTTACCGGTTCCATCTTTTCAACGGAGACTTGGATCCAATGTGATTCTACAGAGATTTATCCAGAACTATCTACCGTCAAGGTGTATATAGATCCTTCTGATAAAAAAGCAGGTCATTATTCCGGTGCAATCCATTTCCATTCTAATGCAGGAGATGCAACCGTATCAGTTCGTCTTGATGTATTCGCACATCCACAATTGGAAATTGTTCCTGGTTCTGTTGAACTCACTGTCTACGAGGGTACGAGGCCGGATGCTACAACCTTCTATGTTCACAACAAAGGAGGTTCTGGATTGGATGGAGCTATTCATGGTTCTGAAGATTGGCTCCAGATTTCACACAATACCATCGATGATCGCTTGACAAAGTTTACTGTTCAGTATGAAACGGAGAATAAACCATCAGGTGATTATAAGGCGAGTATTTTAGTAATCAGCAACGGAGGTAAACAGACCATTCCAATAGTTGTTCATATTCTTGCTACTCCTTTTCTGGAAGTTACCCCTAAAGAAATAATTCAAGAAGTTGCTATTGGATCAAGCTCTTTATTGGATATCTTTTTACGTAATACTGGCGGAAAAGGCTTGAAAGGATCAATATCTTCAAACCAAGAATGGCTTTTGCTTGGAACCAGTCACTATGATGACGATACCGAAAAAATTGTGTGCACATTGGATGCTAGATCTTTGAAAGCTGGCACTTACGAGGGAGCAATAACATTTGCAGGGAATGATCAACAAATCATTGTACCCGTAACTCTTCATTGTATAGTGTGGATCACCTTACAAATTGGATCTAAAACAATTGAAGTGAATAAGGTGGATGAAACTATTGCAGCTGCTCCATATTTGTTTGAAAAAAGAACATATGTACCTGTACGCAAGCTCGTAGAGTCCCTACCTATTCTTCACTATTTAAAAAATACAGAATTGAAATGGGATGATCAAGAGAGAAAAGTGACGATTTATGTGGGAGAAAAAACAATAGAGCTCTGGGTAGACAATCCTGTTGCAAAAATGAATGGGCAATCGATTCAAATTGATCCAGACAATATTCGTATTGCTCCACAGATTCAAGAAGGAAGAACATTCTTACCTCTCCGTTTTGTTGCAGAGAATTTAGGGTATAAGGTGGAATGGATAGCACCAACGCAGACCATCCATCTCAAATACCATGTTTCGAATGAACTCTCTGCTTCGCAGGTTGTATATCGCTAAATACTGACACATTTCCTTTGTGATTACTATCCTTTTTGTGTACTATATAAGTACTTTTGCAGATTTTAAGCATGGAAAGGATATGACCTTGGAAAACAAATGGTTTGCAGTGTTTTGTATGTACACACCATGGGGTGATCTTCTATGATGACTGCATTTTTATTACAGCTTGGATTGATTTTAACCAATGCAATATTTGCTTGTGCAGAAATTGCAGTCATTACAATGAATGATAACAAGCTTTCCAGGCTTGCATCTGCAGGAGATAAAAGGGCTATACGTTTAAAAAAACTAACCAGTGAACCTTCTCATTTTTTGGCAACAATCCAAGTTGGTATTACCTTGGCAGGTTTCTTGGGGAGTGCTTTTGCAGCCAGTAATTTCTCGATGCCTTTTACAAAATGGCTTCTTCGACTCGGAGTCCCCATTCAGCAGGCTACATTGAACATTATATCGGTTGTGGTGATAACCATAATCCTCTCTTTTCTCACTCTGGTCTTTGGAGAATTGGTCCCAAAAAGAATTGCAATGCAAAA
>NPID01004188.1_pt1 | contig 19522 bp, 15 predicted proteins | sample 8637491 | NCBI WGS metagenome assembly NPID01 (sample SAMN07420843, study PRJNA396082) | bioreactor metagenome | isolation source: sample BA6 brine-fed electro-methanogenic bioreactor BA | place: Japan: Kochi | collected 2016-06-14 | reverse complement strand
GGCGCAGGTTCTGGGTTTCCAGGGCCAACCGGACGATCAGGTGAATGGCATCGGCCTTGAAGGGCTTCTTGATGTAATCGTAAGCACCCATTTTGAGGGCCTCGACGGCACTCTCGACGGTACCGTAGCCGGTGATGATGATCACCAGAACTTCGGGGTCGACTTCCTTGAGGGCCCGCAGGACATCGAGACCGCTTTTAGTGCCGAGATTAAGATCCAGCAGGACCAGGTCGACCTCTTCCTCGCTGACGCGCTTGACGGCTTCATCGCCGCTTTCGGTCGAAAACGGATGGTAGCCATCTTCGGCGAGGATCCTTTCCAGGTTCTCCCGGATAAAGGCCTCGTCGTCAACGATCAGGATTTTTTCCATGGGACACTCCTTATCGACCATCTTTTCTTGGCGCGGCGGAATCTGGAACAGCAGAGCCGGCCGGACGAGGGCGCCCCGCCGGCAGAATTTCTAATCCAAACGATATATTAAGTCCGTCCGCTCGGGAAAGGCAATAAAAATGTGGTGAATTTTCGCCACATCACTAAACACCCTTCCATACCCATGAAATCAGGAGGAAAAAACTGGGAGAGCACCGAGGCCTGGTGCGGTATTTACCCGGCTGGGCTCAGGGCCGGAAACAGCAGGGTGAAGCTACTGCCCTGTTCCAAACGACTTTCGACTTCAATGCGGCCATGGTGCTCGGAGACGATGTTGTGGGTTATCGCCAGGCCGAGCCCGGTCCCCTCCCCTTTGCTGGTATAGAAGGGTTCGAAAATCAGCGGAATGCGATCGGGAGGCATGCCCTCGCCGGTATCCCGGATGATCACCCTGAGCTGGCCGTCCAGAGAATCGGCGACGACTTCGAGGATCCCCCCATCGGGCATGGCTTCCAGGGCGTTGGTGAACAGGTTGAGGAAGGCCTGCTTGAGTTTGCCCGAGTCGAGCAGGATGGTCGGCAGCTGTTCGGCAAGGTTCTCGCGCAGCTCGACGCCCCCGCGCTGACACTGCTTTTTGACCAGAAACAAGGTATCCCTCAATATCTCGACGGCATTGCCCGGCTCCAAATGCACCTGGGGGTGGGAAGCGAAATTAAGCAGTTCGCCCACCAGCCCTTCAAGCCTTTCAATCTCCTCCAGAGCCCGCCGGATCAGGGCCTGATCCCCCGACTGACCGAGCAGGCGGTCATGCAGCTCGTCCAGCAGCAGGCTGACCCCGGTCAGGGGATTGCGCACCTCGTGGGCAATCCCCGCCGAGAGCCGGCCCAGGGAAGCCAGGCGTTCCATCCGCTCCATGTGCTGGCGCAGGTTGACCCTTTCGGTCAGGTCTTCGACGGTGAGGATATGCCAGCCCTCCTCGCCGTAAGCCAAGGGCAGCCGAGCCAGACGGAAGGTCAGGTTTTTGCCATCCCGCTCCAGATAAACATAACGGCTCCAGATGCCCGCCGGCTGCTGCCCGACTGGCTCCTCAAGGGTTTTCAGAACTTCCGGCCAGTGGCAGAGCAGTTCGCCGATCGGCTGCGGGCCGCTCAGGTCGGGCAGGCTGAGGATCCGGCCGGCCGGACCATTCGCCGAGGTCACCCGACCGCCAGCGTCCAGGGTGAGAATGCCGGTTTCGATGTTTTCGACGATGGTTTGCTTGAAATTGCGCTCCCGCAGAATTTCCCGCCGCGACCGGCGCAGGTCGTCGAGGGTCCTGACCAATTTTTCCCGGCGCGAGTTGAGCTCTCCCGCCATGGCGTTGAACGAGGCGGCTAGCTCCCCCACCTCGTCGTGGGAGGTTACCAGCACCTTGGTCGAAAGGTTGCCGCGGGCCATCTCCTTGGTCCCGGTAATCAATTCCAGCAGCGGTTCGGCGATACTCCTGGAGAGTTGGTACGCCACCACGAACACCAGCAGCCCGGTGACTGAGATCAGCAGCCAGGTCTCGCTGACGAACTGGGTGAATTCCTTCCGGATGAGGGCCGAAGTTTCCTGGGCCGGCTTGTGAAAGATCTTCAGTTCGGCGCCGATGGTGATCCCGCCGAACACGCCACGGTCGGCGTAACTGCCGCCGGAGTAGAAAATCGGCGCGTAGGCCATGATCTTGCGGGAGCCGCCGACATTGGTCACGTCGACCACCCCCGAGCGTCCGGCAAGAACCGCTTCGGCCGCCACCGGGTAGTTGGGGTGAATGAAGGCGGCATGCTTCAGGTTGTAGGGAATGCGGCCTTTCTCGACATCCTCCGGCGGCGAACTTTCCGTATAGGGCGGGACCAGGCGTCCGTCCCGGTCAAGCCCGCGGATATCCCAGTACTTGGGATGAGTAATGATCCAGCCCTCATCGTCGAACATGAAGGCGTAATTGCCGCTGTCGTAGGAAGGAAAGACGACATAGCGCTTTTCCGTGGGAATGATGTGCTGGGTAAACTCCATCAGATGCCGGTGGTCCAGAGACAGAACGACCACTCCCTGCACCTTTCCTCCGCCACCGTGCACCGGCAGAGCGAAACGAACCACCCCCTCGTAGCGGGTTCCCTCCACGGCCTCTTCGGGCGTAGGGGCCCCGCGCAACTGCTCATCCTTGTTCACATGCCAGCCGGTCACGTGGGAGACGTAAATCCGGCCGGGCGGCAGATCGCGGGCCCGAAGAAAATAGGGTTCGGTGCCATAGGTGGTATTGCCGGGATCGGAGACATCTCGGAGCTGGTCGACGATCTGGTCGTTGACGACCCGCAGACGCTCGATCCCATCAGGGCCGATATAGGAGATTTCGCGGTACAGGGGAACCATCTCGCGCTTTTCTTCGGGGGCCTGGTTGGTCCCCCCACGGTACCAGATTTCCTGGCGGTGGTTGCGGCTGAACCCGAGGTAGGTCTGAGGGTCGGTCGGCATCAGGGCGAGATCGAAGAGATCGTTTTCGACGGTTTGCAACAGGTCGCTGACTTGCCTGGCGACGATTTCCGCGCGCAGTTCCAGGGCCCTGGCCGCCTGGGAATCCAGAGCATCGGCGGCGCTTTCCCGCAGCAGCGACTCGACCAAACGCAGACTGTGGTTGGAGTTTAAAGCGAGCAATACGAGCGGGGTCAGTGAAAGCGCCCAGAAAGCGTAAAGAACCTTCTTGTGGAGATTAAGGCGAAACATGGGGGGAGTATAGCAGGGAATGGCCAGGCAGGAGAAGTCATTGCCGGCGACCGGGCCAATTTTCTACCGAACTGCAATTGCCGGCTCAGAACCGGCCATAAAACTGTCGAAGCATCCGGCGGGAATTGACGGCCAGGGGCAGCAGGCGTTGATGCCTGCCCAGGGCCTCTTCCAGCGAGAGGCCGTCATTGATGATGATGTCGTTGGGATGAAAAACCGTTTTGGCGGCGTGGCGTCCTCCGGGGCGGAGGTAGACGGCCACCTCGTAATCCTGTCCCTCGATATGCATCCGGCAGGTGTGGACCAGGACTTCATTCTGCATACCCCCCCCGTGGAATCGCTTAGAGAAAGATCGACGAGATGCGAGGAAATCGACCGTCGTCGGAAACACCTCCCTTCTCAGCAAATCCCGGGCCAAGCCTTAACACGCTCGCGAAAGCCGCATAATCCGCGGGTTGACTGCCATCGATGCAAAAAAAATCGCCCTTTGGCCATTAGACCGAAGGGCGATTTGACGATGATCCTCTGCTAAAAGACCGAAACAGTTTTGCGACTATTTCCGACGGCTGATCACATAGTCAGCCAGCTCAAAGAGCGCTTGCTTTTCGGGGGAATCCGGGAAATGCGCCAGATGTCCCTTGGCGCGGTCAACCAGCTCCTGAGCCCTGTTGCGAGTATAGTCGATCCCCTCGTAGCGATCGATCAGGGCAATGACATAATCAAGATCGGCGTCGGACAGCTCTTCCCGCTCGATGATCTGTGCCACCGCGGCACGCTCCTCGACGGAACAATTCCGCAAGGCATGAATCAGGGGCATGGTCATCTTGCCCTCCTCGAGGTCATGCCCCTTGGCTTTCCCGAACTCGGATTCTTCCGCCACATAATCAAGTGCATCGTCCATGAACTGAAAGGCAATCCCCAGATCCATGCCGAATTCGCGCAGGGCGTCCTCCTTTTCCGCGGCAACCTGCCCCAGAATACCCCCGCACTGGCAGGCTGCGGCCATCAGCACGGCGGTTTTGGTGCGAACCACGGTCATGTAGCGTTGCTCGTCCATATCCAGATCGCAGGTGCTGATCAGCTGCAGGACTTCCCCCTCGGCCATCATGGTGGTGGCATCGGAAAGGGCCTTCAGTACCGCCAGGCTGCCGCCACGCACCATAATTGAAAAGGACTTGGCAAAGAGAAAATCCCCGACCAGCACCGACGCCTCGTTGCCCCAGACCGAATTGGCCGAAGCATTGCCGCGCCGCAAAACGGCATTGTCCACCACATCGTCGTGAAGCAAAGTGGCGGTGTGGATAAACTCCACGACACTGGCCAGGCCGATGTGATAATCCCCGCGGTAACCTGCCATACGGGCGCAAAGCAGCAGCAGCATGGGCCGCACTCGCTTACCGCCGCTGGCAAGAACGTACTCTCCCACCTTGCGGATCAATACGACGTCGGAATCGAGGTCTTTTTTGAACTGCTCTTCGACCCGAGCCAAATCGTCATTCAACAATGAAAGGGCGCTGTCCATTGAGTATTGGCCGTCCTCATTTGAGATAATTTCACCTATCCTAAAGAATCCGTCGGACCCTTGTCAAAACATTTTTCCGCCGGGGTCAGCGGCAACTCAAGCCGGAACAAGGCGCCGCCATCGGCCCCGCTGGCCGCCGAGAGTCGCCCGCCGTGGTTTTCGACCAGCTTGCGGCAAACCGAGAGCCCGAGCCCCGTTCCCTCCCCGCGCGGCTTGGTGGAAAAAAACGGCTCGAAAATTCGCTCCCGAAGCTCCTCGGGTATTCCGGGGCCGCTGTCGGCAACCTCGAGAATCGCCCAGGCCTCCTCCCGCCGCAACTCCACGCAAAGGCGGCCCTGACCGACCATGGCCTGGGCCGCGTTAAGCATCAGATTGACCAGCACCTGCCGTAACTGATCGGCATCCCCGGTAACGGGCATCGGAGGCTCAGGGGTGAACGAGACCTGGATCTCAACTTCCTTGAAAAGCTTTTGCGGCCGCAGCGAGGCAATCGTCCCCTCAATCAGGGCTTGAAGGACAACGGGCTCCCGCCGTCCCCGGGAGGTCCGGGCAAAACTCAGCAGTCCGCCAGTAATGCGCTTGCAGCGACGACACTCCTCGATGATGGCTTTGACGTCATCGCGGCGGGGGTCCCCTGCGTGGAGGTCTTCCAGCAGAAGCTCGGCATAACCGAGTATGATCCCCACCGGATTGTCGATTTCATGAGAGACCCCAGCGGCCAGCTGGCCGATGGCCGCCAGCCGTTCAGCCCGGATCAGGTGCTCCTGCATCTGCCGAAGTTCTTCGTTGGCGTCGGTAAGCGCCAGGTTTTTCTCCGTCAGTTCAGCCTGGCTGCGCTGCAGGCTTTCGGCCATTTCATTGAAAGCGCCGGCGAGAGTGCCGATTTCGTCGCCACGCCGGCTGGAAATCTGAGTCTGCAGACGGCCGCGGGCAATGGCGCGCGCGCCGTCGGTAAGCTCCTTGATGGGCCGGGTAATCCGGCGGGCAACCAGAGCCGCCAGCAGCAGCGAGCCGCCCACCGTGATCAGGGCGATGCGCAGAAAATAGTTGCGGACTTCGGCAAGCCGCGCATCGACAGAGGCGTAGGAAATCAGGTAGCGCACCGAGAGAACCTGTTCTCCGGTCGGACCGAAAGCCGGGGCGATGACATCCAGAACCCGGCTGCCATCAGCCAGCGTCAGGGTCTGCACCGTTGGCTGCGGTTCGCGAAGCCTTCTGGAAAGGGTCTCCTCGGGAGTGGCGAGGGGCTTGCCGTCGGCGAAGTCGGGAAACACCGGCGAGGTGAATAGAACCCTCCCCCCTGGCGCCAACAGATAAAAACGAATGAGGTCGCGATTAACGCCGAGAAAGTCGAGAACGTCCTGAAGAGCTGGCGTGGTTTCGGTCGGGAAAATTCCGCGAAAGGCCTTCAACAGCTCAGGGGTGGCGAATCGGGCAAAGGATTCGCTCTGGGCTTGCAGGTGCTGCTCCCATTGCCGGGCCTGGTTATGCTCCAGGACCAGAAAGGTAGACACCAGCAGCACAACCAGAGTGCCGCTGGTGTAGAAAAATAGTTTTTTCCCCAGTGTGATTTTCATCTCGGCGAAGCGCCAGTTCCTGAAAAGGGGCCTGCAGACAATCGCAAACAGCAAAAGTGTTCGGAATTTTAGAATGGCTGGAAAACGAAGATGGGATCCAAGGGCATATTAATGAAGAGGAGCCTGGGTGTCAAGATAACCGGGGGCGAGTCCCGGGACCTCTGGGTCACGCCTTCCAGAATGGCTCAGGAATCGGGCGGAGGAGCTGGCGGCGCTTCGGGCTGTCCGTCGACCGGCTCCTCGGGATTGAAGCGAACCGGAACGAAACTGTTGCTCGATTCTTCCCAGCGGTAACTGCCCGCATCCCAGATTTTCTCCAGGTTGGCCCAATCGATATGAACCCCGGCCATCTCCTCGACCAGAACCGAGGCCTGGAGCATTTCACCGTCATCTACGCGGCCATCGCCATTGGCATCGGCCCAAAGAAAAGGCCCGACCCCGACTTCCGAGGATCCGGAAACGGGAAACGGCGCGTTGCTGCCTGCCTTGGCCACAACTTCTCCCCGAAAAACACCGTCACTGCCGGCGGTAACCTCGGACTTCACCTTGATCAAATAGGAGATGCGCTTCGGAGACTTTCCCGGTTTGACGATCCAGCGGGCGGTACCCCCCTCGTTATCGAGGCTCGAAGCCGGTGGATTGGCCTCAATCAGCAGCCAGCCCGGCGGGAAATGCTCCCGGATGATGAACCCCTGGTTCTGAGCCTCCGCATCGAATCGAACCTGCACCGGAATAACATTGCCCGGTGCGGCGTAAGCGGGAAGCCAGCGCTCCGCCTCAAACGCCGGATGGACCTCTACTTTGCTCCGGGGCAGCAACAACGCCGCGCCCAATCCCGCTGCCAGCAGCAAAAGCAGCCAGGGATAACGCCGCGAACGTCGAGGAGAATCGTCCACCTGCTCCTCAGGCTCTGCCGAGGCGCCACCTTCAAGGATTTCCCCCAAGGAGACTTCCAGAGCCTCGGCCAGCTTCAGGGCATTTTCCCGCTTGATGGATGGGGTGCGGTTATTTTCCCACCGCGAGATGGTATCGGTGGTAACCCCGACCACCTTGGCGACGTAGAGCTGGGTAAGTTTCTTTTTCTCGCGAACACGCCGAACCTCTTCGCCATCGAGACTCACCGTGGGGGGCAGAGCAGGCTCCATGCTTTCCTCGCATCTAAAAACTGAGTTTGCCAGTGTAGCAGACTGCTCGCCGACGAGTAAACAGCAAAAAAAGACCCGACATCGACCGGAATCCAACCCGACATTGTCAATTTTATGATGCTGAAATCATTAATATATTTATCGATGTCGGGTATCAAACCGACAGATATCTAATGCAAACCGAAAAAAAGTCGGGTAAGGTAACGTCGACTTTCGGGCGCCAATGCCCAAAACAACTTTTCTGGGAGGTAATGTAACATGAAACGTATCATCGCAGTACTGCTCACCGTCGCTTTTCTTGCCGCCGGCTCCATGATCGCCTTCGCCGCCGATCCCCCCGCCGAAGCGAAATTCGAAGCCAAGAACGGCACCGTCACTTTCAACCACACCCTGCATCAGGACAAGGTTGCCGACTGCGCCACCTGCCACCATGCTGGCGTTGAAGCCGGTACGTGCCGCAGCTGCCATGGCGTCGACGACGCTGCCCCCAAGATGAAGGATGTTGCCCACAAATTCTGCAAAGGCTGCCACAAGGATCAGGGCGGCAACGCCCCCACCAAGTGCAACATGTGCCACAAGAAGTAATCCTGCCTTCTCTGCTCCAGACAAAGGGGTCGCATAAGCGACCCCTTTGCTTTTCATCCCCCGGGAAACCGTCCGGGCTGAACAACCAATGGACCGCAGAGAAAGGGGGAAGCCCCATGATCAAGGGCATCTTCTGGGATAACGACGGCGTGCTGGTGGACACCGAAGCCCTGTATTTTCAAGCCACAGCCGAGATTCTGCAACAAGTCGACGTCACGCTTTCCCGCCCTGAGTTTGTCGATATCTCCCTGGTCCGCGGAAAGAGCCCCATCGATCTGGCCCGAGCCAGGGGTATCGACGACAACGGACTGAAAACCCTGCGCGACCTGCGCAATAGCCGCTATGCCGAACTGCTTCGGGACGGCGTACCGGTCCTGGATGGAGTCGAGGAGACCCTGCAGGCCCTCCACGGCCGGGTCCGGATGGGGATCGTGACCAGCTCGCGGCGGGATCACTTCGAGATCATTCACAGCACCACCGGACTGCTGAAGTATTTTGATTTCGTGCTGACCCGGGAAGACTACACCTTTTCCAAGCCCCACCCCGAACCCTACCTGACGGCCCTGGCCCGAAGCGGATTGTCAAAGGACGACTGCATGGTTATCGAGGATTCCGAGCGAGGTCTGCGGGCCGCGCTTCGGGCCGGGCTACGCTGTCTCATCACCCCCGGGGAACTGACCTGCCACAGTGATTTTCCCGGTGCTTTCCGCGTGCTGAAAAGTATCCGCGATCTGCCTGAAACGATTTCCTGAAACACGTCCGGAAACCAAATGGAAGCGACACTCTCCCGGATGGATAACCGGTTATTTTTTTCTTGAAAACGCCGGCGGTTGAATATAGTATGTGCGCCAACCTCGGTCTGCTTGGCAGGCCGGGGGGCTGACCCCGTGTACCCCCCCCCTCCGTGCACGGGGTCTTTTTATGCCTTTTATACATCCCTTGCCCAATAAATTAAAACAAACCAACAAAATATCGCCATCGCTCTTGCATACCCCGGCGATTCGGATAAAATATCCACCATGTTCCCCTGGCTCCCCAAGCCAGGGGGTTTTTGCCCCGTGATCCCCCTCCTTCACGGGGCTTTTTTTCCCAGATTCCCCGCCCCGCCCTGCCTTGCCGGCATTGCCAACAGCCACTGGCCTGTTAGGTTTACAATAGATCTATGAGACAACCCGGGACCATCGGCCCCTGCACACCGACACCAGACAAACCGGCTGTTCCCAAACCTTTCCAACCTTTTTCCGGGAGGCCTCCATGCAGACCCGTGCCCACCGCGAGGACATCGTCCAGCGGCTCTCAAGAGTCGACACCGCCGCCCTTCCGCCGGATGGCGGCGAACTTTATAACCGCCTCATTTTCGAAAAGAGCCCCTACCTGCTGCAGCATGCCGAGAACCCACTCAACTGGTACCCTTGGGGCGAACAGGCCTTCGCCCGGGCTCGCCGGGAAGACAAGCCGGTGTTCCTCTCCATCGGCTATTCGACCTGTCACTGGTGCCACGTCATGGAGCAAGAGTCTTTCGAGGATCAGGCCGTGGCCGACCTCATCAATCGTCATTTCATCGCCATCAAGGTCGACCGGGAAGAGCGGCCGGACATCGACAACGCCTATATGACCGTCTGCCAGATGATGACCGGCAGTGGCGGTTGGCCCCTCAATCTGGTTCTCGCTCCGGATAAGAAACCGTTTTTCGCCGCCACCTACATCCCCAAAACACCGCGTGGAGGGATGGTCGGACTGATCCAGCTCATGAAAAAGGTCGCCGAACTCTGGCGCGCCGATCGCGCGCGGCTCGAGCAGACCGGATTGGAGGTCGGCGAGGCCCTCGAGCGACTGGAACAAGAAACGATGGATCGACAGCCGCTCGACGATACCCCCTTGCGCAAGGCGTTCAACGAATTTCTGGAATCCTTCGACCGCCGCCATGCAGGATTCGACAGCGCCCCCAAATTCCCGACCCCGCACAACCTGTCTCTGCTGTTGCGCATCGGCCTGCGCTACGGCGACGACCGGGCCACCCGCATGGCCCTGCAGACCCTGCAGGCGATGCGCCTGGGCGGCATCTACGACCAGGTCGGCTTCGGCATTCACCGCTATTCGGTGGACGCCGGCTGGCTGGTGCCCCATTTTGAAAAGATGCTCTACGACCAGGCGTTGGTGGCCCTGGCCTGCGTCGAAGGGTACCAGGTCAGCGCGGACGAGTTCTATAGCCAGACCGCCAAGGAGATTCTGGAATATGTCACCCGCGATCTGAGCGATGCCGAAGGAGGGTTTTACTGCGGCGAGGACGCCGACTCGGAAGGCGCCGAAGGGACCTTCTACGTCTGGACACCGGAACAGGTTCGGAAGGTGCTCGGTGAGGACCTGGGGAACGTCTTCTGCCGCAGCTACGGCATTACCGAGCAGGGGAACTTCGAGGGCAAAAGCATCCCCCACCTGGAAGAGGACATCGCGACGCTGGCGCGGCGGGTCAAGGTTGATCCCGGGGAACTGGAGCGCCTGCTCGCATCGGCCCGGCAACCGCTGTTTGAGGCCCGCTCAGGGCGCATTCACCCGCACCGCGACGACAAGGTCCTCACCGGCTGGAACGGTCTGGCCATCGCCGCGCTGGCCAGAGCCGGGGCGGTCCTCGAAAAGCCGGATTTGGTCGACGCGGCGACCCGGGCGGGCGATTTCATTCTGACCCGGTTGCGCCGCGGCGATGGGCGCCTGCTGCGCCGCTGGCGTCTCGGGGAGGCGGCGATTCCCGCCTTTTTGGAGGATTACGCGTTTTTTATCTGGGGCCTGATCGAACTCTATCAGGCCGGCTTCGAGAGCCGCTTTCTGAAACAGGCCTTGGAACTGACCGGGCAGATGGAGCAGCTGTTCAGCGACGGTCAGGGGGGATATTTCGACACCGGCAGCGATGCCGAGACGGTCCTCAGCAGGGGCCGCTCCCTCCACGACGGGGCCCTGCCCTCGGGCAACTCGGTGGCCGCCCTCAACCTGCTGCGGCTTGGCCGAATGACCGGCCAAACAGCCCTGGAAGAGCGGGGGGAACAGCTCCTGACAGCCCGCTTCGGTCCGTTGGCCGCCCACCCCAGGGCCTACAGCCAGGCCCTGATCGCTCTCGATTTCGCCCTGGGGCCGGCCACCGAGGTGGTCCTGGCGCCCGCCGCCGATGGACGGCCCCCTGCGGCGTTGCTCCAGACGCTGCGTCGGCGGTTCCTCCCCTCCATGGTCACTTTGTTCAACCGCCCCGAGGATGCCGACCTGCCGGCTATCGCCCCACTGGCGACGGGCAAAGGCCCGGTCGACGGCCGAGGGGCGGCCTACCCCTGCCGGGACCGGACCTGTCGGGCGCCGGTGACGACGGCGGCCGAACTGGATCAAATCCTGAATCCCGGGAACCAATGAACAACGGGGCGCCCTGCCGTGGCGCCCCGTTACCTGGTTATCTACCTCTTCCGGATGGCAGAAAGACCAAGGGCTACTGGATGACCGTCACCGGTTCGATCTCGGCCTTGGCTTCGATCTGTTCGACCGGTTCGATCTGTTCCAGCCCCGCCGAACTGTAGACGTTGCGCGCATTCCACAGCATCCAGCCGTTGGCGCCGAACTCTTCGGAGGCCCGCGTCTGGGCACTGATTTCATGCCGGCCGAAGCGTCGCCGGTCAAAGGCGTAATCCCGGAAGGCCTGCAGCCAGGGACGAAAGCGCACCGATGGCAAGCCGGTACGTTCTTTGGCCCGCTGCAGGGACAGGGAAACGATTTCGTAGGGATGTTTGACCGGGTCCTTGTATCGGCCGACACCGAAGGTGAAGCCGGACGGATAGAGCATCGGTGAGATGTAGTCGAGGTGCCGGGCCAGCTCTTCGAGCTGCTGGCCGATGTAGGTGTCGTTGCTGTTCCAGCAGACGTAACCGAAAACATCCGCCGAGACAAAGACATTGTACGGGGTCAGACGCTCCCGGGCCCGGGCCAGAAAACCGGTGATGGCTTCAACCCGGCTCTCCTGGGTGTTCTCCCGGGAGAATTGCAGCCCTTTGCGATCGGGAAAACGGATATAGTCGAACTGGATTTCATCGAAGCCCAGGGCGGCGGCCTCTTCGGCAATATCGATGTTATAGTCCCAGACCGTTTCATGAAAGGGATCCACCCACCCCAGGTTCTCGCCATCTCGCCAGGGCCTGTCCGCGGCGTCCCTGACCGTCAGCTCGGGACGGGCCTTGGCCAGCAGGTCGTCCTTGAACACGACGATGCGGGCAATCGTGTAAATCCCCCTGCCCTTGAGATCGGCCAGCAGGGCCTGGGGGTTTCTCACCGTGGTGATGCGTTGGGCGCCGATGTCCATGGCCTGCTTGACCGAACTCTTGTGGGAGAGCATCCCCCGGTCCCCCTTGACATCGATGACCAGGGCATTTAGTTCGGTGTTTTCGATGAGCTCCAGGGCCGGATCTCTGAGGACCGGTTCGCCGACCCCGTAAAAAGAGAGGTAAAGAGCCTTGGGATTCAAGGGAGTCAATTCGATGACCCGGGCGTCGGCCAGAGGCACCTCAATTCGAGCGTATCCCGGGGAACGGACCCTGAGCCGGCCATCCTCTTCCCGCAGAGCAAAGTAGCCATCGGCAGCGGTATGGGTTTCGGCGGCTCCCAAGGTCACCGTCGCCCCCGCGACCGCTTCTCCGGTTTGGATATCGCTCACTTTGCCGTAGATCATTTCCGCGGCCAGGACCAGAGAGGGACCAAACAGCAGCATCAGACCAAGCAACAGCGAAAAACCTTTGGCGCCCATGATTTCCCTCTCTTTCTCCCGGATTCAATCCGATCGGCTCATTTCGATTTGGGGTATGCCATAGCGCTCATCCATGGTTCGTGCCAAAACCCCTCCGGGTCCAGAGCAGGTCCGTAGGGGACTGATTTTGAAGGTCCTTTTCCCCTTCCATCCCCCTATGGTGCGTCCTCCGGGGCACCGGATGCTCCAGCGGAGTTGGAAAAGACCGAGCCGGAGGTCCGTTTTTTGTCAGCTTGCAAAACGCAAGAGGCCGGGAGAAATCCTCCCGGCCTCTTGCGTTTTTTCCAGCTCCGGATGGGGTCCGTCGATGGTCGATCCTCCCCCAAAGGTCTAGCCCTGCAGAACCTTGAGCAGGTGGGGAACCAGTTGTTTCTTGCGGGAAAGCACGCCTTTGAGCTCGAACAGGTTATCCTCGATCTGCGGATAGCCCATCAGGTAGGGAAGTTCTTTGCCGCCCAGGGCCAGCAGCAGGCTGGTCCCCTGCACAATATCGGTCACCAGCAGTCCGGCCAGGTCAAGGTTCTTTTCCTCGCGCAGTCCTTCCAGCCCATCGCTGAGCTTCTGTTTCATGGCGTGGAACTCGTGAAAACTGACGACCTCCACCTGCCCCACCCCGAAGGACCGGTCGCCCGCCTGATACTCTTTGAAATCGGCCAGCAGCAGCTGGCGAACCGAAGGATAGGCGGCCAGGGCGCTGCCGGCGGCAAAGATCCGCTGGCCGAACTCCTGCGGCTCCCGTCCGGCCAGCCTGCCGAGCCAGGCGGCTATCTGCCGGTCGATTTCGGTAGTTGTAGGGGATTTGAGAATGACCGTGTCCGAAAGCAGCCCGGACAGCATCAGGCCGGCAACCTCCGGATCGGGATCGATGCCGGCCTGCCGGTACAAGGTCGCCACCACCGTGCAGGTACTCCCCAACGGCTGGTTGATGAAGCGGATCGGGTAGTCGGTGTGAAAATTCCCCAGCCGGTGATGGTCGACCACCTCGGCAATCTCGACCTTTTCGGCTCCGGCCACGGCTTGGGACAGTTCATTGTGGTCGACCAGGATCAGCTTCAACGGCGAGGAGGCCAGCAGGTTGCTCTTGGTCGCCACGGCGGTTACCCGGCCCTCGGAATCGAGGACCACCACGCCGGGATCCTTGGTGTGCAGCAGTTTGAGCCGCAGGTCATCGAGTCGCTCGTTCAGCCCGGCCGAAGCAAACTCGGCGGTAACCAGACAGCGCACCGGGGTCGAAAGGCGGGTCAGCCAGGTGCTGGTGGCCGAGTCGAAAGGGGTCGAAAGGATGGTGACCCCCTGTTCCCGGCCGCGGGCCACAATGTCGGGGGCGACCGGCAGATTGCCGGTGACGACCAGGATGCGGACCCCGATGGCCACAGCCTTCTCCAGGATCAGCCGTCGATCGCCGGTGATCAGGATCATCTTGCGGGGATCGAGGCCCTCCATCTTCTCGCCGAAGGTGGCTGAAGCCATGGCGCCGACATACAGATCGAGTTTTTCCACCGGGCCATCGTCGGCCAGGTGCAGGGCCGTAGCGTTCAGACACTGGCGGATCGAATCGACGGAAGTCAGAACCTGGCGGATCTCCTCTTCCCGGCTGGGGATCAGAAAGCGGTCTGCCACCTTTTTGAGAAACAGCAGGCCCAGCGGCCGGCGCTCCTCATCGATGACCGGCAACAGGCGGATGCTGTGGCGGTGGAACAGTTCCAGGGCCCGGGAGAGCGGAGCATCCCCGGGCACCGTGATCACTTTTTCGCCGACCACGTCCCGCACCCGCGGATAGACGTCGACCAGCAGCTGCGGCAGGGGAACGCCGAATTCTTCGAGGACGAATTCGGTCTGCCGGTTGATGTCCCCGGCCCGGGCCGGTTGGACGTTTTCCAGGCCCTGCACGTTGCGCAGGCGGGCATAGGCAATCGCGCTGCAGATCGAATCGGTATCGGGGTTTTTGTGCCCGATGACAAAGGTTTTTTCTTTTCTCATAATCGCTTCCTGTTCTTGGTTCTTTGCTCGGCTCCGGGCGAGCCGTGGCCGCGGCTTATTGTCTCAAGGTACCCCGCACGTCACCCAGGCCGATCACCTGTTCGACGATCCCCCGGGCCGGGCGGCCGAAATTGTCGAACCATACATAGACCGAGCCGCCACCGGTATCGAAAACCTCTGGATCCACCGCGACCTTGGCCAGCAATCCCCCCGCCGGGAAAAAGGGATTGGCGGTGCGAGGGTTGCCGGTGAGGAGATCGACCAGGATGTCGCTGTCCCCCTTGCGACTGAAGGCCGGAACGACATAATGCCCCCCCGGAGCCACGGGACCGAAGGCGCCGGTGCGGAAATTATAGAAGGCGCTCAGGATGTCGCTCGGAGGGTTATCCGCCATCATCGGCAACATTTCCTCCCGGAGAAATTGTTCCTCGCGAAACCTCTGAAAGCGCACCTGGTTCCGCAGGTAGTCAAAGGTGTACTTCTTGCCCCGATCGGTGCGGGACTTTCCCTTGCCCTTGATGATCCGCGATTCGTAGGTCAGCGTGCGCAGGCGGCCGTTGGGAGCGACTTCCATCAGCGACTCGTAGCGCTGGATCCGGTCACGGGTCAGCCAGGCGGCCACCCCCAAAGTCCTTGCTTCGAGCACCGCGCGATAGGTGCCGGCCTGCTCCCCCTGACTGAACGTCAGGCGCGCCTCGGCCAGCCGGTCAAACCAGAGAAAGGCGATATCGTAGTTCAGGTCTTCGCCGACAAGGGCCTCCAGGGGGCCGGGACCGGGCTTGAGCTCCGCCACCGGCGGCGGTTCCTGGGCCGCGAGCAGCGCCGGCAGGCCGCAGAGAATCAGGATCAACAAAAGACGACGCATAACTCTCCTCACAGGTACAACGACAGCACGAAGCCGCCGTATCCGGCCAGCAGCAACGCCCCCTTGCCCCGGCCCAGTATCATCCCTCGCTTCACCAGCGGCACCAGCAGGATGCTAAACAGCAGCATGGCGGGAAATTCGAAGTGCAGGACCGAGGGATCGATGGGCAGGGGACGGATCATCGGGCAGAGGCCGAGAACAAAAAGGATGTTGAAGATGTTGCTGCCGATGACGTTGCCGATGCTGAGATCCATCTCCCCCTTCCAGGCGCTCATCATCGAGGCCGCGAGCTCGGGCAGGCTGGTTCCCAGGGCCACGATGGTCAGGCCGATCACCAGTTCGGAAAGGCCCAGGGTCCGGGCGATGGTGGTCGCCGAGCGGACCATCAACTCGGCGCCGGTCCCCAGGCCGATGATGCCACCAAGGATCAACAGGAGGTCCTTGCCGCGGCTCTCTTTTTCCTGCGCCACCACCTCGGCCGTCGCGGGACGCTCGAGGCCCTGCTCCCGGGCGGTGCGCAGGCAGTAACCCAGGAAAACCAGCAGCAGGCCGAACAGGAGCAGACCGTCAGTGAAATTGAGAATGCCATCCAGGCAGAAAAGATACAGCAGCACCGATGCGGCGATCATGAATGGGATTTCCCGCATCAGGGTGCTGCGTTGCACCCGTAGCGGCGACAACAGCGCGGCGACGCCAAGAATCAGGCCGATGTTGGCCACGTTGGAGCCGATGATGTTGCCCGCGGCAAGATCCGACGATCCCCTGATGGCGGCGAAGAAGGAGACCATGAACTCGGGCATGCTGGTGGCAAAGGCCACGATCGTCATGCCGATGATCAGCGGCCGCACGCCAAAGGACAGGGCGAAACGGGAGCTGCCGGTAACCAGATACTCGGCACCGAAATAAAGCAGCAGAAGACCGACAAAAAAGAGGCAAGCCGCCAGAACCATGTGCAAACTGAACCTTTCATCGGAAAGACGTTCGACAGGGGGCATAGATACACTGTAGGACCGCAGATTTCAAGGGCGTTTTCCGGCGGGCCGCCTCCGGGGCCATTCCGACCTCTCCGGCGCGTGGCCGGGGAGCGAGGTTAGGCTTGACAAGCTTCCCCCGGGCCCACTATTATTTATATTCATATATTTAATTAAATCCCGGGCGGATAGAGGTCTTGAATGGAACAGGTAGAGTTCGATAAAATGCAAAACTTCGACCGCGAGGCGGAAATCCTCAAGGTTCTCGGGCATCCGGTGCGGCTAAAAATAGTGGCCGGCCTCATGTCCCAGAGTTGTAACGTAAAAAAAATCTGGGAATGCCTCGGACTGCCCCAGGCCACCGTCTCCCAGCACCTGGCCCTGCTCAAGAACAAGGGGATCATCGAGGGGCGCCGCGATGGCGTCGAAGTCTTCTACCATGTCACCTGCGACGAAGCCCGGCGGGTGGTTGGAGCCCTTTTCGAGACAGGCCCCTGCCTGTGACCCGGCTGTTCCTGCGCCCGGGGCATGACCGCCGCACCCGGGCCGGCCATCCCTGGGTCTTCAGCAACGAAATCGACCACCTCGAAGGCAGTCCCGCCCCCGGCGATGCGCTCGAAATACTCAGCCACCGCGGGGACTTTCTCGGCACAGCCTACTACAACCCCCACTCCCTGATTGCGGCCCGAATTCTTTCCCGGCGGCGCGAATCGATCGACACCCCCGAATTCTTTCTGCAGAAATTCACCGCCGCACTCGAATATCGCCAGAGCATTTACGGCGACCTGGCGGCTCTGCGCCTGGTCTACGGTGAGGCCGACGGCCTGCCGGGACTGGTGGTCGACCGTTACGGGGAGGTTCTGTCGCTGCAGTTTCTCACCTTGGGGATGGATTGTCGGCGGGAGGCCATCGTCACGGCCCTGCGGGAGCTTTGCTCACCCAACGCCATGGTGGCGCGCAACGACGTGGGGGTCCGAGAACTGGAAGGTCTGCCGCAGAAGGTTGAGCTGCTGACCGGCGAGGTGCCCTCCATGCTGACCATCACCGCGCACGGGCTGCGATTTCGCATCGATGTGATGGCGGGACAGAAAACCGGTCAGTTCCTCGACCAGAAAGAAAACCACCAGGCTCTGCAGGGCCGGGTGGAGGGTCGCCGGGTTCTGGATCTGTTCTGCTACTCGGGGAGTTGGGCGATTCATGCCGCCCGCTACGGGGCCAGTCAGGTGACCGGAGTCGACATCTCCGCCGGGGCACTGGCCATCGCCCGGGAAAACGCCCGCATCAATTACCTGGAGCCTACCGTCGATTTCGTCCAGGCCGACGCCTTTGACCTGCTGCGGGACCACAGCCAAACCAGGGAGCGCTACGGCACCGTCATCCTCGATCCGCCCGCCTTCGTCAAAAGCAAAAAGAAACTCAAGGAAGCGATCCGGGGATATCTCACCATCAATCGGCGCGGCATGGAGCTGGTCGAACCGGGCGGCTTCCTGTTCACCTGTTCCTGCTCCTACCACATGGATCGCGAAACCTTTCTCGACACCCTGCGCAAGGCCTCACAGCAGGCCGGCCGCACCGTTCGCCTGCTCGAAATGCGCGGCCAGGCCTACGATCATCCCGTGCTGCTTACCTGCCCCGAAACCGAATACCTCAAGTGCGCAGTCCTCCAGGTGCTTTAACCCCGCCTGACAGACATTCCTTCCCGCACTCGAGCCCAGCGGCCGGAACCAGCCTCCGGACCACGCACGGCACCTGATCGATCAAAAAACAGGGGGCGGGAAAGCGGGCCTCAGGGTTTGCGAGCCAGGCCGTAGAGAACCTGATAGGTAGCGGGGATGGCGCCCTCGCGCCCATGGTTCTGGTGGTAGATCCGAATCATCTCCTGCATGCCCCGCCGCGACGACAGCCCGGCGGGGCGTTCGCTGGAGGCGTTCTGGGCGCCGATCTTTTTCAGCGCGCGCAGCAGGGCGGGCACGTCGGGATGCCATTCCACCTCATCAGCGCAGCCCACCCGCACCTCTTTCAGACCGGCGCCGGCAAGAGCCTGCTCCATTGCGGCCAGCCCCGGAAACTCCTGGGCATGGGAACGATGGTCGCCCCCCCGGGCCGCCGCCTGCCGGTGCGACTCACGCAGCTCGAACAGGGTCCGCTCGCCGAACAGGGCCACCGCCATCCGGCCGCCCGGGGCCAGCACCCGGGCCGCTTCGGCAAAGGCCCCGGACAGGTCGTTGACCCACTGGTAGACCGAGGCGGAAACCAGCAGGCCGAAACGACCGCTGCGAAAGGGCAGAGCCCGGGCGTCGGCGTCCAGGGCCAGGGCCCCGGGCAGGGAACCGGCGGCATGGCGGGTCATGCCGTGAGCCAGATCGCAGAGCACCAGCTGCAGCCGGGGGCAGGCCTGCAGCACTTGCCGCGCCAGGGCGCCGGTGCCGGTGCCGACGTCAAGCGCGGGTCCGGCAACCGGCCCGCCTTCCAGAAGCATCTTCAGCAGCCGGGAGACCACCCGCTTCTGAACCACGGCATACCGGTCGTATTCCTCGGCGTGACAGGAAAAATGCCGGCGCACCTGCCGGATATCGAGCGGAGTCGGCGTCATGACAGAAAATCCCGCCACAGGGCAAAGGTCTCCCCGGGGCGGCTGAGAAACGGGCTGTGCCCGACCCCGGGCAGCAGGGCTGCCCTTCCCCGGGGAAGGTGTTCGGCCAGGTAGCGTCCGGCCGCGACGGGGGTGATCCGGTCCAGCTCACCATGCACCACCAGCGCCGGGCAGTCGATGCCTTCCAGAGCCTGGCGGTGGTCGCTGCCGCCGAGGGTCTCGAGGGCGGTCAGGGCCACCTCCGGTTCGGGGAGCCGCCCGGCCCGGACCGCGAAATCGACAATCCGCCGGTAGCGCTGGCGATCGAGCTGTTCGTCGGCAAACTGCAGGGCGAAAAAATCCCCCATAGCCTTCAGATAGTTGCGTGTCAGGTTACGGCTCATGGCCCGGACCTGGGCG
>NPID01000975.1_pt1 | contig 19539 bp, 14 predicted proteins | sample 8637491 | NCBI WGS metagenome assembly NPID01 (sample SAMN07420843, study PRJNA396082) | bioreactor metagenome | isolation source: sample BA6 brine-fed electro-methanogenic bioreactor BA | place: Japan: Kochi | collected 2016-06-14 | reverse complement strand
GAGAGTCTCTGAAAGCTCCACTAGTAATCTATCTTTTGTGAGAGGTGAAGTTCGACCGGAGATGCTCCTTAACGGCTAGCGAGATTCCAATATCGGCTTTGGAGAAGCCTCCTCCTAGGTTGAAACCCACAGATTTCTAACTTGCCTGGTTTTTAATATCACGGACAGACAAATAATTAGTATCAAATAGGTCTATCTATATGTTTCTACGTATTTATTGCTTGGAGGACTGCTGATTATTCAACATCTAAATGATCATGGTCATTCGATTACTATCTCGACATCTCCTTCAAGTTCAGAAAAGGGTATCTTTTCTATGAAGTCAACTCGTTCATTGCCCCACTTGATAGGTACATAGAATGTGAATTCGCCCCAATTGTATTTGTATGTATTCCCGTTATCCTTAAAACTCAGCGGAAAATAGATCGGAACTTTCGCTTGCATTGTGTTCGAATCGATCTTGACGAATCTTTCCCAGATACTATAAATGGTCCCGGTAGAAATATACCAATAACGGGATGAGTCTAAATAATACTGCTTCCCATTCCAGATATCAAACTCATAGCCCGTGTACACATAGAAAGATGTGCTATTTGCTTCGCTGAAAAATGTTCCTAATCCATCTCCTTTATATGTAAATAAATAATATTCTCTCGTCCACCTGACATCTCTGGCCTCATCAAAGCCGTACTTCGGTTCTTTAAAAGTATAGGCAGTTGATGCAGAACCTTCGATTTCACATGAGAAGCCAATTGATTTCATCTGTATTTCTAGCTGGATGCTCTCTCCAGATGGAACTAAGACGTTTTTCACGGATCCAAAGCAAGTCATTCGTCCAGTAGCTCTTCCCATAAGGTAAAATGCGTAATTCTTTCCTCCCGGTAATTTAATACCAATTTCAATAAACTCCTTATTGCCAAAACTCTCCTTAAAAACCAAAGGAGAACTACCTGAGAAGTCCTTTACAAGCACAACAAATGAGTCTGTGGCAACAGGAATCTCTGCCGTACTAATCCCATAGTTTGGATTTCTAATCTTGAGTTTGACTACTCCATTATCCAAATCTGGAGATGGGCCAAAGTCGAAACACGATGTCAGAAGAAGAACAACACATACCAGAAGCACGATTCCGAGAATTCTTTTCACAAAGGCACCTCCAATTTACGCTATCGCTGTTGTCGTAGGACATTTTGTTCGGTTTTTGAGCAGCATCCGATATTCCTAATACTAAAAGAATAACTAATGTAACATGCAGATTGAAACGAAGAAAACAGAAGCATTAAACAGTAGTTAAGCTTAGAAACGATTTGATTGGCTTTAAATACGCAACATCAACATTAAGAAGAACTGCCTTACCAAAAAACCAGCAGGGATTATTTATCGCCACGAATTTCCCTTGAGCAAAGTGTAAACATCTCAGAAGAAGGGTTCTGCTTACTCAAAAATTGGAATGTGACGACATTCAATCGCTCTCTTATTCTCTTGACAAATCGATTAATCTTCCGCATTCTTCGCTTCCCGAGATCTAGCAATAGCTTTTTGTAGCCTTTCAGTACCGAAGACACAGACTCTTCTCGGATTCTCCGCCCTACAAAACTAGTTACGCAAATTTTGCTCTCTTATGTTTATCCACAAAGAGAGCAAATTCGTCAGAGCACCTAATACTGCCAATAGATCGCTCTTCTCCATACTTTCAGGAACATAGCCCCTTTTCAAATTTGAAGAATGCGAGCATGAGTTTCCTATAAGTCTTATTGCGTGCATATAAGAGATCACCCAAGGAGATAATTTGCTCCTGAGAGAATCAATCAATGTATAGAGCCTATCATCTGGTGTTTCAATCTCAAAGGCATTAATGAGATCCTTCGCCATATACTCAATTACTATTCTAGAGTTAGAGTTAATTGACTGAATGCTGACTGGTTCGTAGGCTAGAAGTTGCTTCAGATCATTTAGCGGCCTCTTCAGAGAAGCACTTACCCGCAGATTTTGGAGGGAACATATTTGATCGGTTACCTGATTAATCAAACTGGATAGAATATCTCCCACTATGTCGCCTCGAATACTGTGTCTTTCGCGAATTGTGTATAGCGCATTTTTCACCAGCTCAAGTTTTTCGCTCTCATATACGAACAGGTTTAGAGATGCACAGTGTTTCGATGTTTCGAGCCAAATCTTGCTTTTTTCAATCATTATCTCAAGTGCCTTCTTATAAGAAGAAGCGTTTGATGGCAAGATCTCCGAAATCCTCTGACCTGCAATAATTGGAAAGAAGACATCTTCAAAAGGAAATCCAAGGCTTTCTAGAACAGTGAGTGAAGATGTAAATACGTCCAAGACCTCTTCAAACAAAGAGACGCTCGATGAAAGTGCTTCAATATTTGTTCTAGGAATACGGAGTGTCAAAACCCCTTTGAAATCGAAATCCTCAGTTTCTTCAAAGAAGACGGATATACCCCTCCAAGACAAAAGTGGACTCTTATCCAAGTTCAAAGATCTTCCAAGTTGCTCTTGCAACTTCTCCAGAACAGCACCTGCAGGGGCAGAGTGCTTCGAGGAATGAGTCGAGAGAACGAGTAAAGGTTTCTCTTGAAGTGATAATTCGGTCCCTTTATCGAAAATATCACCTTCGTAGATATTGAAAGACCTTATCCCATACTCAGATTCAACACCAAATTGGTCAATAATTCTAGATTCTCTCACGAGAACACCTCCTTCGATTGCCTCTAGAAAAGCTCTGAAATTGCTGGTTCAGTTATCCAGAGGATTTAACAAAGCAGTTCAAAGAGATTCCTGAAAAACCACCGTTCCTTGATTTACGCTCCTGGATTCAAAGTAGTAGTTAATACAGCGCTCATAGTCACTTGATCGCTTCTTTCCACAGTCTTTCAATGATTTTAGCCAGAACTTCAGTTACGGGAAAGTTTGTCTACTGAAAGAAGTGAAGTATCGTAAGTTCCTCTAAACCCGTCGCTTTCAGTAGAAGCTTTTTGGTCAGCATCCCTTCCCCGCGAGAGCCCAACACCAACAAGTTCATTTCTTGCTCTCAACCCTTCTTTGAAGTCCTTTCTACGAATCCAGTAATCTTCAACGAATTTTTTCTGATTTTCAGGAAGTGAAACCACCTTTCCCTTCGCAATGATACCGGGTATGCAGCTTATACCTTTTGCGCGCCATAGAAAGACCGTATCTCCAATAGCCATTTCAGCAGAAAACTGTTTTGCAAGCCAAGTCACAATTTTGTCATCAGCAAAGGAATCTTTCAGGTAGCCATCGATTCTGAACATTGCCGGATTCCCCTGAAAAATCCATGACTTTGTTTTGACACCTCCCTTCTCTTTTCCCTCAGATAAGCACTTTTTGGAATCATCTTCTTTCCGAGGCCGATTATATTCCTTCTCTTTCCACTTTTCTCAAAACATGCTTATCTTACCGATTCCTCCAAAGCCACTTCGAGGTATGAGATCCTTGTTACCTTGATGAGACTACTCTGCATTCGTTCTGCAACCCTTGGCAATTAATGTAACACAAGCTTTCCTCACATCTACACTGACGAGTTCCCTAGACTTGATCATATTTCTACTAAATCGAAGAAACCCAAAAGATTCTCTCTTAAGGTCGAGCATTATCTATCTACTCTTGTTTTTCTCCTTAATATCGCAAAGCGCTATAATGACTTCGCATAGCAGTTTACCAGTGAGAGGAGCGGGAAAAGAGCTGCGCTTTGCTTTTCTTTTCTATCATTAAGAATGCCCTCACAGATTTTCGTATTCGATTCCTCGTCTAGTATGAAAAATGGAGTCTGACCCCAATTAACTCCGTAGTCTTCTGTAAACGGCGCATTTGGTTACTGCGAATGTTTTCGCTATATCGATTACCAGTATCTCCTGATCGTACATCTCCACTATCTTTCCAATCTCTTCCGTTGTCAGTTGCCTTTGCACGGTCTACGACCTCCTTCGTTTTATGTGTTTCAACAGAAGAGATAACAAGTCACCGTGCGTAGAGAATACAAATGTGGCAGAACCCATGAAATAACGGTTATAGCGGATTGTTGTAGTCAGAGACTATCGCTGCCCGGGAAAACATTTGGATTTGCTGAATTCGCGGACGAACGATTTGGCTGAGAATGTAACAGCGACTATAATACTTCATGTTATGAGAGGACATATTCGGAGGTAAGCGGACTTGATGGAGCCGGCTTCAGACAACTACAGAATACTGGCAATCAGAGACTTCGGGAAAGCATTCCGCAGAAGAACCGCCAGGATACTGTTTAGCAAACAACAAGTTACCGAAGAAGAGATGAAGGAGATCACATACAGGCTGTGGAGAGACTGCGGGCAGGACGTGGACCAATTCGTGACGGTCTTCTTCCTGCCCGGGATGGACACCGACTCGTTCGCTTACGCATTCGGATCATGTCTGAAGGACGGCAATGCCGTTGTGAGTTTCGGTTAGCAGATTTGTTTCAGAAGAGGAGCTGGTGAACCGTGTATCTTGTTCCGGATACCAACGTTTTCCTAGAATGCAAGCATTTTGATGACGTAGACTGGCGAGAGATCACGGGAGAAAAAGACGTGGTGCTCGTGATTCTCCCAAAAGTTATTCATGAGCTGGATGTCCACAAGTTTTCGCACCATAATAAAAAGAAAGCGGAGAAGGCGAGAAAGCTCCTGAAACGCATTAAACAGCTGATTGACAACAACGAGAATACCAAAAAGGGCATACCGGTAATCATAGAAAAAAGCCTTGGAGCAGATGTTTCTTCTAGCTATGCCGATGACGTAATAATCGCTGAGGTGCTAGCCCTGAAGAGGGGACATCCTGATGAAAAAGTAGTGCTTGCTTCCGCCGATATAGGAATGGGTTTGAATGCACAGTCAAAAGGCATCGATGTACTGAAAATTGAAGATTCTCTTCTAGAAACGCTTGTGGACGAACGAGATGAGAAGATCAGGAAACTTACTGAAGAACTACAGAGACTGAAGAATCAACAGCCAAGACTCTATCTAACGTTTCCGGGTGGCGATGAAAAGAATATCATAGACTTTTCTGAGTTTGACAGAAAAGCATCCGATCCAGAGTTTATAGAAGATTTGGTCGAAAGGGAAATAAGCGAAGCCATTCATAGTGCACATTCCTTCGGGCACTATCTTGTGGATAAGAACGACTCGGAAATACTGGCTTACGGAAAGGAATACAGAGAATATCTCGAAGCGGTTTATGAATATAGACGGACTACTTTCAAGTTGATGTTCGAATTACACAACGATGGTACCGCGGTCGCTGATGACATACTGATTTTTATCGATTTTCCCGAATTGATCGACTTGTCTGAAGCCGATTTTCCGTTGCCGGATAAACCGAGCCGTCCATACTCGTATGAAGGAATGTTTGGAATCTCTAAGTGGCCAAATAATGTACCGTTCATTCGTCCTGGAACAGTGAACTGGATTTCAGTTAATTCAAAGGAGCATAGGGTAAAATATCATCAGGAATCTCTCCATCACCAGCTTATGCTTGAACTGAAGGCTGTCCGTTGCAAATTCAGATCGCTTCAAGATCGCAAACTATTCGTAGTGAATTACACAATCAACGCCAGAAATATGAGTGTTCCCAAACGAGGAACACTGAGAGTTGAAGTGGCTTTAATAAACATATAAGCAAAGTTGGAGGGTCTTATTAAATAGGTTAATCGGGATGTTCATTTACTTGGACTGTTTTCTTTTTCCTTCCTTATTGTAGTTAAGGCTCCCAGAATGTCCTCCTGCACGCCATATATCATCGAAAATGCGTTTCATGATGGTTTCCACATCCTCGCTTGGGTCATGGAGTTGCGTTTCTGGAATTATAAGCGAGTCTCTATCGATGGGATCTTTATGGGATAGAAGATTACTTTGATAAATCCGGTATCCTTTTACTCCAATAAGAGACGCGTATATGATTCTTGGATAGCTGCAACCCAATCTATCCTGCAGCTGTACAAGCTTTTCTATTGCTTCGATAGAAAACTGTTCAAGAACTTTGATTCGTATCTTCGGAAAATCGTTGATATCATCGGAGAATGGTCTAGTATACATGAGTTCGATACAACCATTACTAAAAAGCTGGACATATGTGGGTTCAATCCTGGATTTGGAGAAAACCACAAAACCGTCGAAATTGTACTTTGCATATTCGTACAATGAACCAAGGCTATTAAAAAGCTCATTGCGAATTTCGTGCTCATCAAATCCGCCAATATAGTCTGTCGCAACTGAACTCAAACTTTCTGCAGGGATAATGTGAAACACAATGTGTGGCTTTGGTGCAACAGACACTGGTCCGTCACCGCTTTCGATTTTCGCGAGACGATCAAGTCTGAAGTTACGTATTCGCTCGTCCAGAGTAGTTGACGCCGTGAAAGCTTCCCGTATTTGATAGACGTCCATCTGATATTTACCGGAATTGGTTCGATAATGGAAGCGGGAGGAACCACCGAGAGTAACCATATGTGGTCCATAAAAGCTTTGTGGTATTTCGATCACGAATACGTAGTTCCCATTATGAAGTTTGATCCACTTGATTTTCTTCTTGATACGCGGAGCAATGCTATTATCAATAAGATTGTCCATTGTCTGTGTAAGAGCATCTGGATCGTCACATGGAATGCCCGGAATATCTATTATGATGCCTTTCTCTTCTGCAATACCAATCAGAATTCTTCCACCGATAGAGTTGGCAAAAGCCGAAACATCTGCCAGAAATTCTTTCTTTTTGTCGTTGCCTTTTAGGGAAAGATCGACTTTGTAATCCAAGCGGCGGTCTTCACATACCTGGGTGTCTTTGAGCGATATCAGAGTGTTTTCGTCGATAGAATCAAAAGAAACTGCTGGAAAGAACATATGCACCTCCGAATGAAGCCATACAAAACGGAAATATCTCGCCTTAATATATCATCAAAGAACGAATCTCGAAATGTAGCCTTCTATCGGTTCTTGCAGAAAACCGAGGTTCTTCTGGATATCTATAGAAGGCGGTGGTGCGACATGGGCGCCAAGATAGTGGCTTGCGGTTTCAAACACCAGGCAATCTGCATAGAAACGGATGGTCAGCCCCAGTATATTCATCTCGTCCGGAAGCACGGTGATCTCTTCATAGCTTTCCGCGCTTTCATCGTCATCATAATCAAGTATCTTGTAGGTCTTTCCATCCGCGCAGCTAATGGTGTCATCAAGACTGCTTATAGCAAACGGGAAGAAGAGAGTCAAACCGTCCTGTATGATCTCTTTCTCCAGATCGCGATTCCCGTCGTCTATTTGCTTAGGCGGCTTTGAATAGCCTGTGGAGATAACGATCGCCGAAGATGGTTCGATTCCTTCGGTCACGGTCTGTTTGCAATACTCGAGAGTGTTCTGTATGAATCCCTTCAGATCAAACTTGTCTACCGGATAAGCTGTCTTCATTATCGCTCCTTGTCTATTAAGAATTTGGTTTAGCCTGTAGACCGTGCAAACCGAATTATAGATCGTTGATTTCTATTCCCGCCTGTTCGAAGGCCTCGGCGATTTTGTTTTCGAATTCCTGCTGAGTTATTGAACCCTCGGACGCCGAAATCTTTAGCTGAATATCCTGGTACTTTTCGTGCAGGTAATTGACTATCCTCATAACATCTGATGCCTTACCTTTTGGAAGTCTGAAAGATAGATTAAGGCTCTCCATTGCTCCAGACAAAGGAGGAATGCCTGTTGTGTTTCCTGAAGTTGGTTGAGAAGTTCTAGAAAATGTTCCAACACCTGAATCCTTAACTGCTACGTTCACCTTCTTATCATCGGAATCAGCTGAATAGAGAACGCTTGGTTCTTTCTCTCTCAACTCTTTACACTTGGCATGTGCAAGCAGTAGTTCCGCGCTGGAGAATTGGAGTTCCGGAACGGTAGTATCCTGCGCACTCTTCCTGTCGTTGAAATATAGAAGCTTGAGGCCTCTATCAGTTTCCATGGCGAGTCCGAAAAGACCGTTCTTCAAACCTTCGACTATTGCCTCTTCGAGTACGCCTCTGTTCATCAGCAGCGGTTCGCCCGGGGTCTGGAGGTGGGACTTCCACAATTGCTCCGTGTAAAGGCTATCGCTGCCGTTCAAGTATTTTGCCTGTATCACTATCGGGGCGAGTTTGTCGATAAGTTTCTGCTCCGATTTAAGGTGATCGAATACCCTTTCATCCAGAGTTTTGTTTTCTCCGTATGTGGGCACTCCCAGATCGGTTTTGAGCAAGCCGTCCTTCATCGGGATATATATCTCTCTGTACACTCTGTGGACGCCGTCATCGAGCTCCGAGGAGATTTTCCTCATATCCTCTCTTAGCTTCCTTCTGTCCGTTTCACCCAGTTCCAGCGAATCGTCTCGTTCGATGGCGTCTATGGCCAGCTTCCGCCTCATTTGCTTTTCGAGATTAGTTTTGTCGCTCGGACAGAGGAAGATTATCGTGTTTCGATTGACTCTCGGAGTACTGTTTCCCCTGTTATTGACTATTTCTATCATCGTCTGCTTGTCGACGCTGTCCAAAACAAGCAACTTCAAATCGTAGTTGTCGGGAATGTCTTTGTAGCTCTGTTCGCCTACGAACGTCTTGAAGCGCTTGCCGGATATGTTTCTCTTCAGAAGCTCTTCTTCCAGCTCCTTGAGGCTTTCTGACGACACGTTTTCCATCTTTGTATGAATGATCCTGTTCAGATTCGGCTTGTTGCTGAAGAAGTATTTGTCGTCGGTATTTTGGAGATAGAAGAGCCTGTTCTTCAAACGTTCCAGACAATCGGAAATCACTTCCGCCGGATTATCATACGCCGCCGCCTGCCGCTTTATATCCGTGAGTGTGGCTCCGTGTTCGCGACCGCCTGAGAATGAATACATGAATATCGTCTGGGCAGCCCTGGTTGCTATATTCAGATTCTGATAAGCTCTCCCCAACTCTGGATTCGTCCTCACGGTTCCCGAGTCATCGGCCGTTATGTCCGATGCGATGACGCTGTTGAATTCGGAGCCGGTGAATTTGATTAACTCCTGTCTCAAATCCTGATTATCGAGATCGAAGTCGGCAAGGCTTATATAGGAATTCCCGCTCTTCAGCAAAGAGTGGATGACCAGCGCCAGAATACGGAGAACACCCCTCGTTCTCTGGAACTCCGGGTAGCTTCCCCAGCGGTGATACAGCACGTCTATTACTTCCGGTGCGAAGGGGTATGAGTCCAGGAAGCGAGTCCTGTAATCGCTCTTTTCTATGCCTGCAGGGAGCATCGACTGGTTTGCGAAATAATCCACCAGATTGGAGACGACCGCTTCCGCAGCTCTTTCATCTATGGTCGAGAACAGTCTTTTTCGGATTATCTTTGTCACTTCGCTGTCCTTCACAGGGGCATAGACCTTCTCTTTTCTGCCCAGTGTCTTTTTCAGCTTTGACAGCAATCTCTCGGCTGCCTCGGAGGACTGTTCTATGAGGCTGGACTGAAGCGTTACCAGTGCGCATACGCCGGAAATGGATGAAGCCTCCTCCGATAGTTCCTGCATGAAGGCAAGAGTCTGTTCCGCAAGAGTAGTGTCCTCAACTTTCACGCCGGAGGCCTTTGTCATGTATTCCATCAGTTCATCCATGAGGATAAGAACCGGTGCGTTTGCAGTCAGGACTTTGTTTAAAGCCTCTCTCCCCGGAGAAGTCCTGCCTGTAAGATACCTGATCTCTCCCGTCAGCTGGCGCTCTATCTCTCCCCAGAGAGTCTTGTCTCCGTCCAGGACTGTGCCTACAAGAACGACTCTCTTTGCGTTCCATTCCCCCGCCTTATGATATAGCGCAATCATGGAGTGGGTCTTACCGCCGCCGAACGGTGTCTGGACCTGAAGAACGGAGTCCCCTCCTCGCCCCTCCAGTCTTTTCTGAACGGTTTCTAGCAGCTCCTTCAGACCGTCCGTCTGATAAGTCTTTCTGAAGAACACATCCGGATTCGCGTATTCCTCTGGGCCTTCACCGCGACTGGCGTTCCAGAGGTCGGCGGCGAAGACACTCATCTCCAGAGCGCCTTTTTTTATATCTTCGTGAGGAATAGCAATTGTGTGAAAGGGCTTCATCAGAATAACCTCCCTTGCTGTTCGCTGTCTTTCTCGTGCTTCTTTATTGAATCCTCTCTTATTCGCTCTCTGCCCGCCAGGAATCCATCCAGCAGCTTCTTCTCCTTGTTTTCGTTTGGAAGCGTCTCACTTATTGCCTGAGCTACCCTGTAAAAGGCGTCGTTCTTTCCAAACCCCGAATCGGAAAGCAGCTGCAGCAGTTCATCGCGTTTGCTAGATTCCCATAGAAGAAGCGTTTTGTGCAGCACGTCTATGAGCTCGTGGGTATCTTCTAGTTCCTTCAGCTTTCGATCCTGCGGACCCAAAAGACGGACGAATTCCTTCTCTTTTCGTATGAACCCCTTGCCGTTCCATTCAAGTGACAGGTCCAATCCGCAGCTCTGGGCGAGTTTTCGAGCTTCGTCGAAGGGAACCTTCGCATCTGCGTAGTTCCATCTCCAGAGGACGTACAAGCGCGTTTTGTCTGAGATTTCCGAAGCGAACCCGTTATGCAGGATCTGACGAATAGCGTAATCGGTGGCGATAGTCCTAACGTCTTCAAGAAGCCGGTCGGCTCGTATGATGTTGCCCTGCAGGTCCATTACCTTCTCGTATTTGCCGAATATTTCTATCGCTGAACCTATGGCCGCTATGAAGAAGTCTCCCCCGCCTATTCCCTCGGCCCAAAGGCGGTCCAGCTTCCTGTCCAGGTATTTCTTCAATTCTTCGCGGACTTCGTTATAGAAGGCTATGCCGCTTCTCTCCACTTTTCGGGCTACGATATATATAGAAGATGCCAGAGCAGCTGACTCCTGTGAACGTAACCGGGCCTGCATTTCAGTGTTCACGGGCCACGCGGCAGTCATAACAAGCCCTGAATCCAGCAATGAGTTTATTAGCGTTTCCCAGCCTTCTGTGGTCTTGTGGGCATAGACTATTACCGCAAGTCCATCCTTTTTAAGAACCCTCTGTATTTCCTTGAAAGCCTGTGAAAGCGTCTCTTCGAACTGTCTCTTCCCCGCTTCCGCTCCTCCTGCACCAGTAGAATAGGCTACAATCTCGCTCTTCTTCGGGGTTAGAGATGTGGAGAAGAGCTCCGGATAGAGATCGCCAATACTTCTTTTTAGCCATACATAGAAGAAATCGGAGAGATACGAGTACGGGACATTATCGTAATAAGGTGGGTCGGTTATAACTGCATCGAAGTAGTTATCGTTGTATTGCAAGCTAGTAGCAGAGAACGCATTTGTAGTAGGTACCGTATTCGAAATTTTCTGTTCCTTTATGTTTGTTAGAACATCGCTTTTAAGTTCTCTATAACTCCTGGATTTACCATTGATCACGTTTACTTCACAGTAATCCCATAGCATTGGTAGAGCTTGTCTAGCGAAAAGATCCGCAATCTTCTCTCCATTGGATTGCCATCTAGCTAAGCTGTTGCTCGACGATGCACACTTATCTAATACGATTGATAGATATGTAGCTATCGCTTTTGCATACTCTCTCTCCACACCTTCAGCGATCATCTTTCTATAAGCCTCTCTGACCTTCTCCGTGAATGTTATAAGAGAGAGCTTCTGCCGGGCGTTGAAGAGACTGCCCCAAGTCATAAATCCGTAGCTCTCCCTAGGTGCAAATGGTCGTTGAGTTATTGTGTGTACGATTGGGATTTCTTCATCCGGAACAGGATCTATCCCCCAAAGTTCATAAAGTTTCTGTCGTTTCTCTTCCATGTATTCGGCTGCCTTATTGAATGCTTCCATATCCTCTTCGGTCGCTACTCTGTAGCGTTTTCCCGTTTCGCCCGGCATTGTCAGTATTACGGCGACCATCCTCTCTCCCGCCTTGCCTTCCTGAAAGAGCCTGCGAGTTGTTTTTGCTTCCACCGCTGAACCGCATACAGGGCAGACCACGACTGCACGGGAGACTGTTCCTTTATCGGGGTCGAAATCATCCGGCATCTTCTCATAACCGGTCCCGACTATCTTGAACTCAACCTTTCCATCTTTGGCGTAAGGATATAACGCGATCTTTCGTCTGCTCTTGTTTGCAAGCCACCAATTCGTCGTAAGTGGGATATGAGCTTTGCACGAAGGATTTTGACATGGGACTGTCCGCATCCAGTAGTATCCGACAGGAATAGAACCGTCCGGATCGTTCGGATAGAATCTTCCTATATCCTTCTTCGCTTCTTCCAGGACCCAGTCTGCCCACTTTTTCACGTCTTCAAGTAACGGATTAACTTCACTTTTATCCAGCATAGCGTTGCCGGTATCCCTCTTTACCGGCTTACCGTATTTCTGCGGATACTCCAGAGTCGCCTTTTGTATGAGCACCGCAACGGGGTTGAGATCGCCCGTGTACGTCTCGCAACCTAGACGGAGCGCTTCCAGCGGAATCGATCCTCCGCCACCGAAGGGATCGAGAACCTTTGGCGGTTGCCCGTTGTTGGCTTTCAGTATGTCTTTTCTGGCCTTATCCAAGAGTTCCCTGTTATTTGAGTTCTCCCATTTCGACAGTTCAATTATGAAGTTTCGTCTGGCATTCAGATCATCTACATCTTTAGGCTCGGGAACGAGAGCCGCGTATGTTGTAGCGCGTGAAGAAGCTAGAGGCTTTCTGGACCACCAAATATGAAGCGTGGATATGTTGCCATGACGGATATTCTTCTCTTTTGCCGCTTCAGTGCCAACTTCCTTCACAGGAAAACTCTCTTCTATAAACCTTCGCTCGCTCAACTGGTTCGCCCCCTCTATCGACTACGAATTGTCTATTGGGTAGTTCTTTATCTGGTTCGGAGATACTGAATACCTCACCGACTCTACTCGTTCAGTCGGCGTAAGGTTGTTTGCAGGGTCCTGTATTATGTACAGCTCCGGTTCCTTAGCCGCGTTCAGAATCACATACAGGAAGTAGTCGGAACCGAACCTTTTCGCCTTGAGCCATTCGTTCTGTGTAAGTTCGACAGGTCCCGTTGTTGCCCTTGCCTTCACTTCAATGTATCTGAATGTTCCGTCCATTAACTTTGAACGTATATCGAAGCCGAGATTCTCCGCGCTCACATCCTGTGGTTCTCTGTTGTGATGTCTTTCGTAATCCATGGAGATGTCCATCCCGATCTTTTCTATTTCGGGGTCGCTCACCATGAAGGGATCGGAAGGCTTTTCGGGGAAGACCCGGATCACTCCGGCAAACTGGGGCATCGACATCGTGAGGCTTCTCTCACTTTCGATCTGCTGGATGAGGTTCTTCAGCTGCTGTTCGTAACGCTGCTTTCTGTCATGCTTGTTTCTCATGGCGAGATCGACGTCCTCGCCTCTGTCTTTGCGTGCCTGCAAATCGATAAGTTCTCCATCGAGCTTTATTATGAGGTGCTCGAGAGAACGGACTCCGTATTTCTCTTTTATCTCGCCCTGGTGGTCTCTCTCTTCCTGAAGCTCTTTCAGATACTTTTCCAGTTCTCCTATGGAATAGCTCGACGCTTTCTTCTTCAGTTCCTGTATATCTGCAGAATTACACTCCAACTTTTCTTCCTTCAAATCCCAGATTATGTCCGGAGATACCGGGTTAATCTCATCGTCGTTTGTGAAACAGGCGAACAGCCTTTTGCCCGCAGTCTTTCCTTCGCCGTCGGTTATCTCGCCCTCGAAGAAGAATATGTACCCGTTCATTCTTCCGTCTGGATCGACAAACGTAGCTCCTTCAAGAGGCGTGAGACCGTATTCTTCACTCACCCAGTCGAGAAGAGATTCGAACATAGGATGACCGAAGGTTATGAATTCGACGTCCGGATGCCTGAAGGCCTGTTCGTTATCGAATGTGACTTTGGGATAGCTTCTTAAAATCCTCTTATTCTGAATACCATCAAGCTGACGCAATTCAGAAGGGACCTTTTCAAGCGAGAAGAAATCTCCGCGCGGTTTCATGGTCCCGCCGGCTTTCTCGAAGGCCTTCCTGAAGAACCGTTCCGTGTATTCGGGAATCAGTTTGTGCTCCCTTGCGCGCTGGGCCATTTCCTTTATTCTCGTGTAGTCTATGAAGCTGCTTGCTAGGCTGTCTCCGAGAATGTCTTTGAGCTCGCTGTTTCTTTCGTGATCGACCCATATATCCATTTCGGCGATTATTTCGTCTATGTTCCTTGCGTTCGCCGCCGCTTCAGTTAGCATCTGCGGGAAGTCCCTGCCGTAGAATACTTCGCTGAGAACATCGAAGACCTTGTCGTTCCCAAGGGCGCGGCGGATCTCGTCCAGTTTGTCGAACAGTCGCTTCAGAACCATGCCTTCGCGGGTATCCTCTGCGACCATGTTGAACACGAAGACTTCTCTGTTCTGGCCGTACCTGTGTATTCTTCCCATCCTCTGTTCCAGTCTGTTTGGGTTCCAGGGGATGTCGTAGTTTATCATCATGTGACAGAACTGAAGGTTTATTCCCTCTCCGGCGGCCTCGGTAGCCACCATTATTTGTTTCTCGTTCTTGAATATGCTTTCCGCGGCTATTCTGTCCTCCAGCCTCATCCCGCCGTGTATGGTGGTGACTGTATAGCCCCACTCCATAAGCTTCCTTTCTAGATAATCGAGAGTGTCGCGCGATTCGGTGAAGATGAGTATCTTCTGATCACACAAATCGCTGAATTTGCCGGATAGTTTCACCAGTGATTCCTTCAGGTGTTTCAGTTTCGTCTCCGATTCCTGATTTATGATCTTCTTCGCGCGGTGGATGAGATTGTCCAGGGTGTGTATTTCGGCTTTCAGTTCGTGCTTGTTCTCCGATACGCTGAGAGCCTCCCAGAGTTCTTCTTCTTTCCATCTGTCCTCTTCCGACATATCTTCTATGTCGTCATAGTTTATCTGAGGCATGCTTTGTCTAAGCTCGGCCGTCTTCAGGAGCTCTTCCAGCCTGTCCTTCCTTCGCTCGAGAGAACGCAGCAGAGCGTATGTGCTTGAGGCAAAACGCCGTTGGAGTATCACGAGGGCGAAGGCTATATTTCGCCTCCTGTCTTTCGAAAGAGCCTTGTTATACTGCTCGTTGACGTATCTCGAGAGATCGTTGTAAAGTTCTTTCTCTTCGTCGTCCTCTTCATCCAGTCTGAAACTGACCGTGCTCACATGTCTCGGCAGGAAGAGAGGTTTTCCGTCGAAGTCTTTCAGTTCCTCTTTGACCCGTCTGATGAACAGCGGATTGTCTCTGTTCTGGATTGATTCGCCCAGCAGTTCCTTCGTTGAGAAGTAGCCCGGCTCGAGTAGATCGAGAAACAGCCTGAAGTTCTCGGGATCTCCCCTGTGGGGAGTCGCCGTGAGGAAGAGAAGGTGTTCCGTCGATTTCGAGAGCACCTCTCCCAGTCTGTATCTGTTTGTCCTGTTTATCTTGTCTCCGTATGCGGTTGCGCTCATCTTGTGGGCTTCGTCCACTATAATAAGGTCGAAGTCGACCGCCGATATGGACGGAAGTATCTCTTCGCGTTTGGCGAAGTCTATGGACGTGATTATCTGGCTTTCGGTTTCCCATATGTTCTCGCCGTAACGTGTGTCGAGCTGACCGCGATCGATAACGATGAACCTTTCTTCGAAGCGTTCCTTCAACTCCCTGCGCCACTGATCCTTCAAATGACCGGGAGCCACTATAAGAGTCCTCTTGATTACCTTGCGCAGCTTCAGCTCTTTTATGATCAGTCCCGCCATTATTGTCTTTCCGGCACCGGGATCGTCAGCGATTAGAAATCTGATCTTAGGGTTTCTCAGGACGTATCCATAGACCGCCTCAATCTGATGAGGTAGCGGGTGAATCTTCGAGGTGTTCATTGCAAGCAGGGGGTCGTAAAGACTGGCATACCTGTAGCGCAGACATTCCAGGGAAAGGAATACTTCCCTGGGGTCCGCTGCAAAAGCGGTGCTGTCGCTCAATACTTCTATCGTGGAAAGCTCGGATAAAGGTATGAGACTATCAATAAGCCGTCTTGAATAACGGGTTGTGCCGACAATTCTCAGGTGATTTCCAACGTTCTCAACAGTGTTAACCAGTACTGGTTCGCTCCAGCGTTTGCCGGAGAGAACCGAACCAACTTTTATATCCACCAACAAACCTCCTATGCTCATGGTGGACAAACGCCTGCTCCGTTTCATTCTGTAGTGTTTCCCCGGAAAGCAACGGCCGATGGCAGGAAGCTTCACCGGTTACATTAACAAGTAACGAATCAATAAGAGTCTAGCATAGTTAACATTCAGAACAAAACACTCCTAGCGAATGTACTTAGGCTTCTGTTTCATTCATTGAAAATGGTTTTTTGGGAAGTTCAGTTTTGATTGAAAGAGAATTCAATTCGTGTCAATGCTGATACTTAAATACATGTTCTGTTCATTGTGAGAAAAATGTCACACAGTCGTCAAACAAGCCTGCGACAAAGAGAGATTCTCAATGATTGTACTTTTAGCAGAGTAGCTTTGCAAAGCAATTCTTCATGAAGAATACCAACAGTGTTCTTCGGCTCTTGCTACGATTTCAGATTCAAATCATCTTATGTTTCTGGTTAATTTTCCAGGATCAATTCGCTGGCAACTGGAAGACTTTTGCTCATTTGGCATCTTGATCGTAAGACAGGATAACCTTTGACTATCGCTAATGTGTGGGGTCACTGAAATTCAATGTTAATAAGCTCTTGAGCAAAACGGCTTAGTAATCTGGAACTAAATCCGTAGTCGTTAAAGCCAACTCTACTACTTCACCAACACCTTCATCGCCGTCTTCCACAAACGTGTGTGAAGGAACATGACGACAAGGTCTATCAGTACATCCAGGATGAAGTGAAGAATTCTGGATCGATCTTCCATTGCTCATCGGGAAGCGCGTCCTTTATCATCTGCTTTACTTTTTCTTTCTTCTCCGGACCGTTGCCGGGGGATTTTACATCGACAGTTACTGTTGCCATTAGGTTTCATCTTCTTGAAAATAGGTGATTTTCACCTGAGCTTGGTCTTGGGGATTCCGTATCTATAAAATAATGACTGATATGTGAAGTCGGCCCTCGGATGATCAAGAAGTGTTTCTTCGATTTTCTGAACTCTCAGCGAATAAGGAGTGAATAGAGATTTCGAGGCATCGGATTCTATCTTTGGCATGAGATTTAGGTAATCAGTACTGCTTTTGGAAAGCCGCTCTGGATAGTTAGATGATCGTTTTTCTCTTAAGGAATTCAGATTTTGCTCAAGGAGGTGATCTTACTTGTATCTCAATATAAGAAACAGCTGAAGACTAAACAGATAGGGAGGGAGAAGAGATGAAATCCAACACTGTAATTCCTACCAAGTACTCGGGAGTTTATGAAGTGAACAGTCTTAACAAAACTTAAAGAATATTTAAGTACTTGGAATCAGGGTTTCTTTGCGATTATGATATGCCCAGTCGGTGTTTCCTGTTCCGATTCCGTATGAAAAATCCAAACCGAAAGAAGGTGGTCAAAATGGCAAGAAGAAAAAAAGGATCTCCTGGAAGAGATCCGAAAAGGTACAAAGGATATTTTACCCGAAGAGATTCTAGCACAGGAGGATTCGTCAGTTCCTATCGTGATCGTTTCCGCAACATTTCCTCGGAAGAAAGAGTTCACAGGGAGTACCACAGGATTATGAACGAGATCTACGACAGGAATCGCGATTCTTATGCGAATGTATTTGAAGAAAGGAGAGAGCTAATTGAGAGTCTCAAGATCTAATACCACATCTATTTTCAGAGTGAAGAAGCAAAGAAATTTCGTAGCGATCGACAAGAGTTTTCTGAGCGATGCTTCTCTTTCATGCAAGGCGAAAGGGCTTCTCGCCTTCTTTCTTTCCAAACCCGATGACTGGGAGTTTCGGCTTTCAGAGATCAGGAGGAATTTTAAAGATGGAAAGGAGAGTATTAGAAAGGGAATCGAAGAACTACAGAAGGCCGGTTATGTGAAAAAGGTGAAGTTGCGCGGAACGAAGGGCAAGTTCGACGGAGTGAGGTACCTGATTTACGAAATTCCTTATTTGAGCGAGGTTCACCCGCAAACCGATTTCCCGACTTCGGGAAAACCGAAAGCGGATAATCCGGCGGCGGAAAACCCGTCACTACTAAATAATGATATTACTAAGGATACTTCGTATCGTGCAGGCACGAGTGAAGATATATCTAAGTGGGGAAAGAATGACTTCATCAAGAGAACTGCAAGTCTGATCAAAGAGAGGCTGAAAATGGAGGACAATTACAAGCTTGCAGCTGCGCTCATAGGAGATTCAGATCGACAGATCGACTGGTATTTCTCCATGTGGCTTGTCGAACATTTCACCGACGCAATAAACAGAGCAGATGATAAGAAAAAGTACCTATTCTCGCTCCAAAAGAAACCTGAGTTATGGAAGCTCTTCATGAGTTTTCTCGAGAGCGAGTCGTTTATGGGAAGGGGGTTATGAGAGATGATGATTCTCGATGTCAGGTCGGAAAGACAAGTGCTCAAGGCCTTAATACACTACATAAATCTTAGGTGCAGAATCGACGATATAGATCGGAGGTTTCTTTCCCAGGAATCGCAGATTATCTACGACATTATTTCAAAAAAGAGAGACAAAGACCCCACTTTGATCCTGATGGAAATGTATAACAGGGTGGAACGCTTTGATGTCGATGATGTTGACCTGGTAAGCGAAAACGAAGCCAACAGTCTGATCGACCAGTTCAATAAGGATTTGAGGAACAAGAAATTCAGGTTTCTGCTCAACCAAATCTCTCGTGCGATGGAAAAAGGCAACATGGAAATGGAGGATGCAACCGGAAAAATCATGTCCTTCCTTCATGAGAGCTCGTCTGGATTCAAGTACGTGGACATGAAGCAGGCGAACATGCTTCTAAAGCAGTTTCACACGGATGTCTGGGCGAACAGGAGCAAGAAGCTTCATTGGCCGTTCAGATATTTCAACACGGTGCTAAACAGTCTTAGGGGTAAAGAGCTCGTGGTAATCGCGGGAGAGACAGCAACGGGAAAGACCTCCTTCATGTTGAATACTGCGTCACGCTGGGCTGAAGAGGGAAAGACTATAGGATATATCTCTCTGGAAATCGATGTAGTTGATCTGAAGAACAGGATTCACCAGAAGGACTTCGATATAAACCTCAGTGCTGAGTCGGAAAAGCTGAGCGAAGAGGGGCGATACCTACTGAACGATGCAATCGACAAGACGGTGGATCAGAAGATGTTCTTCTGTGACAGCGGGGTGAGATCTGTTCACGAGATCATAGCAGGCATTAAGCTGATGAATATGCTTCATCAATTCGATGTTGTCTTCATAGATTATCTCCAGCTCATGAGCTGCCCGGGAAAGCAGTCCAAGGACGCAGAGATTGGCGAGATAATGGGGTCGCTGAAGGCTCTTGCTATGGATATCAAAGTCCCGATCATAATTGCCTCGCAACTGAACAGAGAAGTCGGCAAAAACGACAAGGGGATTCCAA